>ENA-UESE01000204-UESE01000204.1-human-gut-metagenome-genome-assembly--contig:-NODE-204-length-90550-cov-106.484620_pt1 | contig 90550 bp, 78 predicted proteins | sample MGYA00242995_ERZ507996 | MGnify/ENA primary metagenome ERZ507996 (study PRJEB26167, sample SAMN06115489) | human gut metagenome | host: Homo sapiens | place: China:Sichuan | collected 2015-04-15...
GAAGAAGTAAAAACAGGGGTACGGAAACGGAAGCAATGCAAGAAAACCGGGGGCATAAGCGGTAGTAAGGCTGAAAGTATGAAAACGAGAGAGAACAGAAATGCGGGAACGGAAACGAGTGTGAAAAAAAAATGAATATGAAACGGTGACGGCAACAAGAATGAACACCGGTATAAAAACGGCAACCGGAACAAAACCGGAAAACCGGGTTCGGCCGGAATGAAGCAGGCATCGGCGGAAAAAACGCCGTCATTCCTTGCCGAGGTTGGTATCCTTGTTGATATAAACGGCCATAATCACGCCGAAACTGGCACAAACCGACAAAATAACCGTTCCGCCGTAGGAAATCAGCGGCAGCGGCACTCCGACCACCGGCAGCAGTCCCAGCACCATCGCAATATTGATGAAAACGTAAAGAAAATAATTGGTGGCCAGCCCGATAATCAGCAGCTTGCCGAAATAGCTGGTGGTCCGCATGGCAAAAGCGTAACTATAGGCAAGAATAAGCATGTTGACCAGAATGATGACAACTCCGCCGATCAACCCGAACTCTTCCGACAGCATGGTAAAAATAAAATCGGTATGTTTTTCCGGCAGAAAATTCAGATGACTCTGAGTACCTTTCAGAAAACCCTTGCCGAAAACGCCGCCCGAACCGAGCGCGATTTTGGACTGCATGATATGATAGCCGGAACCCAGCGGATCGCGCTCCGGATCAAGAAAAGTCAACACCCTCAACTTCTGATAATCATGCAGAAAATGCCAGCCGATCGGCATCAGAACCGCCGCCATTCCGCCCAGCGCAACAAACTTCCACACCTGCACGCCGACCGCAAACAGGATGACGCCGGTGGTAAACAACAGCATCATCGCCGTGCCGAGGTCCGGCTGTGCCATGATCAGCGCGGCCGGCACCAGCGCCATCATCAGCGGCGGCACGATTCCGCGGACGGTTTCAATACTTTGCAGGGTCGAAGTGTGGAAATATTTGGCCAGCGCCATCACCAACGCGATCTTCATCAGTTCGGAGGGCTGCAATTTGATAAATTTCAGATCAATCCAGCGGGTGGCGCCCATACCGGTATAGCCGGCCACTTCAACCACGATCAACAGCGCCAGGGTCGCAAAATAAAACGGATAGGCATAGCGCAGAAACAGTTTGATGTCGACCATCGACGCGGCAAACATTACCGCAAACCCCAACGCAAAACGCAGCGCATGGTTGACCGCCCAGCCGTCCCATCTGCCGTTGGCGGCGGAATAAAGCATCATCACGCCGGCCACGGCAAGCAGGGAAATCAGTATAAAATAGGTAAAGTTCAAATGACGGAGCTTTTCCCGAAAAGTAAGGTTCGGGTTATGCAATCCCAGTTTATAGGGTTTATACATCATTTGCCGTTCTCCTTGTCAAGTTTCAGCGCTTCCCGCAGAAGTTTTGCTCCGATCGGCGCCGCCACCGAAGAACCGCCGCCGCCGTGTTCGACCAACACCGCCACCGCATATTTCGGCTTGTCTTGCGGCGCATAGCCGACAAACAGCGCATGATTGCGATATTTCCACGGCAGGTCTTCCTGTCTGACAATACCGCTCTGGCGTTCTTTCATGGTAATCCGCCGCACCTGGGTGGTGCCGGTTTTGCCGCACATTTCCTGCCCTTCAAAATTAAAACGCGAACCGAAAGCGGTGCCGCCGGGGCGGTTGACGACCGCGCACATACCTTCCTTCACCCAGTCGACGTGATTTTTGTTCAAGCGCATGTTTCTGATCTTTTGGCGTTCCTTTTCGCCGGTTTTGACGAAAGTCGGTTTTATTTCCCGCCCCCCGTTGGCGATTCTTGCCGTCATTACCGCCAGCTGCAGCGGCGTGGTCATGATATATCCCTGACCGATGCCGGCAATCAGCGTTTCGCCCGTTTGCCACGGCTCGCCGAAGCGTTCCAGCCGCCACTTTTTGCTCGGAATCAAACCGCCCTTTTCTCCCCCGAGTTCGATTCCCGTCGGCAGCCCCAGTCCGAAACGGCGGGACATGGCGGCAATTTTTTCAATCCCCAGCCGCTGGGCGATGTCATAAAAGAAAATGTCGCAGGAATGCTGCAGAGCCTCCACCACGTTCACCGCGCCGTGCCCGTATTTCTTCCAGCAGTGGAAAAAGTGGTTGCCGAGCTGCATGCGGCCGGAACAATACACTTTTGTATCCTTGGTAATGATGCCTTCTTCCAACGCCGCCAGCGCCACAATCATTTTGAAAGTGGAACCCGGAGAATATAGTCCGGCAATCGCTTTGTTCAAAAGCGGACTTCTTTCGTTGGCCAGCAGGGCATCGTATATTTTGGAACTGACGCCGTTGACAAAGTCGTTGGAATTGTACGAAGGCGTCGACACGAAAGCCAGCACTTCCCCGTTTTCCGCGTCAAGAAGAACCGCGGCGCCGCTTTCTTCACCGTACAGTTCATAAGCCTTTTCCTGCAGTCTGGCGTCTATCGTCAGTTGCAGCCTTTCTCCCGGCACGCCGTCTACCCGTTCGATTTCCTTCATTACCCGGCCGAGCGCGTTCACTTCCAGTTTCAGGTTGCCGCCGGTGCCGCGCAGTTCTTTTTCAAACTGTTTTTCGATTCCGTCTTTGCCGATTTTAAAACCGGGTACTTCAAGCAGCGGATCGTTGTCCTTTTTCAGGTCTTTTTCCGAAACCGAAGCCACATAGCCGAGCAGATGCGCCGTCCGTTCCCCGTACGGATAATAGCGGCTGAGACCGTCGTCGATAACGATTCCCGGTATGTCCGGCGACGCCAGCAGGATCCGGCCGGTTTCCTCCCAGTTAAGGCCGTCTTTGATCTTGATCGGCACAAAACGGCGGTATTTCTTCAGATCCTGGCGGATTCTCTCTTCCTCGTCCTCGGAAATCGGCAGAATCTTCTTCACTTTTTCGAGCGTATCTTCAATGCTGGTTGTCTGCTCGGCCACAATCATCGCCTGAAAATTCTGCCGGTTGCCGGCCAGAATTTTGCCGTTGCGGTCGACGATTTCTCCCCGCGGCGGAATCAGCAGCCGGGTCGAAATCCGGTTTTCGTCCGCCATGGTGCTGAAATTGTCCGCCTGATAAACTTGCAGATAATAAAGCCTGACGATGATCAGCAGCAGCATCGCAAACTGAACGCCGACCCATACCAGCATCCGTCCGATCAAAATCTTGCCTTTGTCATTGTCGCGGTTCATCTATTCGTCATCCTGCAAAAACCGGTTCAGAACCAAAGCGTTGAGACCTCCCACCAGCGGATAGCAGGCAAGGCTTGTCAGATAGGAAAAAAACAGCAGCGAAAGCGGCAGCGCCCGTTCATGGTAAAAGGAAAGCAACATCCATTCGGTCAGCAGACAGACCGGCAGCAAAGCGGCGATTCCAATCCACAAAACAATAAAAATGCGGCCGTTCAGATACCTGATCAGATTGGTCACCAGAAGATACATCACCAGCATTGCCGTCAGTCCCGCGCCGAACGGGACGGCCGAAGCGGCGTCGGCAATCATGCCGAGAACAAACACCACCGGCAGGTTGAACAGGTCCGGCCGGTAAACCAGCCAAAAATAGGCGCACATCAGTCCCACCGCCGGCCGCGCGTTGTCGGCAATTTCGGATTTGAGCGGCAAAAAGGAAAACAACACCAAAACGGCTGACACCAAAAGCGGCATTCCGCGGTAAAACCAACTGCCGGCAATTTCCCGCCAGTCTTCTTTCATTGCGCCTCGTCCCGTTCGGAAAAAACCAAAGCCGGATCCGGCAGCTTATAGTCTACGATCTGCACGTATTCCAGACTGCTCAGATTGTCAAAAGGTCTGACTTTTACCCCTTCGCGGTCGACGGAAACCACTTTTCCTACCGGCAGCCCGGCGGGAAAAACGCCGCCGATTCCAGAAGTGATAATCCGGTCACCGACTTTCACCCCGGCGTCAAGCGGAATAAACACCATCTTCGGCAGCAGATCGTTTTCCCCCGCCAACACGCCGCGAATACGGCTTTTTTCCGTCATTACCGGAATTTTTGAGTTGATGTCGTTGACAAGAAAAATTTTGGCATAATCGGCGCCCGTTTTTTCTACCCGGCCGATCACCCCCTTGTTGCCGACGACAACCTGTCCCTTGCGCACCACCGGACTGCCGGCCGTATAAACCGTGATCGCGTGAGCAAAAGCGCCGCCTTCTTCCGCCACCACCTTGGCAGTCACAAAAGAAGCCTCGGGCGGCGGCGTATAATTCAGCAGCTGCCTCAACAACACGTTTTCGACCACAAGCGCGCGGCTTTCGGCGTTGGCAATCGTCAGCCGCCGGTTTTCTTCCCTCAGGGCGCGGTTTTCCAAATCTATTTTCCGCAGGCTGCGAAGATATTCGTAGCCTTTCACCAAAACCGCGGCCGGCATCACCAGCACGTCAACGGCGGAAGAAACGATTTCTCCGGCGGTGCCGGAAGTTTTTTCAATCAGGACGTTTTCGCTTTTGCTGAGCAGCATGAAAACAAAAGCGCAGACAAACGCCAGAACGACCGCGAATTTTTTGATTGTTCCGCGTATCTGGCTGATATGCAAAAAAGTTTCCCGCTCTCTTTTTACCAAAATTCCGTCCCGAAAAAAGCTTAAAAAATCTCCTTAAGTAACTAACATATAAAAAAAATTATGGCAAACAAAATATCACCGGGCCAACCTCTTCGTCAACAGCTTTTGCCGCGCTTTTTCCGCTTTCCGTCCGTCAAGGAAACGAAAAAACAAAAAAAGAGCTCCGCGCATGCAGAGCCCTTTTTCAAATATGCACCCCCCTAACGGGCAGCCTTAAAAAGGCTACTTGTTAAGGTTAATGAACGGGGTAGCGCCTCCCAGCATATACTGAGGAAGCTTACCGTCCCATTTCTGAACGGCCTCATACTCGGTCAGGCCCTTGTTCTTGGACAAAGCCTCGGATTTGATCTCCATGGCTTCGGCCTCGGCCTTGGCGGAAATAACCTTCTGTTCGGCCTCTTCCTTGATACGTTTCGTATTGTTGACCGCCTCCTGAGCCTTTTGCTCCGCAATCACTTTATCTTCGATCGCACCTTCAAACTTGTCGGAATAGTCGATGTTGATAAACTGAAACGTAATATTCTGGAAGAAACGCTTGTCAAGACGGTTTTGCAAACCGGCAACAACATCCACACGGGCTTTGTCGCGGTTAGCAACCAAATCCTGCGCCTGCCATCTGCCGATCACATCCTTTAAGACGTCGTTGAGCACCGGAATCAACTTCTTGCCTTCATAATCCTGTCCGACAGTTTCATAAAGAATATGAACGCTTTCCGGATTAAGATCATAGGTAAAAGTATACTCCAGTTCTGCCGTCTGCACGTCGGACGTGTAAGTTGCCGTCTTTTCGGTCATCTTCCGGGTTCTAATATCCATCTCAATCATTGATGAAATGAACGGCCATTTGAACCCGACGCCGTTAACATACGATTTCTGGTCAACCTTTCCCAAGGTCACCAAAACACCGCGGTATCCCGGGCTGATGGAATAAATTCCCGAAAAAATCAGAACAAGCAGAATGATTGCACCGAGCACGGCTCCTGCCCATTTCATGATTTTTTTTACAGTCCAGGTACTTTCTTCGCGTCTTTCTTCGTATCCGTACATATTTATTTAATTTAAAGAAACAAAACTTTTTCTTTGAAAAATCCCCGTATTTTAACCGAAGCGCCTTGATTTTATATGCTGATCCCTGAACGCGTGGTTCAAACTGCGTAAGCAGCGGGCGGTCATTGCGATTGACTCTTTGATCAAAACGTTTCAAGTGATTAAATGATGCCTAGATAAAATTTAATCTGCGGTTTTTGTTCCAAATCCGAAGTTTTGCCGGTTAATTGTTACTAAAATAATCATTTGTGTTTTTAAATGTACATTAATTTTCGACAAAAATCAAGTCCAAAATTCAACGGAAAACAAAACCTCTGTCCGCCGCAAAAAAACGTACCTCAAAATGCGGCGACCCGAAAGTTATGAAAACAACTTTCCCGCTACCGGCCGGATACAAAAAAAGGACGCGTTGCAGCGCCCTTTTTCGGATATTCAAAATAAGGTTAAAAACTTTTTAAAATATATTCGCTGATTCTGGCCGCATAAAACGACGGATCGGAGATTGGTTCGCCCTCGGCTATTTTGGCCTGATCCAGCAGCACTTTCGCCACTTCCTCCACTTTCAGGCGCAAAGCCTCGTCCCCCATGGCCTCGCTGAGTTTTACAATCAGCGGATGATAGGGATTGATTTCCAGAATCCGGGTCGAGGCAAAGGCCGTCTGCTGCTGGTGGTTGCGCATCAGCCGCTCCAGATGAATGCTCATCTGTCCGTTTTCCACCGTCAGGCTGACCGGGCTGGTCGTCAGTTTTTCGGTAACCGTCACTTTGCCCACTTCGTCTTTGAACAGCTCCGTCATCAGCGCCGTCAGTTTCTCCAGACTGCCTGCCTCCGCCCGCCGTTCCCTGCGCTCGAAAGAAAGATCCGCTTCGGCCTGCGAAACGTGCTTGACCGCTTTGCCCTTGTAATTGACCAGCGTCTGGGTCCAGAACTCGTCGATCGGATCGGTCAGCAGCAGCACTTCGATTCCCTTCTGCCGGAAGGCTTCCAGCTGCGGATTGTTGGCCAGCACCCTGACGTCGTCGCCGGTAATGTAATAAATTGCCTTCTGATCCTCTTTCATGCGGGAAACATACTGGTCAAGCGTCGTCATCTTCTCCGCGTCCGCGGTCGAATGAAACAGCGAGAGCGCAGCCACTTCCTCACGGTTGGCAAAATCTTCGTAAATGCCTTCCTTGAAAGCGACGCCGAAAGCCTGCCAGAACTTCAGATAATCTTCATAATTTTCGCTTTTCTTTTTCAGTTCTTTTAACAGCCGGCCGACAATTCCATGGCGGATTTTGGCCACCAGTGCGTTTTGCTGCAGCATCTCGCGGGAAATGTTAAGCGGCAGGTCGGAAGAGTCGACGATTCCCTTGACAAAGCGCAGATAAGAAGGCATCAGCTCTTCTACCTTGTCGGAAATGAACACCCGGTTGACGTAAAGTTTCAGCCCCTGTTTTCTGTCCGGCTGGAACAGATCGTACGGCTGGGTGGAAGGAATGTACAAAAGCCCCGTGTACTCAATGCTGCCTTCCGCCTTAAAATGCAGTGTCAGCCACGGATCGTCGAAATTGTGCGAAATATGCCGGTAAAAATCCTTGTACTGTTCTTCGGTAATTTCCGCCTTGTTGCGGGTCCATAACGCCGACGCCGAATTGACCGTTTCCTCTCCGGCCTCGCCCAGGTTGAGCACGATCGGATAATTAATATGGTCGGAATAGGTGCGGATCAGATGACGCAGATAAATGGTATCGGTGAAATTCTTGTCGTCGTCTTTCAAAAACAGTTTGATTTCGGTGCCGATGCCGGCCTTTTCCGCCTCATTGATTTCAAACCCGTCAACACCGTCGGAAACCCAGCGCCAGGCCTGTTCCTCGCCGGCTTTGCGGGTTACTATCTCCACTTTTTTCGCCACCATGAAAGCGGAATAAAAACCGACCCCGAACTGCCCGATCAGATCGGCGGGAGAACCGTTTTCCTTCATGTTGGCGACAAAGTCGGCGGTACCTGATTTGGCAATCGTTCCCAAATGATTGATCAGATCGTCCCGGTTCATGCCGATGCCGTTGTCGGCAATCGTCAGGGTGTTTTCCTTCTCGTCCGGGGTAATTATGATCTTCAATTCGCCGTTGCCTTTGGCGGCGTCGGGCTTGGTCAGCTGAAGATATTTCAGTTTGTCGCAGGCGTCGCTCGCGTTTGAAATCAACTCTCTTAAGAAAATGTATTTTTCCGAGTAAAGGGAATTGATCACAATCCCCAGCATTTTGTTGACTTCGGCCTGAAAATTAATTTTTTCGCTCATAATCGAATTCTCCGTTTCTTACCCAAAAGTTTCATTACCTTAATATATGGGAAAATATTTGCGCTTTCGCAAGTTTTCCCCTCCGATTTTTCGGCAAAAGATACTTTTTTCTTGATTTTATTGCAAATGCGGCTAGATTGAAAACCGAAATATTTTAAGCAACTCTTTATAGGAGACAAACAATGGTTTCTGTCGTTAATGACAATTGTATCAAATGCAAATCCTGCGCCGACGTATGCCCGGTAGACGCTTTCCGCGAAGGCGACACTCAGCTGGTCGTTGATCCGGATACCTGCATCAGCTGTGGCGTATGCATCTCCGAATGCCCGCAGGAAGCGATCCAGACTGAAGAAGAAGCCGACCCGCACTGGGTTGAGTTCAACGCCGAAAAAGCCAAAGTCTGGCCGAACGCCAACGAATAAATTTCGGGATTTTGACCTCCGCCAGCCGGCGGAGGTTTTTTTTATGTTTTCCCGTCCTTCGCCCCGCCTGCCCGGCAGAATTTTTTCCTTGAAATCGGCCGAAGTTGTGCTATTGTGCGCTCAATCCGTTTACAAATTTTATGAAAGACAATGCAATGGAGCTGAGAAACATAGCGATTATAGCTCACGTTGACCATGGCAAAACCACGCTGGTCGACGCCCTGTTAAAACAAAGCGGCACCTTCCGTGACAATCAGAAAGTTCAGGAATGCGCCATGGACTCCAACGAGCTGGAAAGAGAACGCGGCATTACCATCTTGTCCAAATGCACTTCGGTCGAATGGAACGGTACCCGCATCAACATTGTCGACACGCCCGGCCACGCCGATTTCGGCGGCGAAGTCGAACGCATCCTGTCGATGGTTGACGGCGTCATCCTTCTGGTCGACAGTTCCGAAGGCCCGATGCCGCAGACCAAATTCGTGCTCGGCAAGGCCTTAAAAGTCGGCCTGAAGCCGATTGTCGTCATCAACAAGGCCGACAAGCCGGACGCCCGCGTCGACGAAGTCTTAAACGAAATATTTGACCTTTTCGTCAGCCTGGACGCTAATGACGAACAGCTCGATTTTCCGGTTCTTTACGCCTCCGGCCGCAACGGCTGGGCGGTCAAAGACCTCGAACACGACGAGAAAAAAGACCTGAAGGTTCTTTTTGAACTGATTCTGTCCCATGTGCCGGCGCCGGTCTGCTATCCGGAAAAACCGTTTACCATGCTGGCCACCACGCTGGAAGCCGACAAGTTTATCGGCCGCCTGCTGACCGGCAAAATCCTCTGCGGCAGCGTCAAACCGGGCGACACGGTTAAAGCTCTCGACGGCAAAAACAACGAAATCGAGCGTTTCCGCATCACCAAAATCCTTGCTTACCGCGGCCTGGCCCGCCAGAGTCTGGAAGAAGCCCATGCCGGCGACATCGTCGCCATAGCCGGCGCGGTAAAAGCCACCGTTGCCGACACCGTCTGCGACTTTTCCGTCACCGAAGCGCTCGAGGCTCAGCCGATCGACCCGCCGACGCTGGTGATGACCTTTTCGGTCAACGATTCTCCGCTGGCCGGTCGCGAAGGCGACAAAGTTACCTCGCGGATGATTGCCGAACGGCTGAAAAAAGAAGCGGAAGGCAACATTGCGCTAAAAATCAGCACTTCCCCCAATAACGATTCTTTCGAGGTTGCCGGTCGCGGCGAGCTGCAGCTGGGCGTTTTGATCGAAACCATGCGCCGCGAAGGCTTCGAACTTTCCATTTCCCGCCCGCGGGTGGTTTTCCACAAGGGCGAAAACGGCGAAGTGCTGGAACCGGTTGACGAAGTGGTAGTCGACGTCGACGAGGAATTTTCCGGCACCGTGGTTGAAAAACTCGGTTCCCGCCGCGCCGAATTGGTGGAAATGATTCCCTCCCAGGCTGGCGGCAAAGTCCGTCTGATTTTCCACGCGCCCACCCGCGGCCTGATCGGTTACCATTCCGAATTTCTGACCGACACCCACGGCACCGGCGTCATGAACCGCAGCTTTTACGATTATGAACCGTTTAAGGGCGAAATCGAAGGCCGCCGCAACGGCGTTCTTATTTCCAGCGAAAGCGGCACCGCCATCGCCTATTCGCTGTGGAAGCTGGAAGACCGCGGTCCGATGTTCATCGACCCCAACGTTCCGGTCTACGTCGGCATGATCATAGGCGAACACACCAAGCCGAACGATCTGGAAATCAATCCCTGCCGTTCCAAACAGCTGACCAACATCCGCGCCGCCGGCAAGGACGAAGCCATCTCGCTCACCCCGCCGCGGCGGATCACGCTGGAAGAAGGGCTCTCCTACATTCAGGAAGACGAACTGCTGGAGGTAACGCCCAAAACCATCCGCCTGCGCAAACGGATTCTCGACCCGATCCTGCGCAAACGTTCGGCCAACAAGATTGCCTGATATTATTATAAGCAGCCCGCATAAAAGGGCTGCTTATATTTTCTAAAAATTCTTGCGCCGGATTTTGAATTAGCGTATGTAAAGTATATATTGCAACAGAAGGGAAAACCATGCGTAACACCAACAGAAAAAACAACCAGCTGCGTAATATTGAGCTGATTTGCGACTACAACCCCTACGCGGAAGGTTCCTGCCTGGTAAAATTCGGCAACACCCACGTGGTCTGCACCGCCAGCGTCGAGGAAAAAGTGCCGAACTGGCTGAAAGGCCAGAACAAGGGCTGGATCACCGCCGAATACGGCATGCTTCCGCGCGCCAACCGGGTGCGGGTGCCGCGCGAGTCCAAGTCCCCCTCCGGCCGCACGCAGGAAATCCAGCGGCTGATCGGACGTTCGCTCCGGGCGGTGGTTGACTTAAGCAAAATGAAAGACATTTCGGTCTGCATCGACTGCGACGTCATTCAGGCCGACGGCGGCACCAGAACCGCATCGATCACCGGCGGCTTTGTTGCCCTCTATCTGGCGATGGAAAAACTGGTTGCCCGCAAAAAACTTGAAGTTAACCCGATTCGCGAGTTTGTTGCCGCCGTTTCCTGCGACATTTTCGCCGGAGAAAAAATTCTCGACGTCGATTATGAGGAAGATTCCCACGCCCAGGTCGACATGAACTTTGTGCTGACCGAAAGCGGAAAAATCGTCGAAATTCAGGGCACCGCCGAAGAACTGCCGTTTGCGGAAGAAGATTTCGGCGAACTGATGGCTCTTGCCAAAGAAGGAATTAAACAATTGATTGCCGAACAAAAGAAAGTTTTAGGAGTGAAGTAAATGAAATTAACCAAATTGGTCGTTGCCAGCCACAATGACGGCAAAGTTGCGGAAATAAAAGCCCTGCTTGCCCCTTTGCATATTGAAGTGCAGTCTGCCAAGGAACTGCGGCTGGGTGACGTTGAAGAAACCGGAAAAACTTTTGAAGAAAACGCTAAAATCAAAGCCAACGCGCTGAGTTTGATGTGCGGCCTGCCCTGCCTGGCAGACGATTCCGGCCTCTGCATCGACGCGCTCGACGGCCGTCCGGGCGTTTACTCCGCCCGCTATGCCCCCGACCGCGATTTCAAACAAGGGATGGAAATGTTGTTAAAAGAAATCAGCGAATCCGGCAAAGAAAGCCGCAAGGCACATTTCTCCTGCTGCATGGCGCTGGCCTGCCCCAACGAGAAGGTAAAAGTATTTGAAGGCCGGGTTGACGGCGAAATTGCCGAGGAACCGCGCGGCGACAAAGGATTCGGCTACGATCCGATTTTCATCCCCGAAGGCTATCAGCAAACCTTTGCCGAACTCGGCGACGAAGTCAAAAACCAGATTTCCCACCGCCGCCGTGCGCTGGAAAAATTCATCAGGGAAATAAAATAACCCGGAAAGAAAAAAATTGGCTGTAAACGTCCGCAACATCCCGGCCGGTTTCAGCCCGGTCGACACAATCGCTGCCCTGCTGCTCGAAGAGAGCGGCGGCTGTGATTTGACCGACACGTTGGTATTGCTGCCCAACCGCCGCGCCTGCCGCGAACTGAGCGACGCCTTTGTCCGCTTAAACGGCATGCAGCCGACCATCCTGCCGCGCATTCAGCCGCTCGGCGATCCCGATGAAGACGAATTCTTTTTTGCCGACAGTCTGCCGCAGGCGGCTGAGCTGGCGCCGGCCGTTTCCCCGGTTGAGAGAACACTGTTGTTTACCCGGCTGATCGCCGCCCGCCAGCAGGAACTGACCGGCGGCGGCGGATCGCTGGCACAGGCGGCTTATCTGGCCGGCGAACTGGGACGTCTGCTCGACGCCGTCGAAAGTGAAGAACTGGCTTTCGACGCATTATCCGATCTGGTGCCCGAAGAATATGCCGCCCACTGGCAGAAAACGCTGGATTTCTTAAAAATTATCACCGAATATTTCCCGCAGATTCTGGCCGAACGGGGTTTTTCCAACCCGGCGGCAAGAAGAACCGCGCTTTTGAAAATGCAATGCGCCCTGTGGCGGCAGATGCCGCCTTCCGGCCGCGTCGTCATTGCCGGCACCCCCGGCGCCTTTCCCGCGGTCCGCGAACTGATCAAAACGGTTGCGGAAATGCCCTCCGGAACAGTGTATTTAAACGATTTGGACCGTTGCCTGGACGAACATTCGTGGCAGCTGATCGACGAATCTCACCCCCAGTACGAAATCAGGCAGCTGCTTGATTATCTCGGCCTGACGCGGAAACAGGTTGCCGATGCCGTATCGGCGGCCGCTTCGGGACGGGAAAAGCTGATTTCGGAAACCATGCGGCCGGCCGCCGCCACCGACCGCTGGCGGGAAATCTCCGCGCAAACCTTTCCGGCAGAAGCTCTGAACGGTGTTCACCTGATCAGTTGCCGGGAATTCCGCGAAGAAGCGCTGACGGTTGCCGCAATTATGCGCCACACGCTGGAAACGCCGGAAAAAACCGCCGCACTGGTCACCTCCGACCGCAACCTGGCGCGCCGCGTGGCTGCCGAACTCCGGCGCTGGGACATAAACGTCGACGATTCCGCCGGCCGGCCGCTGACGCAGACCCCCGTCGGCATTTTTCTCCGGCTGGTCGCCGAATGCTGCGAAAAACCGGACGACGACGTCTCCCTGCTCGGCCTGATGAAACATCCGTTTGCCGCCGCCGGCGGCAGACCGGCGGTCTTCCGCGCCCGTATCCGCGAATACGAAAGAAAAGTTCTCCGCGGCGGCGAAAAAGACGAAACGGCGGAATCCTTCATCCGGGAAAAAAAGGAACTTCTGCGCCCGTTGTTCGAACTCTGCCGGCAGCCGCAGGCCGATTTCCGGGAACTGCTCCGCGCCCATCTGCAAACGGCGGAAAGTCTGGCTGCCGACGACGAAAAAAGCGGCGCCGAAAAATTATGGAAAGGAGATGACGGCGAAGCCGCCGCCCTTTTCTTTTCCGCTCTTCTGGAAAACGCGGAAACTCTCCCGATCATCAAACAAAACCAATACGGCGATTTTATTGCTTCGCTGATGTCGTCGGTGACCGTCCGGCCGAAATACGGCACTCACCCGCGGCTGAAAATTCTCGGCCCGATCGAAGCCCGTTTAAGCGGTTTTGACACCGTCATCATCGGCGAAGTCAACGAAGGCGCCATGCCGGCAGCCGCTCCGGCCGGTGCCTGGATGTCGCGGCCGATGAAAAAGCAGTTCGGCCTGCCGCTGCCGGAAAAAGCCGTCGGCGTTACCGCCCGCGACTTTGCTCATCTGCTGGCGCAAAAAGAGGTTTATCTCACCCGCGCCGAACGCGTCGGCGGCACCCCGATGACCAAATCGCGCTGGTGGATGCGGCTGGAAACCGTACTGACTGCCGCCGGCATCAACCCCGCCATTCTTGCCGACGACGTCTACCCGCAAACCGCTGCTTTCCTCGACCGGCCGCGGACTTTTGCGCCGATCAGGCCGCCGATGCCCAAGCCGCCGCTCGCCGCACGACCGCGGGAACTGTGGGCAAACGCGATCGAAAACCTGATGCGCGACCCCTATATCATTTTTGCCAAACATATTCTCAAGCTGAAACCCTTGGAAGAACTCAACCGCAAACCGGGCATTATTGACCTCGGCATTATTGTTCACGCGGTGCTGGAAAAATTCAACCGCCGTTTTCCCGGACAGCTTCCCGACAACGCGGAAGAAATCTTAACCCAAATCGGCCGGCAGGAATTTGCCGCTGCCGGCATTGACGAACAAACGCTCGCCTTCTGGCAGCCGGCGCTCGACAAGATCGTCCGCTGGGTATTGAACAAGGAAAACGGTTACCGCCGGGAAATCTCCCGCGTTTTCTGCGAAGCCGAAGGCCGTTACGACTTCGAAGCGCCGGGCGGAACTTTCACCGTCGGCGCCAGAGCCGACCGCATCGACCTGACCGTTGACGGCAAAATCAACGTCATCGACTACAAGACCGGCCGCGCACGGACCAAGAAGGAAATTTCCGCCGGCTATGCCCCGCAGCTGCCGATCGAAGGCATTATTGCCTTAAACGGCGGATTCGCCGGAATTTCCGCCGCGGAAGTCAACTCTCTCCGTTACTGGCGGCTGGGCAAAGAAGAAATCTGCGTCGACGAAAAAATCAACGAAATTCTGGAACGCAATCTGGAAAACATCAAACGGCTGATCGCGGTATTTGACAACGAAGACAAACCTTACCTGACCCAGCCGAACCCGAAATACGCGCCGGCTTATTCCGATTATGAGCATCTGTCGCGGATCAAAGAATGGGGAGCAAACGACCGCCATGAAGACTGAAGCCCGAACAACCGAACAACAACGCCGAAAACTGGGAGAGCTGGCCACCGCCGAACAGCGCCGGGCGGCAGATCCGACGCTTTCGGTCTGGGTCAACGCCTCGGCCGGCACCGGCAAAACCAAAGTGCTTTCCGACCGAGTTTTGCGGCTGTTGCTGGCAGGCGTCAACCCCGGCAGACTGCTGTGCCTGACTTATACCAAAGCGGCGGCGGTGGAAATGAGCGCCCGCGTTTCCAAAAAACTGAGTGGCTGGGCGGTCGCTTCCGAACAGGAACTGGAAAACGAACTGGACAAGCTCTACGGCACTCTGCCGCAAGATCAAAAACAGGCGGAGGAACTGAAAGCCCGCGCCCGCAAACTGTTTGCGGTGCTGCTCGACACGCCGGGAGGCATTAAAATCCAGACCATTCACAGCTTTTGCCAGGAAATACTGAAAAGATTTCCGCTTGAGGCCGGTGTTTCCCCGTATTTTGAAATTATGGACGACCGTGCGGCGGCTGAGGCGGCAGAAGAGATCAAAAACCGGCTGATCGCGGAAATCCGCGGCAATCCCGGCAGCCCGGCCGCCGAAGCGATGGCCTTTCTGACCGAAAACGTCAGCGAACTGAAATTTCCCGAAATCATCGGTACCATCATCAATGAGCGCGGCAAAATCAGCCGGCTGTTCAAACGCTGGTCATCAGCCGGCGAACTGCTGGCCGCCCAGGCCGCCCGGCTGGGCGTTGCACCCGACGCGGACAAACGGGAACTGAACCGTCTCTTTTTTGACGCTCTGCCGCGGGAAGAGCTGAAAACTCTGCTGGCCGCCTGGCTCAAAAGCGGCGTTCGTTTTGCCCGGCGGGCGGAAAAACTGGCCGCCGCTTTGCAAAATTCCGCGCCGGAAGACTTTGCCGACTATGCCGGCGCCTTCCTCGGCAGCGACGGCGAAGCCTACAAAACCGTTGCCGCCAAAGCGGTGCTGGAAAACAACCCGCGGCTGGCGGAAATTTTTGCCGAAGAAGCCGCACGGGTACGGGAACAAACCGAAAAACAAAAAGCACTCAGGGTTTTTCTGGCCACCAAAGCCGTCGTCGTTCTTGCCGGCGAACTGACCAAAGGTTACGAAAACTATAAACAGGCGCATGCCCTGATGGACTACAACGACATGATCCTGCTTACCCGGCGGCTGCTTGACGACCGGGAAGCCGCCCGCTGGGTACTGTTCAAACTCGACGGTGGCATTGACGACATCCTGATTGACGAAGCGCAGGACACTTCTCCCGACCAGTGGGCAATCATCCGCGCCGTCAGCGAAGAGTTTTTTGCCTCCGAAGACGGCCGACGCCGCACCGTTTTTGCCGTCGGCGACCGCAAACAGTCGATTTACAGTTTTCAGGGGGCGGATCCCGACAAGTTCGACGAGATGCGCCGCTATTTCGCACAAAAAACCGACAAGTTCAAACAGGTTGACTTACAGGTTTCCTTCCGTTCGACCCCGGCGGTGCTGGACACCGTCAACCGTTTGTTTTCCGATCCGAAAGTTTCCGCCGGCGTCGCTTCCGCGGACGAAAAACCGGTTCACGTTCCCTTCCGCCGGGGAGAAGGCGGCGAAGTCGAACTGTGGGAACTGGTCGAACCGGAAGAAGGCGAAAACGCCGACGAATGGCAGCCCCCGGTCGAACACGAAAGCGCTCCCACCACCGGCACCCGGATGGCGCGGATGATCGCGGAAAAAATCCATGCCATGGTTGCCGGCGGCGAAATGCTCGTTTCCCGCGGGAGACCGCTGCGTTACAGCGATTTTCTCATTCTCGTCCGCAGCCGCGACGCTTTTTGCGAAGAACTGATCCGCGAATGCAAAAAAGCCGGCGTCCGCATCGCCGGCATCGACCGTATCCGCCTGCTTGAGCAAATTGCCGTGCAGGATCTGGTCAGCCTCGGCAAATTTCTGCTGCTGCCGGAAGACGATCTCAGTCTGGCCGAGGTTTTGAAATCGCCTTTGTTCGGGCTTGACGACGACGACCTGTTCAAACTCTGCTACCGCCGGTCCGGCAGCCTGTGGAAAAGCCTTGAACGGTGTTCGGATTATGCTGCGGCGGCAGAAACCTTAAAGCGGCTGATGAATATGGCCGACTATGTACGCCCGTTTGAGCTTTATTCGGAAGTGCTCGGTGTTTTGCATGGCCGACGTCTTTTTGCCGAAAGAATGGGCAGCGAGGCGGAAGACGGACTGGACGAATTTTTGAACCTGGCCGCCGCTTTTGAACAGAACCATATCGCTTCGCTGCAAAAATTCATCGAATGGTTTGAAAGCGACGACGTCGAAATCAAACGCGAGGCGGAAGCCGGCGGCGGCGATCTGGTGCGGCTGATGACCGTTCACGGATCAAAAGGCCTGCAGGCGCCGGTGGTGATCCTGCCCGATACCGCGCGGGTGCCTCAGTGCAAAAGGGAAGCCGGCATTCTCTGGGATGACGACGGCCTGTTCTTCTACCCCTCTTCGTCCGCCGACTACGAAAAAAACTGCGACCGGATGAAAGAGAAGCAAAAGCAAAAAACCGCCGAGGAATACCGGCGGCTGATGTATGTCGCCCTCACCCGCGCCGAAGACCGGATGATCGTCTGCGGCTGGCGAAAAGCCCGCAAACCGGCCGACGACAGCTGGTATAACCTGTTTAAAAACAGCTTCGAAAGCATCTCCGAACTCAACCCGGCCGACGGCATCCGCCGGCACGTTTCGCCGCAGCTGATCAAAACCGCGGAAGAAAAACAAACGGCCGCCGCGGAAAACTCCTTTTCTTTCGCGCCATGGACCGAAACGCCGGCGCCGGCCGAAAGTCCGCTTTCGCGCCCGCTGACGCCTTCCCGGCCGGAAGAAGACGAACCGGCGGTATTTTCTCCGCTTGCGGCGGCCGGCCGCGGCAAACCGTTCAAACGCGGCTCGCTCATCCACCGCCTGCTGCAGTTTCTGCCGCAGACGGAAAAAAGCCGCCGCGAAAGCGACGCTTTCGCCTTCATTGCCCGCCATGCGCCGGAAGCAAACGACGAAGAACGCGAAAAAATCGTCCGTGAAGTACTTTCCCTGCTGGACAACCCGGATTTCGGCAGCGTTTTCGGTCCGCAGTCAAAAGCCGAAGTGCCGGTGATGGGCGTGGTCGGCGGCAAAATCGTTTCCGGCCGCATCGACCGCCTGATCGTAGAACCCGGACGGGTCGTCATCGTCGATTTCAAAACCAACCGGCCGGCCGCCGCCTGCCCGGCCGAAGTTCCGGAAATATACCGCCGGCAGCTTGCCGCCTACCGTTCCCTGCTTGAACGAATTTATCCGGACAAAAAAATTATCTCTCTGATTCTGTGGACAAATACCGCCCGGCTGATGGCGGTGGAATAAATCTCGGAAAATTTAGGGGTTGTTTTTATATTATAAACCTTTAATATGACTTTTATCGTACCTATATAATGAACACTACAGTATCAGAGAAAGGAAAAAACATGCAATCGATTAATGATTCCCAGTTTGAAAACGAAGTCTTAAACAGCAAAGGTCTGGTTCTGGTTGATTTTTGGGCGGAATGGTGCGGTCCCTGCCGTCAGCTCGGCCCGATTCTGGAAGAAGTCGGCAAAGCCATGGGCGACAAGGTCAAAATCGTCAAAATGAACGTTGACGAAGCGCCCGATACCGCCGCCGGCTACGGCATCCGCAGCATCCCGACCATGTTTCTGTTCAAGGACGGCAAACAGATCGACACCAAAATCGGTCTGAATCCGCAGTCGGCAATCGTTTCCTGGATCGAAGCCAACAGCTGAAAACGGCTTTTTTCAATAAACCTCAAACAAAAAAAGAGTCTTGTCGACTCTTTTTTTGTTGCTAATTCAGACAAATGTCTTAAGCTGAAAAAACAAACGGAAAAAACGGCCATGAACGGACAACAGGAGATAAAACGACAGCCGGCGGCAAGCGGAACATTCGCCCGCTTTAACATGCGCGCTTTCATTTTCAATTCGTTTTACTATTTTTATCACGGCATTCGCAGCGACCGGTTCTGGCTTTTCTTTTCGGCAACACCGGTCTTGACATATCTGCTGCTGAAAACCGGCCTTCCCGTCATTGCCGCCGCAACCGCCGCGGTTTTGTCCGTGCGCATTGTCGCCGCTTTTCGCGCCGACGGCGACATTCAACGGCAACGGGAAGAAAACGCATATCCGCCAAAAGAAACACCAACTCCCTGGTTTTCCGTTTCCCTCACCAGAGTGCTGCTTTTTTCCGTCGTCACCTTTGACCTCTATTCGTTTTATCTGGCTTACAAAAACTGGCAGGCCGTCCGCGACGGCAACCGGCAATATCATATCTCGCCGTTTCTTCGCGGCTGGCTCCTCGGCATCGTTTTCGTCATTCCCCTTTTTCTGCGGATAAGAAAAAGCTTTGTCGCCGTCAAGCGGAAAACGACCGTTTTCGACGTCTGCGCCTTCTTGTACATTACCTTGACAGTCGCCGCTTTTGTCGTCCGCCACTACATGATCGTCAACGTCAACTTTTCTCTTTTCAACCTCCTGATCGTCCTCCGGCTTTTAAAAATCCTGTGCCTACTGCCGCTGCAAAAAAACATCAACGATTATAACCTTATTCTTGATCCCGAAAGCCGTCCGCTGAAAAAGTTTCTTCCCGGAGAAATCGCACTGGCAGCGGCCGCGGCGGCATTATTCATAAGCTATTACAATTTCAGCGACCGCTTTGCCATTCGCAATTTTTACCGCAACTTTGACCGCCAAACCGCGGGGAAATGTTCGGCACCCCCTCTTCGGACACACGGAAAAACATGCGCCATTTTTGCTCTTTCATTGACATGAGCGCCGAACTGGTCATTAAAAAACAGCTGAACAAATGACGCCCCCGGCTTTTGTCCGGCAAATTATTTTTTACAGCCTTAAAACTACAAAAAAGGAAAATTTTCATGAAACTGCAGGAAAAATTGAAATTATATCAGGAAACATTGAAAAAAGACGAACCGGCAAACGCTTTCAACCCCCGGGCTTTCGTCTTCAACTCCTTTTATTACTTCTACCATGACGTTTCTTTCGGTAAATTTCTTGCCTATTTTCTCGCCACGCCGTTCTTGTTTGCCCTGTTCGTACTCCTGAAAGCAACCCCTGCCGCGGCCTTTTTTACGGCCGTTCTCGCCGTCCGCACCGTTGCCGGCTTCCGCGCAAACATCGACCTGAAAAAACACATGAAAGAATTTGTCGACGAATATAAAGACGTCGATTTTAATCCCCAACCGGTCGTCTATTTCTCAGTTCCCCTTACTCGTCTGTTTTTCGCCTCGCTGATCAGTTTCGGCCTTTATGAGGTTTATTGGGCTTATAAAAACTGGCAGGCCGTCCGCCGCTGCGGCAGGGAATACAACATCATTCCGTTCTGCCGCAGCTGGCTTTTCGGCATTTTTTTCATTTTTCCGCTGTTTTTGAGAATGAAAAAAAGTTTTGAACAAACCGTACCGGTCGGCAAGGGTTTCGTTTTTTGCGCAACGGCATACTTTCTTCTTTACATCACCGAAGCCGTCGCCGGCCAAATATCAAACAATTCCGACACCGTAACCGTCGCCATGGTCATCTCAGACTTTACGCTGGCGCTGCTTTCCGCACTTTGTCTGCTGCCGATACAAAAAGCCGTCAACCGCCACAATCAAAAACTAAGTCCCGGCAACAAACCGCTGAGCAAATTTTTATTCGGAGAAAAAATAACAATATCCGTTTCCCTGCTGCTGATAGTTTTGTCTTTCGTTATCGGCTATAAAAAAGAAAGCGGGGAATCTTTTTTCAACCAGACTGAAAATATGTTTCTTACCACCATGTATGTTCACGAACAGGTATATCCGGAAATTTGCAAAAAACACGGTTACGAAATGCGCCGATATCCTGAAATTTTCCGCCGCATATTTTCCGCCGAACGCTCACGTATTGAACAAACATTGAAGAGCAGGGACATTTCCCCGACAGAATTTTGGAATCAGATTCCCGAAAAATATCGGACGAAAATCTTTGCCCGACTTGAACAAACCATGCTTGAAATCAGCCGGGAAACAAAAGCGCAATATCCGCAAAACCTTTTAGCGACGGTTACCGGACTTTGCACCTATATGGATGAGAACGCCGAACAGGTCATCCGCAAACAAATTTCAACAAACTAAAATTCAAAAAAATCTTCCTCTTTTTTTTGCCGGTTTTGTTCATATATACAAGCAAAACGGGGAACATTCATGCTTTGGATCATCGACGGGTTGATTTACGGCTTTTTTACGGCTGTTTATACCATTTTCAACCAGCACTACAAGCTGAACGCTTACCTGCTGGGCATGTGGCGCGGCTGGGGAATCGCCTTCTGTTTTGCCCCGTTTCTTTACTTTCTGGGTTTTCCGTCTTCCGCTTACTACTGGTTTCTGCTCATCATGCAGGGACTGATGATTGCCGTTTACGATTCTCATTTGTTTTTTGCCTCCGCACGGTACGGCGCCGGTCCCACTTCCCGGGTCATGGCGCTGACGGCCATGGTTACCACCCTTTTCTGGTGGTTTCTGACGCCGGAAAGTTTTCTCAAACTGCTTGACAACGGCACTTTGGTCATCACCATTATCCTGCTGCTGTTCGGTTTCACCGTCTGTTATTGGCAGATGATCAAATCCCCGGTTTCCCAAGAGCTTGTCAACTATATGATTCCCGCCATCCTGTCGCTTTCCGGCATGAGTATCGCCACCAGAGAAATCGCCTCTTTCGGCACCACCGCCTGGAGCGGCATCACCTATTATCTGACAATTGCCGTTTTCGTCAGCGGCAGCGTCAACGCCTGGTGGTATGTCCGAAGCGTCAAGCCCGGTTTTTCCGGTTTCTTCCGCCAGGTTTTCTCGCCGCGCATGATCAGGATCGGTTTCTACGTCGTCAGTTTCAGCGCGGCGCTCATCACCGCCAAAAACCTGGCGCTGAGAACGGCCCCCAACCCCGGCTATGTCATCGCCCTGCTTCTCACCTCGCCGCTTTTCGTTTTCGGCCTCAACAAATACAACAAAATCCCCGATGACATTTCAATCAGGGAAGGTTTTCTGATGATCGCCTTTCTGGCGGCGCTGATGATCCTCGTCACCGGCAATTTCGGCGTCAACGATTGACAAAAGTCTTTGTTTTCTGATAAAATTCAATTTAATCAAAATTAACGGAAAGCACCGGCAATGACTGACAGAAAAATATCGGAACAAAATATGGAAACTTTGCTGAAACATGGGTTGGAAACCAAAAATGACAAAGGACAGACGGCTTTGCTGCTTGCTTGCGAAAACGGCAGTTTCGAAAAAGCCCGGGAACTGATCGGCAAGGGAGCAAACGTAAACGTGCGCGACAACAACGGCCGCACCCCGATCATGATCGCCTGCGAAAAAGGACAAACCGACTTGCTCATATTTCTGTTGTCCAACGGCGCCGAAGCTTCGGTACTTGTCAATTCTACCCTGCTTACCCGGGAGTTTTTGAAGGAACATCCCGAACTGGTCAAGTTTCTCGTCAACGGCGGCGACAAAGCCGAAACTCTTTCTGCCGCACCGGCTTTTCTTTTTTCTTCGCAGGCGGCCGATTTCAAAGCCGTCAGCAAATATCTCGCCAGCGGCGGCAACGCCGACGCCGTCAATGCTGCCGGACAAACCGCCCTGATGCTGACGGCGGCAAACGACGACGCCAAATGCGTCGAATTGTTGATCGGCAACGGCGCAAACGTAAACCTCCGGGACAAAGACGGCCGTACGGCATTAATGTACGCCGTACAAAAAGGCTGTGACAAAGCCGGCGAACTGCTGCTTAAAAACAAGGCCAACCCCAATCTGCAGGACAAAGACGGAAAAACGGCCCTGATGTTTGCCGCGGAACAGGGAAAACTGACTTCAACAGAAATGCTGGTCAAATATGAAGCAGACATCACCCTGACCGACAAAAACGGGCAAAACGCATTAATGATCGCCGCTGCCAAAGGGCAGGATGAGATTGTTCGTTTTCTGGCCGAAGACTGCCGGGAAGAAAAGGCAAAAGACGCCGCAAACCGGCAACAGGACACTCCCGGCAATAACAAACCGCGTTCCGCATATGCCGTCAAAAAAGCCGTTGACCTCAACGCCCGCGACAACGACGGCAATACCGCCCTGATGCTCGCCGCCCGCAACGGACATGCGGAAACGTTTCAAATTCTCGCCCGGCAAAAATCCGTCGATTTTACCGTAACGAACCGTGCCGGACAAAACATCGTCGACATTATCAAAGCAAGCAACGACAATCGTCTGAAAAAACTGCTGGAAGAAAACGAAGAAATCAAACGTCAGACGACGGAGAAAAAACAAGCCGCCGTCCTCAAAGTCGAACAGCACTTATGCAAAATCCGCCAAAATCTGGGAATCCAAAAAAATCAACCGGATTACCCTGCAGAGGAAAACCGGCGGCAAACGGCCGACAACCGTTTGAACTTCCGGACAAACGGCGGCGAATTCGGCGACAGACAAACAACCCGTTAAAAACATACCGGGCATTCGGCCGCACATTTTTCCGACAAGGCAAAAAAATTACGCACCAGAGTCCTGCTCCTTTATAAAAAGAGGTTCATGACTTATTAAATTTTTCGTTCTGAGATTTTCAACTGACGTTTTATCAACTGATAGTCATAAAATGCATGAACCGTTTCAATACGTTACAATTTAACTTCTTTAACAGAACAGAATAATCCGTTTTCACGGGTATCCCCGATAAACCGGAGGATCCAAAACAGCCGCCGGCCTTACGGACTGACCATGATCAAAGGCGTGGGGCGGCATTGTCCCGACGCTAAAGCATTCAGCCCCGGGAAAACCCGGGATTTTCCGTCAGACATGCAACCCGGCTGACGCAAAAGGCGCTAACTGTTCCGAGCCGCGTTCACGCTGTCCGAAGGCTGCGCAAGCCTGACCGGAACAATACGTCTTGCATCCGCCTGCCGGCGCAGACCTTTAACGCATAAAACAAACGGGGAAATTTTTCAACTCCCCCGTTTGCCGCAATTCCCGGTTTACAGTATCTCGCGTTTGCCGGTATGGTCGGCCGGCGACAAAACGCCTTCCTCCTCCATCCGCTCAATCAGCACCGCGGCACGGTTGTAACCGATCCTCAGACGCCGCTGCACATAGCTGATGGAAGTTTTTTTGTCGTTGCGGACAATCGCCACCGCCTGATTGTAAAGGTCGTCGTCGCTGCTGCCGCCGCCCATCGCCGTCTTGTCGAAGACCGAACCGCTGTCTTTGACGTTCAATTCGCCTTCGGTCACGCCCTCAACATACTCCGGCTCTTTCTGCGCTTTCAGGAACTCGACGATTTTTTCCACTTCCTGATCCTTGACGAACGAACCGTGTACGCGGATCGGTCGTTGACCGGCCGGCATATAGAGCATGTCGCCCATGCCGAGCAGCTGCTCCGCTCCCTGTTCGCCGAGAATGGTGCGGCTGTCGATCTTGGAAGTAACCTGAAAACTGATACGGGTCGGGAAGTTGGCTTTGATTACGCCGGTAATGACGTCAACCGACGGTCTTTGCGTCGACAAAATCAGGTGAATGCCGGCCGCGCGCGCCATCTGCGCCAGACGCTGAATCGCCGCTTCCACTTCCTTGCCGGCCACCAGCATCAGATCGGCCATTTCGTCGACCACGACCACAATATACGGCAGCGGAGTCAGATCCAGCTCCTGCTCTTCAAAAAGCGGCGCCCCGGTATCTGGATCAAAACCGGTCTGCACCGTGCGCACGCAGCGTTCCCCGCTGGCCCGCAGTTCCGCAAGCTTTTTGTTGTAACCGGAAATGTTGCGGACATTGAGCTGAGCCATCGCCCGGTAGCGGTCTTCCATTTCCTTGACCGCCCATTTCAAACCGAGAACCGCTTTGGCCGGATCGGTAATCACCGGCGTCAGCAGATGCGGAATGCCGTTGTAAACCGAAAACTCCAGCATTTTCGGGTCGATCATGATCAGTTTGCATTCATCCGGCCGCATCCGGTACAAAAGCGACAGAATCATCGAATTCATACCCACCGATTTGCCCGAACCGGTGGTACCGGCTACCAGCAGGTGCGGCATTTTGGCCAGATCGGCATAAACGTTTTCGCCGCCGATATCCTTGCCCAAAACCACGTTAAGGGCATTCTTGCTGTCTTGAAAACCTTCGCCCTCGAACAATTCGCGCAGCCAGACGATCTCGCGGGTGGTGTTCGGCAGTTCGATGCCGATGGTGTTGGAACCGGAAACCACCGCAATCCGCACCGAAACCGCGGACATCGAACGGGCAATGTCGTCGGCCAGGCCGATTACCCGCGCCGTTTTGGTACCGGGCGCCGGTTCCAGTTCATAGAGGGTAACCACCGGACCGGGACGGATCTTGACGATTTTGCCGTTGATGCCGAATTCCTGCAAAACGTTCTCCAGATCCTGAGCGATTTTCTGCAAATCCTTTTCGCTCATCGCGGTACCGGCGGATTTGACTTTCGGCGCCGTCAGCAGAGAAACATCCGGATAGCGGTAACCGTCGTCGCTTTTTGCGCTTTTCCCCGCCGTTTTGACCGTCTGAGCCTTAACCGCGGCGGCCTTTTCAACCGGCGCGCCCGCCGTCGGGGAAGTATCTTCCTTTTCATCCCTGACTTTCGGCTCCCGTCTTTCCTTTTTTGCCCTGCCCGCCGGTTTCGCGGCTTTCGGCGCCGGTATCATTCTTTTGACCAAAGGCGGCAAAGCGGCCAGCATCCGACCGGTCAGACGGATCCCCCGCCAGACCAGAACCGCCGCGTTTTTAATCCCCCGCCGCCATTGTCCGGCGGTAACGTCCACCGTATAACTGAAAGCCGCCAGCATAACCAACGACGCGACGGCGGCAACGGTTTCCCGGCGAAAAGGAAATTCAGGCACGACCGCAAACAGACGGATATTGAGCATTCGTCCGATCACGCCGCCCAAAGGCATTGCAAAACGGACAAAATCAAAACACATCATCGCCGCCGCAATTCCCAGCAGCCAGACGATAAAATGCAGCCAGAACAGCCTGATGTCTTCAAGCAGGCAAAGACGATACCCCCATACCATCACCGGAATGACGAACAACGGCAGCGCCAGTCCCGAAAAGGTAAGAATCACGGCCGCCGCGCTGGCACCCGGATAACCGAACAGATTGCGGATATTGTCGGCCGCCAGATTAAAGGAACTGTCTGCCGGAGAATAAAAGCACACGGCCGCCAGCAACAGCCAGCCGGCGGCAATCAGCAGCAGCCCGTATACCCGCCGGCTGAACTTGTTCAACAGGGTTTTCTCTTTTTCCTTCTTTTTTTTAGCCATAGCGATACTTTCGCCTTCCCAAACGTCAGTGCTGGCAGAAGCGGCCGTCGGCCATTTTGATCATGATCGAACGCTTGATGTCGTTGATCACCGCTTTTTTCTTTTCCGCTTCGTAAGGTTCCGAATGTCCGTCCCACACCGTCCCCGGCCAGTCCGGATCGCCTTCGAAACGGGCGATGACATGGACATGTAGCTGCGGCGTTTTGTTACCGATCATTGCCACGTTGGTCTGCGCGGGTTTAAACAATTCGCTCATCACCTCTTCGCAAAGGGCTATTTCCCGCATCAATTGCAGCCGCTCCTCCATGGTCAGAAACGTCATGTTTTTAACCTTTTCCCGTCGCGGAACGAGAAAAATCCACGGATAATGACGGTTGTCTTCAAACAACACCCGGCACAGTTTCATGTCAACGACAAAATCCTTGGCGGCCAGACCCGGCACTAATTCAAACATAGTCATTTCTCCATATTTTTTGAGCAAATTCCGTTGCCCGCGATTATAGTCGTTTAAACCTTTATCTTAAGTTAACAAACCGTTTTTAAACTTGACTTTTTTCGCTTTATACGTTTAAAACTCGAAAAGACAACAACAAAAGAAAGGCTTTTTTATGAAAAACGCTTTTGTTTTTCCCGGGCAGGGTTCCCAGTTCGTCGGAATGGGAAAAGACCTGGCCGAAAACTTTGCTTCCGCACGGGAAGTTTTTCAGGAAGTTGACAATACGCTTAATCAAAATCTGTTTGCCCTGATGACCGGCGGTCCCGAACACGAGCTGACGCTCACCGCCAACACCCAGCCGGCTCTGATGGCCGTCTCGATGGCCGTCGTCCGCGTTCTCGAAAAAGAATTCGGCATTGCTCTGAAAGACAAGGCGGCATTTGTTGCCGGTCATTCGCTCGGCGAATATTCTGCCGCCTGCGCCGCCGGCGTCTTTTCCCTTGCCGACACCGCACGGCTGCTCCGCGCCAGAGGCGATGCCATGCAGAAGGCGGTTCCTTTCGGGGTCGGCGGCATGGCTGCGGTTATCGGCGTTTCTTTCAAGGACATCAACGCATTGGTTGAAGCCTGCTGCGACGAAAACGCCCTTTGCGTGGCCGCCAACGACAACTCCGACGGACAGGTGGTTCTTTCCGGCCACATGGCAGCCATTGACAAAGCGGTCGAAATCGCGCCCGAATTCGGTGCCAAACGCTGCATCAAACTGCCGGTTTCCGCGCCTTTCCACAGCCCTCTGATGCAGCCGGCGGCAGAAACCATGGCCCGCGTGCTGATGGAAGTGGAAGCCCGCCCGGCCGAAATTCCGCTGATTTCAAACGTTCTGGCAGAACCCGTCAGCGACGAAAAGGAAATTATCAAACGTCTGGTCGAACAGGTCACCGGCACCGTACGCTGGAGAGAAACCATGAATTATTTAAACGACCGGTCGGTCACCGACGTTTACGAACTGGGCGCCGGCAAAGTCCTTTCCGGCCTCTTCAAAAGAAGCTTCAAGGAAATTCATGCCGCTTCCGTATGCACGCCGGCGGACATTGAAGAACTGGCCAAAAACCTGTAACAACACAACCCTCATTAAAAAGGAAACACGATATGTTTGAGATTAAAGACAAAGTTGCTCTGATCACCGGCGCCAGCGGCGGCCTCGGCGACAAAATCGCCCGCACCCTGCATGCTCAGGGCGCAACCCTCGCCTTAACCGACCGCAGCGCGGAAAGAATGGAAAAACTGAAAGAAGAACTCGGCAGCAACGTTGAATGCTTCGTTGCCGACCTCGGCGATTCCGAAGCCATCAACCAACTGGTCAAAGACGTGGAAGCCAAATTCGGCCGCATCGACATTCTGGTCAATAACGCCGGCCTCACCCGCGACAACCTTTTCATCCGCATGAGCGACGAAGACTGGCAGCTGGTTCTGGACGTTAACCTCACCGCCGGTTTCAAACTGGCCAAAGCAGCCGTACGCGGCATGATGAAGCGCCGTTTCGGCCGCATCATCGGCATCGCTTCCGTCGTCGGCGTTACCGGCAATGCCGGCCAGGCCAACTATTCCGCTTCCAAAGCCGGCATGATCGCCATGAACAAATGTCTGGCTCAGGAAGTCGGTTCCCGCGGCATCACCGTCAACTCGATCGCACCGGGCTTTATCAGAACCCCGATGACCGACGTTCTGCCCGACGATGTCAAGGCCGCCCTGCTGGCCAAAATTCCGGAAGCCAAACTCGGCGAAGCTCAGGATATTGCCAACGTGGTTGCTTTCCTGGCCTCTGACGAAGCTCAGTACATCACCGGTCAGACCATCAACATCAACGGCGGTATGGCCATGATTTAGTCGCAAAAGCGATAACAACGGTAAAAAAACCCTTGTGTTTATACGCAGGGGTTTTTTGTTGTTTTACATTTGCTAAAGGGAAATTATCTTTTGCATTATGCTTTTATAAAAAACACCGCAAACAGATGCTTCTTTTGAATATATTTTCATAACTCCCGCTGGCTGACGCAAGTGGCATTAGCTGTTCCGAACAACCTTCGCTCAGCCCAAAGGCGGGGCTGGAATGCCTAAATCTACCTGCTCATGCAGATAGTGTTACGCTCAAATCATAAAGCCGCTCCGCAAATTTGGATAACAAAATTTTTCCCTGCAAAATATAATGCACAACATATGGCAAAATATACATTGGGGTATTTCAACAGAGGATTGACCGGAGATTCTTTCTTGGCATTTTTACCGGGCATGGACACCATGAAAACAAAAAGTGCTATATAAACATAAAAGATAATATCAGAAAACACGGGAAAACAGTTCGGTACCGTTTTATCCGCCCATGGAATAAGCGACGCATAAAAAGCGGTAACGATCAACGTCACCCCAAAACCCTGCATGCACAAATCTCTGCATCTTTTTTCAAATGAGCTTAACATAACATAAAAATGTCCAAACCAACCGATAAATCTGAAAGAATCTGACGGCAGCGACATTAATTCAAAACATATAAAACCCGCAAAATTTAATATGGAACATGCAAAACCGGCAACAGCAAATCCATACAAAAATTCAAAACGGGAAAAACAACCTTTGAACGAAAAAAATTTTTTAAATTCTGCCAACTCGGCCAGTGTCTCTTTCGTCTTTTTCATCTTTTCCCTTTAGCCATATGTTTATCAAAACCGCATCTTACTTTCTGCATTTTTTCTTAAAAAATGCCACAATCGGAGATATAAGAAAGCCGGCCACTGCAAAAATTCCAAGCGTAAGAACAGATTTTCCAAACAACTTTTGATCATAACCAAAAATGACATGTGTACAAACCAAAAGAAGAAACATCACCGCTATAAAATAAGGCACCCAACCAAAACTGCACAAATAATAGGACAATGTTTCGTGCCTATTCAAAATATAATCTATAAACTTAAATTTTACGTTAAAAAAGAGCAGTATACCCGATATGATGAAAACGATAAAAAGAATATCGGATATTACGGAAAACCCCAAAAGGGAAAAGGGTGTCGCCAACACCATATATATCCCGCCTAAAATCAATGCTTCTTTTGAACATATTTTCATAAAGCCGTTCCGCAAATTTGGATAACAAAATTTTTCCCTGCAAAATATAATGCACAACATATGGCAAAATATACATTGGGGTATTTTAACAGAGGGTTGATCGGAGGTTCTTTCTTGTCATTTTTACCAGGCATGGACACCATGAAAACAAAAAGTGCTATATAAACATAAAAGATAATATCAGAAAACACAGGAAAACAGTTCGGTACCGCTTTGTCCACTCTCGGAATAAGTGACAAATGAAAAGCGGTAACAATCAACGTCACCCAAAAACCCTGCATGCGCAAATCTCTGCATCTTTTTTCAAATGCGCTTAACACAACATAAAAATATCCAAACCAAGCGATGACCTCGTAAGAATCCAAAGGCAGCAACTTGAATGAAGAACACATATAACCGGCGAAATCTAATGTAGAACGCACAGCATGAGCAAAAAGAAAACCGCCCCAAAATGCCGAACGAGGAAAACAACCTTTGAACGAAAAAAAATAAATACAAAAATTTTTAAATACTGCCAACTCGGCCAGTATTTCTTTCGTCTTTTTCATCTTTTCCCCTTAGCCATATGTTTTATAAATTTTAAAAATCCTAAATTTTTTACAAATTTTACAGTTCCGCCGGTATCAATAGCGTAATTTGCCAATTTGTATTCCCGTCCTAAATTTGCGCTTTCTGCCAGTTTTTGCATTTTTTCCTGTCTTTTTGCATAATCATTGTTCATATATGAGTAACTAAATACATCATAAGCACCGCCTGTCAATGCATTAAAAAAAGCAAGCGATCCGTTTTCAATTCCTTCTCCAAAACCTTTTAACCCCTCAATCACAATATCTCCTGCAGTCGGCTTTTGAGGGGTAGGATCAGCATATACTCGTTTTTGTATTTTAGGAAATACTTTATAAGCATAATTATCCGGAACAGGGGTAAACTGTCTTTTTTTGATGTTGTTTTCTATATTTGATTTGCCGAAACCGTAGTTATCGGCGAAATTTCCCCAAAAGCCTGTGCCAAGCCGCGGATAACTTTTATCAACTCCATGCCGGTTAAAGTTTTCGAAAAGTTCCTGCTCTCTTTCTTTTCTCGCCGTCTGATACAACAACTCGTCACGGAGGCTGAAACCGCTGTGATCAACACCATAGCCGTCCGTCTGATCGTCTTGATTAAAATATCCTGACCGCGACTGATATCGCGGATACATATCCATATATTTTCCCCTTTTGATTGTTAATATACATATAATGTATCATATTTTTACAAAAAATGCAATTATTATTTGTTTAATTGTGTAAAAAGCATCATATCTGCCGAATCATTAACAATTATAAACATCAGTCAACACATCCGCTGCCGTAAAAAAACATACCCCGAATTCAAAATCGGGACATATTTCAAAACTAAATATTTTTATCTTCCGACCGGCAAAATTGAGCCAAAAGACATTCGGTACATTTTGGCTTTTGCGCCTTGCATACATAACGACCGAACAAAACCAGCCAGTGGTTGGCATACATCAGATATTTTTCCGGCAACGCCTTGAGCAGGTCTTTTTCCACCGCTTCGACGGTTTTGCCTTGGCTGAAATCGAGCCGGTGGGCAATGCGGAAAACATGGGTGTCAACCGCCATCGTCGGCTTGCCGAACCATACGTTGCGCAAAACGTTGGCCGTTTTGTGGCCGACGCCGGGCAGACTTTCCAGCTTTTCCTGCTCTTCCGGCACCTCGCCGCCATAGTCGCGGACAAGGATTTCGCTCATCGCAATCACGTTTTTGGCCTTGTTGTTGTAAAGTCCGATGGTTTTAATATATTCTTTCAGCTTTTCCACCCCGAGCGCAGCCATCTTGGCCGGCGTATCGGCTACCTTGAACAGCTCTTTGGTCGCCTTGTTGACGCCTTTGTCGGTACTTTGCGCCGACAGCATAATCGCCACCAGCAGCGTGAAAGCGTTGGAATATTCCAACTCGCTCTTCGGCGCCGGATCGTTGGCCGAAAGAATGTCGAATATTTCCAGAATTTCCTTTTGCGGCCTCATGCTTTTACCCCTCCGGCACCCGCCGCTTTCGGCGCGATTTCGTCAAGCGGCCAGCGCGGCCGCGGTTTGAAGTCCAGCCCGTCGCTCAGCCCTTTGGCAAAGCGCTCCAGCCCCGCCCAGGCGATCATCGCCCCGTTGTCGGTGCACCATTTGAGCGGCGGCGCGGCAAAAAGCAGCCCTTTTTCTTCCGCCAGTTTTTCCAGCCGGCGGCGCAGATAACCGTTGGCCGCCACCCCGCCGGCAGCCACCAGATGTTTCCCCGCCGGATATTTCTGTCTGAAAATGTCGGCAGCTTTAGCCAGCTTTTCCGTCAGGCACTCGGCCGCCGTTTTCTGAAAACAGGCGCAGATGTCGGCAGTGTCTTTTTTCGACAGGATCACATGTTCGATATTGCCGCTTTCGTCATAGGATTCGATGATTTTACGCACCGCGGTTTTCAATCCCGAAAAAGACAGATTGCAGTCATTCGAGTTTTTCAGCGGGTGCGGCAGTACAAAGCGGTTTTCATCGCCGATTTCCGCCATTTTTTCAATCATCGGTCCGCCCGGATAGCCCAGCCCCAGCATTTTTGCCACCTTGTCGAAAGCCTCGCCGGCGGCATCGTCGATGGTGGTGCCCAGCCGTTCATAGTCGCCGACGCCTTTAACCGCCAGAATCTGGCAATGCCCGCCGGAAACCAGCAGCAGCAGATACGGATATTCGACCTCGTTGGTCAGCCGCGAAACCAGCGCGTGCCCTTCCAGATGGTTGACCGCCACAAACGGTTTGCCGAGGGCAAAGGCCAGTGCTTTGGCGGCCATTACGCCGACTACCACGCCGCCGATCAGCCCCGGCCCCGAGGTGGCGGCAATCGCGTCAACCTCTTCCGGCCGGATGCCGGCTTTGTGAAAAGTATGCTCAATCACATCATCGATATGGTCGAGATGCGAACGGGCGGCAATTTCCGGCACCACGCCGCCGTAAATTTTATGTTCTTCCTGCGAAAGCACCGTTTCGGCAAGAATTTCCCTTTTTTCGTTCACCAATGCCGCGGCGGTTTCGTCGCAGCTGCTTTCAATTCCCAAAACAATCATTATTTTATCTTTGACAAATTTTTAACCTTTGGCCGCTACTATATACCAATAAAGGGAACATTACAAAGGAAAAACAAGCAATGGGAAAAGATAAATCCGCCACCGCGGACAAAAAGGAACAGGTTTTGTCGGCAAAAACGGAAAAAAACGCCGCTGTCGAAACTTCCACTGTTCCGGTAAAGAAAAGCCTAGCAAACGGTATTTTACGCCTTATTGCTACCATTCTGCTCATTATCGCCGCTTTGGTTGTTGCTCTGCTATATTACCAGAAATATGGACTACCTATAGTTATTGACAACGATAAAACGACTGCACCAACCACTTTGAGCAGCCGTCCCGCCGCCCGTTACGCAAAGGAACCCGCCCCCGTCGCCGCAGCTTTGTCCGCACCGGCGCCCGCTGTCGAACAGCCGCGGGAAAAAATAACCGAAATCAAATATATTATTCCCGAAAGTGTTACCAACGCCATCAACGGCTTGCATGACAAAGTCGGCAAAATGGAAACGCTGACCGCCCAGTACATGAACATCAAAGCCGACTCTTCGGCCGTTATCAGTCTCGGCGAACGGCTTGACGAACTGGAAAAAAGAACCCGCAGACTGTCACGGATTTCAAACGACGGCGCCCTTGTTCTCACCGCCGCGCTGATGATCCGCGAAAACGCCGCCGCCGGACAGCCGGTACGCTTTGAGGCGGAAATGCTGAAACAGCTGGCCGCCGGCCGGCCGGAAATCGAAACCGCCGTCGACTACGTTTACAACAATTCCTCCCGTCAGTATCCGTCAAACAAAAATCTGACCGAAAGCTTCAACCGCATCAGCGGCCGTATCGTCTACGACCTCAGACATCAGGGCAGCTGGAAAGACCGTCTGCTGCGCAAAATCAACGAATATATCCACATATCCTCCCCTGCCGCCGACAGCCGCGAAAACACGGAGATAACGGCGCTGGAAGAAATCAAAGGCTATGTCGACGAGGGGCAGTTCGCCCTGGCGGTCGAATTTCTTTCCCGGCCGGAAAACGAAAAACTGCTGGCCGACGAAGCGTTGAACAAATGGTTTGCAATCACCGATTCCAAACTGAAGTTCAACCGCGCCTTGTCGGAAATTTCCGCCTACTCGCTGGCATTGATGAAAACCGAGGGATTAAAGAATGCCGTTCTCCCCTGAACAAATTGCCGGCTGCTGGCGGCGGGAATATGAAAAGGCCCCGGCAACGCTTGCCCGCATGAGCGAAATCAACACCCTGGCCGCCGCCTTCAACGCCAACGTCGATTCCGTCGTCAAAATTTCCGGCGCCGAACTGCAAAGGCGGATTGAGCAAACCGGCATGACGCTTGCCGAACTGAAAAACGACGCCGACCGGAGCATCCGCCGGCCCAAAGACGTTCTCCGCGGCATTTTCCGCTGTTTTACCCTGGGCATTGCCGAAGAATGGATTGCGCAAGACAAAGAAATTTACCGCTGGATGAAAAAAGAGCTCGGTACCGAAAAACTGCAAATGGGCGCCCAGGCCGGCATCATTGCCAACACCATGTCGCTGACCGGCATCGGCAGGGTCGTCACCCATGTGGGTGCTCTGCCCGAACTTCAGGCACGGCAGTTTTTCAAACGCGACAACCTGCTTTCCTTCGACCAGAACGGCGCGCTCAAACCGGCTCACACCGTCAACCGGCCGAACGAGGAAGCCTCGATTCACTGGATCATAGAATTTGACAAAGACGACCGCCTGGAAACGGAAGGGCAAACCTTCGTCTGCCCGAAGTCCAACCGTTTTATTGCCACTTATGACCCGGTGCTGTTTAACCTGGTCATTGACCCGCACTTTGTCGACTACACCTGCCGCGAAAACGCCGACTATATCATTCTTTCCGGCTACCAGGCCTTAAGCGAAAGCAACCGCGGAACCGAACTGGTAAAAAAAACAATTCCCGTCATTGAAAAATGGCGGCAGAAAAAACCGCGGCCGCTGATCCATTTGGAAATCGCCTCCACACAGGACGCCGCCGTCCGCAAAACCGTCGCCCGGCAGATCATGCCGCTGGTCGATTCCGCCGGTTTCAACGAACGGGAAGCAATTGATCTGCTTGACGTTCTCGACTGTCGGGAAACCGCCGCAAAATGCCACAGCGCGCCGCGGCCGGCCGAAATGTTCGAAGCGCTCGCGGCAATCAAAAGGGAAACCGGCTGCCCGCGTTTGCAGCTGCATATGTTCGGTCTGTACATGACAATGCAAAATCCGGATTTTCCGGTGTCCCCGGAAGCCAACCGCCGCGGCATGGTACTGGCGGCCACCGCCGCCGCTTCCAAAGCCCTGCTCGGGCAACTGGCGGATTACAAAGACTTTACCGCGGCTGCCGGCCTGCCCGTCAGCGCCTGCGGCATCGACGGTCTGAAAGAATTGGCGGAAACGCTCGGCAATCCGGAATTTGCCTGCAACGGGATCGGAAAATACCACGGCTTTGATGTCATCGCGGTACCGGCCGTCATCATCGACCGCCCGAAAACGCTGGTCGGCATGGGCGACACCATTTCCGCCTTTTCGCTGCTCGGCGCACGCTGACATTAACCGATCAAGCTTTGTTTTCGCTCTCTCCCGCCGGTTCGCTCAGCCACAGGGCGTTTTTCAGCTTGTTTTGCAAAAATTCCAGATGTTCGGCTTCTTCTTCCGGCGTAATCGCAAAAACCCTCAACGGCCGCACCTTTCGTTCGGCGGCAAAAACCATGCCGGCATCCGCCGCCAGTTTACTTTCCTCTTCCGGTTTGAGCAGCATGCTCGGCTCGGCGCCGCCCAGCAGTTCGAGATAGACGTCGGCCAGCAGTTCGGCATCAAGCAGCGCCCCATGTTTGGTACGGTGGCTGTTGTCAATGTTGAACCTTTTGCACAACGCATCGAGGTTGTTTTTGGCACCGGGAAACTTTTTCCGCGCTATTTCCAGCGTATCGACCACCCGGTCCCACTCATATTCCGCGCGGCCGAGCTTTTTCAATTCAAAATTAATGAACTTGATATCGAACGAAGCATTATGCGCCACCAGAACACCGTCCTCGCCGACAAACTCGACAAACGCTGCCGCCACTTCGGCAAACACCGGATAATCTTTCAGAAATTCTTCCGTCAACCCGTGCACGGCAACCACTTCTTCCGGCACACTGCGTTCCGGGTTGATATACTGATGATAAGTGCGCCCGGTCGGGATATGGTTAATCAGCTCGACCGCGCCGATTTCCACCAGACGGTCGCCGTTTTCGGGCGACAAACCGGTTGTTTCCGTATCAAACACAATCTCGCGCAAAACCGTCTTCATTTCAGTCTTTCTCCAGTTCGTTCAAAAGCGTAATCACCTCAAGCTTCAGCACGTTTTTCGGCTTGTCGGTGTCAATTACCGCATCGGCCATCTGCTTTTTCTTTTCGTTGCTCATCTGCACGTTGTTGATCTTGTCAAAGTCTTCGCCGGCAACACGGTCGCGTTCCATCACGCGCCGTTTCTGTATTTCATAATCGACGTCGGCCACCACCACCCGGTCGCAGTAGATTTCCCATCCCATCTCGAAAAGCAGCGCCACGTCAAGAAAAAACAGGTCGTCACGGCGGCTGTTGCGGCGGATGACGGATTTAAGGTAACGGCGCAGAAACGGATGCGTCATCTCCTCCAGCGTTTTCAACCGGGCGCGGTCGTTAAACACGATGTTGCGCAGCTTGCGCTTGTCCACCATCCAGCCTTCGACCGTTCCCGGAAACACTTCGCGGATGCGGTTGATAAATTCTTTGTTAAAATATAAGCGCCGAACCCAGGCGTCCACGTCAAAAACGGTATACCCTTCTTCTCTTATCATGCGGGCGATGGTGGTTTTGCCGCAGCCGATAGAGCCGGTGATTGCAATCAGTCTCATTTTCTCAAAAAACCTGAACTTATTAACAGCCCCTGTGCATAAACGGGGTTTACCGTTTAGTTATACTAATTAATCCCGGCAATTCAAATTTAATAAAGCAAGATACTAACAGGTTGATAACTTTTATCAACGTGTTTTAAAACTTTGGATAAAGCGATTTATTAACAAATTGTAAATTTTTTTGTTTACAAGCCTGACTCGCGGCGGTTAAAGAAGTTAACGACAAATTAAAATTCCGTTAACAAATTTATTAACAAAAAATTAAAAATCGGATAAACCTGTTAATAAAATTTAATCCACGGATTGCCCCGGGATATACAACCTGCAAAAACCTTTTTAAAAATAATATGATAGGGCGGACCGGGTGTTGAAAACTTTCCCGTCAACAATTATTTGACAAGCATCGCTTTATGAATTATAAAAGCAAGTGTCTTACGTGCCGTCCGGGCACAAAATTTCTTAACCCGAAGACAACTTTAATTTCCAACCATATCACGGACACTCCATGCATTTAAACGATTTGAAACAAAAATCCCCGAAGGATTTATTAACCGAAGCGGAAGCGCTCGGTATTGAAGACGCTTCTTCCATGCGCAAACAAGATCTGATGTTTGCCATTTTGAAAAAAGTCGCTTCTGACGATAACGTCATTTACGGCGAAGGAACTATAGAAGTCCTGCAGGACGGCTTTGGCTTTCTGCGTTCGGCTCAGTCAAACTACCTGGCCGGTCCCGACGACATTTACGTTTCGCCGGCCCAGGTTAAAAGATTCGGATTGCGCACCGGCGATACCATTGAAGGCGAAATCCGCGCGCCGAAAGACAACGAACGTTATTTTGCCCTCACCAAAATCAACCGCATCAATTTCGACGATCCCGAAAAGTCTAAACTGAGAATCAATTTTGACAACCTGACCCCGCTTTACCCGACCCAGAAACTCGATTTCGACGTCATTTGCGGCGACAAGGATTATACCACCCGCATCATCGATCTGGTGGCGCCGCAGGGCAAAGGACAGCGCGGTCTGATCGTGGCGCCGCCGCGTACCGGCAAGACCGTAATGCTGCAAAACATTGCCCATGCCATCTCCACCAACCATCCGGAAGTTTACCTGATGGTGCTGCTGATCGACGAACGGCCGGAAGAAGTGACCGACATGACCAGATCGGTCAAGGGAGAAGTCATTTCCTCCACTTTCGACGAGCCGGCCACTCGCCATGTTCAGGTGGCGGAAATGGTGATTGAAAAAGCCAAGCGCCTGGTCGAGAACAAAAAAGACGTGGTTATTTTGCTCGATTCGATTACCCGCCTCGGCCGCGCCTACAATACGGTCGTTCCCTCTTCCGGCAAAGTGCTGACCGGCGGTGTTGACGCCAACGCCCTTCAGCGCCCGAAGCGTATCTTGGGCGCCGCCCGCAACGTTGAGGAAGGCGGTTCGCTGACCATTATCGCTACCGCGCTGATCGATACTGGTTCGCGCATGGACGAGGTTATTTTTGAGGAATTCAAAGGCACCGGCAACTCGGAAATCATTCTTGACCGCAAGCTGACCGACAAGCGTCTGTTTCCGACCATTGACATCACCCGTTCCGGCACCCGCAAGGAAGAACTGCTGGTCGACAAGGCGACGCTGACCAAAATGTGGGTTCTGCGCCGCGTGCTGATGCAGATGGGGATGACCGACGGTATGGAGTTCCTGCTCGACAAGCTCAAACAGAGCAAAGACAATCAGGATTTCTTCAACAATATGAATTCTTAAAAAAATTCCTGAAAAACGAAAAACCCCGGACGATTGCCGGGGTTTTTCGGCATCAACGCCCTTACGGAGAAAATATCCGTTCCGAAAATCTCAGGCCGTGCCTGAAGCTTGAGGCTGTCCGGCTTTTCAATGTATATTACGAAAACCTCCGGAACTTTTTTTACCGGTCCGAATTTCGGGGGACAGTTCAGTCCCGGCGGAGCTTTTTCGTGATTTCCGGTTCAGGCCGCCGGCCGGAGATTTTATTGACAAAATTTCGCAAAAGCTTATAATCGGCATAAATTTAATTTTGCTGTGTATTATTAACCTTAAATCTCTTGTCTTATGAAAAACGTTTTTATTTGGGCGGCAATGCTGTCCCTGCTTACGGTTTCGTGCGGATCGGAAAAAGCCGGGAACTCGATTGACTTTGAAGATGCGGCGGAAGCGCTCTATGTCGTGCAAAACGAAATCAACGGCCTGTCGTCTTCCGCCGGCATCGGTTACCTGGTTTATGCCGATGCCGATCATCAGACCCGGGTTGACTGCGATACCGCCGGCGTGCCGCAAACGGGAATCCGGCGGCATGTGTTTTACAAGCACAAGTGGCATTTTTCGATCGGAGAAACGAACGAAACGCCGTTTGTTTTTTTCGGGCAGATTGACGGTCATGGTCCTTATGAGCGGCAAAACGCTTATTTTTACGGCCTTTTGCGCGAACTCAACGAAGGCTTCCGCCGGTTGGAGAAAAATAACGGTCGGGAGAATTTCAGCCGCAACGGTTTTGTTTTTTCGCTTGAGCGGTCGGAAAACGGAATCCGTCTTTCGGTGAAGCGCTATTCGCCGGACGGCCGGGAAATCGTCGGCGCTTTTACGGAAGAAAGCCGTCTTCGCCGAAATTTGGCAGCGTGCCGGAAATATGCGGCGCTGATGGCGGATTCTCTTGCCGTTTATGAACGACGGGCGGCAGAACAAAGGACTTTTCTGCGCAATGCCGGGCTGTGTACGGAATATCGGAAAAGACGACGGGAATACAACCGGCAGAGGAAACTGATTTTCAGCGTTTATGACCGTCGGCCGTACGAAAAAATTAAAAAGATCGTCGACGACAATCCCGAGATTCTGGCAAACGAAGCCCTCTATACGCCGGAAAATCTGGAACGGGCGCGTGCGGAAGCCGAAACGGCGGAAAAATGCGCGGCTCTTTTCGGACGCCGGCTTGAAAAGGCAAACATTGCGGCCGACAGCATGCGGCTGCGTCTTGTTCGGCCGGGCGAATAAAACGCCCGAAGTTGAAAGTAAAAAAATCCTCCTTTGAACAGGAGGATTTTTTTTGGTGTTAAAGAAAGCAGCAGAATACGTATTCCCGGAATGCGCGTCAGTTCAATGCCGGTTAAAAAAATAAGCGGTTGTGAGACAGTCATAACGGGTGCCTGAGCCGTTTCATAAGTTGAAAGTTTAATTATGAAATACGACGTATTATTTGTTATTGCAAAAAAAAATCTCCGCGTCGCTTTTTGTGCAACACGGAGATTTCTTTTATAGCCGGAAATTATTTCAGTTCCAGCTTAAAAGGCTTTTGTAAGCCGTTGACTTTGTAACTGTCAAAGACATACCTGACCTTGTTTTGTTCGTTTGCCGTCCTTATTTCCGGATATTTGCGAGCATCGACGCCGAAGATTTCTCCGCTTTCGGTAACGACCACATAGTAGGTGTTGCCCCGGTAGATTTCCTTGGTAACTGATTTTATTCCCACAAATTCGGTTTTGGCATATTCCGCTTCCAGTTTTTCCTCTTTTTTCATGTCGTTTTCAACCAAACTGACAAGAAAAAGCAGGCTAAGGAAGAAAGCCATCCAAAATTTTATTCTGTTTCTGCCGCAGTCATAGCCAAAATAATCCAATTTCATTTTTTGCGTTAAAACGGAACTGAATGTATAAACCAGCATAATGACCGTACCGGCCGCTATTATCCGGCATACGTTGCCGAATGGGAGTGACATGCACAATACGAATATTGAATACGTAATCATTGCCCATCCGATTTTAACGAGTGTACTTTCAATTTCGTATTCGTCTATTGACAGCTTGATGTAAGTTATCACGGCAATAACGAAACCGAGAAGCAGAACGGATGTGTTAGCACTGACTAAACTTAATATACCTGCAGCCACAACGGAAATGGCGGCAAAACAAATTCTAAATAATTTTTCCATACTAAAATAATTTAATTTAACAACTCTATGCTAACTCGTTTTTGTCTGTTTTTCAATAATAAAATGCTCAATCTCTTCCATTGCGTAAAAAACGTGTTTTATTCCGAGCGCTTTTACCTGTTCCAGATATTCCGCACTTTGGTTCATTTCAAAACCGAGGAAAGCGATTACCGTCATTCCCGCTTTCAACCCGGCAGTCATGCCGGCCAGCGAATCTTCAATTACGACGCAGTCTTTCGGCTCAAATCCCATGCGGCCGGCGGCCAGCAGAAACAGATCCGGTTCCGGTTTGCCGTGTTCGACCATATCGGCGGTAAATATTTTGTCTTCGCCGAAATAACTGCCGATGCCGACCGACTTTATCTTGGCCAGCGTTTTTTCCTTGATGCCGCCGGTAGCGATGCATTGCCGCAAAACGGTGTTGCTGAAGATATTTTCGATTCCTTCCGTCAGTTCGATGCCTTCTTCCAGCAGTTCGTAATCTCTGTCCAGCGCTTCTTTCCAGAACGCGTCGTCGGTGACAATGCCGAGCCGGTCGAGTTCTTCTTTTTTGGTTTTGTCGCTTCGGCCGCCGAGGTAACGGTTGGCGGTGGCAAAGTCCCAGTTAAGGCCGAATTTTTCGTTCAGCATCCGGCGGCGGTTTTCCACCCACAGCTTTTCGGTGTCGGAAATGACGCCGTCAAAATCCCAGATGATCAGTTTTTTGCTCATGGTTGAATCTCCTTTTAAAAAAATCGAGCCCGTAAGAAAGCCGCTGAGAGCCTTTTCGGACACTTTACGATACAAGTGTTAAGATTAGATAAAAAAACGCCTGACGGGCAAAAAAACGGCCTTTTTAAAAACTTGCAAGATTGTCGGTTTGCCGTTATACCATCATTAAAGAACAAAGGAGTTTTTATGAGCGATAACACCGTTTATGCCTTATCCACCGCGGCCGGAAAGTCCGGCGTTGCCGTTTTCCGCGTTTCCGGTTCCGATGCGCTTGCCGTCGTCCGCTGTCTGACCGCGCTTGATGCCGGTGCCGTGGTGCCGCGTCATGCTTATTTTACCTCTTTGCACGATTTGGCGGGCGAAGTGCTGGATCATGCGCTGGTGCTTTATTTCAAGGCTCCCGCTTCCTTCACCGGCGAAGACACGGTGGAAATTCACTCCCACGGATCCCGGGCGGTGATTGCCGCCGTGCTGGAAAACCTCGGCCGGCTGGATGGTTTTCGGCTGGCCGAACCGGGCGAATTTTCCAAACGCGCGTTTTATAACGGCAAAATGGATCTGACCGAAGCTGAAGGCCTGGCGGATCTGATTGACGCGGAAACCCGCGAACAGCAGAAATATGCGCTGCGGCAGATGGAAGGCGGGCTGAAAAACCTTTATGACGGCTGGCGGGAAAAGCTGGTGGAAATTCTTGCCTATTTGGAAGCTTATATTGATTTTCCCGATGAGGAACTGCCGACTGATCTGGTGGACAAGCTGGAGAACACCGTATTTAAAGTGAACGGGGAGATTGCCGCCCACCTCGGCCAGAACAATGCCGGCGAGCGTCTGCGCGAAGGTTTCCGGGTAGTGATCGCGGGCGAGCCGAACGCCGGCAAATCCAGCCTGCTCAACGCGCTTGCCCGGCGCGAAGCGGTCATTGTGTCCGACATTGCCGGTACTACTCGCGACGCAATCGACATTTATATGGATCTCAACGGCTATCCGGTGATTTTTACCGATACCGCCGGTTTGCGTGAAACCGACGAGCAGATAGAGAAAAAAGGCATTGAAATCGCCTATGACAAAGCAGCTTCGGCCGACCTGGTGATTGCATTGACCGACGGACAAAAAGTTGACTTTTCTCCTTTTGAAAAACTGGAAAGTGTTTGTAAAGACAAGATAATTTATGTTGTCAACAAGGCGGACAAACTGTCTGAAAAACGATGTTCAGAACTGGCCGGTGCCGGGTATATGGTTATTTCCGCCAAAAATCAGTCCGGATTGGAGAACTTGCTGGCGGAAATCAGCCGGCGGATTGCCGAAACCTTTACCGCTTCTTCCGGCGCATTGATTACCCGTCGTCGTTACCGCGAAGTTTTGAACAATGTATTTAAACATTTGGAACGTTTCAGCTTAAACAAACCGGTCGAGCTGGCGGCCGAAGATGTCCGTCTGGCCGCGCGCGAAATCGGCAGGATTACGGGACGTATTGAAGTCGACGAGATTCTGGACAAGATTTTCGGCAGTTTCTGCATCGGCAAATAGCCCGGTTCAAATTTTGTAAATGTAAACGTTGTTGAATTTGTAAAAACCTTTGACTTCGATCACTTCCGCCGCTTTTTCTCCGGGAATGTAAAAGCTGTTGGAATAAACGGTCGTTCCCGGCCGGCATTCCTTTTTCAGTTTGGTACCGAAACGTTCCATCAGCGGCTGCATCAGAAAACAGGCAATAATGTCAAATTCGGCAAAAGAAAAGTCGAACATGTCCTGCCGCAAGATTCTGACGTTTTTGAGTTTGCGGGTGCGGAACGAGGCAATTGCCGCGGTAATGCGGTTCCACTCAATGCCGGTGAAGTTATGGTCGGGAAATTTGCCGGCCAGAGCAATCAGCAGCGTGCCGGTGCCGCAGCCGGGATCAAGAACGTTGAGCGGCTGCCGGTTTTGTTTCAGTTCGGCGGAAATTTTTTCGATCATTACCTTTTTCTGCCGTCCGAAACTCGGAACCAGCGGCGGACACTGACGGTACCTGCGGCTGATAAACAGCCGGATGATGTCGATCCACACGTAAACGAGCGCCAGCAGAAGAAGCGCGTAAAGAAAAATGGCAAACCAGATAAGCATGTGTCCCCCGTCGTTTGTTTCTGTCGGATTTTAAACTTTTTATGCTAACTATTGGTTAATACCGCTGTTTTTTGCTTTTTCGGGCAAAAAAAACTTGCTAAAACGGCAAAAAAACGCTAAACCGCAAAAAGATGAAAACGAGGCGTAAATGCAGACTGAAAAACACTATAACGTAATTGTCGTCGGCGGCGGCCATGCCGGCTGCGAAGCCTGCGCGGCGGCGGCCCGCACGGGGGCTGAAACCCTGCTTGTCACCCACAACGTAAACACTGTCGGCGAAATGTCCTGCAATCCGGCGATCGGCGGTCTGGGCAAAGGCCATCTGGTGCGCGAAATCGACGCCCTCGACGGCCTAATGGGGCGCGTAATTGATAAAGCCGGCATTCAGTTTCGTATGCTCAATATGTCAAAAGGTCCGGCCGTCCGCGGTCCCCGGGCGCAGGCCGACCGTGAGCTTTACCGCAAATATATGCTGGAAGCGCTGAAAGAACAAAAGAATCTTGATATTTTGGAGGCCGCGGCGGAAGGGCTTGTTTTTGACGGCAGCCGGGCGGCCGGCGTCATTCTGTCCGACGGCCGGAAAATTTTGGCCGACGCGGTGGTGCTGACCACCGGCACTTTTTTGAACGGCGTCATGTTTACCGGTCATCAGGCCACCGTCGGCGGTCGTGTCGGCGACGTTTCCTGCACCGGTATAACACCGTATTTAAACCGGTGTCGGTTGCGTTTGGGGCGTTTGAAAACCGGCACCCCTGCCCGGCTTGACGGAAAAACGATTAACTGGGATATTCTTGACGTTCAGCACGGCGACGCTTGTCCGCAGCCTTTTTCTTATCTGACGGACAGGATAACCAACCCGCAGATTGACTGTCGCGTTACCCACACTAACCCGGAAACTCATAAGATTATCCGTGACAATTTTAACAAATGCGCGCTTTTTTCCGGGCTGATCAAAGGAGTGGGTCCCCGTTACTGTCCGAGTATTGAAGACAAGCTGGTTAAGTTTGCCGACCGCGACAGCCATCAGATTTTTCTTGAGCCGGAAGGTTTAAATACCGACGTCGTTTATCCCAACGGCATTTCCACCTCGCTCCCGGCCGACGTGCAGGAAGCGTTTATCCATACCGTCAAGGGGTTGGAAAATGTCCGTATTATCCGTTACGCTTATGCGATTGAGTACGATTATGTCGATCCGCAGGAACTGGATCACTGTTTGCAGCTGAAAAAGGTGCCGGGCTTGTTCCTTGCCGGACAGATTAACGGTACCACCGGCTATGAAGAAGCCGCCGCCCAGGGACTGCTGGCCGGCGTCAACGCCGCCCTCAAAGCGGAAGGCAAAGGCCGGGAATTTGTCATCGACCGTTCGGAAGCCTATATCGGCGTAATGGTTGACGATCTGATCACCAAGGGCGTGGACGAACCTTACCGGATGTTTACCTCCCGTTCGGAATACCGGTTGTACCTGCGTGCGGACAATGCCGATCTCCGGCTGACGGAAAAAGGCTATCGGGCGGGGATCGTCGGTGAAGAACGCTATCAAAAGTTTGCCGCCAGACGCGAGCGGATCGCGGAATTGCAAAATACGGCGGAAGAGCTGACGGTCAAATCTTCCGAGCTGGATGCCTTCGGCATAAAAAACAAGAAAGACGGCGTCCGCCGCACCGCTTTTAATTTGATGTCTTATGACGATGTTTCACGTGAAACAATTCTTTCAATCTGGCCGCGGTTAAAAGAATATTCACCCGACGTATATGAGGAAGTGGAAATAGAAGCCAAATATTCCGGCTACATTAAACGTCAGCTTGCGGACATTGAAGTTTTCAAAAAAGACGAAAAGCTGAAAATTCGTGACGATATCAATTATGCTGAAATCGGCGGTTTGTCGAACGAAATGGTTGCCAAGCTGAGCCGCGTGCGTCCGGCTACCATCGGCGAAGCTTCGCGCATTTCCGGCGTTACTCCGGCGGCGATCATGGCCATTCTCGGTCATCTGAAAAAATAGGGAGGAGAAAGAATGGCTGGTTTTCCGTCCCGCAAAAAAGCAGAGGAAATATGGGAACGGGGTATCGGATATCGGCTATCCCGCCCCTACCCTTACCCTTTGGAGAAGGAATATCGTTTTCACACTCGCGGTGTAGCTGCCGCAGCGGAAAAAATTGCCGCCCGCATTCCCGGTATGAACGGTGAAAAGGCATATGTCCTGGGTCTTCTTCACGATTACGGCAAACGCATCGGCGAGAGGGAAGAAAACAGGTTCCACGGGCAGGAAGGATATGAGCAGATGATGTTTCTCGGTTATCCGGACGTGGCGCAGATTTGTCTGACCCATACCTTTCCCGATAAAAACTTTGACCGCGGGCAATATTCTTTCCCCGACGAATGGATAGAATGGGCGCGCGAAAAGCTTGCCGGGACGGTTTATACCGATTATGATTATCTGATCGCTTTCTGCGACAAGCTGTTTGAAGCCTGCGAAATGGTTTCGATCGAAAAAAGAATTGAGGCGATCGTTGAACGATACGGTTTGAATGCAGATCAGCGTGACCTTCTTTATCTGGAAAGTATCGGTTTGAAGAAATATTTTGACGAAAAGACCGGCGATGACGTATACCGGATTTTGGAAATTGAGGATTAACGGACATGCAGAAATTCAGCTATCACACCCATACCAACGCTTTGGGCATTTTTGACGGCCATCATTCGGCGGCGGAAATGATTCGCCGGGCGGAAGAGATCGGTTACGAGGAAATCGGCATATCAAACCATCTGGTTTACCACCCCAACCTGTTGACGACCAGTCCGATGTTTTTCAACGACTTTGACTTGCTGAAAAAAATGATGCAAAAAAACGTTGATGATATCCGTCGGGCGGCGGAAAAAGCGTCCATCCCCGTTTACGCCGGGTTTGAGGTTGATTTCTTCCCTTCCGCCATGTGGCGGAACGCCTTTGAAAAACTGACGGAAACCCTCAATGCGGACTATTATGTCGGCTCATTTCATTTTCTGCGCAATGCCGACGAAAGCCGGGTTTACAACATGTATCATTATAAGGAGTCCGGTTCGCCTTTTACGCCGGAGGAACTGGCAGACGCCGTTCGCAACTACTGGCGCAACGTTTGTCTGGCGGCGGAAAGCGGTTATTTCGACTTTATCGCCCATTTGGACGTTTACAAGATTTTTCCCGATTTTGCGCCGCTCGGCACGGACGAAGACAAACGGGCGGCGGTCGAAACCCTGAGCCGCCTCCGTCATCCTTATGAACTCAACACCAGCGGCTGGACCAAATGCGGCGAACAGCATCCGTACGGCTGGATGCTTGAAGAACTGAATAAAAGCGGCGTGCCGGTAGTGATAAGCGACGATGCCCATGACGTTGATCATCTTGCCCGTCATTTTGAACGGGCAGAAGAACTGCTCGCAAAAATGAATTATACCAACCGCTGGAGGTTGAAACGCTGATGCAAAACTTCAGTTATCACACCCATACCGTTTTTTCTGACGGGCACAACACGATTGAAGAAATGCTTGACCGGGCCGAAGAACTCGGCTGGCGGGAGATCGGTATCAGCGATCACCTGATCGTGCATAAAAATATTACCCGCAGCCGTTCTTTTCCGCGCTGGATGAACAGTCCCAACAATCATGTTTACCGCACCGATTTTGCCAAAGTGGCGGAGGATTTTGCCCGTCATGCGGAAAACGTCCGCCGGGCAGCCTGCGGCCGCCGGCTGAAAGTAAAAGTCGGCGCCGAAGTCGACTGGTTTGTTTATGACGGTTGGGAAGAAGGTTTTGCCGCTTTTCGCAGGCAGGCCGGGCTTGACTATTACATTTCCGGCAATCATTTTTTGCAGCCGTCGGAAGGTGAAATTCTGGATATTAAGGATCTTTCCCTGCTTGCCGGTCCCGAGCGGGAGAAAGCGCTGAAGAATCATTTTGCCGCAATTTGCCGGGCGATTGAAAGCGGCGTGTTTGCCTTTATTGCCCATGTTGACTATATCCGCAAATCCGAACTTTGCCCCGACGAAGCTTTTTGGCAGGAAAAAATGAAAGTCGTCGATTGTCTGGAAAAATGCAAAACGGCAACCGAGCTGAGCAGCAAGGGGTTACGCAAACGGGGCGACTTCTATCCGGCCGACAAACTGGTTCGCGAAATCGTCAGCCGGCAGATTCCGCTGGTTGTCAGCGACGACGCCCACCGAACGGGTGAACTGGGGTTTGAATTTGCCAAAGCTGAAGAATATCTGCGGGAACTCGGCTGCTGCCGCCGCTGGCAGTTTTAGTTTTTTTGCCGACAAACTGGTTCGCGAAATCGTTCGCCGGCAGATTCCGCTGGTTGTCAGCAACAATGCCCACCGAACGGGCGAACTGGGGTTTGAATTTGCCAAAGCTGAAGAATATCTGCGGGAACTCGGCTGCCGCCGCCGCTGGCAGTTTTAGTTTTTTTACCGTTATTGTCTGCGCTTTTACGGTTCAGACCGGTTTGCCGTTCGTGAGAGAAACTTGCAGTATTTTTCCGTAAGTTTGCGAATCGTTTCTTTTTGTTTTTTACGCCCAAAGCTGTTTTGAAGACCGTTATTTTACCGTCCTGCTTTCGGTTGCCGTTTTCGGTTGTCGTTATTTTTCGTCGGTGCTGTCACTTCCGATCCGGCCGGCATAAAAATAGAAACTGACATTGGTAACCGTCACTCCCGATCCAACCGGCGCAAAAAAAAAGAACTGATCGACTGCCCGCCCGCACGAATTTGCTTTAAAAGACCTCATTGTTTTTTGCTTTTGCTCAAGTTTAAGTAAAGATTCCGGTTGTGAATTTATCTGTTTGTAAAACAATGTTTTTAAATGCGGAAATATTTTTTGAAAAATTTAAGTGTTCATAACTGCCATTTTTGTATTTTAAAAAAGCTTTTATATATATATAAATACATCCATGGAAAATTTTATGACGACATACAATGTTTCACGTGAAACATACGACCATTTGGAACTCTGCCGGCAGGCGCTTTCGGAGTGGCAGAACAAGTTTAACCTGGTCAGCAGAAAATCTCTGGAAGACGCCTGGAACCGCCATTTTCTTGATTCGGCACAGTTGTACCCGCTGTTGCCCCGCGGTGCGCGGACGCTTGCCGATCTTGGCAGCGGCGCCGGTTTTCCCGGGATGGTACTGGCAATCATGGCTGCGGAAAAAACACCGTATTTAAAAGTGACGCTGATTGAAAGTACAGGTAAAAAAACGCTGTATTTAAACCATCTGAAGAAAATTACCGGCTGCACTAACGTGGAGATTCTGAACAAGCGAATCGAGGATGTGGAAGGACGGAGTTTTGAAGTGATCACCGCCCGCGCGGTTACCGCGCTTTCCGATCTTTTGGCCTACGCTTTTCCGCTGCTGAAAAAAAACGGTATCTGCATTTTTCCCAAAGGACGCAGCTACAAAGACGAAATAAAGGCGGCCGAAAACAAATGGAATTTTCAATATGACGCGGTTTCGAGCGCAACCGATTCGGAAAGCGTCGTTCTCGTCATCCGCAATTTAACCAGAAAAGGGAGATCGTAAATGTCTCGCATAATTGCAGTAGCCAACCGCAAAGGCGGCGTCGGCAAAACCACTACCACGGTTAACGTTGCGACCGCTATGGCTGCGGCCGGCAAAAAAGTTTTGGTCATAGACCTCGATCCGCAGTCGAACGCCTCGACCTCGCTCGGCATTGACAAACACGGAGAGATGGTTTCTTCCTACGAAGTCATCATCGGCGAACGCAAGTTGAAGGAAGCCGTCATTTTGACCGAAATTCCCGATTTTTCGCTGGTGCCCGCCACTCCCGACCTGGCCGGCGCGGAAGTGGAACTGATCGACCGGCCGCGGCGCGAATTTGCCTTGAAGGACGCCCTTGCCGAAAACGCGCTCGACTATGACTATGTCCTGATCGACTGCCCGCCGTCTTTAAGCCTGGTAACCATCAACGCGCTGGTCGCCGCTGACGCGGTAATCGTGCCCCTGCAGTGCGAATATCTGGCGCTTGAAGGCATTACCGACCTGATCGGCAACATCAATCAGATCAAGCGGCGTTTTAATCCCCGGCTGGAACTGCAAGGGGTGGTGCTGACCATGTATGACGGCCGCAACAACCTGACCCAAATGGTGGAGGAAGACGTTCGCAGCTTTTTCGGCAACAAGGTTTATCAGACGGTTATTCCGCGCAACGTCCGCGTGTCGGAAGCCCCTTCCCACGGCAAACCGGTGCTGCTTTACGATTTTAAATGTTCGGGATCGCAGGCCTATATCAGCTTGGCCGGCGAAGTGCTGAAAAGAGAAAAGGAACTGATTGCATGCTAGACGACAGCCACAAAAGGAAAAGTCTCGGCCGCGGCCTGGGCGCTCTGCTCGGCGGCGATATGGATTTCATGACTTCGGAGAACGCCGTTCACGCCGCCGGCGAGAAAAACGTGAGCCTTGCGGACCTCAGCCCGAGCCCCTATCAGCCGCGGCTTGATTTTGACCGGGAAGCGCTTGAGGCTCTTTCGCAGTCGGTTCGCGAAAAAGGCGTATTGCAGCCGCTGCTGGTGCGCGAACGGGAAAACGGAAAATACGAAATTATCGCCGGTGAACGGCGTTTTCGCGCCGCCTCCATGGCCGGTCTGACGGAAGTGCCGGTAATTGTCAAAAGCATGGACGACAAAGAGGTGCTGGAAGTTGCCCTGGTCGAAAACCTGCTGCGCGAAAACTTGTCGGCAATCGAAGAGGCGGAAGGCCTTCAGCGGTTGATCGACGAATTTTCCCACACTCAGGAAGCCCTCTCTCAGATTATCGGCAAATCGCGCAGTCATATTGCCAACACCCTTCGTCTTTTGTCCCTGCCCGCTTCGGTGCGGCAGATGATTCGCGACGGCGTTCTGACGGCCGGACAGGCGCGGCCGCTGGTCGGACTGCCGGAAGCCGAGGCTTTGGCGAAAAAAATCGCCGGACGGGGGTTGAACGCCCGGCAGGCGGAAGCACTGGCCGCCAGGGCAAAATTGCCGGAAACGGAAAAAAGAACCGCCGAAAAAGACGGAGACCTGGAGGAAATATCTTCTTTCATGACCCGCAATCTGGGGCTGAAAGTTAAAATTTCGGCCGGTCGCGGCGGCGGCGGAAAAGTTGTCCTGCAATATGCGAACCCGGCCGATCTGGACAAGATTATTGACATTTTGCGGCAAAAGTCTACACTGACAAACGACACCCGGCCGGAATTTGCGGCAGAAGCCGCCGACTGAAAGTGAAAGCGATGACCATATTGGAAAAAATGCTCGGCAACTGTGAAAGTTACGGTTTGAAACCGACCGAAAACATCGAAAAGGTGGCAAAGGCAAAAAGCAGGATGTTCGGCGAAGAGGCCTGGCGGCGTTGTCCCTGCGACGGTGAAAACGAAAAACGTTACTGCGTTTCCGAACTTTGCCGGAGCGACATTGAACGCAACGGCGTCTGCCGTTGCCGCTGCTATGCCAAAGCCAAGTGAGCCGCGGTAACCGTATTTTTACCCTTGCCGTTTACAATGGCTGAACAATTGAAAAATTTTTTTTAAGGAAACCGTCCCATGTTTTTTATTAAAAAGTTATTTCTCGGTCTGGCAGCGGTCGTTTTGATATATTTGGGCGGCAGCGGTACCCAGAGTTCCAACATGCTGTTTCAGGGGGGCGGTTTTATCGGCATTATTGTCGGTTTGGTGGTTCTCTACATTTTCGGCAAAATGGTCTGGCGGGCAATGGGCTGCCTGCCGGTTTTGCTTATCATTTCCCTGATTGTCGGTTTTATCCTCTATGCCATCGGCGCTTTTAACGGCGGCGTTGACAAGGTGGTGCCGAACATTATGAATTTCCTCGGTCGCGGCAGCAGCGCCTTTTCTTCGGCGGAAAACCGGGCAGTCGCCTCGCAGGCGCCGTCATCCGAAGATTCTCAGACGGCCGCGCCTTCGCCGGCGGCGCCGCTTCTGAGCGAAAATTTTGACGACGTCGGCGCTGCGGTTCAGGAAACGGCGGCGATGCAGACGACCCAGGCGCCGGTGCGGGCCGCGCCGCAGCCGCTTGAGGAAGAGAGCGGATTGAGCCGGCTGCTGAACAGCCTGACCGGCGGCGGAGAACCGGCGGCGCCGGCCGAAGCCTTCAATCCCAACAATTACCCGGCGGTTTACGGCGTAACCAGAGTCATTAACGGCGATACGCTGGAAATGCGCGGCCGCTACATAAAAATTTACGGCATTGACGCGCCGGAATCAAACCAAACCTGCGCCGACGGCAAAGGCCGTGCCTACCGTTGCGGGCAGGAAGCCGCCCGCTGGCTGAAGAGCTGGATTTCCGGCCATGAACTTGAATGTCACGTGTTAAAGCAGGATTCCAAGGGCAACATGGTGGCCACCTGTGCGCTCGGCCAGTATGACATCGGCGCGGCGCTAGTCAACGCCGGCTGGGCGGTTGCCGATCCGAAACAAAGCGCCATTTACGTTCCTTACGAACAGCAGGCGCGCGACAACGGCCGCGGCTTGTGGCAGGGACAGTTTTACAAGCCCTGGGACTGGCGGGAAATTCAGTCGAAAAAGCCCAAGATCAAAGTGATTAAACCCAAACAGCCGAAGAAGAGCATTCTTGATTTTTAAGGAGAGGCATGAGCGAATCTAAAACCTGGTTTTGCAGAACGGAAGAAGATACCGCGGAAATCGGCCGCAAGCTGGCGTCGATTGCCCGCCGCGGCGACTGTTTTGCCCTTTACGGCACGCTCGGCATGGGCAAAAGCGTTCTCTGCCGGGCTTTTATACGCAGTCTTGCCGATGCCGGAGAAGTGCCGAGCCCGACCTTCACCCTGGTTCAGAGCTATCCGACGGAAGAATTTGAAATTTATCATTTCGATCTCTACCGGCTGAAGTCGCCGGAAGAAATTTTTGAACTGGGGATGGAAGAGGCTCTTTGCGAGGGCGTCTGCCTGATCGAATGGCCGGAAAAAATGGGCGCTTATCTGCCGCGCCGGGCGTTTAGGGTGGACATCTCGGCGGAAAAGGACGGCCGGCGGATTACGGTGACCGGGCCTGAAAGGCTGAACGCACTTGAGTAAAACGAATATCCATGCCACCTGCATCAGTTACCGTGACAACGGTATTCTGCTTATCGGCCCTTCCGGCAGCGGGAAGTCTGATCTGGCGCTGCGGATGATGATGAACAAAGGGGCGCAGCTGGTGGCGGACGACCGTACCGACGTCGAGGAAAAGTTCGGCCGGCTGCGGGCGACTTGTCCGGAAAACATCCGCGGCATGATGGAAGTGCGCGGCATCGGCTTATGCCGTTTTGAGCCCTGCCCTTCTGTTTTTGTCGAACTGGCGGTCGAACTGGTTCCCGCCGGGGAAAAAATCGAACGTCTGCCGGAAGCGGAAACGGCCGAATTCTGCGGAGTGAAAATACCCAAAATCCGTCTCCACGGCTTTGAAATTTCGGCCATCGACAAGATTATCCTCGCTTGTTACCAAAATAAATAGCCCTTGCTTTCTTGCCTGCGGTATTTTAATATAATCCCGGTTAACAGATTTTAGGAAAAAACGATGCAACGTCACAGATATCTGGAGAATTTCCTGCGGGCTCTCGGCAAACCGCTGGCGGCTTTTGTTTCCCGCGTGGGGGAACTTTCGGAATTTATTGCCAAAGCGCTTTATAACTGCGTCACCCCGCCCTTTTATCCCAAGCTTCTGCTTCGGCAGATCGTCGACATCGGTTTTTATTCGCTTCCGGTGGTAGCGCTGACGACGATTTTTGCCGGTATGGTGATCGCGCTGCAAACCCATGCCGGTTTTTCCAGCTACGGCGCGGAAAGCGCCATCGCCTCGGTGGTGCTGATTTCCGTTACCCGTGAACTGGCGCCGGCTTTTGCCGGTCTGATGGTGGCCGGCCGCATCGGCGCGGCAATGGCAGCGGAAATCGGCACCATGCGGGTAACCGAACAGATCGACGCGCTTTCCACCCTTTCGACCGACCCTTACAAATATCTGGTGGCGCCGCGGCTTCTGGCTGGTGTGATCGTGTTGCCGCTGTTGGTTCTGGTCGGCGACGTCATCGGCATTTTCGGCGGCTATATCGTTGCCGTTTATCAGCTGGACTTTAACCCTGCCAACTATATCAACGCCACCGTCAACGAGCTGCAGCCGATCGACGTTTACACCGGCGTGATCAAAGCGGCGGTATTCGGCTTCGTGATTGCCCTGATGGGCTGCTACAACGGCTATAAGTCAAAAGGCGGCGCCCAGGGCGTGGGCGAGGCGACAACCAACGCGGTAGTCGCTTCTTCGATCATCATTCTTATTTTCAACTATATCATCACCGGTCTCATTTTCACCAAATAGCCGACGGAGCGCAAAGATATGGACAAGGAAAACAACAAAATAGAAGTGTCGGATCTGCATAAGGCCTTCGGCCGCAAACGGGTGCTGAACGGCGTTGACCTGAAGATAAAAAAAGGCGAGTCCCTGGTTGTGATCGGCGGTTCGGGCACCGGCAAATCGGTACTGATAAAATGTATTCAGGGGCTGATCAGGCCGGATTCCGGGTCAATCAAAATTGACGGATTTGAAACCGTCGGCGCCGCCCGCAAGGAAAACGAAAAACATTATGCCAAAATGGGCATGCTGTTTCAGGGCGGGGCGCTGTTTGACAGCCTGAGCGTATGGGAAAACGTTGCTTTCGGCCTGCTTGAAAATCAGAAAATGCCGCGTCGGCAGGCGCGGGAAAAAGCGGTTGAAGTGTTGCGTCAGGTAGGACTTGGCCCGGACGTGGCCGACCTTTCGCCGTCCGAACTTTCCGGCGGTATGCAGAAAAGGGTAGGGCTGGCGCGCGCGGTGGCCACCCGGCCGGAAATCATCTTTTTCGACGAACCGACCACCGGACTTGACCCGATTATGGCCGACGTCATCAACGATTTGATTATCGATTCCGTCAAAAAGCTCGGTGCCAGCGCGCTGACGATTACCCACGACATGGCTTCCGCCCGCAAAATTGCCGACCGCATCGCCATGCTTTACCAGGGAAAAATCATCTGGCAGGGAACAGTGGCCGAAATGGATAAAACCGACAACCCTTATGTCTGTCAGTTTGTCAACGGCTGCTCGAAAGGGCCGATCAAAGTGGAGGTGTAAGGCATGACAAAAAAAAACGGAAGCGAATACGTCTGCCAGAACTGCGGCGCCGTTTATCCCAAGTGGCAGGGCAAATGCGATGCCTGCGGCGAGTGGAACACTATTATTGAGGAAAAGGTCGGCGGCGAAGGGTTTTCCAACTTCAATCCCAAAAGAAAAGGCAGTCTGCTCGACTTTGTGTCTTTAAGCGGTTCGCCGCAGGTGCTTGAGCGTCTGCATACCAACATCCGCGAGCTTGACCGCGTTTGCGGCGGCGGGCTGGTGCCCGGTTCGGTCATTTTGGTCGGCGGCGATCCCGGTATCGGCAAATCGACTTTGCTGTTGCAGGTCTGCGCCAGCATCGCCAACCTGCCCGAACGGCCGGAATGCTACTACATTTCGGGCGAAGAGGCGGCCGATCAGGTCAAAATCCGCGCCCGCCGGCTGGGGCTGGAAACGGCGCCGGTCAATCTGGCCTCGGCCACCGACGTCAAAGACATCGTCACTACGCTGGAAAAGACCAAAGCGGCGGTCGTGGTAATAGATTCGATCCAGACCATGTATCTGGAAGAGGCGGAATCGACCCCCGGCAGCGTTGCGCAGGTGCGCGCCTGTGCCTATGAACTGATTAAACTTGCCAAAAAGAAAGGGTTCGTGCTGTTTCTCGTCGGTCACGTCACCAAACAGGGCTCGATTGCCGGACCGCGGGTTTTGGAACATATGGTCGACACCGTGCTTTATTTTGAGGGCGAACGCGGTCATCATTTCCGGATTCTGCGGGCGGTTAAAAACCGTTACGGCGCCACCGACGAAATCGGCGTGTTTGAAATGCAGGACAAGGGGCTGGCGGAAGTGGAAAATCCTTCGGCTCTGTTTTTGGCCGAACGGCAGGGCAACATATCCGGTTCCTGCGTGTTTGCCGGCATTGAGGGTTCGCGTCCGGTGCTGGTGGAAATTCAGGCGCTGGTCAGCCAGAGCGGCTATTCCAGCCCCAAACGGGCGGTGGTCGGCTGGGATTCCGGCCGGTTGTCGATGGTGCTGGCGGTTTTGGAAGCCCGGGGCGGTTTAAACCTCAGTTCTCAGGACGTTTATCTCAATATTGCCGGCGGGCTGAAAATTTCCGAACCGGCGGCCGATCTGGCGGTGGCAATGGCGATCGTTTCGTCGCTGACCAACCATCCGCTGCCGGCCGACATGGTCATTTTCGGCGAAATCGGCCTGTCGGGCGAGATTCGCGCCGTCAGTCAGCCGAACCTGCGTTTGAAGGAAGCGCACAAACTCGGCTTCAGAAGCGCAATCGTGCCTTCACAGTACAGCAAAGACAAAAAGAAAAGCAACCTTGACATCAACATCCACGAAATCGGCAACGTACAGAAGCTGATCAACTGGTTTAATTAGGACAAAAACATGAACAGTCTGGACGTCGTTATTTTAATCATTGTCTTGATTTCCGCCCTGATTGCGTTAAACCGCGGTCTGATCAAGGAAGTCCTTTCCATTATCGGCTGGTTTTTGGGCGTGGTTGCCGTTATTTACCTTTTGCCGTACGTGCAGCCGCTGATGGAAGAGCATATTGAGAGCGAAATGATGGCGATCGTGGCATCGGCCTTCGCCGTTTTGATCGTGTTTTTTGTCATTTGGATCTATCTGACCTCGATAATTATCGGTAAGGTGCGCGACAGTAAACTGAGCGGCATGGATCGCGTTCTGGGGCTGTTTTTCGGCGTGCTGAGAGCCTTTTTGCTGGTTATCCTGCTCAACATACTGATCGGCTGGATTATCCCGCCGGAAAGCCAGCCGGACATGTTTAAGCAGTCGAAGTATTTTCAGCTGGCGGGGTCTTTTGCCGAACCGATCGAAAAACTGATTCCGCAGTCTACCCGCGACAAGGTGCACATGCAGGTCGGTGTCGAGAAAGAAGTTGCTCCCGGCGTCGAACTGAACAGCGATCTGGACGATCTGTTTGAAAAGCTGACCCGGCCAGAGATAAAGAAAAAGAAGAAAGCGGAAGAAAAAGAAGACAAAGCCGTCGGCTATGACAAGTCGGAACAGAAAAGCCTTGACCGGCTGATCGAAACCATCGAATAAACGGGTATTCGCGAACGGATTTTCCTTATTTATTCGCAGCTCGCCCGAAAATTTGACTTTACAGCCGTCATAACGACGGTGTTCATGGTGCTTTGTTATTCATCCGTCATCAAGGCGTCGGCTTTGGTGAAGGTTCAATTGACATAAAAGTAGCTTTTGGAATACCTTTTTATTTAATCTTTTGCTTCAGCCGATACGAATGTATTTTTTTGAATACCGTTTTTTTATTTAATTTTTTCAAATCGCGGATTCCCGCCTTTTATTTTTTCCCGCATTTTTCTTTCCTATTTTTCTTACCGGATTTTGCCCGGTCTGCACCAAATTTTTCCTTCAGGGAAATCAACAGAAGCGTTGCCGATGCCTGTAAGCTGATAATAACGGTCGTTTTTATAATGTTTGTAAATTGCATTGTTTTTTGGTGTGATAAAAAACTCCTGATCCGACGGTTTATAAAAAGTTCTAAAAAGACATATTCGTATCGGTTGAGCTTTTGCGAAACAAAAACCCCGCAACCCCGCGCCCGGCGTACAGTTGAGGAGCATTTATGGCTCTTTCGTTTCCTCTCCCTGCCTTTTTCCTTTCTCCGCCTTTTCGTCCCATCTTCCTTTCTCCCTTTTTCCTCTCTCTTTCTTCCGTCCTTCCGCTCTATCTATTTTTCTTTCCTCTTCTCCTTCTTTTTCTTATCTTTTTTCTCTTTCTTTAACTTCTTTTTCTTGTTCTTTTCACTTTCCCTTTCTTTCCTATTCCTTACCTTTCTTTTTCCACTTTACTCCCTGTTTATCTATCTTTCTTCTTCTCCTTCTTTTTCTTTTCTATTTTTCCTTTTTTTTAACCTCTTTTCTCTTTTTCTTCTTTTCCCCTCTCTTTCCTTTTCTTTGTTTGATTTCCCTTTTCTTCCTTTTCACCTTCTTCTTTTGTCCTTTCCCTTTCTTCTTTCTTTTTCATTATTTTCTTTCTTCGTTTTTTTCCTTTTCCTGTCTCTCTTCCCTTTTTTTCCGGTCTCTTTCCTTCTCCCTTTTTCTTTTTGCTCTTTTTTCACTTTCTATCCCTTTTCTTCTGTGATTAAACACTGTTCGCCTGTAACAGAAACGTCCTGACGATTGTCTGAATAAAATAAAGGCGCTGTTTTTATTGTGCGCCATATAAAAAACTGCTTTTTTCGGGATTAACCAAGATGTGTCAAATGCCGCTTGTTGCCGGCGATCCGCTCAAACAATGAGATTTGCTGATATTCCGGAATTCTCTGATTACTTGGAAATATGTGTTTATCTATATGATTTTCAGGGAAAAAAGGAAAACAAAAGAGAAACCGGCAGATAAAGTAGGTTGTACGCGTTGCCGGTTTGTGCCGTATAGTCCAGTTCCCGCTGGATGATGCCCATCTGCCTGTCGGAAACATAGCCGGAAGGGGAATAATAGTTGCCCGGCGCCGGCGTTCCGGCCGGCGGCGTATATTGGTTGCGGGCATAAACGACAATTTCGTCGGAATTGATAAATTCTTCATATTCGGCACGGTTGATGCGGGCAAGGCAGGGCGGGTTGGTGCGTGCGCCGGCCTGCACGAAAGCGTTGTATGCCCGGTAGTCCTGACGTTTGACCGCCGCGCAAACGCCGGTGTCGCCGGAACGGTTGACCGCGTCAATCCTTAAACCCCGGTGCATGGCTTCCCGCAAAGCCGGAACGTCGCCTCGGGCTGCAGCTGCATACATGGAATCAAAAGTGCGGGAGGAAACTGCTTTTGCCGTGTCGGGAAGCAGCCAGAAAACGGCGGCAAAAAAGACAGTGAACGCTGTTTTAAACGGCATTGCCGACTGTTTTGCCGCCCGCTTGTTTCTTTTGTTTTGCAAATCCGTCATAAGCTGCCCGCCGTTTGTTCGGTTACATTTCCTTGCGCGAATTAATGGCCAGCTGGATGGTCCCTTCGTCCATGTAATCAAGCTCGGCACCGACCGGAATGCCCTGTGCCAGGGTGGTGATTTTGACGTTGTGTTCTTTCAGACGGCTGACCAGATAATGGGAGGTTATCTGCCCGTCGACGGTTGCCGGCAGCGCCAGAATCACTTCTCCGATTTCTTCTTTCGGCAGTCTGTCCAGCAGTTTTTCCACGTTCAAATCATCGGGCGAAACACCGTCGAGCGCCGACAGCACGCCGCCCAGAACATGGTATTTTCCCTTATAGAAGCCGACCCGCTCCATTGCCCACAAATCGGCGACGTCCTGCACCACGCAGACGGTATGTCCGTCGCGTTTTTCCGAACAGCAGACGGAGCAGGGGGAAAGAGTGTCGTAATTGCCGCAGACCTCGCAGGTTTTGACGTTGGCCGCCACTTCCTGCAAAGCTTCGATCAGCGGCAGCAGCGCGGTTTCCCGCTTTTTAAGCAGATAAAGAACGATCCGCCGCGAAGAACGGGTGCCGAGCGCCGGCAATTTGGCGATGATTTTCGCCAGTTTTTCAATTTCCTGTCCGGACAAGGCGAAATCTCCTTAAAACGGCAGCTTCAACCCGCCGAGATTAAGTCCGCCGGTGATGTCTTTCATCCCGTCGCTCATCATGGCGTCCACTTTGCCCTGAGCGTCGTTGAAAGCGGCCAGCAGCAGGTCTTCAAGGATGTCGGTTTCTTCCGGGTTGACCAGGCTCTTGTCAATTTCCACCTTTTTGGCCTCGAATTTGCCGTTTAAGGTCACTTTGACCATGCCGCCGCCGCTGCTGCCGGTTACTTCGCTTTCCGCCAGTTTTTTCTGCGCTTCTTCCATTTTTTTCTGCATCATCTGCGCTTGTTTCATAAGTCCCTGCATGTTCATCATGGCAATTTAATCCTCACTGTTAAAGTAATCTTCGCTGTTGGTGTTGAAAATGTCTTCGTTTGCGCTTTCGTCCCCGTCATCTTCTCCGGCTTTGACCTTGCGGGTCAGGTTTTCGATTCTGGCGCCGCGGAACTCTTCCAGAATGGCTTTTACCAGCGGGGTTTCGGCAACGTTTTTCTTGTCCTTTTCCTTTTGCTCGTTTTCAATGTCGGCAACGGTGCGGCCGACTTCGCCCGGTACGATGTCGAGCGCCCATTTGCCGCCGGTCGTTTCTTCGAGAATTTTGTTGAGTGCGGCCAGCGTGTCGTTGCCGACCCAGTCGGCGGCTTTGAATTTGATCTGTCCGGGAGAAAATTCCACCACCTCTATGTCGTGGCGCAGAGCATAAGCCAGCCGCGGCTGTTTTTGATTTTCCAGGTGTTTGATCAGCCCGTTGATATCGGAAAAAGGTGCGTTGATGACCGTTTGGGTCGGAGTTGAAACCGCTGCCGGTGCAGAAACAGGAGCTGCCGCCGTTTGCGCTGCCGCGGGCGGATTGCCGGCGCTGAAGTTAGCCGCTCTCAGGGTACCTGATTCAGATTTTTTTTTTACGCTTTCCAGCAGTTCGGCGGGAGAAGGCAGGTTGGCGGAGTAGGCGATGCGGATCAAAATCATCTCCAGCGCGTCGATCGGCACCGGCGCGGTCTGCATCTCGTTCATTCCCTTGATCAGCATCTGCCAGATTTTGGAAAGCGTGGCAATGCTCAGCTTGCCCGAAGTTTCCTTCAGGAAGTTTCGGTCGTTTTCCGACAGCGAAGCATCGTTGACAAACCCCGGCAGCAGCAGCGTCTTGGTCAGAGCATGGGTCAGGTTGATCAGATCGCCGATAACGGCCGCCGGGTTGGCGCCGTTTCTGTACATTTCCTGCAATTTGCCGAGCAGCGCCTGCATGTCGCCGCCCACCATCTGATTAAACAGTTCAAAAGTCTGGCCGCGGTCGGCCATGCCCAGCATTTCCTTAACGATGTCAATGCGCACTTTGCCGCCGCCGAGCGAAATCGCCTGGTCGAGCAGCGACAGTCCGTCGCGGGCGGAACCGTCGGCAGCCGTTGCAATCATGTGCAGCGCCTCGTCGTCGGCTTTCAGGTCTTCTGCCGCAATAATTTTGTTAAACAGTTTCAGCAGGTCTTCGATCGACAGCCGCTGCAGGTCAAAACGCTGACAGCGGGACAATACCGTAACCGGCACTTTGCGGATTTCGGTGGTGGCGAAGATGAACTTAACATGCGCCGGCGGTTCTTCAAGCGTTTTCAACAAGGCGTTGAACGCGCTTTTTGAAAGCATGTGCACTTCGTCGATGATGTATATTTTGTAACGGCAGTTGGTCGGTTTGTAACGCACGCCGTCCAAAATGTCGCGAATGTCGTCAACCCCGGTGCGGGAGGCCGCGTCGAGTTCCAAAACGTCGATGTTGCGGCCGGCGGCGATCGATTTGCAGTTTTCGCAGATGCCGCACGGATGGGTGGTGGGGCCGCCGCTGCCGTCGGGACCGGTGCAGTTGAGGGCTTTGGCAATCAGCCGCGCGGTGGTGGTCTTGCCGACCCCGCGGATGCCGGTCAGAATATAAGCGTGGTGAAGGCGGTTGTTGTTGATGGCGTTGGTCAGGGTTTGCACAAGCGCATCCTGCCCCAGCAGATCTTCAAAATTCTGCGGGCGGTATTTGCGGGCGAGAACCACATACTGTTCCTGTTTTTCTTCTTCTGCCATCGATAATCTTGTCTTTATCTAAAAAAGGCGGAGGGCGGCCGACCTCAGGCGGTTTCGTTACGGCTGCTTCCTTCCGGACCTGACCGGGTTGGCGAATGCCTGACCCGACGCCCTCCGTGATACATCAGTTACTATCGTCAATTTCCGTCCGACTTGCAAGCAAAAAATGTTTCATTAACATGATTAAAACGAAAAACCGTATCCGCCGCCGTTGTCCTGTCCGTCGGCCGGCGCGCCGTAATCATAATTGCCCGCAAGCGTCCGGCCGAAAATCAGGCGTTCGGCTTCCGACTTGTCTTTGCCGAAAATCATCGGCGGAACGGCGTCGTAAGCTTGGGCGGCGCTTTCCGGCGAGTTTTCGGGCAGGGCGGCGGAGAATTTCTTTGCCGCCGGATCGACGACCACGTCGCCGGAACGGGTCACCTCAATAATATCCAGACTGTGTTCGTTTTTGCCGTCGGGCAAAATGCGGAACATGCCGCTGATGCCGACAAAACCGTCTCCGGTGGTGATGGCGGCGTCAATGTCGGCGGGGTTGTTTCTGGCCAGAGCCGAGGCCAGTGCCACCGCGTCATAGGCGAAAGCGTACAGGCTCTGTGGATATTCGTTGAAAAGCGCATGATATTTTTTGTTGAAATAGGCGTTGTGGGTGCGCGACATGGCCGGGTACCAGCTGCCGATAAGCGTCGATTCCCTGTTAAGGCGCGTATTTTCCCAAACCGAAGTGCCGAGGAATTTAACCTGCGGGGAAAATACGTCATAATAGCCGAACATTGCCGCTGCCGATTTCAGTCTGGCGCCGGATTCGGGAATCAGCACCGCATCAAAGTCGACGCTTTCCTCGGCGCCTTTGGCTGCCAGTTTTTTCAAAGCCCGGGCAGCTTCGGCGTCACCTTTGGCCGCCAGTGCCTTCAGCCGGTTTTTTTCCCGGTTGGTGCCGCCGGTCCGGCGGTCATAGTCGCTCAACTGGCGGATGATTTCCGAAAAGTCGGTCGATTTCGGCGGATAAAAGGCGATTTTAACCACTCTCGCTTCGCTGCCGACCGTGGCTTTGACCGCCGTCCGCGCTGCCGCAATGCCGGTGCTGTTGTCGGGCACCAGCAGGGCAAAACTGCGCCGGCCTCTGCCCGCGGCATAGGCGATGATGCGGTTGACCTGTTCTTCCACCAGCAGCCCGAGGGTATAGACGCTGTTTTGCAAAGCGCCGGAGTCGGTTGAAAAAGCCACCACCGGAACGCCGCCGGCTTTGGTTTCGTCGGAAATTGCCCGCACCGATGTGCCGGTCAGCGGTCCGATAATCATCTGCGCTTTTTGTTTAAGGGCGTTTTTAGCCGCTTCCTGCGCTCCTTCGGGAGTGCTCATGGTGTCGTAAAACTGCAAAATGAGGTTGGAATTGTTCATGTCTTCAAGCGCCATCAGCGCGGCCTGTTTCAGACCCTGTCCGTAACGGGCGGCGTCGCCGGAAAGCGGCAGCAGTACGCCGACGCGAAAACTCGAAGGCGCTTCAAAGGCGGCTTCGTCAATGTCGGAAATACTGTCGTAAATTCCGCTGTCGGTGGTGACGGAAGTTGAGCGGCAGCCGATCAGAAGCCCGGCCAACGCCAGCGCACAAATCTTTTTAAACACTTGCATTTTTTCCCAAAATCGAAAACAATTATGCCGGTTAATTTAAATGAAAAAAGCTTTGTTGTAAAGGGGCAGAAGAATAATAAATGATGAAAAAGGGACTGTATGTGACGGCAACGCCGATCGGCAATCTGAGGGACATTTCCGAGCGGGCGAAAGAAGCGCTGAAAGCGGCGGAATACATTGCCTGCGAAGACACCCGCGTAACCCGCAAGCTGTTTTCCCTGCTCGGCATCGGACAGGATAAAACCTTTATCGCCTACGAAGACCACAGCGAGGAGGAACGGGCGCAAAAGATCATCGACCTGATCAACCGCGAGGAAACGGCGGTGGTTCTCGTCAGCGACGCCGGTTCGCCGCTCATTTCCGACCCCGGTTACAAGCTGGTGCGCAAATGCCGCGAACAGAAGGTGCCGGTTTACGTGCTGCCGGGCTGCTGCGCCGTCATTTCCGCCCTTCAGCTTTCCGGTCTGCCGACCAACCGCTTTATGTTTGCCGGGTTTATTCCCAACCGCGAAAAGGCGCGCGCGGACCTGTTTGCCGAGCTGGCCGGCGTCAATACCACGCTGGTTTTTTACGAAACCGCGCCGCGGTTGACGAAAACTCTGGCTGCCGCGGCGGAATTTTTCCGCGGGCGGGAACTGGCGGTTGCCCGCGAAATGACCAAAATGTTTGAGGAATGCGTAAACGGCGGCGCCGAAGAACTGATCGCGCATTTCACGCAGAATCCGCCGAAAGGGGAAATTGTCCTGATGGTTGCCCCGCCGGCCGCGGAAAATAAGGAAAATATCGATTTGAACGGTGTTTTAAAAGAGCTGATGAAAACCATGCCGCTGAAATCGGCGGTAAACGAAGCGGTCAAAACCTATGGTTTGAACAAAAACGAGGTTTACCGCCGCGCGGTGGAAATTAAAAATGAAGGCTGACGCCAAAGGGCATTGGGCAGAATTTCTGGCGCGCCTGCTGTTTCGTCTGAAAAGCTACCGGATCGTTGCCGTCAATTATGTGACCGGCCGCGGCACCAACGCGGGTGAAGTCGATTTTGTCGCCTGCCGGCAAAATGTTATAGTGTTTGTTGAAGTCAAACAGCGTTCAAGCCTTGAAAAGGCGGCCTATGCGGTCAAATCGCGCCAGCAGCGGCGGATCTGGCGGGCGGCAGAGGCCTTTTTGCAGAAACATCCGCAATATGCGGCTTTTGACGTCCGTTTTGATGCGGTGACGGTTTGCCTGCCGTTTAAAATCCGTCATCTGCCGGACGCTTTCCGGTTTTGAAATTGCCGACGGAAAGCGTTTTCAGGCTTTAATGCAGACGTCCGGTGCGCGCAGGTAAAGCGGCTTGGGGTAATCAAGTTTTTTCAAACGGTATTTTTCGCTGCCGCAGGCTGCCAGCGCCTCAACCGGCAGACAGTCTTCCGTCCGGATGACATGCAGGCTTAAGCCCGACGGCCGGCTCAGAAAACGTTCGACCCCGTCGCCGGTCAGCGTTACCTTTTTATGCCGCAGGCGGTCGATGACGGCGTCATATCCCAGCGCTTCCGGTTCACCCATTTTGTTTTTGCCGGCGTCAAAACACTGAAAATAAAAATCTGCCCGTTTGGTTTCGATAATGACCGCGTTGTAAAAGGCCAGCTCGTCCGGCGCCAGATCATGAATGTAAGCCTCAAAGGCGGAAACCCCGGTCAGTCCGGTTGAAGGCAGCGCCAGTCCGAGCGTGCGCGCGGCCGCCAGCGAAGAACGCACGCCGGTGAACGATCCGGGACCGGTGCAAACGGTGATCAGGTCGAGATCGGCCGGTTTCAGCCGGTTTTCGTTTATAATTTTTTCAATTGCCGGAAACAGGGCTTCCGCTTGGCCGAAGTCCATTTTTTCGATGATTTTGCCGACTGTTTTTCCGTCTTCGGTCAGTATGACCGAGCAGCTGCCGGCGGTGGTGTCAAAAGCTAAATTAAGCATCTTTTTTGTTTACCGTTTGGTTTTAAAATTTTACTTGTTGCTGCTTTTATATTATAAAAAGAGCCGACAGACAACGAATTTTAATTGGAAAAAGCAAAAAAAATGAACAGCAGCCTGCTTTCAGACATGTTTTTTGCCGCGCCGGAACTGTGGTATTCGGTATTTGCGGTTTTTGCCGCGCTGATCTTTTGGGGGGCGGCGGAATATGTGCGGCTGTTGCAGGAAAAACGCAGAAACTATTTCATCCGCCGTGACCGCGACCGCTACGAGGAAACGCTTTATGCCTGCCGCGACGGTTATTTTGCCTTCATTTATCCCGACGACCGGGTGAACGATGCCGCTTCCGGCATTTCCGAACGCTGTTCCCGCCGGCTGGCGGTGCTGCTTAACCTTGACGGCGGTGTGGAAACCCCTTTTGCCGAAGTGCTCAGAAGCTTTTACAAAGACGATGCCGACAAAATCGCGAAATACGTGGCGCTGCTGAAAGAAGACGGCGTTTCGTTTGAAGACCGTTTTGACTTGAAAAACGGCCGCAAGCTCATCTTGAACGGTGTTCGCATCAGCGGCGCGGACGGCAGCGTCTACAGTGACGTCGTGTGGTTCCGCGACATCAGCTATATTGCGGTAAAGATCGACGCCCTGCAAAATGAAAAGCAGGAAGCGGAAAGAAGGGAACGCGACTTAAGGGACCTGGTCGACAATCTTCCCTATCCGGTGTGGATGCGCACGCCGGATTCGGAAATAAAAACCGTCAACCGCAAATACCGGGAATATGCCGGCGGCGGCGAGCTCGGCGGCGGCGAAATAAGAGAACTGGCCGCCGCGGCCAGAGACGCCAACAAAACCCGGCAGAAGAACATTTACCTCAATCAAAACGGCGAACGCCGCTGCTTTGAGGTGATGGAAACGCCGTTCCATTATGAACAGGATCTGGACCGGATTGCCACCGTCGGCGCCATGATCGACGTCAGCAATCTGGATAATCTCCGCCGCAATCTCAAACAGAATCAGAATGCCCATCTTGAAATTCTGGCTTCTCTCGGTACCGCGATTGCGGTTTTTGATGCCGAATACAAGTTGGTTTTTTACAATCAGGCTTTTGTCCGTCTTTGGCAGCTGGAAGACAACTGGCCGGAAGAGCATCCGTCGTACGGCGCTTTTCTCGATTATCTGCGCGAACGGCGGCTGCTGCCGGAGGTGCCCGATTATCCCTATTTCCGCAGCGAAGAGCATAAGATGTTTACCGCCGTGACCGCGCCCGGGGAAGACCTGCTGCATCTGCCCGACGGCCGCAGCCTCCGGCGCATCCGCGCGCCGCACTTGAAAGGCGGACTCATTTTCGCTTATGAAGACATTACCGACCGCCTGACCGCCCGCCGCGAATATAACGCATTGATGAACGTTCAGCAGGAAATTTTAAACAGCATTGAGGAGGCGGTGCTGATTTTTGCTTCCAACGGGAGGCTGCAGTTTTACAATCAGGCCTACGTCAATCTCTGGGACGCCGACGAGATCATGCTGCAAAAGGAACCTTCCTTTGCCGAAATTCTTGAAACCCAGAAAGCTTTTTTCAGCCGCGTAAGCGATTGGGAAGAATTGAAAAAGGACATTTTGAACCATATCTTCAGCAGCGCGACCGAAGCTTTCAGCTTAAACCGCGGCGACGGGGTGCGGGTGGAGTGTTTTTCTTCGCTTCTTTCCAATGAGTCGATTATGGTGCTGATGCACAAAACCGCGTCCGCATAACGTTTGACAAAATTGCAAAAAAAGTCTAAATTAAAATCGGCAGAAAGGCTTGCAGCAGAGGTAGTTTAATGGACGACATTTTTTCAGATCCGAAAGACGACGCCGAAAAGGAAGGCGATTCCAACATCGAGTGGAAAAAAAGCGGCATCGACAAGCACGAACGGCTGACTTTGAAGATCAACGTCAGGGAGGCCAACCTGTACAATGCCGCCAAGGCAAACGACCTGAAAGCCAAAAACAAGGCCAGAACGCCGCTTGACGTGCCCAAGGGGTTTAAGAAGGTAAGCCGCAAAATCCGCGATTCCATGGACGAAGAAGAAGACGAGGACGATTATATTCTGGTACCCGTTTTTGAAGATATGCGCGAGAGTTCGCTGATGCGCGCCTTAAGCGAAGAAGAAAAGAAGATTTTGCAGCAGAACGAGAACATCAACAATGTCCGTCTGCAGGAAAACGTCGGCAGGGAAGCGGCGATCGAGCGGGCGGAAAAAGTGGTAATGCAGGCCGGTCTGGGCCGCGCAGACGCCAAAGTTTTGAACGAAGAACGCCTGAAGGCGGGAAAAGTTTCCGTCGACGAAGTGGTGGCCGAAGCGGTCAAGCAAAAGGCAGCCAAAAAATCGCGGACGGAAACGAAAAATCCGCGGAAAGAAGAACGCAGAGCCCGTACCGCCGCCAAGGAGATAGCCCAAAGCCGTGACGAGGAAAGCAAAAAGGCCGCCCGCCGGTTAAATGAGGCGGAAGCCGGGGCGGAAACAAAACTGGCGGCGGAAAAGAAGCGGGAAGCGGAACAAAAGCCGGAAACGAAGCCGGAAGAAGCCAAGCCGGCGCCCGAAAACGCAAAGAATGAGGAAATCGTCAAAACCGAGCTTTCCTCCGTCAAGGCCGACGAAAAGGCGGCGGTCGAGCGGCCGGAGCCGGAAATTGCCGCCGTCCGCGAGGAAAAAACCGAACCGGCGAAAGAAACCGGTGACAAGGTGAACGAAGACGAAATCAACAAAACCGAGCCGCGGAAAGAAGAACCGGAAAAGGAAAATCCGGCGGCGGAAGAAAAAATGAAGGAACGACCGGCCGAGGCGGTGAGAGAAACGCGCGAGGCGGCTGCCCGCAACGAGGAGATTGTTAAGGAAAACGCCAGGGAAATCGTTGAGGAAAAGGTGCAAGAAAAACCGCAGCCGAACTCCGGAGCGGATAAGAAAAAAGACAAAGAGGTCAAGGAAATGATCATGGAAAAGAGCGGCCGCACCTACAACGACCGCCGTCCGCAAAAGCAAATCGATAAGACGCGGCTTTCGGAAAAGGAATACCAAAAGGCGCTGGAAGCGCAAATCAAAATGTATCAGGATCGCGAACGCTGAGGTGTTTTTTGCCTTAGCTTCAACTGATATAAACGTACCTTTTAGAATACCGTTTTTATTTAACCTTTTGGTTCAACCGATACGAATGTATTTTTATGATTCGAACGTCTGCGTAAGCAGGTAGATGGCAGACATACCAGCCCGGCCGTAAGGCTTGCGTAGCTTCGGGCCGGGCGTTTGAGGTTCGGAATGCTTAATACCACCAGTATTAGCCGGTGGAAGTTTATTTGAATATTGTTTTCGATTTCGTTTTTTCAAATCGAAGATCCCCGCCTTTTATTTCTTTCCGCATTTTGCCCGGTCTGCATCGAATTTGCCCTTCGGGAAAATCTGCAGAAGCGCATTGGGCATATTTTCTAAGCTTTCAGAATGTTTGTCGGTACCGATAAGCTGATAATAACGGCCGTTTTAATAATGTTTGCAAATTGCATTGCTTTCTGTCGTGATAAAAAACTCCTGATCCGACGGTTCATAAAAAGCTCTGAAAAAATATGTTCGTGTCGGTTGAGCTTTGTCTTAAGGCAGACGTAAAAAGCGGGCACGGTTTCGGACGGGTTTTTTGCCGGACGGGCATAAGCGCGAACGGTAAAAAAACGCCCCGAAAGGCGACGAAAGGAACGGCGGGCAAAAAGGACTATAAATAACCGTTCTGGCGGAAGTTTTTGCTGGTAAACAGATTGTCAATGATTTTCTCAACGTTTTCAAACTGCTTGGTTTCGATCAGGTCGACGATTTTTACTTCCTGTTCGGTCAGCGGCCGGTTAACGCCGATCGAATCATAAAAGGAGTTGGCGCTTTTGAGCATTGCGGCGGCAATGTCGCGGCTGCCGATTTCGCCGTAATAGGAAGCCATCATTTTGTTGGCGTTGGCAATCTGCTGGGTATAAATGCCTTCGTCGGCGATGTTCAAGACGTTGCTGAAAGCCCATACCGCCTTTTCCTGCATGTCTTCACGGAAATACATGTCGCCGAGCCTTCCCCAGGCAGTGACGTTGCGGGGGTTCATCTCAATCGCCAGTTCAAAGGCGGCCGCCGCCAGCCGGTTGTGGCTGAGCGCGGCGAGCGAACCGAATATGGTGGCGCAGTTGGAAGCCTCGCACCAGGCTTTGTCCCGTTCCCGTCCTTCTCCCATCAGCCTGATCTTGGCGATTTTGCGGTCGATCAGCTCTTCCATCAGCACCAATGCCAGTGAACTGTCGCCGTTGGCCAGGTGAAACAGCGCCGCGTCTTCCTGCGGCAGCGTTTTGTGCGGGTTGAGGTTTTGAAAACGTCCGTTGACGCAGAGATAAATGAAAAATTTGATTGCGGTAATGGTCTGGATGATGTCGTCTTCACTGTTCAGATGCTGGTTCTTGTACATGATCGTCTGGGCGATTTTCGGTTCGTCGACGCTTCTTTCCAGCATGTCCATGATGAGCGCGGTCAGGGTAACCAGTTTTTGTGGTTTGAACTGGTATTGAAAAACGTCCGGCGCGGGAATTTTGGCCTCCTTGCCGGTTTTAACGGCGCTTTTTTTCCAGTCGAAATCAAGCGGCAGGGCGTTTTTGCCCGGTTTGGAACGGCGGTTGCCGGGCGTTTCCAGCTCGCTTTTGTCGATTGTCCGGACGTTTTCGCCGCCGGTTTCTTCTCCCGGCGCCAGCTTCTTGTCCAGACGATTATCGATTTTTGCCCGGTATTCGCGCTCAAGCATGCGTTCGCGCTGGATGGAGGCGACGACCGACTTGACGTACCAGACGAGGATCAGGCACATTGCCAGCACCAGAGTCATCAGAAAGAGGATGAGGGCGGTTGTTTTGACGCTGCCGAGTTCCGCCAGATAGGCGCCGACGCCGTCCTCTCCGGCCTGAAAAGCGGCGGCGATGCGGTTGAATATTGCGGAAAAGTCAAAGATCTCGTCTGTCATTGTTTTTTTCAAGGCACCATTTACAAAAGATTATTTTCGGTATAAACTGCATTTGCTCAAAAACATATTATATGCAAACAAGCTTTAAAAACAACAAAAAAGAAAAGTCGGAAACAATGGGTTATCTTGCACAGCGAAAAAAACACCTCCGTACGGATTTTATATTGAAAAGCCTGCTTGTCCTGCTGGCGTTTTTTTCGGCGGCGGCCTTTGCCGGCAACGCCTTCGGCCAGTTTCTGAACCAATGGCGCTTTCAGTTTTACCTGCTGTCGCTGCTGGTAATGTTTTATGCCCTGTTCAACCGCTTTTTTCTCTATTCTTTTTTGGCGCTGCTGCTTTTGCTGCTTAATTTCTTTGTCGTTTCCTCGTCGGTGCCGGTGCTTTTTTCCGGCGGGGAAGGAAAGGGGAAAACGGCTTTCGGGATGATTTATCAGCCGCGTCCGTCGTCGCTGCTCGACATTTTTGAAACTGCCGACCGCCGGCGTGCGGATCTGCTGGCGGTGATCGATCCGGTTTTAAACGGCGTCAGTCCTTCCGGGCTGGTGCCTGCCGGTTATCACTTGGCCGACAATGACGAAGGAAAGAGTTTTATGGTTTCCTCCCGGCCGCCGCGTTCGGCCGGCCGCATCGGTCTCGGCGGCGGCCGCAGCGCGGCTTTCGTCAGTTTGGAAATCGGCGGCCGCGGCTATGTTTTTTTAAGCTTTGATTTGTCGGGCATGTCCCGCCGCAATAAAGAGAAAGCGCTTGGCTACGTCAATGCCTTCGTTGCCGCCGAGGACGATCCGGTAATCATTTTCGGCGACTTCGGCATGACGGCCTGGAGTCCCGCTTTCGGCAGATTTCTGGCCTCTAACCGGCTGGAAGTCAAAAACGACCTGTTTTCCCGTTTTGCCAATCTGCTGATGCCGCCGACCCAATACGTGGTCGGCTATCGCAATCTCGAATTTGCCGGCAGTCGCCGTCTGCCGCGCCTCGGCAATCGTTCCGCGCCGTCTCTGATCCGGCTTAAAATTTAAGCGGCCGGCGAAAAATTTACCCTCTGTTAGGGTTTATGGTTTTATACTTGGCGCAAATTTACCAACCTTTTATTTAAGCAGGACAGTCAAATGAGTATAACCAAACTGAAAGACCGGCAGCTCTATACGGTATGCGATCCGCAGAAATTCGATTTTGCCAGCACCGCGGAGCTGGAAGAAAGAATGTCGGCGCTGGGGCAGGATCGGGCCATCAGCGCGGTCAAACTCGGCATCAACATCAAGTCGAAAGGATACAACCTGTTTTGCTTAGGCCCCGAGGGCACCGGCAAAACCAGCCTGGTCAAACGCATTTTGGAAGAAGCGGCCAAAACCCGTCCCACCCCCCGCGACTGGGTTTACGTTTACAATTTCGACGAACCCTACAAACCGAAAAGCATCAGTTTCCCGGCCGGCACCGCCTGCGAGTTTGCCAAAGATATCGACCGTCTGGCAGAGGATTTCAGCGTTGCCATTCCGGCGGTTTTGGACAGTGACGAATACAAGGCCGGCGTCAGCATCATCCGCGAAAAATACAAACAGAAAAAAGAAGAATATATGCGGATTTTGCAGAAAAAGGCCAAAGGCAAAAGCGTTTCCCTGCTGCATATGCAGGTGGGGCTGGTGGTGGCGCCGGTCAAAAACGGCGAGGTCTTAAGTCCGGAAGCCTTTGACGAACTGCCGGAAAACGAAAAACAGGAACTGATCAACGACCTCAACCTGATGCAGGAAGAAATCGAAAAAGCGGCCAAGGATCTGCCCGAATGGGAAGACCGTCAGCGCCGCGAAAGCAGCCTTTTGCGCGAAAAATTCATTAAACTGGCGGTAAAAAATCCGATCGACAGCCTGCGCCAGAAATACAAAGGCCATCGCGAGGCCATTGAGTTTTTGAAAAACATTCAGAACCACATCGTCGGCAATATCGACGAATTCCTGCCCGAGGAAAACGCCGCGCCGGCGGAAGAAAGCGACGCGCTTTCCGCCCTTTTGTCGCGGATGAACAAACAGGAAGAAGACAAGTTTGCCAAATTCAAGGTCAACGTGGTGGTCAAAAACGAACCGGATTCCGGCGCGCCGATCGTCCATCTCGACCATCCGACCCAGGGCAATCTGGTCGGCCGGGTCGAGCGCATCCAGCAATACGGCGCCCTGCTGACCGACTTTACCCTGATCAAGGCCGGCGCCCTGCACCGCGCCAACGGCGGCTTTCTTCTGATAGACGCCCGCAAGCTGCTGGTTCAGCCCTATGCTTGGGATTCGCTGAAACGGGCCTTGGCCTCGAAAACGATCAAGATCGAATCGCCGGGAGAGGAAACCAGTTTTACCACCATTTCGCTCGATCCGGAGCCGATTCCTCTGGACGTCAAAGTCATCCTGACCGGTGACGAAGAGCTTTATGACCTGCTTTCCGAGCGGGATCCGGACTTTTCCGATTATTTCAAAGTGGAGGCCGATTTCGGCACCCTGATGGACCGCAACGAAGAAAACGAGATAGAATATGCCAGGCTGATCGGTTCGCTGTCCAACAAGAAAAAGCTGCGCACGCTGAACAAGCAGGCGGTTGCCCGGGTGATTGAATATTCCTCCCGGTTGGCGGAAGATTCCAAGAAGCTGACCGCCCACATTGCCTCAATCGGCGACCTTCTGCGCGAAGCCGACTACTGGGCGCGGGAATCGAACTCCAAACAGATCGGCAAAAAGCACGTCGATCAGGCGATTGCCGCCCAGATTTACCGCAGCGACCGCATTAAACAGGCTATGCTGGAGCAAATCGACGACGGCACCATCATGATTGACGTTGAAGGCGAAAAGGTCGGCCAGATCAACGGTCTGGTGGTTTACAACTTCTCCCGTTTTTCGTTCGGCAAGCCGGCGCGGATTACCGTGCAGGCGCGCATCGGCAGCGGCGAGTTCGTCAACATTGAGCGCGAAACCAACATGAGCGGCCCGATCCATACCAAGGGCGTGCTGATTTTGCAATCGCTGCTGGCCAACCGGTTTGCCAAAACCTCGCCTTTGTCGCTGTCGGCGTCGATTGTGTTTGAGCAGTCTTACGGCGGGGTTGACGGCGACAGCGCTTCTTCGACCGAATACTACTGTCTGCTGTCGGCCGTTGCCAACCTGCCGATTAAGCAGAACATTGCGGTCACCGGTTCGATCAACCAGTTCGGCGACATTCAGCCGATCGGCGGCGTCAACGAAAAGATCGAAGGCTTTTTCGACGTTTGCAGACATCGCGGTCTGACCGGGGAGCAGGGTGTGATCATCCCCCGCACCAACGTTGTCAACCTGATGTTAAGAGAAGACGTGATTGCCGCCGTGCGGGAAGGAAAGTTCCATATTTACGCGATTGACACGGTAGATGACGGGATCGAGATACTGACCGGTTTGAAAGCCGGCAAGCCTAATGCCAAGGGCGAATATCCGAAAGGTACAGTCAATTATCTGGTCAAACAAAGTCTGGAAAACTATCAGCGGCTGTATGCCATGTATGCCAAAGATTCTTTCGGCAGCATTTGCAAATAAAAACGAAAACCCCGGATTATCCGGGGCTTTTTGTTAAGCCGCCGCCGCTGTCCGTGCGTGCGGGCGGCAAGCCCGGTGACGCGGTCTGAAGCCGGACTTCGGGTTTTAAACGGCTGGCGGTGCCCGCGTGGGCCGGCTGGTTTATGCTGCCGTGCCTGCCTCAGGGTTTTATTTTGGCTAGCAGTTCGTCGCGGGTCAGTTCAAAACCGCTGTCGACCCATACCTGTTCGAGATATTCGCGGGCGGCGCCGATTTTGGCGTTGCCGGTAATGCCGTGACGGATGATGTCTTTGCCGCTGACCGGGAAAACCGGCACCGTGGCGTTTCTTACCGCGCGGACGGCTTCATCCGGATCTATTTTGCCGCGTATGCCAAAGATTCTTTCGGCAGCATTTGCAAATAAAAACGAAAACCCCGGATTATCCGGGGCTTTTTGTTAAGCCGCCGCCGCTGTCCGTGCGTGCGGGCGGCAAGCCCGGTGACGCGGTCTGAAGCCGGACTTCGGGTTTTAAACGGCTGGCGGTGCCCGCGTGGGCCGGCTGGTTTATGCTGCCGTGCCTGCCTCAGGGTTTTATTTTGGCTAGCAGTTCGTCGCGGGTCAGTTCAAAACCGCTGTCGACCCATACCTGTTCGAGATATTCGCGGGCGGCGCCGATTTTGGCGTTGCCGGTAATGCCGTGACGGATGATGTCTTTGCCGCTGACCGGGAAAACCGGCACCGTGGCGTTTCTTACCGCGCGGACGGCTTCATCCGGATCTATTTTGCCGCCGCGGTTTGCCGCATCCCGCAGCAGAAGCAGGGAAAGACAAACGTCTTTGCCCAGCCGGTAAACCGCCTGTTTCAGCTTCGCCGCCGACGAAAAATCCCCGTCGCCGCCTTCCGCTTCTGCCAGCCGGATCAGGTTTTCCTTTTGGTTTTTGGGGAACTTCAGCCGTACGGCAATGTTTTCGGCCAGCGTTTTGTCCGGCCGGAAAAGGGCAAACAGCCGCCGTACCGGATCGGGCGCAAAACCGTGTTTTTCTTCCAGCCGGATCAGTTTTTCCAATTCGTCGAAACAGGGAGGGTCGGTCAGCCAATAGCCGAGAATGTCGTTTTCAAACATAAGCTTCAGGGTTTGGGCGGCCTTCGGCGTCAGCAGAATCTTGACCAGTTCGTCGCGGATTCTTTCCACCGGCAGGTTTTTTAGCCCGTTCAGATTGTCGCGGCAGGCTTTCAGCGCTTTGGCGTCGGCCGGCGCTTTGCCGAACAGCGAATAAAAACGGAAAAAACGCAAAATCCGCACATAATCTTCGCGGATCTGCCGGTTGGCGTCGCCGATAAAACGGATGATCCCGTTTTCCAGGTCTTCGATGCCGTTGTAATAGTCGAAAACGTTGCCGTTTTCGTCGGCGTAAACGGCGTTGATCGTCAGGTCGCGGCGGGAAGCGTCTTCTTCCCAGTTGTCGGTAAACTCCACCTCCGTTCTCCCGTTGCCGCCCTTCACCTGTTTTTTCAACGAGCTGATTTCAAGCAGGGTGCCGCCGACAGCCACCCCCAGAGTGTCTATTTTCAGTCCGATCGGCGCCGTGCGGATGCCGGCTTCTTCGCAGGCTTCCGCCAGTTCGTCGGGCGAAAGGTCGGTGGAAAGGTCGATGTTGGCGGCTTTCAGCCCCGCCAGCGCGTCGCGTACGGCGCCGCCGACAAAACGGACGACTCCGCCGTAGCCGCGGATGATTTTAAATATTTTCAGCACGCCCGGATCGGCGGTGATGCGGCTGATGTCGAGATAATTGTCCCTGATCATGGTCTGTCCCGTTTCATAAAAAATTTTATGCTTGTATTGTTAACCGTTTTTAGATAATTTTCAAATACAATTATGTCAGAAATTAACCCCCGAATGTGAGTATTGCAATGAAAAAACTGTTTATTCTGAGCGTCGTTTTCCTGTTCGGCGCGGCTGCCGCCAACGCCGGCACGCCGAAGCTTTTGGGCGAATACAACGACTGGTCCGCCTTCTATTATCAGGACGGCAAAAACGTCGTCTGCTACATGGCCTCCAGCCCGCAGAAGGACGAAGGCAAATATACCCAGCGCGGCGACATCTACGTCGTCATCACCCACCGCCCGGCGGAAAAAAGCTTTGACGTCGTCAATTTCGTTGCCGGCTATACCTACAAGCGCGACGCCAAAGTGGTGGTAAAAATCGGCAAAACCACCATTGACAAAATGTTTGTCGACAACGACAAAGCCTGGGCCGTCAGCGAAAAAACCGACAAAGAACTGGTTGCGGCGATGAAAAAAGGCGAACGGATGATCGTTACCGGCGAATCCTCGCGCGGCACGGCCACCAAAGATACCTATTCCCTTTCCGGCTTTACCGCCGCTTACCGCGCCATCAGCGCCAAGTGCAAAAAATGACGGACAAAATCGAACTGATCGGGCTGACGAAAAACGAGCTGGCCGCCTGTCTGCGGGAGATGGGCGAGCCGGCTTTTCGCGTCAAACAAATCTGGCAGTGGGTTTATTTTTACGGCAAAACCGATTTTAACGAGATGACCAACCTGTCCAAGGCTTTGCGGCAGAAGCTGGCGGAACGTTTTGTCCTTTCGCGGCCGAAAACGGTGACCGAACAGCTCTCGAGCGACAAAACCCGCAAATGGCTGCTGGAGTTTGCCGACGGCGAAAAAATCGAAACCGTTTATATTCCGGAAGCCGATCGCGGCGCGGTCTGCATTTCCACCCAGATCGGCTGCGCCATGGGCTGCCGCTTCTGTCATACCGGCAGCCAGAAGCTGACCCGCAACCTCACCGCGGGAGAAATCGTCGGCCAGTTTATGCTGGCGCGCGACGTTTACGGGGAATGGAACCTGGACGGCGAAAAACGGATGCTTTCCAACATCGTGCTGATGGGCATGGGCGAGCCGCTGCAGAATTACGAAAACGTGGTCAAAGCGGTGGAAATCCTGACCGACGGCGAAGGTATCGCCATTTCCAAACGGCGGATTACGCTTTCCACTTCCGGCATTGTTCCCCATATCCGCGACATTGACCGCGATATGGGCGTCAAACTGGCAGTCAGCCTGCATGCGTCAAACAATGAGCAGCGTTCGGAAATTATGCCGATCAACAAAAAATATCCGCTGCCCGAGCTGATGCAGGCCTGTCACGACTATCAGGAAAACCACGGCGGCTATATCACTTTCGAATATCTGATGTTAAAAGATTTTAACGATACGCCGGCACATGCCGACGAACTGGCGGCTCTGATGAAGAAATACAAAATCAACGCCAAGTTCAATCTGATCGCTTTCAATCCCTGGCCGGGCTGCAGTTATCAACCGAGTTCCAACAACCGGATCCATGCCTTTTCGCAAAAATTGCAGGATTACGGTTTCGCTGCGCCGATCCGCACCGCCCGCGGACAGGATATTCTGGCCGCCTGCGGACAACTGAAATCAAAAAAGAACGGAGAACAGACGGGCAAATAACCTGCTTCAAAAACCGGATTGTCAACAAACGGCCTCTTTTTAAGGGGCTGTTTGTTTATTAATTGCCTGGTAGAAAATCCCGGGTTTACCCGGGAGCAGAATGTTTTGATGCCGACAACATCAACCTGTACTTTTGATTATGGTTAAACCGCAAGCTTAGAGCAAACCGCACCGGCCTGTGCTTTTGATCATAATCGAGCCGCGGGCTTGGCGGCCGTTTTAGCTTCCGTTTTCCCGGGATATCTGTTGCGTTTTTCGGCTTGTCGGGGCCGGTTTAAAAGCTTAATCACCGTCAGCGGCGGAATAATATGCCAAAATACAAACAGAGGTATTGTGTTGTCTTTTTCGAAATATATTTGAGCAATCAGATACAGCAAAACAAGCGTTATACCGCAAAGCCCCTTCAGATTCCGGCGGGAGGAAAAAACAAAGGGGCGCACAAGGCCGTCAGTAAAACGGAAGCCGCTCCCGCCATGCCGTTTGAAATGACAAAATTCCGGCAGACGAAAGAACCGTAAGCCAAAAGAACGGGAACAGCACTGATGAAACAAAAGGTTTTTAAATTGTCCCTGCCGCATATGCAAGCAATTGCATAAACCGATATGACAGTTATAAAATATAAGGCTTCCGTGCCGATTTGCAAAAGCGGCAGCAGCCCTTCGGTTGATGCGTCGTAATTTCCGGCGGACGAAGTAAAAACAACGAAACACGCGAAAGATGTTGCGGCGGCATATAAAACAAGGGCGGAATACTTGAAGACCGCTGCCATCGCGTTTCCCGCGGTTTAATCTTCGTCCTGCCGGTTATGGTACCGCCGGCGGCCGTTTGAACGGTGTTCCCGATTCCGATAGCCGATTTGACGCTGCTCGGGCGGCCGGCGTTCGATTTCCGGCCGGTAAGAGGCAGCCTGATTTAACAGCGAGTCGATGATTTCCATCGGGTTTTTGCCGGCGAGCAGCTGCTGTTTGGTCACTTCGGTTGCCACCGACTGAACGACGGCATTGCGGAAAGCGTCCTGTGCGGAAATTTTGCTTTTTTCTTCCTGGAGCTTCGTTTTTTCCGTATATTTGCGGTGAAAGCGGGCAAATTCGTACAGCGGATCGCCGCCGCGGATGTAGTTGTCCAGCCCCGCCAGGTTGGTCTTTTCGTCCACCAGCGCCTTAATTCCGCCGCATTCCCGGTCGATATAAAGCTTCCAGTCTTCGATGATGTCCCAGTAAACGGCCGCCTGTACGCTGTCCGGCGCAATTTCTCCGAAATCGATGAACTTGACGTTGCCGGGGCGCTGGTAAATGGTAATGTTCTTGTCAAAAAACTCTTTGTTTTCCCTCAGCTTGCGCCGCGGATTGACCAGCGAATAGGCCAGACAGATGGCCACCAGCGCTTCTTTCAGCCCCTCGTTGGTCTTATAAACCACCTTGAGCGGCTTTTTGATCACTTCCGGGTTGTGCAGAGCGGCGTTGACGCAATACTGGTTAAGGTTTTCCAGCGCGTCCAGCTGGTCGTCTTCCAGTTCGACCGAAGTTTGGATAACGGCGCTGAACGCCAGATCGATCAGTTCCTGAATGTCTTTTTCCGTTTTTGTTTCTTCCGTCATTTAACCCTCAACAACAGGCTTAAACTTCTTTACTGCTTCAATATAAACGTTTTTCTTGAATTCTGCAATTCTTTTGACCGCTTCGTCAATGTCTTCCCAGGCATAACGGGCAAATTCCGGCTCTTCGGTTTCAAGGTTGATCTCACTGTCTTCGCCGGTAAAGCGGAACAATACCCACTGCATTTCCTGTCCGTCATATCTCCACTTGCCGCCTTTTTGAATTTCCGGCGGAAAAGTATAGCGCAGTGGTTCGGTTACGGTATCCGCCGGCTCGACCGAAACGATCGAAGTTTCTTCTTTGAGTTCGCGCCGGGCGGCTTCAATCAGCCCTTCGCCGGCTTCGATTCCCCCCTGCGGAAACTGCCAGGCGCCGGGCAGGTCGCGCCGTTCGCACAAAAGAACCTTATGATCTTTGTAAACCGTGATGCCGACGCATTTTCGATAGTTGCCGTTCATTGTTTTGTCCTTGTTTTTTACTTTTAAAAAACAGAGCCGGAGCATGCGTCTGCCGCAAAACTCCGGCCCGGCCGTCTTATTTCTTGTCGGCGGCGTAAATGCTCAGAGCCTTGATGGTATCAACCGCCCGCAGCAGCTGATAGTCTTTTTGCAGGTCTTCGTCATTGTCGCCGTTTTTGTCTTTGTCATCGGCTTTTTGATCTTTGCCGCCGGCCTCGACATTGTCGTTTTTCAACGCGTTTTTCAACTCGGCTTCGCTGATCGTCAGACCGTCGAAGTTAAGCAGTTCGACCTTGGCCGGCTTGACTTCGATATCCGGTTCGATGCCCTTGGCCTGGATCGAACGGCCGGAAGGCGTGTAATAACGGGCGGTGGTCAGCCGGATGGCGCCGTATTTGGCAAACGGAATGACACTCTGGACCGAACCTTTGCCGAAAGACTTTTCGCCCATGATGATTGCCCGTTTATGATCCTGCAAAGCACCGGCGAGAATTTCCGACGCCGAGGCCGAACCGTCGTTGATCAGCACCACGATCGGCAGCCCTTCGGCCACGTCGCCTTTGGTGGCGTTATATTTGATGGTGTCTTCCTCGTTGCGCGAACGGGTGGAAACGATTTCCCCCTTGTCAAGAAACAAATCGGAAACCGCTACCGCCTGGTCCAGCAGGCCGCCTGGGTTGTTGCGCACGTCGATTACCAGTCCGCGGATGCCGTTTTTGGTTTTTTTCTGCATTTGGGCCAAAGCGTCTTTTACGTTCTTGTCCACTTCTTCGCTGAAGGAGGAAATGCGGATATAGGCAACGTCTTTGGCTTTGATTTCGCTTTTAACCGACTGGATTTTGATTTCTTCGCGTTTCAAGGTGACGTCAAACGGTTTTTCGGTACCGCGGCGGATGGTCAGTTTGATTTTGGTGCCGCTTTTGCCGCGCATTTTGTCAACCGCTTCGTTAAGCGTCATGCCGACGACGGTGGTGCCGTCGAGGCTGATGATGTAGTCGCCCGGTTTCAGCCCGGCTTTGAACGCCGGCGTGTCGTCGATCGGCGAAACCACTTTGACCACGCCGCTTTCCATCGTCACCTCAATACCCAGGCCGCCGAATTTTCCCTGCGTCTGCTCGTTGAGATACTGGAAGCTTTTGGCGTCAAGAAAGCTGGAATGCGGATCAAGCGAGGAAAGCATGCCGTTGATGGCCGATTCGATCAGTTTCTGGTCGCTCACCTCTTCCACGTAAGACGCTTTGGTCCGTTCCATGATTTCGCCGAAAAGGTTCAGCATTTCATAGGTGTCGGCTTCTTCTGCCGAAGGCGCCTTTTTGTCGGCGGCGGTTACGCAGCCGGCGGTCAGGACGATGTTGGCGATTAATGCAAATGTCAGTAATTTTTTCCACATAACGTTTTTCCTGTTTTTGTTCTTTTGTTTTTATTTGGCAAACCAGGCCTCGGGGTCGATCGGCCGGCTGTCTTTTCGCAGTTCGACATAAAGCTTGGCCTCGGCGCTTTTCGGCATCTGTCCGATCGGTTCGCCGGCCAGAAGCATCTGCCCCACTTCGCAGTCGATGCTGTTTAAGCCGGCCAGAAGCGACATATAATGTTCGCCGTGTTCAATAATAATGATGTTGCCGTAACCGCGGAACGGGCCGGCAAAAATGACGGTACCGTCAAACGGCGAAACCACCTGCGCTTCGCTCCGGGGCTTGATCGAAATTCCTTTGGCGCTGACGCCTTTGGCGGTTTCCTGCCCGTAGGCCACAACAATCGGCCCCCGCGCCGGCATCGAAAGTTTGCCTTTGGCTTTGACGAAGTTTTGCCCCACGTCTTTTATATAAGCGGTCTGCGATTTTATCAAGTCATCGCTTTTGGCCTGTTCCTGCCGTTCTTTTTCCCGGCGCTCGTTAACCGCCAGCGCTTCCTGTTCGGCACGGTATCTTTCCAGCTCCTCGCGTTCGCGCTTCAGCTTTTCCTGCCGCTCGCGCTCCAGCTTTTCCCGCGCTTTGCGTTCCTTTTCCAGCTTGACCAGCAGTTCCCTGATGTCTTTGGCCTGAGCCGCCAGTTGTTTGATTTTTTGCCGGGCGGCGGCGCTTTTGTCTTCGATTTGGCTGCGGATTTTCGCTTTTTTGCGGATCAGCTGCTTCATCTGCCGGTGTTCTTTCTCAAGCGCCAGTTTGTTGCTGGAGATTTTTTTTACTTGCTGTTCGATCTTGCTTTTCTTGGTCGCGATGTTGTCGAGCTTCTCCCGGATCTGGGCGGCCTCTTCCGCCAGAAACGGCACCGTTTCCCGAAGCAGCATCGCGCTTCTGATGATTTCGACCGGCGTCAGCGGCTGCACGAACAGCGCTTCCGTCGGTTTCAAGGCCAGATTCTGCAGCGCGTAAAGAGTCTGGATCAGGTTTTCGTCTTCTTTGATAAAGTCGTCTTCCGCCGTTTTCAGTTCTTTTTGCAGCCGCGCCAGCTGTTTTTCCATCGCCGAAATTCTGTCTTCGGTGTTTTGAATCTGCCGCGCCTTTTGCACCATCTGCTTGCTCACCGTCGCCATTTCGACGCTGATTTTGGCAGCCTGGGCCTGCAGGCGCTTGTGTTCGACGCTCTTTTGTTCCACCTGCATCTGGATCGCTTCCAGATCCTTGCGGGAAACGACCGCCGCCGCTGCCGACTGCACTGTCAGCAGGCTTAAAAGCAAAGTTAAAAAGGCGGTTTGTATTTTCAACGGCGGTCGTCTCCGAAGCAGGTTTTATTTGCGGACCAAAAGCGATTTGCCGGTCATTTCCGCGGGCTGTTTAATGCCGAGCAGGTCAAGCAGGGTCGGGGAAATGTCGGCCAGTTTGCCGTTGTTGAGCGCGGCAACGTCTTTCGGACCGTTGACCAGCACCGCCTGTACGTCGCCGACGGTGTGCGCGGTATAGGGCTGGCCGGTTTTTTCGTCGACCATTTTTTCCGCGTTGCCGTGATCGGCGGTAACCAGCAGCGCGCCGTCAACGTCTTTGATGGCCTTGACCACTCTGCCCAGACACTCGTCAACCGCGGCCACCGCTTTCAGGGCCGCTTCCATAATGCCGGTATGGCCGACCATGTCGCCGTTGGCGAAATTGCAGATGATAACGTCGAATTTTTGCTTTTCGATGGCGTCAACCAGATGGTCCGTCACTTCGTAAACCGACATTTCCGGTTTCAGGTCATAGGTGGCAACCTTCGGGCTGGGAACCAGAATTCTCGATTCCCCGGCGAATTCCTTTTCTTCCCCGCCGTTGAAAAAGAAAGTGACGTGCGCGTATTTTTCGGTTTCGGCAATTCGCAGCTGGGTGAGGCCGTTTTCCGCCACCACTTCGCCGAAGATATGCACCAGCGCTTCCGGCGGGAACATCGTCTGCATGAAACGGTTGTGGTCGACCGAATATTCGGTCATGCCGACCGCCATCGACAGCTCAATCGTCTTTTTCCGTTCAAAACCGGTAAATTCCCTGTCGGCCAGCGCATACAGGATTTCGCGGGCGCGGTCGGCGCGGAAGTTGGCCATCAGCACCGCGTCGCCGTCTTCAAATCCCTGATAGTCGCCGATTACGGCCGGAACCACGAATTCGTCGCTGACTTTTTCGGCATAAGAAGCTTTGATCGCCTCGACCGCGTCGGCAAAACGCTTGCCGTCGGCCATGACCATGTTGTTGTAGGCTTTTTCCACCCGGTCCCAGCGCTTGTCGCGGTCCATGGCATAGAAACGTCCGGCCACGGTGGCGATTTTGACGTTTCCCATGGCGGCGGTGTCTTTTTCAAATTCGGCGACGAAGCCGGCAGCCGATTCCGGCGGCGTGTCGCGGCCGTCCAAAAAGGCGTGAACGTCGGTTTTGATGCCGTGTTCGTTCAGAATGCCGGCCAGCGCGACGATGTGATGCTGGGAAGAATGAACGCCGCCCGGCGACATCAGACCCATCAGGTGGCAGGTTTTGCCGTTTTCTTTCAGTTTTTCAATCAGTTTTAAGAGGACCGGGTTCTTTTTAAGCGAACCGTCTTTGATCGCCAGATCAATCTTCGGCAGATCCTGCATGACCACCCGGCCGGCGCCGAGGTTGGTGTGTCCCACTTCCGAATTGCCCATCTGTCCTTCCGGCAGGCCGACGGCCAGTCCGGAGGTCTGCACCAGACAATGCGGATATTCTTTCAGGATTTGGTGCCAGTTGGGCGTATGCCCCTGTTCGATCGCGTTGTCGGGGGTAATTTCCTTGCGGTAGCCCCAGCCGTCCAAAATTAGCAGCATTACGGGTTTTTGTCTCATTTTGTTTGTCCTTTACCTTCTCTTTCGATTCTTGTTTTATGCTGATTATATATAATTACTTTCAGAATAAAAGCCCTAAATTTATATCTTTTTACAAAAAAAGGTCACTCCTCGCTTTCCGCCGCCAGCATCACTTTTTTCCAGATTTCGGCCGGCAGGGTGCCGCCGCCGACGCCTTTCATCGGCGAGTTGTCGTCGTTGCCGATCCATACCGCCGCCACGTAACGGTCGGTAAAGCCGACGAACCAGGCGTCGCGGTAATCCTGCGAAGTGCCGGTTTTGCCGGCGGCAAAGAACGGCAGTTGCGCTCTTTTGCCGGTGCCTTCAAGGATCACTTTTTCCATCATCTCGGTCATGGCTTCAACCGTGTCTTCGTCCAAAATCCGCTGCCGTTCGTCTTCGTCGTAAAGACGGGTGTAGAGCGGATAGCCTTCGCGGGTGTAAATTTCGGTGATCGAATAGGGCCAGGCGGCATACCCGCCGTTGGCAACCGCGGTATAGGCTACCGCCATGTCCAGCACCTTGACCGCCGAACTGCCGAGCACCATTGCCGGGGTGTCGTCGATCGGGGTCGAAATGCCCATTTTGCGGGCGGTGCGGATAATGTCCCCGGACGGCAGTTTTTGCGCCAGGTTGACGGTGGCAAGGTTGAGCGAACGGACGAACGCCTCTTCCAGGGTTACCGTGCCGTAATATTTTTTGCTGTAGTTTTCCGGTTTCCAGTTGCCGATGGTGATCGGATAGTCGTCGATTTCGTCGTCGGTATCCCAGCCTTCTTCAAGAGCCGTCAGATAGACGAACGTCTTGAATGCCGAACCCGGCTGCCGAAGCGCCTGAGTGGCTCGATTGAACTGGCTTTTCTCATAATTGATGCCGCCGGCCATCGCTTTTACGGCGCCGTTTCTGTCCAGCACCACCACCGCGCCGTTGGTGACGTTTTTGCTTTTCGCGTTGGCAAAAACCGCCTGCCGGAGGGCGCTTTCCGCCGCTTTCTGAATTTTCTTGTCAAGCGTGGTGTAAACGTTGATGTCGTTTTCCCGTTCGCCGATATAGGCGTTTACTTCCTGATAGACCCAGTCGGCGAAATATCTGCCGCCTTCGAGTTTGTCGTGAATGCCGGCGCCGATCGGCATTTTCAGCGCTTTGGCCTTTTGTTCCGGGGTGATGACGGCGGCGTTGACCATGTTTTGCAATACCACCGCTGCCCGCTCTAGGGCGCGCTCTTTGTCGGCGGCCGGGTTATAGCGCGCCGGCGCTTTCAGCAGGCCGGCGATGACGGCGCCCTCCAGCATGTTGAGATCGCGCGAGCTTTTGTGAAAATATTTCTGCGACGCCGCCTCGATTCCGTAGGTACCGCTGCCCATGTAAACGCGGTTGAGGTAAAGGGTCAGAATCTGGTCTTTGGAAAATTTGCTTTCCAGCCAGAAGGCCATCAGCAGTTCCTGAACTTTGCGCTTGATGTTTTTCTGCGGGGTCAGAAACAGGTTTTTGGCCACCTGCTGGGTGATGGTGCTGCCGCCCTGGGCATAGCGTCCCTTGATCAGGTTGGCGGTCATGGCGCGGGTGAAGGCGATGACATCGAACCCGAAATGGGAATAAAAACGCCGGTCTTCGGTGGCAATTACCGCATTGATGACGTAAGGCGGCAGTTCGTCGGGATAGACCACTTCCGAATAAACGTTGCCGAAGGTGGCAATTTCCTGTCCGTTTTCGGCAATGATCGAAGTCGAGGGCTGCCGAGTGCGGGAAACCGCCTGTTCAATGTCGGGCAGGGTGGCAAAGCAATAGCCGACGTACAACGCCAGCGCGGCGCCGACGGCAAGGGCGGCAAAGAAAAGCAGTTTCCACCAGCGGAAGCCGCCGGTCGTTTTTTTGCCGCGGGAAACTTTTTTCCCGCCGCCGGTTTTCTTTTTTGCCGCCGTTTTTTTGGCCGTCTGCCGTTTGCCGCCCTTTTTCTCTTCTTTTGCGTTTGCTGCCATCTGTCTTCCCCGGTTGCGATTCTTTCGCCGATTATAACCGGAAAATGTCACCAATAAGTTAAGCATAAGTATATTTCCCGGTTGGCTTATCGGCTTTGATGGTTTATATTGAGCGCAAAAGACGAAAACGGGAAAGGAAAGGCAATGACGGCAAAAAAAATTTGTTTGATCGACGGATCGGGGTACATTTTCCGGGCATTTTACGGCCTGCCGCCGCTCAATGCGCCGGACGGCACGCCGGTCAACGCGGTCTATGGTTTTACCAACATGTTTTTGAAGCTCACCTCCAAAATCGGCTGCGACTATACGCTGGTGCTGTTTGACGCCAAAAGAGAAAATTTCCGCAACCAAATCTTCCCCGAATACAAGGCTACCCGGCGCGAAGTTCCGGAAGAGCTGATCCCCCAGTTTCCGATCATCCGCGAAGCGGTCGGCGCTTTAAAGCTCAATTATCTGGAGATGGAAGGCTATGAAGCCGACGACCTGATTGCCACCTACGCGCGGCTGGCGCTCGAACAAGGCATGGAAGCGGTGGTCGTGTCGGCGGACAAAGACCTGATGCAGCTGATCCGCCCCGGGGTTGAGTTTTACGATCCGATGAAAGACAAGTTTTTTACCCCCGAAGACGTCAGGGAAAAATTCGGCGTTTATCCCGACAAAGTGGTTGACGTGCAGGCGCTGTCGGGCGACAGCACAGACAACGTGCCCGGGGTTCCCGGCATCGGTCCCAAAACCGCGGCCGAACTGGTCAACACTTTCGGCTCGCTGGAACAGGTGCTGGCTCATGCCGGGGAAATCAAACAGAACAAGCGGCGGGAAACGCTTTTGGCCAACCTTGACAACGCCTGTGTTTCGCTGGCTCTGGTGCGGCTGCGCGACGACGTTCCGGTGGAAAAACAGCCGGAAGATTATCCCTGCCGCTGTCCCGAACTGACTCTGGTGGAAGAATTTGCCGCCAAATACGGCTTTAACAGCTTAAAGCCGCGGCTGGCCCGCTGGGTTGAGGAACAGTGCAAAAAGGTTTATCCCGAAGCGGCGCCGGCAAAAGAAGAAACGAAAGATTACCGGCTGGCCGCGGACGGCAAAACGCTTGCGGAATGGCGGCGGCTGATTGAGGAGAAGGGCGCTTTTGCCTTCAAGGTGCTGGCCGACGGAATCAACCCGGTTTTTGACCGGGCGGTCGGCGTGGCGCTTTCCATCGGCGGCGGCCGTGCGGTTTATCTGCCGTTTGCCGCCGAAGCGGAAAAGGCGGAAGCCTTCGACCTTTTTTCCGCGGCTGAAAGCAAACGGCCGGAAGGTTTGTCTGCCGCGGCCGTTGCCGCTTTTCTGCAGCCGCTGCTGGCTGATCCGGGATTGTTGAAAATCGGCCATGACGTCAAGCGCGACATGCATTTCCTGTCCCGTTTTTTGACCGGGGAAACGGCGTTTTCGCCTTATGACGACGTCGAGGTCATTTCCTACGTTCTCGATTCGACCTCGCACGGCCACGGTCTGACGGAACTTTCAAGCCTTTTTCTCGGGGTGGAAATGACCAACCCCGACAAGCTTTTCGGCGTCGGCCGGCAGAAGATAAGTGCCGGCGATTTGGAACCGGAAATTGCCGCCGCTTACGCCTGCGAACAGGCTGACGTTGTCTTCCGGCTGCACGAGGTGCTGCGTCCGCGGCTGGCGCAGGAGCGGATGGCGACCGTTTATGAACATTATGACCGGCCGCTGGTCGCCACCTTGTTCGAAATGGAGAAAAACGGGGTGGCGGTCAATGCTGCCGGCCTGAAGGAACTGAGCGCGGAACTGGAGAACCGTCAGCACGAACTGGAAAAGGAAATTTTTGCCCTGGCCGGCGAGGAGTTCAACCTCGGGTCGCCCAAGCAGATCGGCGAAATACTTTACGGCAAGCTGGGGCTGAAAGGCAAGAAGAGCGCCGGCGGCGGCTATCAGACGGGGGCGGAAGTGCTGGAAAAAATGGCGGAAGAACACCCGCTGCCGGCCAAAATTCTCGACTGGCGCGCGGTTACCAAGCTGAAATCGACCTATACCGACGCTCTGCTGCCGCTGATCGACGGAAACGGGCGCGTTCATACCACCTACAGTCAGACCACCGTCAACACCGGCCGGTTGTCGTCGGTTAACCCCAATCTGCAAAATATTCCGGTGCGCAGCGAAGACGGTCTGAAAATCCGCCGCTGCTTTGTCGCCCGGCCGGGCTGCCGGCTGATTTCCGCCGACTATTCGCAGGTGGAGCTGCGGCTGATGGCGGTGCTGGCCGACGTGAAGGCCTTGAAAGAAGCTTTTGCCGCCGGCATCGATATTCATACCGCGACCGCCATGCAGGTCTTCGGCCTGCCGCGGGAAGAGGTGACGCCCAACGTCCGCCGCCATGCCAAAGCGATCAATTTCGGCGTTATTTACGGCATTTCCCAATACGGCCTGGCCAAACAGATCGGCATTTCGAACGACGAAGCGAAAAAATACATCGACGCTTATTTCGCCAAAATGCCGGAGATTAAGCGCTATATGGAGCAGACCGTCGAATTTGCCCGCAAAAACGGTTACGTGACCACGCCGTTCGGCCGCAAATGCGCGGTGCCGGGCATTAATGACAAAAACCAGCGGATCGTCTCCTTTGCCGAGCGGGCGGCAATCAACGCCCCTCTGCAGGGCGGTGCCGCCGACATCATGAAAAAGGCGATGAACGAAGTTTTCGCCCGGCTGAAGGAAAGCGGCCTCAATGCCAGAATTCTGCTGCAGGTGCACGACGAAATGGTGCTGGAAGTGCCGGCGGAACAGGCGGAAGAAACGGCGCGACTGCTTAAGGAAACAATGGAAGGCGCAGTGAGTTACGACGTCGCTTTCGTCGCCGATACCGGCATTGGCGGCAACTGGGCCGAAGCGCACTGAAAAAGCCCGCCGGAAACAACGTAAAATATGCACAAAAGCGTTAATTTTTCGTACTTTTCGCTTGGGTTTTGCGCGAAAATACTGTATGTTTGCAAATAGTGAAAACGTATCGAAAATAAATTGTAAGGAAGATTACTTATGGTAGACATGACACAAGCCGAAATCGACAGGGAAGAACAGGAATACAATGCCGATTCGATCAAAGTCCTGCGCGGGTTGGACGCGGTTCGCAAACGCCCGGGCATGTATATCGGCGACACCGATGACGGCACCGGCCTTCACCACATGATTTACGAAGTGCTGGACAACGCGATCGACGAGGCGCTCGCCGGCTATTGCGACAAAACCGAAATCATCCTCAATCCCGACGGTTCCGCCACCATCCGCGACAACGGCCGCGGCATTCCGGTCGGCATGCACAAGGAAGAAGGCGTTTCCGCGGCGGAAGTGATTATGACCCAGCTGCATTCGGGCGGCAAGTTCGACAACAATTCCTACAAGGTTTCGGGCGGTTTGCACGGGGTCGGCGTTTCCGTCGTCAACGCGCTTTCCACCTGGCTTAAGCTGCGCATCTGGCGCGAAGGGCGCGAGCATGTGGTTACCTTTGCCCACGGCAACGTGGTCGAGCATTTGAAAGTTGTCGGCGACGCCCACGGCCGCCACGGAACGGAAGTGACCTTCCTGCCGTCACCGGAAACCTTTACCATGACCGAATTTAATTTCGACACGCTGGAAAGAAGCATCCGCGAAAAGGCGTTCCTTAATTCCGGCGTTTATCTCAAACTGATCGACAACCGGGGCAGCGAGCCGCGGGAAGCGGTTATGCATTATGAAGGCGGCCTGACCGCGTTCGTCAACCACATCAACAAGTCGAAAGCGCCGCTGCATGAAAGCGTTATCGCTTTTGCCGGTGCCGACAGCGACAGTGACATTCAGGTCGAAGCGGCGCTGCAGTGGACCAACGCCTACAATGAAAGCATGCTCTGCTTTACCAACAACATTCCGCAGAAAGACGGCGGTACCCATCTGGCCGGTTTCCGTGCCGCGCTGACCCGTACCGTCAACAACTATATTGCGGAAAACAACCTTTTGAAAAAAGACAAGAACCTGATCACCGGCGAAGACATGCGCGAAGGTCTGACCTGCGTGCTTTCCGTCAAAGTGCCGGATCCGAAGTTCTCGTCCCAGACCAAGGACAAGCTGGTTTCCTCCGAAGTGCGTCCGGTGGTTGAGGGCGTCGTCAGCGCCAAATTGCAGGAATGGCTGGAAGAACACCCGGCGGAAGCCAAAGTCATCGTCGGCAAAATCGTCGAAGCTGCCACCGCCCGCGAAGCCGCCCGCAAGGCGCGCGAACTGACCCGCCGCAAAGGTGTGCTCGATATTGCCTCATTGCCGGGCAAGCTGGCCGATTGTCAGGAGAAAGATCCGGCTCTGTCGGAAATCTTTATCGTCGAGGGAGATTCGGCGGGCGGTTCCGCCAAACAGGGACGCGACCGCAAAACCCAGGCGATTTTGCCGCTGCGCGGTAAAATTTTGAACGTTGAACGCGCCCGTTTCGACAAAATGCTCAATTCGGCGGAAATCGGCACCATGGTAACGGCGTTCGGCACCGGTATCGGCCGCGATGACTTCGACGCCGACAAATGCCGTTATCACAAAATCGTGATCATGACCGATGCGGATGTCGACGGCAGCCACATCAGAACTTTGCTTTTAACCTTCTTCTATCGTCAGATGCCCGAACTGATTGAACGCGGCTATGTTTATATTGCCCAGCCGCCGCTTTACAAAGCCAAACGCGGCAATTCGATCATCTACATCAAAGACGAACACGAAATGGAAGACTATCTGGTGCGCGGCGGCTGCGAAGACGCGGTTCTGAAACGTGCCGACGGCGAGCAGATTGCCGGTCCCGACCTGATTTCGATGGTGGAAAATACCCGCAAGGCTCGCAGCATGATCGCCGTTTTAAGCAAGAAAGCGCCGGAAAAAATCGTCGAGCAGCTGGCGGTGGCCGGCATGTTTGATCCTGCCGTCGTGCAAAATCCGGAAAAGCAGAAGGCTCTGGCCGAAGCGCTGACGGTCAAACTCGACAGCATGGAAGCCGAATACGACAAGGGCTGGAAGGCCGACCGGCTGGACGACGGTTCGCTCAATTTCCATCGCACGCTCCGCGGTGTGGAAGAAAAACATGTTGTCGGCAGTTCCGTTTTTGAAAGTCCGGAAGCCAAGGTTTTGAACGAGATGAAGGCTTTTCTGCATGAAAACTACAGTGCCGAACAACGCCTGATTTCACCCAAACTGGGAGAAGAAAAGAAAATCTACGGGCCGGTTTCTTTTGTCGACGCAATTATGGCCATGGGGCGCAAAGGCATCACCATCCAGCGTTATAAAGGCTTGGGCGAAATGAACCCCGAACAACTGTGGGAAACCACTCTTGATCCGGAAGCGCGTTCCCTGTTGCAGGTTAAGGCGGAATATCTGGACGAAGCCGATCAGGTGTTTGCAACCCTGATGGGCGACGTGGTTGAACCGCGCAAGGAGTTTATTCAGGAAAATGCTCTGAACGTGGTCAATCTGGATATTTAGTCTTTGTTCCTGATTTGAGTTTCGGCCGGGATGTTTTCCCGGCCGTTTTTTGTGTCCTGAAAACTACCGGCTATGCCGGTAGTTCCAACAAGCTTACAGCTATGCACATAAAAATTCCTTTGCTAT
>ENA-UESE01000209-UESE01000209.1-human-gut-metagenome-genome-assembly--contig:-NODE-209-length-88683-cov-131.048247_pt1 | contig 88683 bp, 65 predicted proteins | sample MGYA00242995_ERZ507996 | MGnify/ENA primary metagenome ERZ507996 (study PRJEB26167, sample SAMN06115489) | human gut metagenome | host: Homo sapiens | place: China:Sichuan | collected 2015-04-15...
TCCACCGCTTGTGCGGGTCCCCGTCAATTCCTTTGAGTTTTAATCTTGCGACCGTACTCCCCAGGCGGAATGCTTATCGCGTTAACTTCGTCACCGAACATCAGTCCGACAACCAGCATTCATCGTTTACAGCATGGACTACCAGGGTATCTAATCCTGTTTGATCCCCATGCTTTCGAGCCTCAGCGTCAATTTATAGCCAGATAGCCGCCTTCGCCACCGGTGTTCTACCCAATATCTACGAATTTCACCTCTACACTGGGTATTCCGCTATCCTCTCTATCATTCTAGTTCAATAGTTATAACGGCAATTCCGAGGTTGAGCCCCGGCATTTCACCGCTATCTTACTAAACCGCCTACACTCCCTTTACGCCCAGTAATTCCGAACAACGCTTGCCCCCTTCGTATTACCGCGGCTGCTGGCACGAAGTTAGCCGGGGCTTCTTATCACGGTACCGTCATCATCGTCCCGTGCGAAAGAGCTTTACAATCCGAAAACCTTCTTCACTCACGCGGCATGGCTGGGTCAGAGTTGCCTCCATTGCCCAATATTCCTCACTGCTGCCTCCCGTAGGAGTCTGGACCGTGTCTCAGTTCCAATGTGGCTGATCGTCCTCTCAGACCAGCTATAGATCGTCGGCTTGGTAGGCCTTTACCCCACCAACTACCTAATCTTCCGCGGGCCGATCTATCGGCAATAAATCTTTCCCCCTCAGGGCGTATGCGGTATTAGCGTTCGTTTCCAAACGTTATCCCCCACCTATAGGTACGTTCCCACGTGTTACTCACCAGTGCGCTACTTTCATGCTAAATAGCAAGCTATCTAACACTCTCGTTCAACTTGCATGTGTTAAGCCTGCCGCCAGCGTTCGTTCTGAGCCAGGATCAAACTCTCATATTAAAATGATTTCTCAATCCTGTCTGTCTTACTTTCTTCAAAAGAATTTTCTTGGTTCCTTTAGAAATATCACAGACTTTATTATACTTTACAGTACACCGTCTGCGTATCCCCTCTTCTTCATATTCAATCCCTGTAGTTATAACCACCAGCTTTTTTGATGTTGTTATCTCATCGGCCGGTGAGCTGGTTTATAGAACAGTAATCAGGGAATGTCAACATAAAAAATAAAAAATTTTGAATTTTTTTTTAATTATTTTATAACTGCCTGAATTATAATGGAAAAAAATTTGATTTTTTTTACCTTTGTCTGTCTGAAAATATTTTCAATTTTTTAACCATAATAAAGTATACTTTCATAAATATTTAGTTTCAAAATTTAAGATTAAGGATGTATAATGTTAAAAAAATGTTTAATTACAATGCTTTTGGTATGCGGACTTGCGGCCTGTTCTTCTGAAAAGACTCCCATAACAGGAATTGACGGTTCAGCGATACCGCCTGCATTTGCAAATTTTCCGGATATCCCTTTTCCGAATCAGGCATATATTGACTTAAGCGATACCAAAGCTCTCGGCAGCGGCGAAAATTGGATTGGCAGCCTGGTATTTACAGCACCGTATACGTCCAGCGAGGTTTTTGACTTCTATATGTCTGAAATGCCTAAACTGAATTGGATTGAAGTTGCGACAGTGCGCGCCAGAGTCAGCCATATGACTTACATTCGCGGACAACGTGCCGTTCAGATTCTGATTGAAATGGATTCTTCGGATTCTTCACTCGTTACATTAACGGCGATTCCCAATATGAACGTTACAGGAAAGAGTAAATAAGTCATGAAATTTAATTTTTTTACATGCGGCGGCGGGCAATTTTGGGAGGATGTTTTCTTTTACCAGAAATGGCGAATCCAAAGACATTACAAAACCCAGGAATTTCGTTTACTTGACCCTTGGGACATCCGGCGTTACGAGGGTAGTTTCGGAGAATGCCGCCAGGCTTTTGTTACTTATATCAGTATGTATCAGCTGGCTCGGCAAAAGGGGCATATGATTGTTATGCTGCATGGCCTTGGCGAAACAAAAAACATTTTTAAACCATTATGGCGGGAAGCCTTGAAAAGAGGCTATTTGGCTGCGGCCATTAATTATCCGTCTACCAGAAAAAGCTTGGAATCCCACGTGAAACAGCTAAACTTTTTTCTTAATCATCTTGAAGACGTGCAGGAAATTTCTTTTATCACAAACGGGATGGGCGGGCTTCTTTTGAAAAAACTTCTGGAACAAGATGTTTCTGAACCTTGGAAAAAGAACTTGAAAATTAACAAAGCCGTTTTAATTTCACCGCCACTCAAAGGCAATGGTTTTGCCCGCAAATTTGGCAAATATCGTTTATTCCGCTGGATTTTCGGCCCGATGCTGCGCGAAGCGAATCCGGTCATAACCAACGATACGCCTTATATTTATCCCAAAATCGACATCGGCATTATTTCAACGCATGGCGAAGGGGAATGGGGAATCTTAGATTTTCTGCCTAAATGTATTAAATCCTGGTTTAACACGCCTGAAGATGCAGCTTGGAACAAAGCAAAAGAATCCATTGTTATCAAGAACAACGGCTTTAGCCCCTTTAAAAACAAGAGAATCGTTAATGCCAGCTTAAATTTTATAAAAAGGGGCAAATTCAAATAATAAAAAATCAAAAAACTGTAACATAAGTTTGAGATTTTTTATGGTATTATATAAGAGTAAAAAACTGTGCGGAGAAAGCTTGATGAAATCGGTCCTTATAAATTTTGCAATTATTTTTATCGTAATTGCCATATACGCATCGGGCATTTTGGAGCTTTTTTCCGGAAAAACGGTTTTGTGGACGGCTATCGGAACTATTGTTATCCTTTTTGCCATCGCTTTTAAGATTTTAGGGAATCCCTGGACAGGAAAATAGCCATGATGATAAAGAGCAAAATACATTATATTTTATTCTCGCTTCTGATTCTCGCGGGCTGTTTTCTTACAAGCTTTTCCTCTGCTCAGACAACTAACAACAAAGGTCCAATCAACCCTTATGAAATCAAAGGATTTATTGCTAATCAAAAAGCTTCCAAATCAGAAATAGATGAAAAAAGAAAACATTATCAAGATATTTATGACGAAAATATCGAACAGTATGAAGAAGCCAAAGACAGGCTTGAATATGCTCTTAAAATCGCACATGCCGGCGGTAATGTAAAAAAATATGTTGAGGCCGGTGATGACTCTTGGGAGATTGTAAAAGCAACTGTTACAGACGGGATTCCTTCTGTTGCCAAAACTTTTTGGAATACTCTTACTTCCTGGGATGATTTCACTGCACAACTAGATGATGCTTTTAAGTCAACGCTGAAAGGATTAAATGAATTTGGCGACAATAAAACAGCGGCAATTAAAGGCTATGAAGAACTTATTATGTCCGGTGGAGAAAACTACCAAAAATACCGATCGGATCTTTTACAATTAGTTAAAGATGCTGCCGGGCCAGCAGAAAAAGTTACTGAAGCTTTAGCCGGTTTGTCTGTTTATGATAATGTTTCCGAAGATGATGAAATTTATAAATATGTTACAGAAAAAGGTCAAACGATTTACTTTATCAAGAAAGACCAGTCTTATTTATCAAAAGGAATGGGCGCTGTTGGACTCGCTTCAAATGATTCATATCAGACAGTGGGAGGTGTTACCAATGGCTGTATTCCTTTGCCGGCAAAGGTTGCGGAGAATCAAAGCTGTATCTTTTGTCCGATGTTTTTGACAATTTTCAATGCAGCTCAGACAATGGCAACCAATTCGTATGCCGTTTTGGCAACATCTATTTCTTATGTTATGATACTTGGTTTTGCCATTTACATCGCCTTTTTGGTTTTGAAATATGTCAGCGCATTCACTAAACAAGATGCGCCCAAATTTACCAATGAAATTTTTATTCAGGCTTTTAAGGTTATGTTTGCCTATATTCTGTTAAGCAACGCATCATATATTTATAATCTGGCTGTCGGTCCGATTTTATCTGCCGGCATGGAATTTGGTTCTGCTGTTTTGTTTGAAAATGGCAGCGGTTATGTTGAATGGTGTTCCAATGAGGCAAATTTAACAGGACAAGCTGCAAAAATGAATATTAGTGCCGGAGTTCTGCCACCTTATCTGTATGTCAAACTTGACTGTTTCATCCGTTCTGTTCAGGCCGAAATCGCCAAAGCCCAGAGTATCGGCTCCACCTTGATGTGTGTGGCGCGTAACGCCGGCGCTTCTTCCATTAATCTTGTTGTCACCAGAATCGAAAATACCATCTGGGATTTCAGTATGTTTTTCCAAGGTTTGATTATCTGGGGCTTTTCTCTCTTAATTGCTTTAGCCTTTGCTTTTTATCTGATTGACGCTACCGTCCGTGTTGGCATTCTCGGCGCGCTTATGCCGTTTTTGATTGCCTGTTGGCCGTTCAAAATGACCCGTGGCTATACCAAACAAGGCTGGACCATGTTTTTGAACACTTTCTTTACCTATGCCATGATGGGGCTGGTTGTCAGCGTCAATATTCAGCTTATTTTGATGTCTCTGACCGGAGGGAAAGGTGATGGAAGTGCTATAGAAGATGCTATTAACGGTGATAATATTCTTGCTCTGCAGGCCCTTCTGGATATTGGTTTTTCCGGATTTTTGGTTTTGCTGGCCTGCTGTTTGTTTGGTTTCAAGCTAACCGCGCAGGCGGCGGCTTTGGCTTCAACTTTTGCCGGCGGCGGCGGAGATGCCAAAATCGGTTCTTCTCTCGGTACTCTGGCTTACAGTGGCGCAGCTGGTCTGGCTGTCGGTACGAAAAAAGGCGAAGTCGGCGGGGTGGTCGGCCTTGCCGGCAAAGCTATGGGGGCTGTCGGACGCCGTACCGGCATTACTGCGGCATTAAACAAAGGAAAAGACAAGGTAACCGGCGGAATCGGCCGAGCTTTGGGATTAGGAAAATTTGGCGGCAAAGCAGCCCAACCGATTTCAAAGAGCAACGCCTCTAATCCTCAACCCAATACACCGAATCCAAATCCTCAACCGACAGGAAACGGGGGACAGCCGAATCCTGCGGATAATGGTTCTAATCCTCAATCCAATACACCGAATCCAAATCCTCAACCAACAGGAAACGGGGGACAGCCGAATCCTGCGGATAATGCCGGTCCGCGGATAAATCCGAACGAAGCGCCGGAGGTTATGGCGGCCATGCGGGAAGCCGAACGGAATCTCCATGATTTTGCAGCTCATTCTCAAGAATTACAAAAAGCAAAAGAAAAAACGCTGAGAGCAGAACAAGCTGCCAGACAGGCTCAGGCAGAAGCAGTCGCCGCCCGGCAACAAGCTACTGCCGTTCGGGGAACGCCGCAAGCTGCCAGATTTGAACAAATGGCTCAGGCAGCAGAGGCAAAAGCTCAGGCCATCAACAAAGCTTATACGCAGGCGCAGCAAAATGAGCAACAATTACAACAGACCGTTAATAATGATGCTGTCAACACTTATGTTAACCAACGCCGCGCTATTTTCGCCCGCAACGGAAAAATTTTTAATGAAGAAGCAACCAGAAACGCAGCAACAGCAAGAGTCGGCGAAATTAAAGACAAACTAAATGTTTTGTTAAGCGTTGACCCTAGATATAATTAGGAAAAACCGATGTTGAAAAAGGGAAACATAGTCGGAATTCTCAAAGTACTGATTTTAGTCATTTCAGTATGTTTCCTTTTGACTGCCTGCAGTGGTACTGATGTTAAAGGAACAAACAACTCTAATCAACAAACGGCGATGAGCGGCGCGGACAGAAGTTCGAGCCAACTAGCTAAGGACCAACGTGACTGCTGGCAGAGCAGCATTCTGGAACTGATGTACCGGCAGATGGGCTCTATTTCCCTTGGGCTTTATAAGCAAATGACTGACGGCGCTCTGGCTTTTATTATGGTTGCTTTTGCCGTATGGTTTTCTTTCCGGCTGATGAAACATGTCAGTTCTCTACAGGAAGAGAATATTGCCGAATTCTGGAAAGAAGTGTTCAAGCAACTCTTTATCTGTTTTGTCTGCGGCCTGTTGGCCAGTTCCACAGCCGGGTTGGCTTTTGTGTTGAACACAATTATTTTTCCGCTCTATTACACGTTTCTTGAATTTGCCGGCGAAATGCTCAATGCCGCCAGCGCAGCTACGGGACAAGAAGATTTGTCGCTTACATTTCTTGGAGAAAAAATAGAATACGGACAAAAGATTGCCTGTGTTCCGGAAAACCTGGTGACAGATGAGAATTTGACATCATTTCCGGCCGCGCCGATTAATATGATGTCGTGTATCGCCTGCGCAATTAACGAACGTTTGGGAATCGGCTTTTATCTGGCTTTTGAAACATTGCATGACACGGGATTTATGGCTCTGGTTATCGGTTGCATTATTTTTCTCATGTTTACATTTATCAAGCTGGCATTTATTTTTTATCTGGTCGATACCCTCTTCCGTTTCACTATCGTGGTGACAATTTTACCGGCACTGATTTTGGCTTATGCTTTCAAACAAACCCGTTCCTGGGCAACTTTTGGATTTATGACAATGATAAATTCCGCCGCATATATGATGTTTGTGGCAATTATGATTGCCGTTGCTCTTCTGGCCATGCATGAAATTATGATTTCTCCCGCTTTGGGATTAAGCGGCGATAATATAGAAGATTTCCGGCAAAACTTTAAGGAATTCAGTATTCCGGTGCTTTGCCTGTTGCTGTTAGCGTTTTTAATCCAATCGACCATGAAGATTGCCCAGGATTTGACCAATACGTTGGTCGGCGGTGATTCTTCCGGTTCGTTCAAAGACAAAGGCGCCAAGGCCGGCGCTATGGTTCTCAAATTCTTCACCTTGGGAATCGGCGGTTTTGTTCTTGATAAGGCTAAGAACGGTGCTGGAAAAGCTTGGGGGGCTGCCAAAGGAGGATCCAAAGAACTTTTAAAATGGAGCAAAGGCAAGGCTAAATCAGCTATGCAGACTGTTGCTAAAAAATTTAAGGGCAGCGGAAAATAATGATGAAACGCATTTTGGACATAGCTAAAAACAAAATAAGGACAAAGACTATTCCCTCATTCTTTGTCAGTATCTTGTTATGCTTATTTTCTTTAAATGTTCAGGCAGCAGTCAATCCGCCGGATTATTATGCTGCAAGTGACCTAAAAAAATTAGATAACGGTACATATACTGTAAAAAATTATCATAAATATGTGAAACAGGATACTCAATATCTTGCCAATCTTATGCAAGGAGATGGAGAACCTGCTGAAATTGCTAAAATGATTATGACTTATTCGACTTTGGCAACATCAATGTATGATTACAGACCTTTGGTTGAAAAAGAATTGAAATCAAGAAAAAAGAAAGGGGTTCTTAATGAACAGCAGTACAAAGATGCTTTAAATAAAATGAGCAATTCGTTCAATAAAGCTGCCGAACTCGAAATTTTGGCGTCAAGAGTCAATATGGCAACACAGAAAGACAAAGATAAATATGACAAAGGAGAGATAGAGATTAAAGACCCCAGATATGCGGCTGTTGAAAATCAAATCAACAGGGATCTTAAAAATGGCCTTATCACGGAAAAAGAAGCCGCAGAACAACTGAAAAATCTTCAAAATGCAAAAGACAACCGTTTAGTTGGCGTCGCAATAAAAACGGGCGATAACAGTGTCTGCAAGGTTGCCGAAATGGAGAAGAAATATCAATCTTCCTGTTATTCCTGTATTGTTGTCAAAACGCTGCTTGAGAAATTTATTAACGCCTGTACGAGAGTCAGCGATTTGTGCCGACGCGCTGCCGTTCAGGTTTTGCTGGTTGCCACGCTTTTATGGGTTGCATTCTGGGCGCTCAAGACAATTTCTTCCGTCGCCAGCCTTGAACCATCCAGCATTGCTAACACCTTATTGATTCAGGGATTTAAAATACTGTTTGCCTATGTGGTTATCGAATCGGGAATCGAAGTTTTTATGATTCATGTCGTCAGCCCTATTTTGGTCGCCGGCGCTGATTTTGGCACGGCAATTCTGGCAAACTCGCAAAGTCAGCTGAGCATGACGCCCTCGCCAGATTATACATACAGCGGGGTTGAGCTTCTCTCGGCCGACATGCTGAATAAAATCATGGGCTTCAATGAAAGTCTGGACAGGGTCGTTTCCACCAATTTGGTTATCGGCCACGCAATTACCTGTCATTCCGTTAATGCCGGCGCTTGGGTGAACCACTCAATTATGGATTTTCAGATTATTGTTCCTAATATCTGGATATGGCTTTGCGGCGCGGCAATCTGGTTTGCCGGATTTATGCTGGTTTTGGCTGTTTCTTATTATCTGCTGGACATTTCATTCAAAATCGGCATCGCTATCATGATTTTTCCGCTGCTTATGGCATTGTGGCCTTTTTCCTTGACCGCGGGAAAAGTAAAAACCTGTATTAAAACCATGTTAAGTTCGGCGGCGATTTTTGCCTTTTTAGCAATCACCACGTCTTATGCCATGGCGATGATCAGCGTTACGCTGCGGGATGTTCCCGAGTTGTTTGAACGGGTTGAAAAAGGTGATTCTCAATGGATATCCGATACTTTTGACATTACCGGGCCTTATTTCATCCTTATTCTGTTTGCTTATTTATATTCAATCAAACTTGTGCGCTCGACCGTTGATGACTATGTTAACAAATTTTTCGGCGGCGGCCTTATGGCTAATGCCACCCCGATGCACAGCGAAATGACCAGAATGACGGATATCGCGAAAAAAGCTACGGTCGGCGCAGGAAAAGCCGCTGTCGGCGCGGCAACCGGCGGTGCAGGAAAAGTCCTTGGCGCGGTTGCAGGGGCAACCGTCGGAAAGGCGGCCAAATTTGTTAAAGACAAATTTACCAAAAGTGACAAAGAACAAGGCAAAAACAATAAATCACCCAATGCCGGAACCGCGGTTAAACAAAGCGGTAAAGCCATCAAGCAAAGCGGTAAAGCCGTTGAACAGAGCGGTAAGGCTGTAGAACAAGCCGGAAAAGGCGTTGACAAGGCCGGTCAGGGCATAGCCCATGGCGGCAAAGGGCTTATGAATGCCGGCGCAAGCCTGTCTGGCTCCACCTTTGGTCTTGGCGCCATTATCGGTGTCCCGATGATGATTGCCGGCGCAGCGGTTTATGCCGGCGGCGCGACGGTACAGGCCGGCGGTAAAGCGACTGTTGCCGCAGGAAAGGCCGTTAAAGCTTCTGGAAAAGTTATGAAGAAAAGCGGCGAAATGATTGAGAAAGCAGGTCGCAGTATGGAAAAATTCGGCAGAAAGCTGAAATTCGGCAAAGACGCCGATAAACAGGACAAGCCTCAGGATAATCAGGAAAACAGCGGACAGGCAGAATGATGAGTAAGATTATGCAAAATATATATAAATTACGAATCACCAAATTACTTTTGTGTGTCATTGCCGCTTTTTGCCTGACGCAGGAAGCCGCCGGGCAGCTTTATTCCCCGAACTATTCAACACCTGAAAATTCAGGTGGCAGCAACTATAATCAATGCCAGCCAAGCAGCAGCAACGGCAAATGGACGACAGAATGTCCTCCCGGAAATGAGAAAAGAAATGATATTAATCCGCAATGCGTCAGAAATCAGAATAAAAACAGTTGTGTTAACACAATGCCTGTTAAGGGGAGTGTTGCCAGAATTCCTGAAGACGTTTGTTATCGCGGCACAGGATGGAGCAATAAAAGAAACCATAACGGCGTTGACTATGCTGTCCCGAGCGGGACACCGGTTACCGCGGCAGCTGACGGCATTGCTTACGTCAACGGCTGTAACCACGGCGGCGGACGCGTTGTTAAAATTGTTCATAAGAAATCTCTCTCAGCCTCTCAGGCGGCATATTCCGAGAATTCAAAGAACGAATATACAACAGTTTATATGCACTTATCCCAAATTAATGTTTCTGACGGCGCTCGTGTAACAAAAGGACAGCAAATAGGCCTTGCCGGTGGTTCTAACTGTGACGGAAACGGCAACATTATTGAAAATTATTACGGTTCACACCTGCATTTTGAAATGCGTGACGGCAATGCCCGAAATACAAATGCGCTTCCGGTTTTGGATCCTTTATGCAACAGTATCCAAACCTTATGCGAAGAAAAAAGCACTAATCCGTTTTATGCCAATCAAGGCCAAATAGATTATGATGCCATGCAGTGCCGGGATTGTTCAAAGAATCCGCAAGCCTGTGAAAAAACTGAAGAAGAACCGGAAGAGGAAAAAAGCGAAGAACAGAAAAAAGTTGATAAAGCCATGGCGTCCAGCGACTGTGTTGAAATGTTCCCGGAAGACGATATGCTGATGCTCAGTGCAACCGGAGAATCCGGACGTGATGCGGGAAAAACCAACTGGTATAAAAAATACAACGGCTGTTACGGCAATGCACCCGGAACGGAAGGAAAAGATAAAGGCGGATGTTCTTATGGCACTAACCAAATGGCCTGTGGTTCTACCGCTGGCGGCAAAGTATCTGACGGAAGTTTCGGTAACTTCAGAAACTTTATGACCAGACTTGAGAAAGAGAAACCAGAGTTGTTCGCCAAACTGTCTCAAGGCAATGACTTAAATACAACCATCAAATACGCTTGCAATGATCAAGCATATCCGGAGCAAAACGCCGCTTTCCGCGCCGCATGGGAAGCTTTGGGCTCTGACAGAGAATTTTTTGACTTTCAATATACCGTCAACTATGACACTTATGTCGGCGATACCAAGAGGCTGGTTAAGAATGCAGGGCTTAATTGGGATGCCCTCTCTCCTGAGGTACAAATGACTTTTGTTGCCGCTGATGTTGCCGGACCGGCAATGTTTAAGAAAATGTTATCGCAACTGCAGGAAAAATATGGCAAAAACTTAGATACATCAGATAGAAATCTTATTATTGATGCCAACAATATCCGTGCTGGTTCTTATAAAAACTATTTGGAAAGCGGAGGTGAACAAACTTATCTGGCCGTACAGGGACGTGCAAAAGAAGACATTGAAAGAACACTACTCTCAGCGCAATTACGCGATGCAATTGAACAATCAAAAATAGCCGGGGCGAAATACTACGGCATGTCCCCCGATGAAATAGCCATTGATATGACGGGAATGCGCCTATGTACCAAAGATGAAATAGGCAAAACCCCTAACTATGACGGCAGCGGCAGCGGTTCCGTGGTCAATTCTTCAGCAACAGCAGCGGCCAACCAAATTGCTCAGGAAGGCGGCGGCAGCAGGGATTGCAGCGTCAGCAATTACAGAAATTCCTTCAAAAGCTGTATTTTCTGCGATATTTTCAGAATATTATTCAACACCGCCAGCACAATGGCTAAAGCGGCTTATGACACGCTGGTCGGCGGCGTCATCAATCTGGTTATTGTCGGAACGGCTTTATGGGTAGCGATGACTATTCTGTCCTATATTTCTTCCTTTGAAACGAAAGATCCCCGCAATCTGGCAAAAATACTGCTTAACCAAGGATTTATCGTCATTGTGGTCATTATCATTCTCAGCGCCGGAAGCAATGATTTTATGAGTCTGATTCTTGAGCCGATTTTCAATACCGGCATGGAACTCGGAAAACTGGCGATTTCCGGTGACGGCGGCGTTACCTGCAATCCGGACAGCACCGGCGGTATTTTATCCGCTTCCGACGGCGGGGGGCTGCCGCCAAGCATGGGCGTTAACATCCTTTGTCTGATTGATGCGATTCAGGGAAAAATTCTTGATATTATGGCTGTCGGCTCATCCTCTATTTGTATTGCCTTTTATATCAAGTCCTGGCACCATATTGTTATCTTCCCGCATTTTGGCTATCTGATTACCGGCCTCTTGTTGTGGATTGGCGCTCTGCTTCTCTTGATAATCTACCCGTGGCTGCTGGTTGACGCTCTTTTACAAATCTGCGTTGCCGTTGTTTTGTTACCAGTTGCCATTGGCGGATATGCATTTAAGACAACGCGTCAGATGTTCGTCGGCAAAGTCTGGGGAACATTCCTTAATGCTATGTTCAGCTTTATGTTCCTGTCTATCGTCATTGCGATTTTAATAAAAGCACTGGACGATGTGACAGCAAAAGCCTTTGACCGTTCATTGGTTTCAACGGGGGACTCCGGATCTGCTTATGAGGCTATCATCACCGGTGCCAAATCTATTGCCTGGTGGACAATCAACCTCTTAAAGCTTGTTTTTATCATGCTTTTGGGCTGGGCTGTTCTCGGGGAAGCCAATAAATTTGCAGGCAGGTTCTCTAACGGAATCAGCACCGGCGGAATCGGTTCGCAAGTCGGCACCCTCGCTGCCAGCGGCGCCAGAGGCGCCGGCGCAGCGGCCGGCGGCGTTGCCTTGAGCGCTGCCCAAAAAGGCGGCAGTATGATTAAAGAAACTGTTTCCGAAAAATACAGTGACCTCAAAATGGCCAACCAAAACAGAACAATGCGCAACCGTATGGAACAGGCCGCGGAAAAAGGTGTTGACAACGGGGACGGAACAATGTCTTACCGAAACCGCTGGGGCCGCAAGTTTACGGTTAACAAAGACGGCAGCGGATATTCTTATAAAAATCTCCGAGGACAGACTATTACCAAAACGACCTCAACAAACGAAAACGGTAAAAAAGTCATCAACATAACAACGACAAAGAAAAACGGAGAATCGACAACCGTTTCAAACGACGGTTATATCAAATCTACCGTCGTCAAAGACAAAAGCGGAAAAATTACACAACAGAAAACCGAAATGATGGCCGCTGCCGGAAAACATTTGATTAACAAAGACGGCTCCGTCAATCAGATTGCCCTAAACAATATTATGCAAAACTCCGGACAGGATGCCGAAACAGTTAAACTCGCCGTTATGGAACAGATGATTAAAGAACGTTTCGCCGGCTTGCAGGTTCCCGATATGTCGCGCAGTTTCCGTTCCCGGACTCTTGCTTCCGGAGTGGATGCTCAAGGACGCAGTACGTTTTCACTGGCACAGCAAAATACTGACGGGACAACGACGAACATGAGCATAACCTTCGGTGAAAACGGGCGTATTCTGACTGAGCTGGAAACAATCTCGGCTTTCCGCAACAATGCTACCAAATATTCTTCCGACGGTATTATAAACAGACGGTCGCGTTACCATTACAAAAATGGAGAAATTGACCCGAAATCTGTAGAAAATGCGTATTCTTTCACAAATTATTATCATAATTTGTACGGAAACGGTATGAACAGCCTGGGACAATTTGCCACTGGAATCCCTTCCGACCAGGTTATGTTCTCCGCGGAAGAACTCGGCGAATTTCAAGAACAGGTTGCCAACACGGGGACACAAACGCCGTTAGAGGGATTTAAATAAAAAAAGAATCCGATTTGTACACAAATTGTCTTTTTTTAGACTATATTTTCTTGATTTATGCTGTTTGCTGACTATTATAATGCTTAGTTACTGTTCTAGTAAGGCTATTATGTTTAATAAAATGAGGTAAACATCATGGAAGAAATTATTTTCCCCAACCAAATCAGAATGTACAGAAGACTTCGCGGCCGTTCAATGCAGGAGTTGGCAGATCATCTGGCTGTCAGCCTTTCCGCAATTTCAAAAATTGAAAAAGGTTATCGGAGAGTTGATCAGGAACAGCTGGTCCGTGTTGCAGAATTCTTAGACTGTCCGTTGCAGGATTTGTTTGTTAACGAACAGAATTCTCAGGTCGAGGTCGTTCAATCCTGGCGCAGAGAACAGGAAAGAAGAAACAAAATCAACGAAAAAAGCGGTTTGAAGACGCTTGGCGCCGGTTTAAGACAAATCCGCAACGAAAAGAATCTGACGTTGATTGAAGTTGCCGAAAGTTCTGACATGACATTGTCCGTTTACCACCGTATCGAAATGGGACAGAGAGAAGTTTCCGACAAGGAATTTAAAAATATCTCCAAAGCCTTGGATATGACACCGGAAGACTTGAAAGAAGAAATCAAAAGCCTTGACGATAAAGGTATGCTTGAAGAAATCATTCAGAGAAACGATGCCAAATATAAGCTTCTTTCTACGCCGCGCGGCGCTATCTCCTCCTTTACCGTTTCCGCTCAGGAATGTCCGAAAGTTTCTGTATACGGAACTGCCGGAAAAGACGGAGACATTATCATTGATATGGAAAACGAATTGAAAAAAGTTGATTGCCCGCCGCAGCTCATCAGCAAAAAAGATGTTTACGCCATTAATTTGTGCACCAGAAGACTGGGCAGCCTGTTGCCGACACGTTCTATTTTGTTTGCCGACCCCAGCGATGTTGTCAGTGTCGGCGACATTGCCGTTTATTATTCCGCCCCCAATGAGGCTAAAATACTCAGCATTCGTGAAGACGAAGACGGGAAATTATACGGCTTAAGATGGAATCCTGACGAAAGGATAGAAATCGGTAATGACGATTTGAATAAAATTCATAAGATTGTTGCCATTAATCTGTAAATTCTTAAATAAAAAAAACTCCGTTAAAAACGGAGTTTTTTTTATTATGCGCCATTTTGTTAACCTGAAATTTACGACATTAATTATAATATAGACTATCTTGAAGTGAATGTGGGTGTAAAGTTACACGGAATTAGTAAAAAAGACAGGCAAAAAGTTGGCTGAAAGTGACTTAGAAAAAGGCGCGGAATTTACGCAAATATTTAACAAACACGGCGGTGAAGAAGACCCTGTGATTGCGGCACAGCGTTTTTTAAATATTTTCAGGCAGCTGCATATTTTCACCGCGGCAAAACGTAAAGAATTTGATGAGTTGCTTTTGAAACAGCCGGCTTCAGTCAAAGGAATGTTTGCCTCTCTTCCGGGAGGTTCCGTTCTTCAAGAATATGTCAACAACCTGGAGCAAAATGCCGGAATGGAAAAGACACAGGCTACTGTTGTTGCAAACACTCCGGAAATCAGCGATGAAATTTCAAAAGCCAAGATTTTAGCCAGGGCCTTAGCGGAAGCACAATCGCAAATCCGCCCGCAGGCAGCTCCTGCGGCAAACATGCAGGAAATAGACAATGTCGCCTCTCAACTGCGTCGGGAAATGAATAACCTGAAACGGGACGTTGAAGAAATTAAAGATGCTCAGGGGATTGACCTATCAAAACTTCCGGCTGAAACACTGAATAAAATCCAGCAGTCAATTGAACGAAAAATAGGATCAGGCAACGCTGCTTTATCCGGCCCGTTGAAAATCGTTGCAGACGAATCCTTAAAAGAAGATCTGGTTCAAATTATCACTCAGGCACTTAAAACGAATGCCGAAGCCCAGCACGCCGGGAATCGGGAACTGGCGGAGATTATCGGTGAATCTCAGAAAAAAGTCGCTGAAATGCTCAGTGCTTCAAATTCAAAAGTTGTCGAAATGTCAATGGCTGCGGTGGCTTCTGTTGACAGCGAAGGCAAAGGTTCTGTTATGCCGTCTACCGAAATGCTGAAAGAGATGTCTTCTTTCCAGTCAGACAAACTGGAAAATGTCTTAGCGACAGTTCTCAAAGAAAGCAATATGAATTCAACGCAGATGATTATTGACGTTCTGCAAACTTTCCAGCAGGAAAATATGAAAATTCTGGAAATGCAGACCGAATTGCAAAAAGCGTTGCTTGACGTTTCCAAAAGCATCCAGATGTCCGGGTGCAAGACGATTAATGACGACCTTAACCTCGAAAGCCTTGACTCCGATTTAGAAAACGGGGTTCCGGCTCCGGTTCTGCTGCCGGGGCAGGATGCTCCGATACCGGCTTCACAGCCTCAATCAGAGGAGGCGCCTTTGGAGGAACAACCGCAAGCGGCAGCGCCGGCAGATTTGGAAGAAATCAAAGAAGATGCTCCAACCGATGAAGAAAATGAACCGGAAGACGACGGCGTTTTGACTGCCGATGATTTATTTGCCGATATTGACGGGGATGAAAAGAAAGCTGCGGCAGAAAAAGAAGAAACCATCAAAAAGAAAAAGAAAAAAAAGAAGAAAAATAAAAATAAAAGCGAAGACAATGCTTTCCGGCAGGAAACGCCCCAGCCAACAGCACCGCAACAGGATTCCGGCGTTCTCCAGCCAAGTGCAGAACAGGTATCACAACCTCAGGATATACCTTTTTCATCTTTATCTCAACAGCAAGTGCAACAGCCCGCGGTCAATCCTGTTTTTTCTCAGATGCAGCCAGTGTCTCAGCCAATGCCAAGCGGATTTCAGAGGGCGGCCACAACACCGTTCCAGTCCAAAGCCTCCAATCCTTTGTTTTCATCCCCGATTATGAGTATCCCGGATGATATTCAGGATCAACAGGATGATGATTTCGGTTGGGGCTTCACTCCGGCATCGGCTTCACAAACGGTTCAGCCTATGCCTGTCGATAATACAGCTTTCGCTTCTTATCCCCCTCAGGAGCAGGATATTCCGGTTGATACATATATGCCGGAAAGTACCAATGAAGCAGAGTATTATAATGAAACGGCTTCTGCCGACGGTCAAGAATGGACGTGGGAATATGTCGAAGACGACGGCAGTTCCGAAGACGGCCAGGAGTGGGAATGGGAATATGTCGAAGATGACAGCCAGCAGGCCGATAACAGCGGCTATGCTGAAGAAAGCACTTTTGACACTTATGCAGAAGATACCATTCAGGATTTTGCCCCTGAAACATCTCAGGACTTTTCCGAAACTTTTTATGAGGAAAATATTCCGGCAGAAGATATCGCGGCCGGAGAGGAACTTCCCCCTTCCGCGGTTGTTTCCAATACTGAAGAAGCGGCTCAAACAACAACTGGCGAAGCAGAAAGCAATGATGATATTTCAACAGCGGATTCAGTCCGGGCGGAGCCGTTACAGATTCAGAAAATTCCGGCGGACAACAATAACGAAGAATTCAACATTGCAAAGGCCAGAGAAGCATCTCCGACTTCTCAGAATGTTGCGGCGCCGTTTGCGGAAATCGGCGGTATTAACAAACTTCAAAAAGAAGATATGCCTGAATTTAAAATTTCAGGATTATCTTCCGCTGCTGATGACGATCCCTTTGCCATGCCGTCATAAATATACGGGACTCCGCTTTTCTCCGCCACAAATACTGTGTAAAAGCATAAACAAAAGAATTTACAAACGCTTATGCCTCCTTTACATTAAGATAAGATGTAAAGGAGCCGTTTTATGGAAACTAATCATAATCTGCCGCCGGTCAGCAAAGAATCCCTGTGGTATCTGAATAATTTTATTCTTTTGAAGGACTACTATGACCGCACAATCTCCCGTATTGCCGCACGCTGCGTCCGTATGGGAAATATTGCCATGGAAGAATATCCGTATTATGGTTATATTTTAGACGTTCTTGAAGAAATCAGCGATGTCGGCGAATATATAATGAAGCACCGCGAGCTTTATCCTTATGTCGAGCAAAAAATTAAAGGCGGCATGGCGGCTTTTCACAAAAGCCTGAAAGAATATCAGCAAGAGTTGCAAAACAATTCTTCTCCCGATATGATTAAAGAAGATGCTTCCGAAATTCAAAAGATGAAAGAAGCTTTAGGCGCTGTTCCGACAAAAGCCGATGACCCGACAGTCGGCGCCGGTATGAACATCGACCAGCTTATGGATAAACTTTTGGCTGACGGCGGGCAGAGCGCATCTCAAGACGCTCCGGTATTTATAGATAAGGATAAACAGGCGTAATGAAGATTTTTATGCGTTTAACACCTCTTTTGACGGCAGGTTTTCTGCTTGTTCTCGGCAGTTGCGGCGGATCGGATTTCGGCACGATTGATTCATTGCCGAACCAGGCCGGGGTTTCAGCAGCTGAAAATTTTGGCAGCGAAGACATTGATTTTATCATGCAACATGACCCTGACATCATAAAAACAACCAAAGGTGCCAGAGAACTTGATTTGGAAACGCCGTTACGTTGCAGGGTCAGCTGGAACAAGCAGGAATTAATTGCCGCCGTTCCGTACAATATGACGGCTTTTAATCTTGTCCGCAACGGCGTTAACGACATATTACCGCGTTATGAAGTGAACGGTTTTTCATTTAAGTCCATGCCTGCGGAAAAAGCCTTGCTGAAGCTTGATAAAGAAGCAGGTATTCATCTGATTGCAAGAGATGCGCCATATGCCAGCATTTCAGGCGAAAATCTGCGTGGGGAATTTTCCGAAGTTGTCAAAATGATTACAGATGCGGCTGAGATTTTTTATTCTTATGACGCCGACAGAAAAGTCATGCGGATTTCCCGCCGGGCGAATTTTACATTATATGTTCCGCATTCACGGCCGATTATGCTTGGCCTGCTTGATGTTATCAGAGGGTCAGGCATTACGGATATCAGTGCTGACTGGGGGGATTATTCCATTACTTTTACGTCGGATTATGAAACAAAAAACAAAATTGTGGATTTGATTGATTATTTCAAAGATAATCCGACATTAATCGCCTATGACGTTAGTGTTTTCCGGATATATCCGACAAACATCAATCAGGATATTAACTGGCAGTCTATTCTGGACGAGTTTGATTTCAGCACGGTTAATACAGCTCAGGCCGGCGTTATCGGCCGCGTATTAACGTCGTCAAACGATTTGAATATCGGAAGCCTGCGGCGTTTTCTCGGCAGCCAGGCAACGATTGTTCCGGTTTCGGAAGGCCGTTTTGTTGTACCCAACCTGTGGTTCTCGCGTTTTGACGTCGGCAAATGCGGCAGTAAGCAAGCTATAGAAGCAGACCTGTCAATTACCGCCAAAGCTTCTTTGGAAAAAAACAACTGGATTTTTTCCCATTTTTCTTTGGATACGACAAACGGCGAAATTTCACAATTTGACGTTCGCAGCAAGCTGGGGGAAAACTTTATGATAATCGGTTTGCCGAATGAAATTTTCGGTAGCAAACAGCCTAAATCAGAAACAATCGTGTTTGTTGTTCCAAGAATTATCCGTACAGCTAAAACAACTCAGCATATTCAGAATCAGTTATAGAGGACAGAAAAATGGCTGACAATACTTCAAACAATATTCCGCAGAGGCCAATCGGACCGAATGGCAAACCATTACTTAAAAAGGTCAAACGGCCGGTAAAAAAGTTGGTTAAGCGTCCGTTATCCCCGGTTATGCCTAAAAATCCGGCAGAGCCTCAGGTTTCACAACGTCCGGTTCAGCAGGCGCCGCGCCAGGTTCAGCAACCTCAGCGGCCTCCGGTAATGCCGCACACAACATCCAATAACGCTTCCCGGCCACAACAGCAACAGCCGCGGTCGCAACAACCGGCGCTACAGCGTTCCGTATCTCAACAGACAAAGCCGCAGAATCCTATAGAAAAGCCGTCATCAAAACCCGTTCAAAATGATATAGACATCAATTTTGACGATATGGATGACATTAAAAATATAATTGCGGACATGGCAGCACATCCGGAGCCGGTTCAAAACAACGAACCGGAAGTGAAGAATTTGCCGGACCGGCTTTCCTCTAAACAAAATGTCAACAAGGAACCTCCGGCTTTTGTCAGTGACAGCGATTTAGATGACGATGCGGAAGAATCCCGTCTTTTGATTCAAGACGGTATGTTTTCAAAAAAGATTTTGCAGATTGCCGTTGCTGCGGCCTTTGTCATCGGCTTTACATTGGCTAAACTATTTTTCTCCACTCAAGAAATTGTCAATAACGGCTTGCAAGGCGTTGTGGCGAATCCGGAAGTGCCTAGAGGACGCGCGCGGTGCGGCATTGCCGAAAAGACACAGGGCTGTGTTCTTTACATTATGAATCCGCAGCGGCAAGACCTGAATGCAAGGGATTTTTATGATTTAGCCTCCCAGCTTACCGGACGGCAAAGATTTGTCATTGAAACCGGAAATATGCGTTATTCCAATGTCAAAATAAGCCCGGGTGAAATAGCCCAGCTTAATATTCCGCCATTGCAATAGACCAAGAGCCCGTTAAAATTCGGGCTCTTATAGACTCGAGAATAAATTTCGACTCATTTTTTTGAACAAAATCAACAGTTTTTTTTAATTTACAAATAGATGGGGATAATACTGTTAACAAGTTTTATGCCTGGTTGCGAATCAGTGTCACCTTTTCTAAATCTTAAGTATGGCAAATGTTAATAAAAGGTAAATGAGATGATTAACGAGGAAAATTTTGTTTCAGCAGCGACTGACGATATTGTTATTTCAGCTTGTACCGTAGAACTTGATGAAAGTGAAAAGGATGTTTTCAACGCCGGAAAATATGTTTACGGCTATTATTTGTGCATAGAAAACAATTCATCGGAAAAAATCAGCCTGGTCGGTAAACATTGGAATATCACCGATGCTAAAGGCAATAATTTTTGTGACGATACGCAAGGTTTTAAAGGAGAAATTCCGACATTGGAACCGGGCGAGTATTTTGAATTTACGAGTATTGCACCACTTACAACGCCGAATGCTGTTTTTTACGGCAGCTGCAAAGTTGTCAAAGAAAGCGCCGGCGTCAGCGAAGACATAAAAGTTCCGACATTTATCCTCGGTTCAAATCGAATCGATACTTCCAAAACTATTAATTAACTGATAAAATCAAGGCCTGATTTATATCAGGCCTTGATTTTTCATTTCTATTTTTGCACCAGATTTTCAACTGCTTTGACAATATTTTCAACCGTTATGCCAAAGTGCTTATACAGCTGGTCAGCCGGACCGGAAGCGCCGAATCCGTTCATGGCGATAATTCGCCCGTTTTCGCCGACATATTTTTCCCAGCCGAATCCGGAAGCGGCCTCAACGGCTACGCGGGGCGCCGTTCCCAAGACGTCTTTTTTGTAATTATCTTCCTGCCGGTCAAACAGCTCCCAACACGGCATGGAAACAACCACCGCATTTATTCCTTTTTCTGACAGAATCTTCTGTGCTTCCTTTGCTAAAGAAACCTCGGAACCGGTGGCGAGAATCGTTGCCTGACGTTCCTTTCTTTCGTTTCGGTCAACAACATAGGCTCCGAAAGCCGTTTTGTTTTCAAGGCTGTTTTCTGTTCTCAGCATGGGCAAGCCCTGACGGCTCAGCACCAGAATACTCGGTTTATCCCGCGTTTTCATGGCAATCTGCCAGGCTTCCGCCGTTTCAGCCACATCGCAGGGACGAATGGTCAGGATATTCGGCATGGCTCGAAATGAAGCCAAATGCTCCACGGGCTGATGAGTCGGGCCGTCTTCACCCACGCCAATCGAATCGTGCGTCAGAACATAGACGACATGAAGCCCCATTAGCGCAGCCAGACGCATTGACGGACGCATATAATCCGAAAAGACAAAGAATGTGCCGCCATAGGGAATAACACCGCCATGCAGCGCCATACCATTCATTATTGCGGCCATGGCATGTTCACGAATTCCGTACATGACATTATTGCCGTCATAATCGTCCCGGGTGATAGTTTTCATCCCTTTGACAAAGGTCAGGTTAGAAGCGGCCAAATCTGCCGAACCACCGATAATTTCAGGGACATTCGGCACGATTTTTTCAAGGCACATCTCCGAGGCCTTACGCGTGGCAACTTTGGTCTTCTCCTTAATGCACTCTTCTTTCAAAGCCAAGAGTTCCTTGTCCCAACCTTCAGGCAGTTTATTTTGGATTATGTCGTTAAATTCGCGGCCGGCAGCTTTAGCTCTGTTTTTCCAATCATAATATTCTTTTTCACTGCGCTTTCCGGCCTGACGCCACATATCAAGAATATCTTCCGGAATTTCAAACGCGTCGGCAATCCAGTTCAGATTTTTGCGCATGGCCGCTACTTCTTCGGCACCGAGCGGGGAACCATGACATTTGGATGTACCGCATTTGGACGGCGCGCCAAAACCGATTTTAGTTTTGCAGGCAATCAGGGTCGGGCGGTCAGCCTTTTGCGCCTTACGGAGCGCCTGTTCAATTTCCACGGGATTATGCCCGTCAATTTCCTGTGTTTCCCAACCACAGGCCGCAAAGCGTTTTATCTGGTCAGTTGAGCTTGACGCTGAAACCTCGCCGTCAATCGTGATATTGTTATTATCCCAGAGAACAATCAGCTTATTCAAGCGCAGATGCCCGGCCAGCGCTATTGCTTCCTCGGAAATTCCTTCCATCAGGCAGCCGTCGCCGCACATAACGTAAGTATAATGGCGACATAAATCATCACCGAATTTAGCATTCAACCGTCTTTCTGCCAAAGCCATGCCAACTGCGGAACTAATTCCCTGCCCCAAAGGCCCTGTCGTCATGTCAATTCCAGCCAGGTGTCCGTATTCCGGATGTCCGGCAGTTTTGGAGCCAAGTTGCCGAAAATTTTTGATATCATCGATGCTGATATCCGGACTACCCAGCAAATACAAAAGAGAATAAATCAGCATGGAACCATGTCCGGCAGACAGAACAAAACGATCACGGTCAAACCAATGGCCGTCTTGAGGATTATATTTGATGATTTTAGTAAAGAGAACCGTTGCGACATCAGCCATTCCTAAAGGCATTCCGGGATGTCCCGATTTTGATTTTTCAATGGCATCCGCCGACAAAAAGCGAATCGCACTTGCCATATCCCTGCTTATCATATCTTTTTCAACCATATTTTATTTCTCCTCAGAATAATCAAATTTTTCATCAAAATAACGGTTATTATAAATCTGTTCTTCCGGTTCAATAACCAATCCTATGGATATCGGCGTTTCAAAACGCAGTTTATATGGGAGGGCGACATTAACCGGGCGTGCCAGATAGCGCACTTCTTTTTCAAACTCGGGAATCGTTGCAATAACATGGTGCTTCTGACTGCCGTATGTGGTTTTGACGTAATAGTCAAACGGCACATTTACCTGGCCGACCGCTTCCAAACGGCGTATCAGGAATATCGGCTGAATAACCGCCGTACTGCTTTTGGTAACGGAATAATCCACGCAGTTTCCATGGTAGCCGGTCAGTATAACCTGATAGGCGTCCATATGCTGAACAATCTGGGTATATGAACTTTCCGCCGTAAAAACCAGCGGACAGGTTTTAGGCTTTTCTTCAGGCTTAGAGGCACAGGAGATGCTTAATGCGGCACAAGAGATAACAAAAAGTTTTTTCAGCATATTTGTTTACATCCTCATTGTTTGGAAAACAACGCAACCAATTCCATATGGTTCGAGCAGATAAACTGGTCAACCATGGTTATCTCTTTCAGACAATAACCTCCCTCAAGCAGAATATTGGCATCATTTACAAAACTTTCGGGGTTACAGGAAACGGCTATGATTTTTTGCGGCTGACTGTCCGGCGAAAGCGCCGCCAGTTTCGCCACCTGCGCCGATGCTCCGGCGCGCGGCGGGTCAAAGACTATCGCGGTAAAATTTTTCAGTTCATTTTCATCCAGCGGATATTTAAACAGATTTTTATTTTTTATTTCAATATTGGGAATCATGTTTTTGTGAATTGATTTGGCAAAAGCATTGAGCAATTCTGCTGACGAATCGACTGCCGTAATTTTATTGCGGATGTTACGGGACAGAGGATAAGAAAAAGTTCCCATACCGCAGAACAGGTCGGCAATGTTTCCCTCCATATTCCCAAGATATTTCAGTACCAAGCCAATCAGTGTCCGCTCAGCTTCTCCTGATGCCTGCATAAAACAGCCGGCGGGAATGTAGACATTTACTCCGGCAATATCAACCAACGGCGGAAATTTTTCGACAACAGGCTCCGGTGTTTCATTGTTGCGGCGGCGATGGGAAATACGAATTATCTTTTCGCTGTTTTGCGCTTTTTCAAAAATGACCATGCGGCGAGAAAGATCCAGTTCGCCGTCAAATTCAAGTACCAAATCAATACCGTTGTCCGCCTGGCACAGCCAAACATCTCCCGCGGTCAGAAAAGTTTGTTGTATCTTCCGGCCTTTTTTCTCAGAAAAAGGTAAAGAACAAAGTTCTGCCAGCAAATCACGTACTTCCGGCAGAACGGCATTTAACTGCGGCGTCAACAAACAGCATTTTTGAATATCAACGATTTCAGCGCTTTTACGCATATTAAAACCGAGGACTAATTTTCCCTTATGCCGACGGAAAGCCAAAGACGCCCGGCGTCTGGTTCCATCCGGAATAAAGACCGGATTTCCGTATTGTTCAGGCTGTTTTTTCAAACCGGCCATTACCCGGCGAAAGGCCTCTTCCTTATGCTTTTGATAGTCTTCCGACGCCTCCCTGCGGTAAAGACAGCCGCCGCATATTTCCGCGTAAGAACAGGCTTCCATATTACAAATCCTCAACATCCACGCCCGGAACGGAAAATCCCGGCGCTTTATTCGGTTCTATCTTGTTTTTTCCATCGACAATATGATTGCTTTCAATTCCGTCAAGCAAGGAGATTTCCGCTGTCGGCTCCTTATCAAAGATAGGGTGGCGGTTGGTGGTTTCATCCTTATGCATCGCATTGTTTTCCGGATTAAAATTCTTCAAATCCGACGGATGGAAAACTTCCACGCGGTTACGACCGTTTTGTTTTGCCTTATATAAGGCTTCATCCGCCGTTTTAATCAAAGTGTCAATATTGTCGGAAACTTTGGATGACGAAATACCGATACTTATGGTAAAAGTTACCGTCCTCCCGTCATCTGAGGGAACCTGTAAACCGGCAATCGTTTCACGCAAACGCTCGGCAACCGTTTGAGCTTTTTCTATCGTTACATCATCAAGATAGATAACAAACTCCTCACCGCCGTAACGGGCAACAATATCATTGTCGCGCAACGCACGCTCACAGGCGCCGGCCAGCTCAATCAAGACCTTATCACCGGTTTTGTGACCATAGGTATCATTGACGCGTTTAAACAAGTCAACGTCGGTCATCAAAACGCAGTAGGTTCCGTTATTTAAGCGAGCATTGGCAATACGCTTGTTAACCTCATCTTCAAAATAACGGCGGTTATACAATGAGGTAAGCGGATCACGGGTGGCCTGATTTTTAAGCAAAACTTCTCTGTTTTTGCGGGAAGTAATATCCTGAAAGGCCGCATAGAGCACAACATCATAATTGTAGTCAATTGTTGTGGCCGAAGTCAGCAGCCAGAACGGCGTATCACCGGAATAGCTCTTTACCAGAATTTCAAAATCCTGAACTTCTTTTTCCTGTTCCAGGCGCTCATTCAGCAAAATACGGTTCTCGGCATCGGCAAAAAAATCTTTCAGGCGATAGCGATCCAATTCCGTCGGTTCAATTCCGAAGAGTTTTACGGCATTGTTATTCGCCAGAATAATTTTATCATCACTCAAACGTGAGATAATAATCGGGAACGGCGACGACTTGATAATTTCTTCAATGCGTTTATTGTACTTATCCAGTTCAGCATTGGTCGTATCCAGTTTGCGGGAAACATAATCGGCATAAACCATAACCAATGCAACGGCCAGCGCATTGTAAAACAGCGGCGACCAATACCAGCTGTTCAGCAGGCTGCTGCTGTGCCCGGTCAGACGGATAAGCAAAACGACCGTTACCAATGACGTCACAATACTGGCCATCGTGTAACCAGATTTATGGCGGCGGTGGGATTGCGACCAAAAACTGACCGCCATACAGATGAAACCGGCAATGATAAAAATCTGCTGCATATTGGCAACCATATCATTATCCGGAGAGATAAAAACAAAATAGACAATAGAAATAAGCCCGATACCGCCCAAAGAAGTTATAATCGGAGATTCCGGCACATTGTTAACCAATATCCGGGAAGCGGCAATCGCCATCAGGAGCATGGCAATCAACAGCAGGAACAACTCCAAAAAGATCAACGTATTGATTGACTCGCCCATCCCCTGATTGTAAAATTCGTTGATTTTATAAATCAGCCCTGTCGTCAAAAGTTCCAGCAGTAAACCGGAATAAAGCAGCCATAATCCTTTTTTTATGACAATTTTATTGCGGGTAATCATATAAATTGCAATACCCAGTATCAATATTGAAATTAACGTCACTGACAAGTTGGTCATATTTGCAAAAATTTCAATGCTTCCCATTTTGACTTCCTTAAATTACACATAATTCTGTTATACTATAACCTTATTTTATTAAAATAACATAAAGACGTATTTTTTGTAAAATAATATAGTGATTTTAAATAAAAAATATTATAGCATGACGGTGTCATAACGTGCATCCACAGAAGACGAGGGTATTAAAGATGAAAACGGCCAATCACTACAGCCACAGTTTTGAATTGAATTTGACCAACATTCCCGGCAAGGCCTCGGACCGTATTGCCCTGAGAATCCTTTATCCCGGGCTGCTCGCCGGTTTTGCCCTCATGCTTTTGGCTTTATACGAGTTCGGAAACGTTTTTTTGACCGGCAGCGGTTTTGACGCCGTTTTCGCCGGCGTTTCCGGCGAAAACGCCGAACCGCTTTTCAGCCCGGCTTTTTTTGACTGTGTGATTTTTATCATCGGCGCCTGGATTGTTTCCGCCCTGTTCATATCTTATATCCGTTACCGCAAAATTTTGTTTGACGGCAAAAACATTCAAATTGTCGACCGGCAAATCGGCGGCAAAAAAAACATATACAAGGAAGCCCTGAAAAATTATGAAGGCGTCCAGTTGAGAATCGAGTTTTTCCAGTTTGGTTTTTTGAATAAAAACCGTTACATCATTGAGCTTCGTCATAAGAATCTGCATAAAGTCGCACCATTGTACATTTCAACCAGCGGCAAAAACATTCGTTCAAAATGGAAATATTATGCCAAAAAGCTCAATCTTCCGGCACTTATTCTGACGAATGACGGACTGGTTAAAAGAGATGTGGAAGATTTGGACAAGTCTGTCAAAGAACTGTTCAGGGAAGGCAAACTGAAAAATGATTACAATGCAGCAGACAGCCTGCCGGAATCGGTCATTCTTGTCAGAAAAAAAGACAAGACGGTTATTAAAATGGCCAAAATTCTATGGGATGCCTATAATATCATTGCCTGGGGAATTATTATTTTGGCGGCGGCAGCTCTGCTGGCTTTTGTTTTTGCCTATGACGGCGGTTTTTCCTCAACAGTTTTTGTCATCGGCAGCCTGCTTGTTTTGTTATGTGCCATCATATCGCTGTTCCGCCGGGATAAGATAGCCATAAAAAAACACAAGCTGGTTATTGTTCATAAATTTCCGCTGAGAAACTTAAAAAAAGACGAAATCAACAAGAATGACATCGAGGCGATTGTCGTCACTGAGAATCCGGCAACGGGGCGCTATTTCCTGTCCATCACCTCTAACACCAAAAATGTCATTTTCGGAAAAAAAATGCCAGCAGAGGCTTTGGACTGGATACGAAAATATTTGATAAACAACATTGGCAGACAATAAAAACTGGTAATCAAAAGCAAATACTGCTTGGATAAATCAACTATTTCAGATATAAGTAATTAAATTATCAAAATTACGAGGTTGCAAGATGATAAAAAAAGTTAAAGAAGAGGCTGCGGCAGATGACATTCTGTTTCAGGAAATCAATGAAGAACTGAAACAGGAAAAAATGAGAAACTTTTGGAAAAAATACGGTATTTTAGCAACTGTCGTTGTTATCGCCGCTTTAACTTTTGCGGTCAGCTTTGAAAGCATTAAGGCCTGGCAGAATAAAAAAGCGCAAACATGGTCTGACGCTTATGCTTATGCGTACAACCTGCAGATTCAAGGCAAATATGACGAAAGTATAGCCGTCTTTAAAGATATTGAGCAACAAAACGGCGGCATCTACCGGGATATTGCACAGATGCAGATTGCCAATGTTCTTTTGGAACAGGCTAAAAATGACGAAGCGTTAACTGTTCTGACGGCACTGGTTAACAATCCCGACGCCAATGCCAGCATTCAAAACATGGCGGTTTTCAAATTAGCCTCTTATAAACTGGACAATGCGCCGCACGAGGAAGTCGAAGCTTTGCTTAACCGGCTGATTATTGATAACGGAAGCTGGGTCAATGTTGCCAAAGAAATGAAAGCCATGCTGGAAATAAGGGAAGGAAATTTGTCCCAGGCTTTGGAAATATATAATGACATTTTGAACAACAATGAATTGTCCGATACACTGAAAAGCCGTGTTCAGGACATGATTTCGGTTCTGACCGAAGCGCAAGCTAACAGTTAAAAAAATTGCGGAGAATCTGATGTCGATAAAAACTGTAAAGAAAATTACATTAAGTTTGGTCTGTCTGTCCCTCGCCGGGTGCGGAATGTTTTCAGAAGATAAAATCATTCTGGACGGCGACAGGATTTCCGTTTTGGACGGAGAAACCATTTTACAGGCGGATTTTCTGCCTAATCAGGTAAAGATAGAACTACCGGAAGCGGCAACCAATATTTCCTGGGAACAAAGCGGTGGAAACGCTATGCATGACATGGAACATCCTAACAGCGGCGACATGATTACGCAGGCATGGTCAGCTAATTTTGGCGAAGGCGGTTCCAAGCGCGACTTTATCATTGCCGCACCGATTGTCAAACACAAGGTTGCCTTTACCATTGACGCAAACGCAACTGTCAGAGCCTTTCGCATGGATAACGGCGAAAACATCTGGGAAAGCAAACTGAAGCCGTTTAACAAAAGCGACCGCAGTGCGGCTATGAAAGGCGCCGGGCTGGCGGCAAACAACAAGGTTATTTATGCAACGACAGGTTTTGGTGCCGTGGCTGCCTTAGATATGATGACAGGTAAAAAGCTGTGGGTTTATAATGCCGAACTTCCGATAAGAATTGCGCCGACTGTTTCCGACAATTATGTTTTTGTGCAAACAATTGATAATATTCTTATCGCCTTAAATGCTGAAAACGGCAAAGAACTGTGGAAATATAAATCAACTAAAGAAGCAACAACACTGGTCGGCGGTGCCAGCCCGGCTTACGATGCGGCCAATGATGTTGTCGTCGCCGCATTTTCCAGCGGTGAACTGCGGGCGATTAAGGCCAGCACAGGAACGCCGTTATGGTCAGTTTTGATGGTTTCCCGCAAGAGAATTAATTCTCTCTCGGCAATCAACTCGGTAAAAGCCAATCCGGTTATCAAAGACAATGTCGTCTACGCGGCAGGAAACAATAATGTCTTAATGGCGATTGATTTGCGGACAGGCATTCCGGTTTGGGAAAGAGAAGTCAGCAGCGTCAACCAGCCTTGGGTTGTCGGCAAATATCTGTATATCCTTTCTAATGATGCCGATTTGGCGGCTATAGAAAGATCCAGCGGAAAAATCATCTGGACAACAAGAATTCCGCTTGGCGAAGATGTTTCGGCAAAAAGCGGCGTTTTCCTGTCAGGCCCGGTATTGACCGGTTACCGTCTGATTGTCGCTTCTTCCAACGGACAGGCTTATGCCATCTCGCCATACAGCGGTAAAATTCTGGGGTACATAGAACTTGACGAGGGCGTCGTTGTTCCGCCGGTTGTTGCTTATGATACGGTTCTGTTCGCAACAAATGACGCGGAACTGACCGCTTACAGACAGACGGAAGCCGGCAATGACGATTAAAGCAGCGATTATCGGCCGCCCTAATGTCGGCAAGTCAACCTTATTTAACCGCCTGGCAGGACGAAAGATTGCCATTGTTCATGATATGCCCGGTGTTACCCGAGACAGAAAAGAAACAGATGCCAAGCTTCATGATATAAAATTGAAGATTATAGACACTGCCGGTTATGAGTTTTCTACGGAAGACAATCTGGAACAAAGAATGTGGCAGCAAACGCAGAAAGCCATTGAAGATGCTGACGTCTGCCTGTTTTTATTTGACGCCAGAGAAGGACTTCATCCTTATGACGAGCATTTGGCCGGATTGGTACGCGCCAGCAACAAGCCGGTTATTCTTCTAGCCAATAAGTGCGAAGGGAAAACACAGGAAGACAGCATTCACGAAGCCTATAAACTGGGCTTGGGACAGCCTATTCCCTTTTCTGCCGAACATGGTCTGGGATTGGAAGATTTGTATGCAGGTCTGAAAGAGTATGATAAAGAGGAAGATTTGTCATTTGAGGAAGAAGACCAGAAAATTCAGGAAGAAAATTCGAATCTGACGCAAGAAGAAATTGACGCCAAAATTGATGAAGAATATAAAAAACGCCCCATTCAATTAGCCATTGTCGGCCGGCCTAATGTCGGAAAATCAACGTTAGTCAATGCCCTGCTTAATGATGAGCGTATGCTCACCGGGCCGGAAGCCGGCGTGACCAGAGACGCCATCACATCTCAATGGGCATGGCGGGGGCACAAAATTAATCTGGTCGACACGGCCGGGTTAAGACGACAGTCTAAGGTTTCAGATTCTCTGGAAAAGATGTCGGCGGCAAGCACGAAGCATGCTGCCTTTATGGCTCAGGTCGTCGTTTTGGTTTTGGATGCCGACGCCGTTTTGGACAAGCAGGATTTAACCATTGCCCGCAAGGTTCTTGATGAAGGGCGTGCTTTAGTTATTGCCGTAAACAAATGGGATATTGCCAACCGGCAGGAAGCTCTGGATAAGCTGAATTATAAATTGCAGACTTCACTGACACAGGCCGAAGGCATTCCGACCGTTACCATTTCAGCCCTGAAAAAAGAAGGGCTGGACAAGCTAATGAGTGCGGTTTTGAAAGTTTATAACCGTTGGAATTTGCGTATTCCGACTGCGCCGCTCAATAAATGGTTTCAGGATATGATTGATAATTATCCGCCGCCGCTCGGTAAAAACAAAAGGCGTATAAAACTGCGGTATATTACTCAGGCCAAGACCAGGCCTCCTTCGTTTTATATCTTTTCAAGCAATCCTGAAGGGCTTCCCGAAGCTTATTTACGGTATCTGACAAACAATATGAGGGAAGTGTTTGATATGCGCGGGATTCCGTTGCGAATTACGGTCAGGAAAACCGGCAATCCATATGCGCCCAAAGGAAGGCCTAAAAAACAAGAAAAAAAATGATATTCTTTTATCTCCCGGTTATATTTCCGGGAGATTTTTTTGTTTCGCAGATTGACTTTGAAGTAGATATCTTATAGCCTGCTATTTATCGTTATATTATTTTTTTATTATTAAAATCATTATATTTATGGAAACTAATATTTTAATCGAATCTCAGGCAAGAGCAACCGAACTTTTACTGAAAGGCAACAAAGCTGCGCAAGCCATTCCTGACAACAAGGCTCGGGTTTATGTCATTTATGACTTATTATCCAAAACACAGCCAAACAACAAAACGCTTACGGTTTGGGCTGTAAAAACGTCTAAGTCAACCTATGCAGGTGTTTTAATTAAATCCGGCATGAAAAAGAAAGGCTGCAAAAAATTTGCCAATGCCGTCCACATCAGCTTTAACGATATAGACATTGTCTGTCAAAAGCGCCGCAACAATTATTTGGGAGCGTACTTAAAGCTTATTGAAGAAAACGGCACGCTGCGCATTGTTAAAACAATCCGCGTTCCGTTTGAAGATGCTGCCAGAGAAATTCTTGACAGCGTTTATCCGGAAACAAAGGGTAAAAAGACTATTCTTCTGCAAAGCAAGGCACAGAAGAATTTTTCAAAAAAAATGATTTACTGGGCCAGAAAAGACGGGGATGTTTACAAAGGTCTTAACATCCGTTCCGAAACTCAAAAAATTATTACGGCTGAGGATATTTTGAAAATTTTTGCGTCCGGAGAAAAGATTGATGGCAACTATGTTTACATCAAGGGAAAACGCGGAGCCAAAATATGGGTTTCAAAAAAATAAGAAAAAAGGTGTTAGATTTTTCTAACACCTTTTTTGTTTTATCTATGGTTCTGCTCATAGGCATGTTTGGCGCTTAAAAAGAACAAAACACCAAAAGGAATCGAAACGGCATAAGCGGCAACCATGGTTCCCAGTGTTAGCCAAGGATTGCTGATAATAAACGTTGCAAATAAAGCAACAATCAGCATCAGGGGAACAAACATAAATGTCGGAACCCGCCACTTTTTGGTAGAAATTGTCGGAATGCGGCTAACCATCAGCAAGGCGACGACGCACATTACGCCAGCACAAAAATAGTTATCATGCAACCAAGCCAACTCAGGATAGTCGAAAGAAATCATAATCGGCGTAATTCCCAATGCCGCGGCTGCCGGTGCAGGGACTCCGACAAAGAAGTTATGCCAGTAATCCGGCTGTGGCTCATCATCCAACATGGTATTAAAACGCGCCAGACGCATAGCCATACCAATTGAAAACAGCAGACAAAAGAACCAGCCGAACCGGGGGAAGTCAAACAATGTCCACTGGTACATCAGAATCGCCGGCGCAACGCCAAAACTTACAAAATCAGACAGAGAATCAAGCTCAGCACCAAACTTTGTCGATCCTTTCAACATTCTGGCCACGCGTCCGTCAAGACCGTCAAACAAGGCCGCCAGAAAGATACAGACGACAGCTTTAACCCAGTCTTCCTGAACGGAATAACGGATAGATGTTACACCGGAACAAAGGGCAAGCATTGTCACAATATTCGGCGCAATCTTGCGAAAAGGCAACCCGCTCAGACGATGGCCGGCAGGCTGCTGCTTTATATTATTTTTATCCATTATCTGACAACTCCCTTAACTTCAGGAGCTTCGCTGCCCAAGTTGGCAATAATCGTTTCACCGGCAACCATGGTCTGTCCCAATGCGACCTGCGGGTTTGTTCCCAAAGGCAGATAAACATCCAAGCGTGAGCCGAAACGAATCATGCCAAAACGTTCTCCGGTTTTATACTCCTGTCCGGCAGCGGCATCGCAAACAATACGGCGGGCAACCAATCCGGCAATTTGAACAAAAGCAATGTCCTGCCCGTTTTTGGTTTTCATTGCCAGAAGCTGACGTTCATTGTCTTTGCTGGCCTTATCCAGTGTCGCATTTAAAAATTTTCCGGGAACATAAACTGCTTTGGTAATTTTTCCTTCAGTCGGCGCACGGTTGACATGGACATTAAAAACACTCATAAAAATGCTGACACGGGTAAATTTCTGCTTTTCCAGCCCCAGCTCTTCAGGACCGTTAACATCGGCAATCATCTGCACAATACCGTCAGCCGGAGAAACAACCGCGTTCTCAATTTCAGGAATAATGCGTTCAGGATCACGAAAGAAATAGAAACACCATACGGTCAGTATAAGACCAAGCCAGCCCAAAGGCGACCAAATCATCGCCAAAACGGCAGAAACCGCAGCAAAGACACCGACAAATTTCCAGCCTTCATTATGGATATTCGGCAAGAGGTATCTACGCCAAGAAATATCGAAAGTTTTCATTATTTTAATCCTTTATAAAAACCTTAAACGGGTACCGATGCCGTGACGCTGTCAACTGCCGCAACAGCCTGAACGTTTAAGAAAAACTATTATTTACCGTTTTCAGATTAATCTATTTTGTAAAAAAAACAAGTTTTATGTTGCATTTATGAATTTTTGTATGTATAAATTCGGTGTTAAGAAATGTAAAAACAGAGGCGCTTGTGGCGGAACAGGTAGACGCTGCAGACTTAAAATCTGTTGTCCGCAAGGACGTGCCGGTTCGATTCCGGCCTAGCGCACCAGATATTTTTAATGCACCTTTGAGGTGCTTTTTTGTTATGTACAACCTGACCTTTTTTGAATAGGATATCAACGGTAAAAATAAATCAGGATACGGCTTTAGAGTTACCGGAATAAAATGACTTACACAGATATTATAAAAAAAGCCGAAGAAACACATCTTTTATCAAAAGATGAAATTGTGACTTTGCTTCAGCCGGAATATGACGGAGCAGATTTATTTGCAGCCGCCGACCGGACAAGAAAAAAATTTGTCGGTGACGACGTTCAACTGCGCGGACTTATCGAGTTTTCAAACTACTGCCGCAACAACTGTCTATATTGCGGCATCCGTCGCGATAATCATGCCGTGCAACGTTATCGCATTGCTCCGGATGCCATTATCCGTTTGGCGCAGAATGCTGCCGAAGCCGGTTATAAAACGGTTGTCTTGCAATCCGGTGAAGATGTTTACTACACCGTGGGGCGGCTGCAATATATTATCAGCGAAATAAAAAAATCAGACATTGCCGTTACGCTCAGTATCGGAGAAAAAAGCTTTGAAGAATACGTCGCATACAAAGCTGCCGGCGCCGACCGCTATCTTTTGCGCATTGAAACAACTAACAAAGATTTATACCACCGGCTGGATCCGAGAATGAGCTGGGAAAACCGCAAACGCTGTCTGGATGACCTGAGAGCTTCCGGTTATGAAGTCGGTTCCGGCTCTATGGTCGGTCTGCCAGAGCAGAGTTTATCCTCGATTGCCGACGACATTTTGTTTTTTAAAAAGATAAATGTTGATATGGCCGGTATCGGGCCTTTTATTCCGCACCCGGATACACCGCTGAAAAATGCCAAAGGACGCGCCTTTACCTTGTCCCTCAAAACAATGGCGATTACCCGCCTTCTTCTGCCGGACATTAACATCCCGGCAACGACAGCCATGGAAGCCCTGCGTCCCAACGGCAGGCTTATTGCCCTGCAAAGCGGCGCCAATGTCATTATGCCCAATGTTACGGATTTAAATTACTGTAAGCTTTATGAGCTTTATCCGGGAAAACCGACACCCTCTCTTTCACTGGCTGAACAACGCCACGAGCTGGAAAAACTTTTGCTTGCAATCGGCAGGAGAATCGGAACGGGATATGGCGGGCATTTTTCTTTCGGCTTTAATAATAAGCCGTAAAATCTCGCTCTTTCAAAATCAATTCACTGGTTGTGCTGTCATAAATAAAAGTTTTGTCAGCAATTTTTTTGTACTGGCCAATATACTTGTCTATCAAAGCGGCCCTCTGCTCTATCAATTCTTTAGGCGTGTGGCGTCTGGTTGCTTTCTCCCTAATCAGGGTTCTTTTATATGCTACCTGTGTATTGCATAAAATATAATCGACTTCGGTCTTATATCCCAACAGCTTTACGTTTTTAAAAAGTTCAATATGCGCATCATTGACGCCGCTGTGTTCAAAAAAGATATTCAACTTGCGAATTACGGCACGACGCAGAACTTCATAGCCCACAACTCGCGCAGGCATTTCCCATTTCATGAAAGCTTCGGCTCCACCCAGTACATAAATGTCCCGCCGGTAATCGGGAATGCTTTCCATTACTTCGTCAAAACTCAGATATATAGCTCCGGGAAACTGCATTTGCCGACAAAAAGTGCTCTTTCCCGCACCGGGAATTCCGCCAACCTGTATCAGCTGCGGTTTGGGCGTCGGATGGACACCAACTAAAATTTCCGTTATGATATTTTCATAAAGCGGACTTTTTATATCTTTGTAATCATAGGCAATGAGCTTTTTAATGCTCGGCATCAAATCTGCAATATCCATAAACAAATCTCTTATTCAAGTCAAATTTAGCCCTGTATAACACAGGAAGGCAAAGAAAACAACTTTTTGTTTTTCGAAAAAATTAAAAAAATAAATTATTGCATGGCTGACATTCTTGGGGTAGTTTAGGTTTAATTTATAATTTGAGAAAAGAGGAAAAAATGACAAAGATTACATGGAAACCCGGAACAATGCTTTATCCCGTTCCGCCGGCAATGATTTCCTGCGGCACAACAGAACATCCCAATGTCATGACCGCAGCATGGACTGGTATTATTAACAGCGAACCGCCGATGACTTATGTTTCAATCCGGCCTTCCCGTTATTCTCACGGCATTATTAAAGAGAGCGGCGAATTTGTCATTAATCTGCCAACACTGTCAATGGTAACGGCTGCCGATTTCTGCGGCGTCAAGTCTGGGCGGGATACGGATAAATTTAAAGAAATGGAACTGACTCCGCTTCCCTCTTCACAGGTTAAGGCGCCACAGATTGCGGAAAGCCCCGTTTCCATTGAATGCAAGGTCAAAGAAATACATAGCTTCGGCTCACACGACATGTTTCTGGCAGAAATTGTCGCCGTTAATGTTGATGATAAATATATCGACAGCGAAGGCAAGTTCTGGATTGAAAAAACCGGCCTGCTGGCCTTTGCCCACGGACATTACTTTACACTGGGCCGTAATCTCGGTAGCTTTGGCTTTTCCGTCAACAAGAACCGCCTGGCAATGATGAAAAAGATGGAAAACGTTGAAGTTAAAATCAAGGAACCGAAAGTTCTGATTGAAAAACGCGCGGAAAAGGAAGCCAGACCATACAGCCGGCCGTCTAAATTTACTCAAAAGCATAATTCTCGAAGTGACCGCCGTCCACCGAAAGACAGCAACAAGTTTGACGGAAAAAGCAAGTTTAAAAAAGCCCGTGATTTTGATAATAACAGTACCGGGCGTTCTAAATACAAACCTGCTGGTTTTACCAGACGTCCGGCAAGATAAAACTAAAGGCTCAGTAAAAAACTGAGCCTTTTTCTTTAGCGGTAACGGACATCAGAACGGTCCTTAACCTTTTTGTAAATTTTTTGAAGCGTCAGACCGAATTCCGTTTGATAAGCTTCGGCCGGATGAGCAAGAAACTCCTGACACAATTCCCGGCAGCCACAGATTTTATCAATCAAAATCTTTTCCAGGATTTGCGGCGCACTTTGACGTTTCTGGGTATATTCCTTTTCTATTCTGATTTTTAGTTCAGGATAAGGAATATTGGCCAAACGATGACGCTGGTTAAAATCCCTGACACGCGAAGCGATGAGATAAGCGGATGCGATATTCGGATAAACAACGCCTTCGTGCTCGGTATAACTCTCGTTTTGATGGCTGTCTGCAATGTGCTGAGCCAACTCCTCAATTGAGGCAAATTCTACAAATGTTTTCATAATTATTTATTTTTTAATAATAAGACTTCATGTCTATTAGACATTTTTTTCAGAAAAAGTCAAGAAAATAAGGGGCTATTTTCTGGCATCATAAATTTTAAATGTTTTCTTAAGGTAAAGCTGCAAATCTTTATCATCAAAAAACTTTTCACAATCCGCTTCCGTCGATGTTTTATCACTTGGAATCGGGCGATACTGTTGAAGATAATATTCTTTGACATCCAGCGCTTTAAGCTCATCGGCAATCGTATAAATATCCGCTACTGACAATAACCGCGGATCGCAGGTTGTGCGACATTCATAACTTTTTCCCGAAGCAACCAAAGCTTTAAGACTTTCCATAACTTTGTCAAAATGTTTCTGTCCGACAGCGGCATCATATCTTTCGGACTTCAGCGGCGTTTTAATGTCAAAACCGACCCAATCTACTTCAGGCAGGATTCTTTTAAATAATTCAGGGCGAAAACCGCCGGTATGGATACCGATTTTATAGCCTAATTCTTTTACCTCGGCAATGGCGTCAGCCAGCGCATCCTGCACCAGCGGCTCGCCGCCGCTAAAAACAACGGCATCCAGCTTTCCGCGACGTTCCCTTAGAAAATCAACAAACTTCTCCCAAACGAATCCGGTTTCTTTTCCGATTTTCTGTAAATCGACGTTATGACAAAAAGGACAACGCCATGGGCATCCCTGCAAAAAGACAACTGCGGCCATCTGTCCCGGATAGTCAACCATACTGAACGTTTCGACGCCGCCGACCAATAATTTTTTTGACATTCCCCCTACTCCTAAAATTCCATTCAAATAAAACAACGCCGGATTACAAGCCCTGCAACCCGGCGTTTTTCTTAAGCCTGCATAAGCTTATTCAGCAGCAATTTCGTATTTTTCAAGGTCAATCACAGCTTTGCTTTCGCAGAAGCATTTGCGAGAATAGAATTCAGACTTCTTACCAACGTTGAATTCAGAAACCGGACGGAAGTAACCCATTACTCTGGTCCATACTTCACAAGGTTGTCTTTCTTCGTCACTTAATCTGATTTCTTCAAAATTAATTGTGTTGTTCATTTTAATTCTCCAAGTAAAATAAATTAAATAATTGACCTTAGGCAACGTCTTTTTTAGAAGCTGCTAATCTTTTTTCTGCCTTTTTTTCCTCATCACAAATCGGGCAGTATTTGTGTTCCCCGGAAATATAACCATGCTTCGGACAAATTGAGAATGTCGGGGTAATGGTGATGTAGGGAAGACGATAGTTCGTCAAAACTCTTCTGACCAAATCGCGGCAGACTTTTGCCGAGGAGATACGCTGTCCCATATAGAGGTGAAGAACGGTACCGCCGGTATATTTGGTCTGGAGCGTTGACTGTAAATCAAGAGCTTCAAACGGATCATCGGTATAACCGGCCGGGAGCTGAGAAGAGTTCGTATAATACGGATTTTCTTTTGTTCCGGCCTGGATAATATCCTTGTAGCGTTTTTTATCTTCACGGGCAAAGCGGGTTGTCGCGCTTTCTGCCGGTGTTGCTTCAAGATTATACATATGGCCGGTTTCTTCCTGAATTTTGACCATTTTGGCGCGGATGTAATCCAAGAACTTAACGGCAAAGTCCTGTCCCCACTGGTCGGCAATATTGTGTTCGTCGTTGGTAAAGTTGCGAATCATTTCGTTGATACCATTAACGCCGATTGTCGAGAAGTGGTTGCGCAGCGTGCCAAGATAACGTTTGGTGAACGGGAACAGGCCACCGTCAATCAATCTCTGAATGACCTTGCGTTTGATTTCAAGAGAAGTGCGGGCAATGTCCATCAGTTCGTCAACACGGGCAAACAAAGCATTTTCATCCCCTTTGTAAACATATCCCAGACGGGCGCAGTTGAATGTAACAACACCGATGGAGCCTGTCTGTTCGGCAGAACCGAACAAGCCGTTGCCGCGAGCCAAAAGTTCGCGCAGGTCAAGCTGCAGACGGCAGCACATTGAACGAATCTGTCCCGGTTTCAAAACGGAATTGATAAAGTTTTGGAAATAAGGCAAACCGTATTTGGCAGTCATTTCAAACAAGAGTTCCGTGTTGTCATCTTCCCAGGGGAAATCCGGCGTCATGTTATAAGTCGGAATCGGGAAAGTAAACGGACGGCCTTTAATATCACCTCTCATCATGACGGTCATATAGGCCTTGTTAATCATGTGCATTTCTTCTTTTAATTCACCATAAGTGAAGGGCTGTTCCTCACCGGCGATAAGCGGATGTTTGTCGCGCATATCTTCAGGGCAAACCCAGTCAAAAGTAAAGTTGGTGAACGGCGTCTGAGAACCCCAGCGGGAAGGAATGTTCAGATTGTAAATCAATTCCTGAATGCACTGTTCAACATCTTCATATTTCATATTGTCCTTGCGGATATACGGCGCAAGATATGTATCCACAGAAGAGAAAGCCTGAGCGCCGGCCCATTCATTCTGCAAAGTTCCCATAAAGTTGACCATCTGGCCGACAGCGGAAGACAAGTGCTTCGGCGCGCCGGCTTCAGTTTTTCCGGGAACGCCGTTAAAGCCTTCATGCAACAGGTTTTTCAAAGACCAACCGGCGCAATATGCGGCCAGCATGTCCAAATCGTGAATATGGATATCACCGTTGCGGTGCGCTTCGCCGACATTTGCCGGGTAAACATGGCTCAGCCAATAGTTTGCCGTTACTTTACCGGAAACATTCAAAATCAAACCGCCGTTTGAATAACCCTGGTTGGCATTGGCGTTAACGCGCCAGTCCAGTTTTTCCAGATATTCATTGATAGAGCTTTCAACATCAACCATAACTTTCCGGTCATTGCGTGTCCGCTGACGCTGGTCGCGATATAAAATATAGGCCTTGGCCGTTGCAAAATAGTTGGCGGAAATCAAAACCTGTTCAACAATATCCTGAATCTGTTCAATTGTCGGCAAAGACTCTGAAAATTTATGCTCCACAACTTTCAAAACCTGCGCCGTCAACAACCAGGCTTCCTGTTCGCTAAACTCAGCGGTAGATGTTCCGGCTTTGAGAATCGCGTTATAAATTTTTGAGCTGTCAAACGGAGCCAATGTGCCGTCTCTTTTAGTTACGCTCTCGACTTTTATCTCCTTGTTGGCAATCGGGGGCATTGAATAGGTGTTTTCAGACATTTCGAACAAGCTTTCCTTATTTTTCTTTTAGTTTCAGTAAGTTAAACATTTTATCAAAATTTGTTATAAGCATACTATATATAGTGTTAAATAAATGTAAACGCCCTATATATAGTATTGCACAATTTTTTTAATTGATTAACCGGAGTTGTTTTTATGGCTTATATATTGCCTGAATATAATTTCAGAACAAGAGATAAAAGTTGTATTTTTCCTCTTGACTCGGCTATCTTACTCTAAAACTTGGATATTTTATTTTTACATAGGTGGATAAGTTTGTTAACGAAAAAAAATATTTTATTTTTTTATTAAATTTCAGCCGCTTACGTTATTTTCTAATATTTCTGCTATCCACATGTTTTCCACAGAATCCACAAAGCTTTCACATTATACCTGTTCATCAGAAAGCTCTTTATTTTTTTACCTTTTGCGCTTTAAGAAGATGATTACCAACAAAGGAACTTGATAATGAATATCAAATTTTACTTGTAGAATTGAGTCTATCCTTAATTAATTTTGGCTTCAAATAAAAACCGGGAAAATATCCCGGCTTTTGTTACTATTAAAAAGGTTCCAGTTCTGTTTTGCTTTCATACATATAAGCATCAGAGCAATCCGGCCCGGTACAGCGTTTCAGCACTTCCGCCTTGCTGCCTTTTCCGGCACCGCGAACATTCATTGACGGAACATAATATTCATTAACTTTAATTTTGAATGTTATGTAGCCCACATTTCCGGTTTCATCGGCAACATAAATCTTAACATTATACTCGCCGACATCCGAAGGCATTCCCACACCGCTTACAGTATAAGAATCTTCGTCATAAGTAATCCATTTCGGCAACGCGCTGTCATCAACCAAGCCGGCTTTCGTCGTAATACGCCCTTTCAGATTCAAACGGTCAAAGACGGCATGCGGCAAAGTGACATTAAAGCGTTCGCCGGCCTGCACTTCGATATCCGGCACCAAATCCGGCGACGTCATATTAACCGGCGGGCGTTTGGTCGGAACCGCCAACAGATACGGACGGTTATCCGGCAGAAACTCGCCGTCACGCCATTTTTCCATAACATCGCGCAAATACAGCGCTATGCTTGACGGTTTTTCACTCAACATATAATAAGGCAGTGCATCCAGCCCCAAAGAAGCATAAAGATTGCCCAAAGCGTCCTGAACATCGGCATAAGCCAAGAAAGCCTTGGTTTCGTCGTCAATGGCGCGGGCGGCTTCAAGCTTGCTTTTTTCGGCAAAGCTGCCGTTTTGTATCGTAACGTCTTCCGCGATGTTTTCTGACGTGTTGGCGATTTCCATATTGATTTCATAATCTTCAACCGCAGACATATACTGCGCCCAGGCGACATATACCTGGCTGAGAACAATCGCTGTTATCCGTTGACGGCGCAAAGCAATGAAGTCAGTCTGATTAACCTGTTTGGTGTTGTCTTCAAAAACGCTCATACTGACTTCACGCGCTTTTTTAGACCACAATTTGTTATAGTAATTCGGATCTTTTTTATATTTATTAATCCCCGGATCAGCCAAGTCTTTCACCTGAATTTTGAGATTATTAATATTAATGCCGATATCATAGACTTTTAATTCTGGACGGTTGGTCAGCGCCAGCCATTCCAAGTCAGACAGATTGCCTTTGATATCGGGAATCGCAAAATTGCCATATTCGGAACCGACCAGATGATATTGCGTTGACGGGTGGAAGCCCATGAAAGAAGCCAGTTTGGTTTCAGAATCTTCCATTTCGCGTTTCAGTTCAGAAGCCTTCTTTATGGCATCCATATATTTACGTTTGCTGACCAGCTCCTCGGTTGACAGGCTTTTGCCTTCTGCGGCATATTGTTTGGCCTGAGAATTAATCTCATCAACCTGCAGGGTTAAATTTTCAATCATTTCATCCAGTATCGGGATAAGCCTTTGCGCGGCCAGTGTTTTCCAGTACAAATTGCGGGTTTCCTGCAAAATATTATGAATAACTTTGCGGCTTTCTTCAAAAGAAACATTTGCCTGGTACTTTTTATCATTAACCTGATAGTAAATCGAAGACATATCCAAGACATTCCAGGCGACTTTCAAATCAGAGTTCAAATGCTCAGAGTTTGGCGCATTTAAATAACCGGCCTGCGTCAGGATTTCGGGAAACTTGCCATAAGGAACCGTTCCTGCTTCCAGCAAGCTTTGCTGATAAGAGGCCAAACGGCGGGTATAGTTATATTTTAAGGCCAAGGCCATTGCCATATACATATCTATCGGCTTTTCGATTTTGCTCGGCGTCGCCTGATACATATTTTGCAAGTCGACATCGACACGCACTGCCGCATCCCAGTCGGAATAATAAGCCGACACGGGTCCCGGCGCCGGTTTGCGGGCCTTTTTTATTCCCGGCTGTTTTTCGGCTTCCTGCCCCAGACGCCGGTCTTTTAACTGTTCTTTCACAGCTTCGGCCTCCGGATGAGGCGTATACGCCTCCTGTTGGTAGGAACAAGATATTAAGATACCGAATGCGGCCAGAACTGATAAAAGCTTTTTGTTCATAATCTAAACCCTTTATACACTTTTTGTATGTTATATATTTATATCAATAAATTCAACATGGGTAGTATTTATTTGCTTTTATTCAACTTTCATGTAAAAATATTAATGAAAAAGCATATTTATATGAGGAAATAGCGACAATGCTGGATATTTTTCATACCATTTTCAAATATCGTGAAAAAGAAAGCCCCGACCGGCTCGGCTATTATCCCGAACGCGTCCATATCAACGCCATGCCGGAGAGGCGTTACCTGTGGACGTCACGCGTATTGGTTATCTGCGCCTGTTTAAGCATTTGCATTAATATGATGCTGGCCAGTACGATTTATGTTCTGTTACCGCAGCGCAGCGTTGCTCCCCAGCTTTTTCAGATTAACAAATATTTCAGCCAGCTGGAGCAGGTTCAACCGGCCGAAGTCAGAATGCCGGTTGGCGATTTGGTCGCAGAACAGCACATCAACGAATATATCATGCTGCGTTTTTTGATTTCTTCAGATTATGACGAACTCATCAGCCGCTGGGGGCGCGGCTCAACGATTTACTGGTATTCAAGCTCTCCGGTTTATGAGGATTTTGCCAAGAACGACATCGCCTATAATGTGATGCAGTTCCGGGAAAAAGGGTTGCGTCGCGATGTGGAAATAGAGTGGACACGTCCGTTGTCGCGCGGTTTGTGGCTGGTTCAATTCAAAACGCTGGATTATCTGCCGGAGTATAATTTCCCGATTGTCAATTTCTGGCGGGCAACGTTGAGAATCGGTTTTACAACAATTCCGTTCAAAAGCCGCGAAGATGCCATTGCCAACCCGTTCGGCTTTCTAGTTACCAGTTTTTCTCTGGCTTATCACGGCTCGCCAAAATCATCCAAGCATTATCTGGAAACGGTCAAAAAGACAACGACAGACTATTTTAACCGTTAGCCGCCTGTTCATCACCGCTCGGCTGCTCGTCAAAAAGAAACTTCTTTTGAATAAAGCAGTGGTTGAGGAAGACGGCCATAAAAAACAGGCTGAAAAAATTATACAGGAATTCGATAACCGAAGCGGCATAAAGATTTATGTTTCCGGCAATGCCTTGAAAGTTCTGCCAGAAGCCGCTTGAGAAGAAGATAATTCCGACAAGGAGCAAAAAGAGAGAGCTTAAGATGCGCAGCATATTGCCGCGGCTGCGCTGCCATACCTGCCATAAGCGGGGCATTTTTTCATCATTTAAGGCAAAAGGCACAAGCGACAGAAAACGTACAGCGATAAACGGCACAAAAAAGCCCAGAGAAACAACGGCAAAAAACGCCACTTCTATCCGCCAATCGGGATTGGGCACCCTGATATATAAAATAAACAGGGAAAGCAAGGGGATTATCCCGGCCAAAAGAAACGCCAGGCTCAGGAAAAAGAACTTTGCGCCGGCGCGAACGGAAGAAAACACCTGCTTCAAGGAGAAGGGATTGCCGACCAAGACCTGCCGCCAGGCAACCGCAAAAAAAGACAAGCCGCCCCAATATAGCAATATATCGGCAAAATAGGCAAACAGACTGCTCCGGCAATAAAAACCGACGCTCAGGTTCTCGTTGTTAAAACGGCAGACATAAGCGCCGCCACCAACCATAGACACCAAAGACAAAAGCACGGCAAAAATTACGGCAAAACGCATGAATGGGCGCAGTTTTTCTATCATAATCCCCCAAGGAGAAAAAATGATTATCCCCAGCGGAATACTGACAAGAGCCTCATCTTCCTTTTTTTCGCCCACGCCTAAAATATATTTGGTATAAAAATCATCAAGTTTTTCGCGCAAAGACATAAGCTTATATCTCCTTAATCGAGGTTACGCCGGGAATACTGCGGATACGGCTAAGAAAATCACTGTCGGCAAAAGCAAAACCGCCCGGCAATTCAATGCGGATATCCCATTCATCGTTATCAGGCACAATATAAATCTTATTTTTGCCATTTCTATCATGCCCCAAAATATCTTTCAGCCCGCCAACGGCTTCGGCGTTGTTGACATTGATTATCAGACCGTTTGACACTTCGGAAACAGCCTTGTCCAACGTTTCGACGACATTAATCATTGCCCGGGGATTGGCATCTTCGCTCTGCTTGTCAATCGTTACACTGACATACAGCGGCAACCCGGAATTGATAACATCTTCATAACGGACCATCGCTTCCGAAAACAACAGCCCTTCAAAACTGCCGCTGGTATCGGAAAGCCCCAAAAAGGCATATTTGTTGCCGGATTTACTGATGCGTTTCTGGAAACTGGTAACACAGCCGGCCAATTTGGCGCGAATCGTATCTCCGGCCTTGATATTGCGGAAGACTTCGACGCTGCTTTTAATTCCCAGTTTTTCCATCCCCTTGCCGTAGCTGTCCAAAGGATGTGCGGACAGATAAAAACCGATGGCTTCTGCCTCCAAACGCAGCTTTTCCAACTCCGGCCAATCCGGTTTGTCGGCCAGCTTGACCTTGGACGTCAGTTCCTCAGTTCCGAACAGAGAAGTCTGCTCGCTGTTTTTCATTTCGGTTGATGAATAAATATGGCGCATAATCAGCTCAACATTGGCAAACAGCTTGCCGCGGTTCTTCTCCAGACAGTCAAAGGCGCCGGCCTTAATCAGCTGTTCCATCTGGCGGCGGTTGATTTGCTTGGCATCCGTCCGGTGAATGAAATCCGACATATCTTTATACGGCCCATGCGCTTCCCGCTCGGCAACAATCGACCGCATATTGGCCTCGCCCACGCCTTTAATGGCGCCCAGCGCGTAACGGACATGATTGTCTTCAACCACGAAATCGGAACCGGATTTGTTAATGTCCGGCTTCAACACCTTGCGCCCCATTTTTTTTACTTCTTCCTTGAAGAACTGGAGCTTGTCGGTATTGGTAATATCCAGCGACATAACCGCGCACATGAACTCAATCGGATAATGTGCCTTGAGATAAGCGGTACGATAAGAAATCAGGGAATAGGCTGCCGCGTGCGACTTGTTAAAGCCGTATGACGCAAATTTCTCCATCTGGTCAAAGATAGCCGCCGCGGTTCCTTCTTCAATGCCGTTTTTGACGGCGCCCTCGGTAAACATTTTGCGCTGCTTTGGAATTTCGTCGCGCATTTTTTTACCCATAACCTTACGCAGCTTATCCGCGCCGCCCATGGTATAGCCGCCCAAAACCTGGGCGATTTTCATAACCTGTTCCTGATAAACCATAATTCCGTAGGTTTCATCGAGAATCGGCGCCAAAGACGGGTGGAGATAGGTAATCTGCTCTTCGCCGTGCTTGCGTTTGATGTATGTCGGAATATTGTCCATCGGTCCCGGACGATACAGGGACACGATAGCGACCAAATCTTCAAAGCGGTCAGGCTTAATCTGGCGGTGAACGTCTTTCATACCGTCAGATTCGAACTGGAAAACGGCAACGGTATCGCCGCGCTGCAACATCTCATAGGTTTCCTTATCATCCAAAGGAACCTTTTCAATAATCAAATCCTCGCCGCGGGTTTTCTTAATCCAGTCAACGGCGCGCTTGATGACGGTCAGGGTCTTCAACCCCAAAAAGTCAAACTTAATCAGACCGGTTTCTTCAACATATTTCATGTCATACTGCGTCACCGGCATATCGGACTTGGGATCTTTATACAGCGGCACAAGCAGGTCAAGCGGGCGGTCACCGATAACAACGCCGGCGGCGTGCATGCCGGACTGGCGGTACAGGCCTTCAAGCTTCATGCCGATGTCAAACAGCTTGTTAATCTGCGGGTCGTTGACGCGCATTTCTTCCAATTCCGGCACCTGATCCAAAGACTCCTGCAAGGTGGGGTTTTTACCTTGAACGCCGGGGGGAATCATTTTTGAAATTTTATCAGCCTGCGCATAGGGCATCTGCAAAACGCGCGCCACGTCGCGGATAACGTTTTTGGCTTGCAACTTGCCATAGGTGATAATCTGCGCCACATGATCAAAGCCATATTTATTCTGCACATATTCAATCGTCTTGTAACGGTTTTCCTGGCAGAAGTCGACGTCAAAGTCAGGCATGTTAACGCGTTCGGGGTTCAGGAAACGTTCAAACAGCAAGTCCAACTTCATCGGATCCAGTTCAGTAACTTTCAATGCCCAGGCGACAATAGAGCCCGCGCCGGAACCACGCCCCGGCCCGACAGGAACACCATGCGTTTTAGACCACTGAATAAAGTCCGACACGATTAGGAAATAGCCGGGGAAGCCCATTTTTTTGATAACGCTGAGTTCATACTCCAAACGTTCATAATAACGCTTGTCTATTTCCAAACGTTCTTCCAGCGTCATATCATCGCGATATACAAAGTCATGCATATGCTCGTCAAGACCTTTGCGGGCAGCATAATCAATATATTCATCCTGACTCATGTCGTCCGGGCAGATAAAGATAGGCAGCAGCGGATCAACCTTGGCAGAAAGGAAATTACAGCGCATGGCGATTTTCACCGTATTTTCGACGGCTTCCGGCATATCACTGAACAGTTCGGCCATTTCTTCGGCTGATTTCAGGCGGTTATTCGGCGAAAATTTTTTGCGGTTTTCATTAGTGACATATTCTCCGGCCGCAATACAAATCAGGGCATCATGCGCCTCGTACATATCCGTATCAAAGAAAAAGGCTTCATTTGTCGCGACCAGCGGGATGTCATATTTATAGGCCAAATCCACAAAATCATCTTCGATTTTGGCTTCGCTTTCCAAGCCGATACGCATTATTTCCATATACAGCCGATTGCCGAAAATTTCTTTTAACCGGACAGTCAGGGCATCCGCTTCCGGCTTGCGGTTTTCAAGCAGCAGGCGACCAATCTGCCCTTCGACACCGCCGGTCAGGCAGATAAGACCTTCATTCAGTTCTTCCAAATCCGACAATTTAAGCTGAGGCTTTTCCGTTGGCTGAGGATTGTCCAAATATGAACGCTTCATCAGGTGCATAATATTTTCATAGCCCTTGGCATTCATAACCAAAAGCACGATTTTATCAGGCTCGACAGTCCGTCCTTTGCTTTTCAGCACATCATCGGCATCAGGATTGCGAAAATAAAACTGGCAGCCGAGAATCGGCTTAATTCCTTCGTCTTTGGCATATTTGGAAATGGCTTTGCCGCCAAACATATTGGCCGTATCCGTCAAGGCAACGGCACCTATCCCCAAATCATGAAGCTTGTGAATCAGCTTGGGAACCTGAATTGCGCCCTCAGACAGAGAATACGCGGTATGAACCCGCAAATGTACAAATTTTGGTGCCGCCATTTTTTATAAAATCTCAATAAAACGTTTTACTGCATTGATAATATACATATTGTCCAACAGACTCAATATAAAAATCAGATATATGCATACGGCTGAATATCCTCTGCCGGCACAATGTTTTTAACTTGATTTATTACTCAAAATCCGTTAACTTAAATTCAGGCGTTGTTCCGTAGAAAAGAGCAATGCTCAGGGCTTCGAAAACCCTCGTATCGTAGTCGTTTCGCATAGCGACTTAAATTAAATATGCCGACCTCTGTCATCGGACGGATGTCGGCGTAATAAGGCATAGCACGAAAGCGCTGAGCCGAAACGATACTCGGTTTTCGAACATCCGCCCGCCTTTAGTTTCTAAAGCGGGTTTTGTTTTGTTAACAGAATGAAAAACAGGATGTTTGAAGATATGAAAAACTTAATTGCATACACGGCTTTGGGACTTCTCCTCTCCGGCTGTGTTTCCTTAACGCATCAGGAAAACAACACATTGCGCAGCCTGCGCGCGCAGGGCATTACCACGGAAAAACCCGCCGGAAACTGGGAAAAACCAGCCAGCGCAGCCGGCGCCGGCCTTTTGAACCTGCTGCCGGGCGGCGGAAACTTTTATCTGGCGTCAGGAAACGGCGCGGACAACGGGCAGATGTTATATGGTTTTCTCAACCTTCTGACCTGGCCGATTTCCGTTGTTTGGGGCATTCCGCAGGCAGCAGTTGACGCCGGCAGAATCAATGAGCGCGAGCTGATTTATTACTACACCTTTGATGAGGGCGGCAAAGAAGCCCTGCGGGAACAGGGGTATGAAGTGACGGCCAGCGGCAGGCTCGAAAAAATACAAACAAAGTAAAAAGAAAACGGAGAGCAAAAACTCTCCGTTTTTTTAACCCAATTCGGCGAGGCGTTGCGCCTGATCTTCCGTAACGAGCGCATCAATAATCTCATCCAGCGCATCGCCTGACACAACCTCATCCAGTTTATAGAGGGTCAGATTAATACGGTGGTCAGTGACGCGTCCCTGCGGGTAATTATAAGTGCGAATCCGTTCGCTGCGGTCACCGGAACCAACCTGCAGCTTGCGGCGCTCGGAATATTCCGCGTCAATCGCCGATTTTTGCGAATCGTACAATTTAGCGCGCAGGTGGTTCATCGCCTTTTCTTTATTTTTAAACTGCGAGCGGTCATCCTGACACTGGACGACGATACCGGTCGGAATATGAGTGATACGGACGGCGGATTCCGTACGGTTAACGTGCTGTCCGCCGGCACCGGACGCACGATAGACGTCAATTTTCAAATCCGCGGGATTGATGTACATGTCAACTTCTTCAATTTCCGGCAGCACGGCAACCGTCGCGGCGGAAGTATGCACCCTGCCCTGAGATTCCGTTACCGGAACGCGCTGGACACGATGAGCACCGGACTCAAATTTGAGCTTGGAAAAAACATCTTTGCCGGTGATTTTGGCAGACGCTTCTTTATAACCGCCCAGACCATTTTCATCGGCGTCAAGAACTTCAAATTTCCATCCCTGTTTTTGCGAATAGCGCTGATACATTTCAAACAGCACGGCAGCAAACAAAGCCGCTTCGTCACCGCCGGTACCGGCACGGACTTCGAGAATCGCGTTTTTTTCATCCTCTTCATTTTTCGGCAGAAGAAGAATTTTGATTTCACGCTCCATGGCCGGAAGCTTGTCTTTCAAGTCATAATATTCGGCTTCTGCCATGTCGCGCATTTCCTTATCCAAGGAGGAATCGTCCATCATGGCTTTGGCGTCTTTAAAGTTTTGCTCAACGCGCGTATAATTTTTAATTGCTTCAACCACCGGGGTAAGTTCGGAAAGCTCTTTATTCATCCGCACCATGTCTTCGGGAGAACAGTCCGGCGATGAAATCAGAGCATTGATTTCATCATAGCGGTTGACGACATTGGATAGTTTTTCAGCTAAATCCATTATTTTAATCCTTCAATTAACTTATTCAGCGCAACAGTCTGCTGCTCGCCGCTGTCCAAATCTTTAACAGTCACATTGCCGTCAGCCAGTTCGTCAGAACCGATGATAACGGCTTTGGAAGCGTTGGCTTTGTTGGCTTTAATCATACGTTTTTTCAGATTTCCGCTATACGCCTGTTCAACACGGAATCCGGCTTTGCGCAGCATATAGGAAATCTCAAGAGCCTTGGCATCAGCGTCTTCGCCGACAGGAATAACGGCAACGGGGCGCGGCAGGGAAACATCCGCATCCAAAAGCATTGACAGACGTTCAACACCGCAGGCCCAGCCTATTCCGGGAACTTTGCCGCCGCCCATCTGCTCAACCAGGCCATCATAGCGGCCGCCGGCCAGAACGGTTCCCTGCGCGCCGAGTTTATCCGTAACCAATTCAAACACTGTGTGCGAATAGTAATCCAAACCGCGGACCAAACGGTTATTCACCCGGTATTTGATACCCAGCATATCCAGCCCTTTTAACACTGCGTTGAAAAAGCTCTTGGACGCTTCGTTCAGGCTGTCCTGATAAAGCGGCGCTCCGGCAACAACCTCTTTGTCACATTCTTCTTTGGAATCGAGGACACGCAAAGGATTTTTTTCCAAACGCGCTTTAGAATCTTCGGAGAGCTTTTCATAATTTTCCTTCAGGTAAGCCACCAGTTTTTCACGGTAGGCATCGCGGCTTTCCTTATCGCCAAGAGAATTTATCTCAACAGTTACAGTGCCGGCCAGGCCAAGGCTTTCGATAAACTCGTAAGCCATGGCGATAACCTCAACGTCCGCCTGCGGGGTTTCAACGCCCAGAAGTTCCACGCCGAACTGGGTAAACTGGCGCTGACGCCCTTTTTGCGGACGCTCATAACGAAACATCGGCCCGGCATAATACATCTTAACCGGCAAATTCTGCTGCATTCCCTCGGAAATAAACGCGCGGACGACACCGGCCGTTCCTTCCGGGCGAAGCGTCAGGCTTTCGCCGCCGCGGTCTTCAAAACAATACATTTCTTTGGTAACAATATCCGACGTATCTCCCAGATTGCGGGCAAATACTTCGGTAAACTCAAAAATCGGCGTTTCAATTTCTTCAAAACCATATTTTTCAACGACATTACTGCCGGCAGCAATCACTTTTTTGGCTTTTCGCTTGGCTTCCCCATACAAATCATAGGTACCGCGAACACTTTGTACTTTACTCATTTTCTTTTCCTAACTCTTAACCGGCTTTTTCTTCCACAAGCCGAACCAATTCATCTACAATATCTTCATTTTTCACTTTATAGGCAGCCTTGCCGCCAATATAAAGCATATTATCTTCATTTCCTCCACAAACGCCGAAATCGGCGTGAGCCGCTTCGCCCGGCCCGTTAACCACACAGCCCATAACCGCCAAGGTCAGCGGTTTGCCGATATGGGCCAGACGCTGTTCCAATGTTTCCACGGTTTTCTGCACGTCATAACCGCGGCGGGCGCAAGTCGGGCAAGAGATTATTCTGACGCCGCGATGACGCAAATCCAGTGCTTTTAAGATTTCATAACCGGCTTTTACTTCTTCCTCAACATCCGCAGTCAAGGAAACGCGCAGCGTATCGCCTATTCCCTGCATCAGCAGAGAGCCTATCCCCAACGCCGATTTAACCGTACCGGCGCGCAGGCCTCCAGCTTCGGTAACGCCGAGATGCAAAGGATAGTCGCAAGACGCGGCCAATTTACGATAGGCTTCAATCGTCATCATTGTATTTGACGATTTTACACTGATTTTAAATTCGCGAAAATCATTATCTTCAAGCATTTTTGCCTGTTCCAGCGCACTTTCAACCATAGCGTCGGCACAGGGCTCGCCATATTTTTCCAATAATCTTTTATCGAGGGAACCGCCGTTGACACCGATACGAATCGAACAGCCGTAGTCTTTGGCGGCCTGAACAACTGCTTTTACCCGCTCGGCGTTGCCGATGTTTCCCGGATTAATGCGCAGGCAGGACGCGCCGTTTTCCGCTGCTAAAATACCCAAACGATAATCAAAATGGATATCCGCCACAACAGGAATTGTGACCTGGCGCGTAATTTCCTTCAACGCCAGCGCGGATTCACGATCCGGACAGGAACAGCGGGTAATATCGCAGCCTACGGCTTCCTGACGCTTAATCTGCTCGACCGTCGCCCGGACATCAGATGTCGGCGTATTGGTCATTGACTGTACCGTTATCGGCGCATCTCCGCCGACGGCAACTTTTCCGACCATGATTTTACGGCTTTGGCGCCTTTTTATGTTTTCCATTTTTTCCTCGTTATAAAAACAAAAGAAAATAGCAAGTTTGCGCCTGCTATTTTCCCTGATTTAAATTACACTAATGGTTAGCGGCTTTTAACAAGTCATCTACACTGATACCAGTTTTTTTATTGGCTGTAAAGACCGGAGTCAGCTTGCCGTTGACATAGACATCCGCAGCGTCATAACGGCCGATGGAAATAATCATCCCCTCTTCTTCCGGAACATTATAGGTAAAGCCGCCCTGAACAACCTTGCTCAAATACAGTTTGGTCGGGCTTTTGGCCTCAATCCATGCCTCTTTATTGACTTTAATGACAACTTTGGCATCGCTTTTAATTTCCGCTGACGTTGCTTTTTCGGCCTGAGATTTCATATTTTCGGTTTTAGGTTCTTCTTTTTTCGCTTCAGACTTTTCCTCAACAAAGCTTTCATTGCTGACAACAACCTGCGGTGTATTTTTCTCGGCGGCAGAAGTTACTTCTATTACAGGAAGCTCTTCTTTGAGTTTTTCCTCTTCAGCCTTCTTTTCCTCTTCAACTTCTTTTTTTATTTCTTCGGCTTCCTGCTTTGACGTCTTTTCTGCTACGGCGGGCTCGGCAACTTCAAATTCTTCAACCTGCAGCGGGAAATCCCCCGACGGTGTTGTTCCGTCAACGACAGGCGCAGAAGCAACCGTCAAATCCGTCGCCGGGCGGGAATAATAAACCCAGCAGACATAGACAAGAACAATCGCCAACAGGCTGAACATAATATACTTACGGTTCGGGACTGTCGCTTCTGCCTGGGGCTCCAAAACATAAAGGTCTTTTTTCTGATTGTTGGCATCGGTTTCTTCACGATACAGCTGGGAAATACGAACCGGATTAAGCCCCAGATAATCAGCATATGCCCGGACAAATCCCTGCCCGTATGGCGCCGGCGGAAGTTCGTCGTAACTGCTGTTTTCGATAGCCTCCAAAAACGTGGTGCGGATACGCAATGTTTTGGCAATATTTTCTAACTCTTCGCCTTTTTTTAAACGGGTATCTTTTAACATCGTGCCGACACGGCCGTCGTTATCCAGTGTTTTGTCATCCACAACAACCTCTGTTTCCTTTTCAACTACGGGAGCTGCGGAAGCTTTGGCGGTTTTCTTTTCTTTTTTGGTTTCCTTAACTTCTTTTTTCACGACATTAATTCCCTAAATAATGATTTTTTAGTATAAAAACATATTTTTTAATATATTTCAATACCATGATCATAAGCATATGCAAATAACTGCGGGCGCAGCGTTTTCTTTGTTGATTTCAGCAAGCTTTGTACATAGTCGGACACTTCACGGACATTCATGGTACGAATCATGCTTTTTACTTTGCCGTAGGCCGACCCTGAAGACGAAATATTACGATACCCCAATCCGATTAAAGCCATCGCCTCAATCGGATTAGACGCCATCTCGCCGCAAACAGAGCAATAAACGCCATGTTCATTCGCTTTTGCGACAATCTCATGCATCAGCCGCAAAAATGGCGCGGACAAGACATCGTAACGTTCGGTCAGACGTGGATTTCCCCGGTCACAGGCAAAAACGAACTGCGCCAGATCATTGGTTCCGACGGAAATAAAATCTGCCTTTTCCAGAATATCATCCAGCTGAAAAACAACGGAAGGTACTTCAATCATCAGCCCGACGTTAACTTTGGCAGGAACGGGACGGTTGAACTTTCGTTCTTTTTCCAGCTCAATCAGCAATGTTTCCCGGGCTTCTTCAAATTCCGACAAATCCGAAATCATCGGAAACATGACATTTAATTCCTTGCCTTCCGCCGCCGTTAAAAACGCGCGAATCTGTTTGCGCAAAATAGCGCGCCGGTCAAGCGTAATGCGAATCGAACGCCAGCCGATAGCCGGATTTTCTTCGCTCAGCCCGGCCCAATACGGCAGGAGCTTGTCCGAACCGACATCCAAGCTTCTAAAGATAACTTTTTTATCTCCGGCCTTGTCCATCAGCTCTTTATAATAGGCTATCTGCTGCTCAACATCCGGCATAACCGTCGAGGCCATGAAAGGGATTTCCGTTCGATACAGCCCGACACCGTCGCAATTTGTCGTTTCCAGATAATCCAAGTCAAAGGCCAGACCGACATTAATCGCATGGCCAATCCTGATACCATCCAGTGTTTGCGACGGCAAATCGCGCAATTCAGCCAGCTTTTCCTGAAGTTTTAATTTCTCTTCAATTTTGGCCTTAAATTTCTGTTTTATTTCCGCTGACGGATTGAGGTAAACATAGCCCTCATTACCGTCGACGGCAATCATATCGCCGCGGTTGACCTCTTCAAACAAGCCTTTTATTTTGGCGATAACCGGGATATTCAAAGCTTTGGCGACGATAGCGACATGCATCGTCGGCGTGCCGTCTTCAATCAACAAACCTCTGATTTTGCGATAGTCATAGTCCATCAACTCCGCCGGTCCCATGGTTTGGGCAATAATGATAATATCATCACCATCAGCTGCGGCCGTATTTTCATAATCGCCGCTCAAATAGGCATGCAGACGGTCGGCGACATCTCGCAAATCATGCAGGCGTTCTTTCAGATAATTGTCCTTGGTGGCGGAAAGGCGGTTCCACATATCCTCATAAGCGCGCTCGATTGCCGCCTCGGCAGTCAGCCCGCTCATTACGTTATCGGCAATTTTTTTAAACCAGCCTTTGTCCTTGGCAAACATCAGGTAAGCATCCAGGATATCCATATGTTCGCCTATTCCCAATTTGGTTGAATTAAATTTGGCGTCCAAGTCTTCATTCATTTTTTTATGGGCGGCGGTCAGGCGATCCAGTTCCTTATCCTTGTCTTCGGCAATAATCTTCGTAACAGCGTGGCGGCGGCGGTGCAAAACCGCGGCTCCCAACCCATAGCCTTTGCTTAGGCTCAAACCTTTGACACGTTCCCGCGTAATCAAACCACGCTGCTTTATCAGGCTGTTTTTAAACTCCGCCATATCATCGGACGTTACAATATCGGCAACAAACATGGCAATTGTTTCCAGCGCTTCCTGATCCGCGGCGGAATATTCCCGCTGCTCCCGGTTTTCAATCAGCAGGACGCCGACCGAACGATTGCGGCGGATTAACGGTACGCCTAAAAAAGACTTGTAATCATCTTCGCCAAATTCTTTATTATACACATATTTCGGATGAGAGGGGGCATCGCTGACAGCCAGAGGGCGGCAGTATTTGGCGATATTGCCGATTAACCCTTCACCGACGCGGAATGAAACGCGGTGGGCGGCATTGGGATTAAATCCATAGGCGGCAAACAACTCCAGATAATTGTCATCAATACTGATGAAGCAGGAAGCGCCATCTGCTTCCATTTGCTCCGCAATCACTTTTGTTATGCGGTTGAGCTTGTCTTCAACGGCAATCTGCTCCTCGTTAATTTCGCGGAGAAGCTTCAATGTTGCAAAAGCCTGATTTGTAGCGGGGGACTTCATTAATCTCTACCCTGATAAAAATTTTTATTGCGCTTTAAGTTATATTATCTATATTCTGTTTCATCAAGTCTAATATTTGGTTAAGGAGATTAAAAAATGGCAAATAATTACAAAAAAGGCGACCATGACACCCGTCCATGGGGAACTTGGGAAGTTCTGGACGCAGGCAGCACATTCTGCGTTAAAAGAATCACCGTTACACCGGGCAATATCCTTTCTTTGCAGTCGCACAACTACCGCGCAGAGCACTGGACCATTGTTGAAGGCGAAGCGGTTGTTACGCTGGACGACAAAAAAATCGTCTGCAAAGCCGATGACGCCGTTTATATTCCGGTCAAGGCCAAACACAGAATCCAAAATGACAGCGGCCGGGACATGATTTTTATTGAAATTCAGACCGGAGAAACGCTTGATGAAAATGACATTATCCGTTATGAAGATTCATACGGGAGAAAATAATCTTTCAGATTAGACAAACAAAAAATCCCTTTTGCCAAGACAAAGGGGATTTTTTAATTTAACGGACTTTACGCAGCCGGATATGCGGACTGCCGTCCCAAACAGAAGTCGACAGAAAAGGCCGGCTCAAATAAACGCTGTCATTTACTGCCAAACCCGGCATTTTTTGACATACATAATACGTATTTCCGCTGGAAAGCGTTATTTCGCGAACATATCCCCGCTCGTCATACTGCATATCTGTTATGGCATAAACCGGCGGAAGCGGCGCTGTCGAAGTTATAACCAACAGGATAAATATCCCGCAGATTCCCAGTATTCCCAAAATAATTTTTTTTGTTTTCATAAGCAAAAATTTTAACGGTTAATACGGCTATGCGGCAAGGACACGTCCTTAGTGCATAATGATAAGAAAAGTAATAAAATTACCCTCTCAATATAGTATGACTTTGACATTTTTGTCAAATATTAAATCACATACTTGCGGCTGATTTCCTTAAACTCTTCGGTTCCGGCTTTTTCCAGCCATTCAAAAATAACCATTTCCGAAGAAACAACGTCTATTCCGTTCCTTGCCATTCTCTGAAGCGCAAAGGCATGCTGGAGGTTCTCCCGGGAAGAACAGGCGTTGGAAACGACAAAAACAGCATAGCCCTGTTCCGCCAATTCCATCGCCGTCTGCAAAACACAAATATGAGTTTCGACACCGGCAATGACAACCTGTTTTTTACCGCTGTTTTTCACCGCGGCGGAAATTTTTTCATTACGCATCACCGAAAATTCAAGTTTCTCAAAATATCCTGCATCCGTGCCGGCTGCCTGACGGACATCCACAATCGTCTGTCCCAATCCCTTAGGATATTGTTCGGTGATAAGAAACGGAATATTCAGGCGTTTGGCAACAGAAACCAGTTTTGCGCAGCAATTAATGACTTCCCGGGGGCTGTCCATTGCCGTAACCAGCCTTTCCTGTACATCAATAATCAAAAGCAGGGAATTGTCCTTGTTCATTAACATGTTCTTATCCTAAAAATTAACTATACGGTTGACTATCTTTGCAAAATAAATAATACTTCATTAAAATAATTTAAACAATTACAAAAGAAGAGATACCATGAATTTTTTAGATTTGGGTTTAAGCGATGTTACAATCAAGGCAATGGAAGAGTTAGGAATCACTGAGCCAACCACAGTTCAGACTGACGTCATTCCGTCAATTCTTCAGGGAAAAGACATTTTTACCATTGCGCCACAAGGCTGCGGCAAAACCTGTTCTTATGTTTTTCCATTGTTGGATATTATCAGCAGAGCACAAGAAAGCAATGTTGATGCAGCTCCAAATATTCTGATTATTACGCCGGATTCCCAACAATCTGTTGCCGTTTCCGATTGGCTGGCAATTTTTAACAAATATCATGCTGAAGCTGAAACCGAGGAAAAGGAAGCAGACGAAAACATCGAGAAAGAAGCCAATGTTATTATCGGGTCGCCGGATTTGCTGGTTGATTTGCTGGAAACGCAAAAAGTAGACCTGTCTAAGACTAATATCTTAGTTGTTGATGACATCAACCTGATTAAAAAAAGAAAGCAGCTGGATAATTTGGAAAAGATTCTTGATATTCTTCCGGCGGAAAAACAAAATATTGTATACACCAACCGCCGCTCCAAAGAAACACAGGGAATCCTGGATAAGATTTTGAAAGCGCCGCAGGAAATTAAGGTGGACAAGGCGAAGGAGCAGGAAGTGCAACAAGTTGCAACAGCCACACAGCCTGTTGACGGCAAAAATGATAAGTCCGGCAGAAAGGCATCCCGCAACGCTTCTAAAAATACTGCCCGTTTTGCCGAGCCGATAAAAGATAAAGAAGCTGCCGAATTAATCAAAAAATTTGATACGTTTGCCGGTAAAACACCTGATTTTATTACCTATAAGGGCTTACTGGTTCGTGACGGCAATGCCTGATAAAACTTTTCTGGAAAGTTTTAGAGGCAGTAAGCATATCATGTTTACTGCCTTTTTTAGTTACTTACATTCGCCGAACCAGGTTCTGTGTACCGAACACCAGCCAGGCTGGCTGGAATCACAACAAGCCTTACAGCTGGAATATTTGATTTCGCCGTTTATCGTGCAAGAACTTGCCCCGAACGCGCCGCCGCATTCGCAAGACCGGTAAGAACCCGGACACTGGCAGGATTCATATTTTCCGCCGCAGGATGTTCCCACGCCAACCAACGGGCTGGAGCAAGTCACCAAATCGGAATGGCATAATATATCATATATTGCCGCAATGTTTAGTTGTTATTTTAGGTGAGAAGAGAAAAAATGACAAAGAAAAATCCCTGAAACTGCTGTTACGCTTTCAGGGATTTTACACATTCAGCTAAAAAGCTTTTCCTACAAAATCAATAAACGGAGAAAATAGGTTTTATATCGTTCATTGTATTGATAGATAAAACCATCTTTCAGTCGTACTGCTGCATAATAACTCCGCATTTTTCTGTCTTCGGAAGTTGTCCAAAACATATTTTCCAAAACATCCTGTTTGGTAAAATTTTGCAGACACTGCGCCAGTTTGTCAGAGTTTTCAGACAAGCTGACAAGCTGTTTCCAGTTACCAAGCGTCCAGTTATGCCTATTCGTTCCGATAACATCATATGCTTCACAATCTTTGATTGCGTCGTTCAGGCATAGTTTTTGATTATAAGTATCTATCCCGACAATATAGATACGGTTTCCCGCATAATTGTCACGCTGATGATTTATATAGCCAACAAAACCTATCGGAATCCGGCTCACATCATACTCTGACGAATAACTGAAATCATGATAAACAAAATCGCCTTCCCGGCAACCTTTTAATTTGTGATAATGACAGGCCAGCAACGGATGTTTTAGAATCCATGCAACATTCTTCATAAAATGCATAATTTATCGTATTTAATAATAAAACATAAAGTTAGTTGATTGTTTGTTTTGTATTATGCACTGGCCCGAAAGTCAAATGAAAAAGCGCCTTTTCCGGCGCTTTATTTTTATGTAATTTCCGTTACCGCTCGGAGGTTGCCGTCACGGCTGATTTGCACCACGCGCAACCGGCGGTGCATTTCCTGAATGGTTTTGTTTCTATCTGCCGTCGGATAAGTATGAAGAATACGGTCAACAAAAGCCTCGTAAGCAGCTTCCGAGCTTTCGGCGTGAATAGTTGCCAGACAGTTGTCGTGACCAGACCCCATTAATTCCCAGATAGCACCGGCGTTGTTGGTCGAAATTTCGCCGCCGATAATGGCATCCGGCGTGAAACGCACAACAAGGTCAATTACTTTGGCATAATCAAATTCGTTGGTCTGTTCCGTACGGGACAAAACGACATGAACCCGGTTGGGATGCGGGACAATCAATTCCCGGGTATCTTCAATTGTCACAATCCGTTTGTGGATATCCAGAATTTTGAGCAAGTTGTTTAAAAAAGTGGTTTTACCGGTTGAGGTCGCGCCACTGATAAGAATATGGTCGCCGCGTTTAATGCTCAACAGCAGGCGTTCATACGGATCCGTCGGATCTTTGATATTCTTCAACGGATTGATTTTATGAAGCCCCTCTCCCTGCTTTAATCCATAATCCTGCAAACCGAACGCAACATCATCGGCGTGAACGCGGATTGTCAACGCAATGCCGCCTGTCAAATCGCCCTCGTCATACATGACGTTCTTTCCGGCAATCGCCGAAAAACGGTGATCGCCCGGAATCGTGGCATAAACAACCGGCGTTCCCGAAACGGGATCAAACGGCAGTTCATAAGTATTGGCAATAATATACAGCAAATCTGTCAGGTAGTCTTTGGTAAGTTTTTTATCTTCATACATCACCCAAGGATAGGCACGTTTACCGCGCAGGCGCAGCCATATCTGTTCGGAGCGGTTGATGGCGACTTCTTCAATATTATCCTGATTATACCAATAGGCCAAAGGTCTCAAGACAGATTCTAAAACTTTAAAGCTCATTTTCTACTCCTTTTAGAACAACTGCGGCACACTATTGTCTGACTTAACCGAAGAACTGCCTGCACCGCTGCTTCCGGACGACGTATTTGAAGCTCTGGCCGAAGTCGGCGGCGGCGCAACAAGAACCGGCGCCGAAGCTGTGGTTGACGGAGGCGGCGGAGGCACCGCGCCGTTTATGGCGGCCTGTTGAGCTTTGGCAGCCTGCTGCGCCCGCTGCTGATTACTGATGGTCGCATCATCAATCAATTTCGGGCTGGCGGCTTGCGCATCGGTGGCTGAAGACTGGTAGAGAACCTGTCCCCCCGTCGTTTCAACCCCGCCACCGCCTTTGCTTACTGGCGTTGAAGTATTTTTCTTTGCCTGCTCACTGTTAATCTGAGAGTGAACCTCTTTATCGTCAACCAGCAGATTACGTTTTCCGCCCGTAGAATCTTCATCATCGCGTTCCGGCGTTCTCAGCCACAAGTCAACATTCGGGAAAACAATAATGCGCGTTCCGGCCGGAACATAAGTCAACGGTTTGATATTTGACTTATCTGACAGAATCTGAGAAAAGACTTCATTCATTTGTGTCAGGAAGTTTTGACGGGCATCGTTTGCGGCTTGTTGTTTCGGCGTTTCGACCTCATTTTCAGAGTTTTCATTCGGTGCCATCATATATGACGTATAGCTGGTAAAGGCTGTTGTGAGAATCGGCAGCGTATATTTCTTGAACAACTGCTGGTCAAGATAGCCCAATGCGCCGCCGCGTCCCATCGCGTCTGCGGTAATTCCCTGGAAAGTGAACAAAACGCCGTCGGGACGGATTAAACGTTCCCAACTGATTTGAACTTTGGCGGACTGCGAAGTCGATTCCGTCGTAGCAACCATACTGTTTAACGTTCCCATTAACCTGCTGCCTGCTGGAATGATAATATTACGCCCTTCTTCCGCATATACATTTCGTTCAACATAAGCCGTAATCGGCGTCGGATTATTCGAATCTATAGAGCGGGCAATAACGGCCGGAATAGGCTTGTCGGCAAAAATCATTTCGCTTAAATCAACGCGCCATGAAGAAATTGATTTATTAATCCCTTCATTATCCCAGTTTTTCTGATAACCGTCAAAGCTCTCTTTTCTGGAATTTGAAGCAATATGTCCTACCCCCATATTTTGACGGCGTTCATTTTGCGCCGCAGCCAAAGCCGCCGCACGCTGCGGATCATAACGTTCTCCCGGGCCAAAGCCGCCGCCGGGACCAAGGTTTCCGCCGGCGCCGGCACCAATTCCATAGGCACCGCCACTGCCAAAAGTTCCCGGAGGAACAAACATTCCGCCGCCCTGAGGCTTTTGCGTTTCTTCAATTCCAATCAAGGTTCCGTCATCATCAATAATCAATCCGTCGGGCATTCTGCGACCGATATATTTGCCGTTTTTATCAACAACCCGGCCGTCTTCCAAAATATCCCCCAGATATTCGCCGTCCGGCGTTAAAGCAATATTCAGGGATTTTCGGAAGTCTTTATTTTTTAATTCCTCTTCATTGCCATAAATACCGACCTGAGGCAGATTTTCATCCGGTTTTTTTAGTTCCACGCGTTCATACCAATCGCTGCCCAAGCCGCCGATAATGCTGCCATCTTCACCGCGAACGACGCCGTCTTCACCCAGTTTGCCAATCAATCGACCGTTTTCGTCGTAGACATTGCCGTCATTCGCCAAATAACCGACAACTTTGCCGTCGGCATCATAAATTTTTTCACGGTCAATTGTTACGTTATAGTACTGTAACGGCTTAGCAACACCGATAAGCGTTCCGTCCGTATCAAAGATATTCCCGTCGCTGCCCAGATGGCCAATGACCTTATTTTCACGATTGACAACATCTCCGTTCAGCTTCAATTCGCCCAAAACCTGATTGCTTTCGTCACGGATATAAAAATCACGATTGCCGCGTGCAAGAACCTTACTGTTCTTATCAACCATAAAGCCGCGATCCATGTTGCCCATTTTCTGCCCGTTTAAGGAGAGGACATTGCCGTCTTTGCCAATAACGCCTATGGTTTTATAGTCATTGTCATAAATATACAAATCATATAACGCATAACCGATTTTCTGGTTGTCTTTAACAGCGTAACCGTCTTTGTCCACACTTCCCAAGACATTGCCGTTATCGCTGATGATTTCTCCGGAATCATTAATCCGGCCCAGGAAGTTGTTGCGGTTATCAAAAGCAAATTTATATTTGAAGACCTGTCCGACTAAAGACGCAGTTTCGGAAATGACGCTTCCGTTCGGCTGCACTGCACCGATAAACTGGTTGTTGCCGTTAACAACGCGTCCGTCAACGATAACCCGACCAATAAGCGTACTGTTGAAGTTCATAACCGGAACATATTCAATCAGAGCTCCGGCCACACTTCCGTTGCTGTCAAGGAGCCGGCCGCGATAATCCAGACATCCCAAATCTTCGCCTTTGGCGTTCAAGATATGACCGTCAGCAGAAACGGTTCCGATAACTTTTCCGGCATAATCAACAACACTGCCCTCGGGAACTGCATATCCGATTAATGAGCCATTTTCGGCATAAGCCTGACCGTTTAACAACTGCCAGCCGAATTTCACATTGCGCGTATTGCGAATTTCACCGCGGCTGGTTATAACGCCCAGCGGCTGACACTCAAAATCGACAATACTGCGGAAAGGAAGCTGTCCGCCGATAAAACTGCCGTTATTATCCAAAACATTAAAACCTGACGCAGCTTTACCGATACGGCCGCCGTGGATATCGCGGACACTACCGTCCGCACCGATATACCCAAGCAGCTGCCCAAATGTATTGACGGCCAAATCGCCTTTTATTCCCTGTCCGACTTTGGGGCTTAATTCCGCCGTATTGCCGGATGAAGCCGGTACAACCGAGTAGTCCGGCAAAATCTTTGCCAGTATCTTCATATCTTTGCCCAAGACAAGATTTCCACTGATAATATTTCCCAAAGGATTCCCGGCAAACGTTTGCACGGCTGAGGCATCAACGGTTCCGCTTAAGATGTTATTGTTTTCTGACAAGACCAGTCCGGATTGGGTTAAAGCGGCTTTCAGGCGGTTTTCACCATTGTATAGTATTCCGTTGGCATTGATAACGCCTGCGGCTCCGCCATTGGCGCCGTATATGGCAGAACCGCTAATCAGGCTGCCGCCGATACTGCCATCGGCATTAAAAACATAGCCGAACGGGCTGACTGTTTTTTTCTCTTCCTTATCCCAGACGGTTCCGGTTATGCCGCTGACGCCCAAAGGCTGATTTTTGCCATTGACGGCATGACTGTAACTCATGACCTTGCCTACGAGGCTTCCGGTTGTATCAAAAGCATTGTCGCGGCTGATATAGCCTAAAGAATTTCCTTCAAAAGAAACGATTGCGCCATTCTTCAACGCGTGCGAAACAATCCGCCCTTTATAATCGAAGACAGGCCCGGTGAAGACGATATCGCCGATAACATTCCCTTCATTATCAACAGCTACGGCAGCAGCGCCGACGCGGCCAATAACTTCACGTGCCAAGGCTATTTTGCCCTCTGGCATAATGCGCCCTGCATATTTGCCGTTACGGTCTGTTATGGTTGCGGAGATATCCAAGGCAAACCCGGCCGGTTTTCCCTCCAAATCGGCAATCCTGCCGTCAATCAGCAAATGGCCGATGACTTCGCTTTTATCATTAACGACCTCACCATTATAAGTTACGATACCCAGATAGTTCCCAAAATTGTCAAAGGCATAGCCGGAACGAACCAGACGGCCGATGACTTCCGAACTCTCGTTATAGGCAAAACCGTTCGCATGGATAAAGCCGATGTTATTACCGTCAAAATCCGTTATCTGGCCGCCGGGAACAATACTGCCGATAAATTTTCCTTCAGGAGAAATTATCATTTTTGAAGAAATCAAACGGCCTTCCAGCGTATATTCGCTGCCGTTCCTGCGATAAGCATAGCCATCAGGCGTTATAAAACCGACATTTTGCCCTTGCAGATTGGTATAAGCCCCATCTCCGGTCAGGCGTCCGACCGTTCTTCCGTCATCGGAATAAACCAGTCCCGGAAACAAAACAGCGCCGATAACATTAAAATAATCATCAATGACCAAACCATTGGGCAGCACTTTGCCGATAATTTTCCCAGAAGCGACACGCACCGAACCGTCATTATTGACTTTTCCCAAAACCTTATTGTCATTACCGACGGCAATTCCCTGAGGAACGACACCGCCAATCAGCTTGCCGTTAAAATCGACAATCAAGCTGTCAGCCGTTACATTTCCGATTAGCTGGTTATCATAGCTGACAACCTGGCCGTTCGGGATAACCTTACCAATCAAATCACCGTTAAAATCTATCGCCGTAATTTCAACTGCAAGCGCAGACTTTATTCCTAAAGCTCCCAACATCAGGCAGAAAACGATTAATAAAGTAAAATATTTACGCAACTGCTTCACCCTAGTTCCTCCGGTTCTTTGCAACTTCCTGCAAGGCATAGCCTGACACCTTTTTATCCAAATCAACAAACGAACCGTTATTTTTCAAATAACCGATACGCGCGCCGTTTTTGCTTATAACGCTGCCGTCAGCGGTGAGGCGGCCGATATATTTGCCGTCATTTCCCAATATGGCTGCGCCAATTTTATAAATCCGCCCCAAAATGCCGTCGTTGTTGTCTATGGCCATTTCTCCCGACAACAAACGCCCGACAACGCTGCCGTCCTTCCCCTTGACACGGCCGTCAAGGGTAACATAACCGGCGACTTTATCGTTGTTGCCGATAACAATATCACCGCTGACCACTTCGCCGTTCAAGCGGCCGTTGCGGTTGACAATATTGCCGTCGGACAAAGCCCGGCCGGACACAACATTATTGACATCAATCACTTCACCGTTTGGCAGGACTGCTCCCGAAACATTGCCGGAGAAATCTATTGTCGCTCCCCGTTTGAGAACACTGATGTTTTTATCCGTCGACCCGCCCGGCAGAATAGCAGTAATATTATCATTCTTCAAGTCCAGAATATCACCGAGGGAGTTCATTCGCCCTTTGTAATTTCCCCAGATATCCACCATGATGTTCTCCGGGATAACTTCCCCGATAACATTATTCTGCATATCCAAAACCTTGGCATCGGAAGTTACACGGCCGTTTCGTTTTCCTTCCAAGTCAATAACGCTGCCGTCGGAAACGGCATACCCCAGATAAGCGCCGTCATACCCGATTGCCGGCCCCTTGGTAACGACAGCCCCGCGATATTCGCCTTTATTGTCAATGAAAATGCCTTTGGAATCGACTTTTCCCAAGGTTTCGCCAAATTTGGTAATAACCTTGCCATCATAATTGACTTTTCCCAGATATTTGCCGTTAAAATCCACAACCTGACCATAGGGAATGATTTTGCCGAGCGTTCCGTTATAAAAGTTCATGCCGTCACCGCTGATTTTGCCGACTGAACCACCGCTTTCATTATAAACTTTTCCATCCGGAAAAAGACGTCCCATAAAGCTCCCGTCAACATCACCGACAACTGACTTATGACTGAGCAAAACGCCGACGATATTATTATTGTCGTCAGCAAGAACATTATTGGACAAAACTTTATAATCAGGCTTCCCGGCGACAGATACCTTGCCCTTTTCATTCAGCGTATTAAGGAAATTTCCCTGCATATCAAACGCCAGACTTTTATCCTGAATATGTCCGATATATCCGCCGTTACGATTAAAGACATCGCCATATGTCCCGATACAGCCGACAGGAAGCAATGCCGCGTTTATAATCAGACCATCATCGGAAACCGTGCCCAAAAAGTCGCCGTCATAAGAAACAGCAATACCGTTCTTTTTGGCGCCGCCGACAATATCGCCCTTTTCATTTAAAATCGTTCCGTCAGGATTAACGCAACCGACATAATCACCGCCGGCCGTTCTAACAATTCCGTCATTGCCTATTTCGCCAATCAAGGTACAGTTATTGTCAAAAGCAGGGCCCGGCTGAATAACCTCTCCGACATATTGGTTGGATGTATCGACAACAACGCCGGACGGCATGATTTTGTAATCAAATTCCTGTTTTCCTTTACGGACTTTGCCGTCTTTTTCGAGGAAGCCAATATTGCGGCAGCCATAGCCGACGACCAACCCGCCGCGAACCAGTCTGGCAATGACTTTCGCTCCGGACATATCTTTTACCAAACCGTTAGACAAGGTCCGTCCGATAATCTGACGCTCAAAGTTTTCTACCGTTCCGTCATTGTTTACCTTACCGATAACTTCACCGGACGGCCCGACCGGAAGCAGTTCCGTCGAAACCAAAGAGCCTATTTTTTTCTTTACGCCGCTGATAATATTACCGTTTTCATCGACATAACCTATCTGATTGCCATTAGCATCAATAACACGCCCGTCACTGGTTACATAACCAATGACGTTACCGTCTTTGTCGAGAGCCAACTTGACGTATTCTCCGGCCTTACCGATAACATTACCGTCCAAATCGACCAAAGTGCCGTCCGGCAGCATTTTACCGATAATATTGCCGTTAAAATCCCGAACATTGCCGTCTTCATCAATATAACCAATAACGTTGCCGTCTTTATCATAAGCCAAGCGCCTCATTAAATCACCGGCCTGAGCCACTTTGCCGACAGTATTTCCGTTAGTGTCAACAATCGTACCATCAGCAAGTCTTTTGCCTATAATATTACCATTGAAATCCCGGACATTACCGTCCTTGTCAACATAACCGATAACCCGGCCGTTCTCATCCAAGGCGAGTTCGGCATATTCCCCGGCTTTGCCTATGACATTTCCGTTCAAATCAACCAGTGTCCCATCAGGGAGCATCTTGCCAATAATGTTACCATTAAAGTCACGGACATTTCCGTCTTCGTCAATATAACCGATTACATTACCGTTTTCATCGTAGGCCAGACGAACACCTCCGGTTTTTCCAACCACATCGTCAATTACAATATTACCGTTTTCATCAACCCGGCCGATAACATTGCCGTTCCGGTCAACAACCGTTCCGTCAGGCATCACAACACCCAGTTGATTACCATTAGCATCAATAGCCACACGGCCAGGTTTTGACACATAACCGATGACGCTGCCATCAGTATCGACAACTTCGCCATTTTCATTTAAACGTCCGGTAACATTACCGCCCATATCGACAACGGTTCCATCAGACAAAACACGACCGATAATGTTACCGTCTTTGTCATAGACGTAACCGGCATCAACAGCTTTACCGATAACATTTCCGCCCGCATCAACCACTGTTCCGTCGGGAAGCTGCTTACCGATTACATTTCCATCGTTATCGACAACAGTGCCGTCAGGGTTAACATAACCGATAACATTGCCGTTTTCATCAAAGACCAAACGGCGGTTTCCGGCAACACCGATAACATTGCCCTGATCATCGACGACCAGACCGTCGCCATTGACACGACCGATAATGTTGCCGTTTTTATCACGGACATAACCGTCTTCGTCAATCATGCCGATAATACTGCCGTCAGGGCCGACGGCTTCGCGCACATTGGTATAAGTTATCTTTTCAGGACTGCCCGGAGAAACATTTTCACAAAAATTACAATCCGTTTTATCTATTGCATTTCCGATGACCGGAACTTTTGCCGATTTGGAATTGCTTTTTCCCAAATTTGTTTCATACCAGGTAATTATGAAATTGTTTTGAACATTTCCAGCAACAATCGGCGTCCATTCCATTGTAATATGGCAGGCTCGCTCGCCGTTCAAATCGACATTGGTACAGCCGTCATGAAAGCTGAAGCCGTCGGCCGGCGGCTCAGCCAACTGCACACCGGTAATTTTTACGGCAGCTTTACCGTTGGTACCTATTGTCAAAACGTTGAGCGCAGTTGTCCCTAAAACAACCTGCCCCATGGGCACCGGGTTTGGCGTTGTGGTAATGGGCAGTTCGCCCTCTTCAATATTGTTAAAAACAATGTCATTGTCCAAAGGGTTAGCGGCGCCGATATTCAGAGCGTCATCATTATCGTTAAAAACAGGGTCCTGATATTCATCCGGCGTATTTTTACTTTGAATCAGCAAAAAAATACCAATCAGAAATACAATAAAAGAAGTAATACCAACCGCAAGAATTATGCGGTTGGTTTTCTTAACATACGCTTCAGAATGTGTTAAGGCTTCTTTACTCATTGGGTACGCACCACACTGCAAAATACGCCGTTACGTCCTAAGCGGCTGCAAATCATATCTCCATCTTCAAGACGGCTGATTGGCCCGATACGCAGATGGAACAATTCTTTTCCCTGGCCGTCGGCCGGCGTATCAACGGAGAAGAACGGCTCATAATCTTTAAGCAATTCAGGATATTTCTTGGACAAGTCAGCCCATAAAGCTTCTAATTTTCCGACATCGGCATCCGTTCCCAATTCAATAGAAATATCACCGCTTTGCGCACCGTTCATTCCGGCGCCGTATCCCACCGCACCGGGCAAATTCTGATAGTTTCGGGTGTTCTGAATCCGCTGCATATGAGAAATGTCAAAATCGCCGCCGGCACCGGGCATACCATTCATTCCCATACCCATTCCGCCGCCGGGCATACCACCATTATATCCGAGATTTCCGGGCATACCGCCGCTGGCTTCCGGATAAGTCGGCCCCAGCCCCTGCAAAATATTGCCGTCGCCGAAATCCGAACTGTTCTGTCCCGGAACCGGCGCCTGAGCATACCACTCTTTGGAGAACAAATCATCCGCATAAGAAACATTTTCCATACCGGCATCGTCAGAACGGCGCAGTTTCAGGCAAACCATGCGTTTACCGTTACGCAGCACCATATCACCGACACCTTCAACAATAATCAGGCGATTATTCGGCCCTTTTGTCCGGAAACCGACCGGCACTTCAGAACGTTCGACAATCATTGTTACAATCGGACGCTGTGTCATATTTAATGCTTTTTCACCTAAATCAATATAGGTGAAGATATCATCACGCCATACCCGCTCCGGAGCAATCACGACATCATCGGGGTTGGGTATGTAGATTTCAATGTCAAAACGAAATTTGGTCGGGTCGACCGGAATACTCTTAATCCAGTCATTCCGCTGGTTTCTTTTGGTGAAAGAAGAATCTACGGAATAACCGTCACCGCCGGCACTGGCATTAATTCCCCGACCAGCACCGCCGTATCCGCCGCCAAAAGAGCGGCCGCCGCCGTTTTTTCCGCCGATAACGTCAATATCGATAATTGAGTTGGTCAGACGCTCGGTATTAACACCTTCGCTTTTTGCATAAAAAACATAGCGATTTCCAGAGCGTCCAAACAAAATGATATTGGTATCAACGCCGACACTGGCCCCTTTACGCGGATAAAGCAAAATTGTATTCGGGCCGCTAATCTGTCCGTCAAATGTCGCATTGTCACCGATATACATATCTTCAATCAACTCCCATTCAGGAAAATTGACCAGCGTCATCATGCCTTCGCGCAAACGAATCGGCAAAACCAGATCCGGACTCCAATAATATTTGGAGTATGCGGGGCGCGTCTGCCCTTCGCCCAGGTTCTGCATAGGATCGAGCCAGGCAGCCTGCGTCATCCCCAAAGAACTAAAACCGGCATACCCCATATTCATCGGCATATACTGCCCCTGACTCTGGTCAGCATTCTGATCAAGGCTATTCATTGTAACCTGAGCCATCGCTCCGCTGCCAATGACAGCGCAGACCGTACTCAAGAGGAACATTTTAGTTAATTTGAAGACCATTATTTATTACACCTTCCAGAAAACTTATTTAACCTTATTATAAGTTAAAGAATACTGAGTGACGGTAAAACCAATCGGATTTTTAAGACGTTCGCCGTATTTGACAGTTTTGGCGCGGTATGCAACGCGCAGGCTGGCCGTCCAATAATTGATATCAGGCGTTGCCGAATCCGGGTACATATCCTGCGTTTCATATTCCACCTGCCACAAACCGACACCGATTTCATTTACGGTCAAAATACGCACATTGCGCTGCAAATTGCGGGAACGAATCAAATCCAAAGCCCGTTGCGCCGTTGTTTTGATAAATTCATCATAGACCGCCGCCGAAGACATTTCCTGAACCGGCCCGCCAGGCATCCAGCGAGATTCCATTTCGGGAATATCCCGCTCAAAAGAACTGCGGAGCAAAACGTATTCGCGAACAAATACTTCGGTAATGGCTTTTTCCTCATCCATTCCCGACACCTGCTGAACATAATAAACCTGTTCGTCTTTTCCCTGAAAAGTCAGCAGAAAAGGCTCCACACGATAAAGAGGAATGACCTGCCCAATAGCCATAATAAGGATGATATTGCAGCAAAGACTTATCGCCGTTACAATCGCAAAGGCACGCGCCGTCCACAAGTAACGCTTTTCGCCGACGTTTCCGACAAAAACATCCTTATCCTTACGCGGGCGCACCGCCGTGGCTCGCGGTTTGCCGCCAAGGAGCTTTTGTTTGGTTATATTTTCGTTCAGCTGGTTAACCATATGGCACCATCACCTAAAACTAAATTGTTTCAACATACCAGTCAGGCAGATTTTTTGGCAGTTCGAGCTGCAGACAGGCACAAGGGGAAAGCTTGAGTTCATCAACGGCTTTACCGACCCCGACCGGTTCGGCTTCATAATACGAACCAAAAATTCCGCAGGCAGAAAGGAAGAGAATAACCAGTAAAATTAACAGATTCCGAGACATTTTGGGCCCTTTCGGATAAATTTTGCGCATTAAAAACTTTTGTATACTTTTTAATAAATATACTTATTTAATTTAAAAGTCTAATACCAAGCCCATAAAATCCCCAACTTATCAACAAGTTACGAATCGATTAACTCAGAATTCCACTTCTGTCTGTGAATAACGTGTAACAGTAAAACCTAAAGGATTGATTAAACGCAGGCCGACAAATTGCCTTTCCTTGATAAAATATGCCGTGACGGAAGCTGTCCAGTAGCGCGAGCGCAACGTCAGGCCGCGGGTTTTGTTATCCCTTTGCGCCTCGGACAAGTCATAGGTCACAAAATCGACTTTCCATACCGGGCTTTTCTCTCCGCCCAGCTTGTCTGCGGAAATAATTTCCACTTCCCGGACAATTTTGGCATCCAACATTTTCTGCCAGATATTTTTCCGGTAGTTGTCAAATTCATAAAAGACATAGTCAGAAGAGAGAAAATTAACCATTCCTCCCGGATACCAGCGCAGCATCATCTCCGCCTCATCCCGAATGATAGTGTTGCGCAGAATAACATACTGCTCAACAAAAATCTTCATCAGCTGCTGTTTGGAAGCAATATCTTTTTCAATCGGCTCATAGCGGACAATTCCCTCTGAATTGTCCTGCTTGATAATCAAGAAAGGTTCAACAGTGACACGCGGCGCCAAATCAAACAGCGCCAGTGAAGAACTCATAAAAACCAGCAGAGAAATCGTGGCAAACAAAATAAACAGGCGGGACAACCACATGTAATATTTTAATTTTGCACCTGAAACCTCTTTATCCGCTTCGCTGATAAACTCGCGCGGCGCGCCGCTTTCATCCGTCAGGGATAAAATCTTGGTTGTTTCCAGTTGTTTTTCTTCACTCATTCTTCCGTTCCGTTTGTTTAGTATGAAGCGCAGTAAGGAATTTCAAAATTATTTATTTCTTTTTCAAATTCTTCATCTGCTTCCTGCTGGTATTTGTCCGCGGCCGCCTTGTTCACTTCTTCCCGTTTAATCTTTTCATCCAGCTCGCTGTCGTTTTTAGAGTTCTGCGACAGTTGCAGCAACTCGTTTTTATCCTTTGTCATGCTATCCAGCATATTGCGAATCGAAGATATCCGGTCGGCAACGACCTCATTGCCGGGATTTCCGATTTCCTCAAGGTCCGTATACGCCTCACTTAACCGCGCATTTTTAGCCCCATCCAGGACGCGCAACGCTTCATTATAATCGTCGTCATCCGCAAGGTTAAAATCCTCAGCCGGAGAATAGCCGGCTTTTTTCAATTCGGCAATCACTTCTTCCTGCAACTCATCAATTTTAACCTTCATTTCTTCCAGAATCTGGCGGTATTCCTGCTCGTCATCAACAAATCTCAAGAAATTTCCAATCTGGTTTTCACTGAACGACGCTTTCTGGTAGATATAGTCGGGGACACTGATTTCATAAGTGTCCTTTTGGGACTGGTCATTCATAATCTCAGAAATACGCTTATATGTCTGCTGCTCAATATCGCCAAAGTAAAGCTTGTTATCAACGGATTTCAGAAACACCCCAAGTTCGCTCGGCGAAGCCGCAGTTATCGAGGGCAGCAATTCGGCCAGACTGTCTTTTTTTATTTCCTTATTGAACACGGTCACATTTTTCAGAAGAGAAATTTTCTGCGTTTCCAAAGGCAGGCATTTGCGATAGGCGCTCTGACGGGCATCAGCGACATAGTAGGCCGCCCGGTTGCCCAACGCATCAATAATAAAGCTGCCCGAGCGGCAGGGCAAGACGCCGCCGCGCATAAAGACCGTCTGCTCGCCGCCGAGGGACAAGGCTTTGTCAAAATCCATGTCCTTTTCCACAAAGGTCGGATTTTTAAGCATCATTTTCCAAATTTCCGGTACCGGCGAACCATAATTTAAAATTCCTTCCCGCGCAACCGAACCGTCATTTAACTGCGGAATATTGTTATAATCAACGTAATCCAGATGAACAACTTCGCGTATCGGAGCGGACGGCATGTTCGGCGCGGCTTTGGGCGCCGTAAAATCGCGAGCTTTTCCGGAACTGCCGACAAAATATTCTTCATCGGGATTGTCACAGGAATCTTGAATACAGACCGTTGTCAGCAAGGTTGCCTGAAAAGCCGTCGTTACCAAATTGACAGCAGCTTCGCTGCCGGAAATCCCGGCGACGGAAGAATAAGACTGTGCCATGGCCTCAAAAGGAATCTGCTTTAACTCTCTTATCAATTCCTGGTGGCGGGCAACAATCTTACTGCCGCTTTGCGCCAAGTACAAATCATCCCCCATCCGGTATAAATCTTCTTTCGCGCGGTCAACCGCCTTGGAAGCATAATCTTTGGCATCGCCAAATATACCGCCGGAACGGCTGATTAAACCGTTAACATAGCCGATTGCCTCAACCAGAGTGATGTTATTTTCATTATCCGGCGCCAGAGAAACATTATCCCGCTCAGCCGCCTGATGAAACTTTTTAAGCAGGTCGGCAACCGTTGAATGATATTTTCCTTCAATAGCCTGCTCTTTACGGATGTAGGACTTTTCGATTTCGGCGATTTTATTCTCAACCGTATCCAGCTTTCTCTGGACTGCGGTTATCTGCGTTCTGAGATTTTTGATTTCCGTTTCTGTCTGTGCAGCCGTCATGTCTTCCGGCAGTTCTTCTTCTCCGGTATTCATATCCGGATATTGAAGCCGATTGAGGCGTTTGGTTGCCTCATTTACCTTTTCAGACAGGGAATCCAGTTCCTTTTCGTAGTTTTCCCGGTTCCTCTGCAATGTCCGCAGCGCCGCTTCCTTGTTTTTCTTCAAAACCAAGACATCCTGTTCTTTGGCGCTTTGCGTCGTGTCAATCTGTATATCACCGTCCGAATCCACTTCCGGAACGCCAGCACTGCTCTGTGCCAAATTACTCAACTGCCGTTCAGCATATAATTTCAATTGCGGCTTGGTTGTGCTTATTTTGTTTAATTCCTGCGCTAAGGCAATGATTTTCGCTTCAAAATTCAACCGGTTCAGATAGGCTTTCATATTGTCATATTTGCCGTCAAGATACTGTCCGTAAAAACTTTTGACATCATTCCAAATCGGGAATTTTTTTATCGGCGTTCCCCATTGCGGAACTGACTTATATTGGTCATCAGCCAGAAGTTTGGCAGCCTCGGCGCCGACATTCCAGGCAATCAGTTCCATATCACGGGTATTTTCTTCTGCTTTCCGGCGATCGTCTTCTTTTACAAAACCGCTGTTATACTGGGATTCCCTTACGACAGCCTTTTTTTGTTCTTCAAGTGACGAGATATCTCCACTGTCAATTTCCGCATCATATTTGATTTCAGCAAAGCCTTCCGTATCAACAGGCGTTGTTTGGGCCGCTTTGGCCGTATCATAGCTGGTTATCGCCCAGCCCGACAGGCCGCTGCGCAAGTCGTAGTCGGTTATCTGATCACCGATATACCGTCCATACCAGACATTTTCAGGGTCTTCATAATAATGTTTCAGATAATCCAGCACGCATTGATCTGATTGTTTTACCGCTTCAACGGATTTTTCATGCAGGCGGACATATTGCTCATATTTCTTGAAAGTTTGGCGTTTTGACGGCAGGGACTGCATCAGATTATGCACTTTAAGAGCATCCAATGCCTTATAATGGATCGGATTAAGCTTTTTTAAGTCTTCCAAAGCCCCCCTGTTAGCGGCAAAAGGCGACTCAATATCAGGAACCGGCGCCTCGGTAAACTTTACGGAAGAGGCGCTGTCAGGATTATAACGGTAAGAATATTCCTGTTCCTGCACTTGCGCAAAAGCCAAAACTTCCCCTTTCCCGGCGGTTGCCCACAACGATGTGTTTTCAGCCATCCGAATTCCCGTATCCAGCAGGCTTTCCTTTTGTTCCGCAGCCTCAGGCGGCGGTGCCGGGCGGATAACATCCCTGATTGCCTTTGCCGTTTCATATTGAACCTTCATTGCGGTTAATTCTTCCAGAACCTGAACTATGTCATCCATCGTTTTATAGGCATTATAGGTATTTTTCCAGGAACCGTTGTCATCATCTCCGACGCTGGCGCCGTTTTCGCCGGATATCATATCCGTTGACATTGTTTCTATACGCGGTTTTATATTGGTATTAAAATCCTGTTCCAGCAAGCGGACTGACGTATACAGTTCATTAATGGTATCATTGTAGAACTGCCGGGCTTTGTCCGTATATTTTTGCCGTTCAAACACATTATTGTTGGGATAGGATAAAAACAAATCATACATTGCCCGCCGGACGGAAACGGGATCGGACGTATCGGCAATTTTTGATTCCACAATGTTTTTTGTGCCGTCGAGAGGCGCCTTTTCCTTATTATAAACGCCTTCATAGTCGCTTTTATATTCATCATATTTAGCTTTGGCGTTTTTAATTTCTTTCTGAGCCTTTTCGACTAATTCGGTATTGGCGACATTTAAAACCGTTGCGGCATTATTGGTTATGACTCCGGCATCCGTCAATCCGTCAATTGTCGGAATCCCTGCAACAGCTGACGATGCGAACAAAACGCTCTCCAAACAGATTATGCCTGCGCATATTTTAGAAAATATTTTCATTTTATTTTCCCTCCGAAGTCGTTTCCGGTTCATAGATATAATTATCAAGATTAAAACTTGTTATATCGTCCGAAGGCTGCGTTTGTTTAACGCTTTCAATGGATGCCAAATCCTCAGATGTCCGTCTTTTCATATCAAGCAGCATAATCTCGACATATTTGGCCATCGCCATTATATTTTTGACGCTCACCTGCGTCCCCATATTCACGGCGCTGACACTTCCATCCAATGCCCCGGTCCGGGCCGCCAGTTTTCCGGTTTCGGTGTTTTCCTCATCCAATCCCTGCTTTAGGGCTACGGCTTTCGGAAAAACATTCAAAACATCCTGAGCGGCAACATAAGTTCTGTAGGTTTTTATTCTGGTAGTATTTTCAGCGTCTTCTGCTTCATTTTCGCCCAAATAGTTTTTAGAAACAGTTTCATTCAGGGACTTTTCGCTGTCCATGCTGTTCAATTTGTCTTCAAGCTGTTGAGCCGCCTTGTCTTTTGCCGCATTGGCCAATGTTGCCGCCTTGTTTTTCAACGCATTTGCCTGACCGTTTATATCCGTCAGCTGTCCGAGGCTTTCCGCGCTAATTTCTTTTTGTGTTATTTCTAATTTTGCCTGCAATGCGGTAATTTCTGCCTCATTCTTCTTTATCTGCGATTTATATTCCTCCGCTTTTTGCGGATTTTCCTTAATCATTTTTTGCAAATTGTCATTGTTTTTTTGCAGGACCTCTACTTTTGCCCGGGTTGTCTTGGACTCCGCCGCCATTTTTTCATTCAGTTCCGTCGTCAGTTTTTCCTTCTGCGCTTCCAAATCTGTCAGTTTTTGTATGTCTTCTGTTTTTTGACCAACAGTATCCACTGCTTTTTGCAGCTTTTCATTTTCGCTCAACCCTGTTTTATCGGCAATATCAGATGCCGCATCCAGCCCGGCACCCAAAGGATCTTCTTTTATTGCATTTATTTTTTCTTCGGCATTTTGCTTCATTTCCATCATGGCTTTGCCGGCTTCAGCAGCGCCTTTGCCATAAGTAATCGCTGTTTGTATTGCCACAGATTCATCCATTTTTTTCTTTCCCGTTTCCAGATAACCGGAAATCGTTTTGGTTATTTCAGCCGCACTGCCGCCGGCATCAATTTTCGGCAAAGACAATGCCGGCCCGGCCGTGCAAACAAAAAACAAAGCCGTTGTGAAAAACAGTTTTCTCATTTTTCACCTCCCGCGGTTGAAATTCCCGTGCGCTGAGCCTGATAATTTTTATTTTTTTCCGTCAGGTTAAAGTCGTAAATAGCGCTTTCAAATTCCAATATTTTTTTCAGCCGGGCAGCAGTTACCATCGCCCTTTTCTGTACAGCACTAATAATCTGCCGAGTGTCAGTGGTATCAATTTCTTCCGGCGTTGCCGCTTTTTCTTTCGCTAAGGCAACTCTGGTTGACAGAGCACGGGCATACATACTGGCCAGATTTTCCCGTTGGATGGCTTCCATTTTCTGGTTTTGACTTTCAGTGATGGCGACATCATCCCCGTCTCCCAGCTGGGCATTAAAGTTTTGGCTGACTTCCTCCTTGCTGGTTTTGGGATCATTGACATTTGAGATAAACGACGGCGTCGTATTTTTCAGATTGTTTGATTTCCCGGCAATCGCATCTAAATTTGTCCCTCTGATATTTTCGATTCCCATTACGCCGGCAGAACTTTCCATATTCTCCGCCGCGCTTAATGCATCGTCCAGATTTCCTTCCCGAACCGCAGAGGCCATATTTGAAGCGCTGTCGATAAACCCTTTGGCACCGTTTACTTTATCGGTCAATTCTCTTTTGTACGTTTGGGCATCTTCATAAACAACCAATCCCTGCTTCACGCCCGTATCAACCTTTTTCAGCGTCTTTTGGACTTTTTCCTTATCAGCAAAAGCACCGGCAACCGATATCAGGCTGAAATATCCTAAAAACATATATGCCAAGAAACGAAGTTTAACCATTGCCCGCTCCTTCATTTCCTTCCCCGGTATATTTTGCATTATACTTCGCCAAACTATCCATAGCATCCAAAGATACCTGCGCGGCATAGACTTTCAAGATATCATTCAATAACAGCTGCATTTGTTTATTTGTTTCCGCAACGCTGTTGATATCATCCCGGATTGTTGAGCTTTCTTTCAAATCATCATTAACTTTTTTCAGCACTTCGTCTTCATAATTAGAGGCTTTATTTTTCATAGCCATCGCCTCGGCCGCCAAACTTGACGCCGTATCCTGCATGATATTTGTATAAAGCGTATTGCCGGCAGCCGCGGTCTGCATATCGCTGGCAGAACGGTAAGCGACCAAATCCTGCAAACATTTTTTCATGGCTTCTTCATCTTCAAGGTTATTGACATTAATCTCACAATAACGCGCCAACAAATCTGAAAAAACAAATTCATCTGTTTTGGCATTTTTTCCTGTTGGCGTATTCATTAGCGACGCCGTATCTTCTCCGTCTTCGGAAGAAACCTGCGCAAAACTCAAGATCTGCGACATTTCAACGGAAGCAGCATAAATTTTTTCCGCCTTATCTGCATTAAAACTCTGTTTTTCATAAAAACTCTGTACCGGTTTAACATTCGGCCGTTTGCGAAAATTTCCCTGCGGCACGGTTGTTTCCGTTACGGGAAGAAGCTGTTCAGTTACTTCATCCGGCTTCGGCAATGTGTTTTTAGATTCCGGAGAAACATCTGTTTCTTCAACAAAAGGTTCCGGTTCTCCTAAAGGCATGGGCGTATTTTCCGTATTCACAGAGAAACTCCCGTCCTCTGGCAAAACCGCGTTTTCCGTGCCTTCCCCTTCAGCCTCATCTCCTTTAAGTTCAGAAATTTCGGTTTTCAAACGTTCAATTTCCGCTAAAGCTTCATTCAAATTCTGAATCGTTTCGGAATTTTCCTGAACCGCCGTATTGCCGACTGTTCCCAGCGGCTGTTGCTGTCCCTGAGCCTTTAAGGCATTCAGTTCAGCCTGCAAACGGGCAATTTCATTTTGAGCTGCCGCCAAATCCGTTGCCGCTGACGTATTGTTTACCGTTGTTTCCGGTAGAGGTTGCTGAGGCTGATTAAAACTTTGGCGGCTGCTTGACAGCGCAGGCGATGGACTTCCCGTCTGGGGAATAACTTCAGAAACAGCTCCTTTGGCATCGGAAATACTTTCTTTCATCCCAGAGGCCATATCTTTGGCATCAGACAGTCCGCTTTGTGCCGTAGCTGCTATATCTTTGACATCGTTTACAGCGCTTTGAGCTTCATTTTTGTAACGTTCAGCTTCGGCTTTGGCATCTTCAAGCGCTTGCTTTTGCGCCTCAAGCTCACTTTTATACTTATCGTATTCTTTTTTGGCTTCTTCCAGATTTTCTTTTTGTTTTTTCAGCTTTTCAACTTCTTTCTGGGCATCTTCAATTCCCAACTGTGAGATGCTTGATTTGGCGCTGCCGATTGTTGAATTTATCTCTCCGGTCAATGATGTGGCTTCAGCCACAATTGAAGATTGCTTGACCAATTCAATATTTGACTTGACGCCTTCCCCGATTGCGGAAAAGTCAACTGTCGGAATCAGTGCGATTGCAGAGGATGAAGCCAGCAATATGCTGATTCCGGCCATAATTCTGATGAAACTGTTCCTGTTCATTGACATTGGCAACCTCCATTATAATATCTGCGGCAAAAGCCTTATTTTTAATATTAACATATTTTGTGTTACAACTGTGTGAACTTTACTCTTATCATGCAATATTTAAATATTTCGTAACAAAATTATCCTCACCGTATTCCCTGATGAGCTCTTCAACCAACAAAACGTTTTTACGGCCGGAGTTATACAGTTTCAAATACGGCCCCAAACCGCTCAAATCGACGTCGAGAATCACAGATTCACCGGTTGCAGGGCGGGAAAGAAGAATTGCATAGGGAAAATCACGATAGCTTTTACCAAAAATAAAATCTATTTCCCGCTGCGTCAGATTCCAGTTGGCATAATCCTCCGGGGTGGCCTGCGGGTTGCGGAAAAAGATAACCGTCTGACACTGGCCGCGGATAACTTCGCCGACGCCAAGTGTATCAATGATATTCGGCTGTTGGAAAGCGCAGAGATAAGCCTGGCGCTTTTTACGGCCTTCCTGTAACCCAATCATGAAATAATCGCGGAACATCGGGTGTTTCAGCATCGGTGCCGTTTCATCAATCATAATCAATGACGGCACGCCGGTTTCGCCCGTTTCAGACTGAATTCGGTGCATAATATAGCTGATGACGGCCGGCGCCAACGTTTCATCTTCAAAAATATGGGTAAAGTCGAAAGCCATAAAACGTTTTTGCCTTAAATCAAGGCTATCGGTGTCAGCATTGAAAATATTGCCGTACTGTTCGGGATTTATCCAGCGGAAAAGTTCGCGACGCATATTCCCGGTCGGCGAAAAACAGCTTTTATACAGATTTTTCATCACCCGCTCTTCCGGCCGCAGATAGTCAAAAGCCGTTGTTACTGCGCGGCCGATTTCCTTTTCGGACAAGGCATCGTCAACCATGGTAATAGCTTTCATCCAACGGCGCAGAAATGCGCGGTTGGTCGGATTATCAGTACAGTCAAACGGATTCATAGACACATTTTTTTCATCGCCGTCAAAACCGATATAAGCGCCGCCGATAGCGCGAGTAAAGATTTCCGCACCGCGGTGACGGTCAAAGAAGAAGACGCGCAAATCGCCATGCCGCATGGCCTGTCCGGCCAAAAACGTCAGCAACGTTGTTTTACCTTGTCCGGTCGGACCGATAATACAGCAGTGCGCCACAGCGGAATCTTCGTCAGATACATGGAACTGGAAACGGTATGCAGAACCGGACGTGGTCCGGAAAATGCTGATAGCCCCCGATCCCCAGTCGCTCTTACTGAAACCTTCAGACGGTTTGTCAAAAGAAACGGCGGTTGCCACAACGCGCGACAGATAACGGTAGGTTCTGGGATATGTTTCATAAGTCGGGAACTGATTGAAGAAAGTAGCCTGCGTGACCCAACCTTCCCGCACCGGCGTTACGCTAAACAAACGACAAATACGCTGGACCTCGCTTTCGCCGAAATCAATTTCTTCAATACTCTCGCCTTTTATAATAATTGTCATGGCATATTCCGTCAGCGCCTGATAATCGGCATCACTTTCTTCAATAGCGGAGAGCGCTTCGGCATATTGGTTAATTACATCCGGCGAAAAACTGGTAATCTGTGCCATACGCTGCTGCTGCATCAGCAAGGCGCGGGCATGGGGCTTAAAAATCGGTTTGATATTGTGCAACAGGGTCAATTCGCAGTCTATGGACAACAGGGTGGCAATCATGCTTTCATCCATATAATCTCCCGAAGTTCTAATCCCCATGCTGATGGCATACATTTCCTTATCACCGGAAAAAAAGCGGATAATTCCCTGTTCACCGGTAAAATGAATATGGTCTGCTGTCAGCAATTCATTAAGCTGATAACCTTCTGCCCCGCGGACTTTCGGTTCCGGTTTGCTGATTGGGCTGCAGATGCGGGAAAATATAGACAAGGGGCTTTCATTCGCCGGACTGTCTTCCGTTTCATACATTGGCTTAACGCCGTAATCGTTTAATGTCGCCAACAGGCTTTGTGACGCATAATTCAAATCTTTTAACGCATCCGGGCGGTCTGGAACCGACAGGACAATATAATGCCCATTGGAATAGACCCGATCCAGATTGCTTTTCCAGGTGGCAGAAATCTGCTCCAAAAGCTGGTTGTTAAAATCACCTTTGTCTTCTTCCAGAGGGATACGGTCACGCAAAGTTATAACGCGGCAGATGACCTGCAAATCAGACATTCCGTCAATCCAGGATTTTCGCGCTTCGAGCATGGAGAGATTTTTTTCTTCGGTTACGAAGGACAGATCAGCGCCCTCGACTTTGAAAACGCGGGCAAAAGCACCGTTATAGCAACGAATGGTAATACCGTCAGACATTAATTTATTAAAAGGCAAAAAGTCCGCCACCCGGGATTCATAAGGCTGCGGCAGAATACTGCGGCCCAGGCGCGTTGCCCACAGTCCGGCAAAAGCCGCTGCGGAAACAAAGCCGATAAAAGCAACCAAAACCTCAAGGGACGACAGCCCCTGCACAAAAGTGCTGAAAAAGTTAAAATCAGGGCTCAAATTTATTCCCCTTTACTTTATACAAATTTTTAGATACGCGGTGCGTTTGCCCGTAAGCCTGAATCATGGTCGAGATATGCGGTTCTTTGGCTCCGTACAGCACTATTCCGGCGTGAACACCGACAATGCTGAACAAGAAGAAAATCGGGTTTATATCCAGCACCCCGATGGACATAAACATCAGCGGAAACTGCAAAGCCAGATTGATGAGGGTCGGCAAAAAAGGACCCCACAAAATTTTGGGAGGATTGGCAACCGCCTTCAGAATAAGTGCCCGCATTTTTCTTTCCTCTTGTTGTTTTATTATATTTTATGACATTACGCTCAGAGTTTCAAGCATCATAAAACATATAAATCAAAGCCGGAGAACAGAATCTGTCCCCAGCTTTAAATATAATCAGTTTTTATGAAAAAGAAGTTAATAGCCTGCCGTCATGAGGCATTAATAAGACTGTCCTGAATGGTAATAGCATTTTCCTTTATGTCGGACTCCGTCATATACATCAAAATTCCGGCAGTCATGGCAATAACCAGTAAGCCGATGATAATTGCCGACAGCCATTTCCAGTTCAGATTTCCGAAGAAGCCGCCGATTGCCACGCCGACGATACCAAAGCCGGCAACGGCATAGATTATCATCTTCATGCCTTCGAAAATAGTCGAACCGCTTTTGGTCAGCTGGCTGAACAAAGCTCCTTTTTTCCCAGAACCTCCAGAAGAACTCGTTGTGGTTGATGACGAACTTGAGGAAGATTCCGGTTTACTCTGGGAAACGGAACTGCTCGAACTTGAAGCCGGAGAAGAAGACGTATTGGTCTTTTTCCCAGACACATCATCTCCGCTATAAGCACCCATTCCAGGAACTTCCGGGTTTCCGAAATTAACTATTCCGCTACTGTTCTTCATATCCCTAGCTGCAACAAAATTCGAACTATCTCCCGTCGCCATGTAATCATCCATACCTTGCTTTTCCATTTCATTGCCATTAAATGAATAGGTGCCATCGCTGTTTTGCTGCCAGGCCCCATTCCAGCGTTTATCTGTTGGATCAATATTTCTGAACTTTAAATCTTTGGCCTGATAACTATAGGTGGTATTAGTATTAAACTGCTGCGCAGAAATATTTTTCGCCCCCAGACTTAAAAACAAGAGCGCTAAAAATGTATAAATAAATATTTTACCAAACTTCATCTTCCATTCTCCCCAAAAATCAGTCCGCATTAATAAGGCTGTCCTGAATAGATATGGCACTGTCTTTTATATCAGATTCCGTCATATACATCAAAATTCCGGCAGTCATGGCGATAACCAACAAGCCGATGATAATTGCCGACAGCCATTTCCAGTTCAGATTTCCGAAGAAGCCGCCGATTGCCACACCGACGATACCAAAGCCGGCAACGGCATAGATTATCATCTTCATGCCTTCGAAAATGGTTGAGCCGCTTTCCGTCAACTGGCTAAATAAGGCAGCGGCGGCATTTTCCGGGCAAAAAATCAAAGAAATCACCGCTCCGGCAACGAGCATTGATTTCTTTGGTTTCAAACACACAATGTGTTTTGATAAAAAAGAAAGGAAACGCCGTGAAATTCTGTTTTTTACCATATTTTTCACGAGGCGCTCCTTTCTTAAGCGTTATACTAAATGCGGTTAATATGCTAAATGTTACCGAATGTAGTGGTAAGACCTGCTGTTGTAGCCTCTGTACTACCCGTAGCATATTCAACAACGGAACTTGCCGCAGCCAAAATAGCCAGACCAACGGCTAATGACGCAAACCATTTCCAGTTTACTTTACCGAAAATAGCAGCCCAGGCCAAACCAACCAAACCAAAACCACCGATAATAAAGATGATGGTCTTAACAGACGAGAACACTGATGTTGCTTTCTGCTGAGCCGTCTGCATAATGGTAGAACCAGATGTTGACTGAGCAGAAGCATCACCAGCCATAGCCAGGACTAAAACCAGAGCCATGGTCGCCAATGTCCAGATATTTTTTTTCAGGAATTGCATTGTCTTTCTCCTTAAATTTAACAGCAAAAAACTCTATACTCTTTTATGATACCTGATTTTTTTATATTTTGCCAGAATTATCAAAGGCGCAAAAATCACAGCAACATATTGTTTTTACATATTTTTTACAAACTGTAACAAAAAATTCACAGTTCTTAAAATCATGTTAACATACTCTTTGAATATCATTAAAAAGTAAAAATTTTGATAACAGCCAAGCATAAGAAAAGACATAACTTTTTTTCTAAAATTCTGGGTATAAAACAATAAACCCTTTGCCAAGAGTCGCATTTTGATTTATCTAGATTTTAGAGAGGTTAATTTTATGATAAAAGCGGGTTTGAAAACTTTCGTTTGCAGCTTTTTTTTATCACTGTTTGCAGTCATTACCGCAAACGGATTAATTTCCCGTGCTTCCAAATCCTCTCAGCCGGAAACATCTCTCTCTCATAAAAATATTTCATTGTTTCTTAAGAATGACAATATTTCCCTTCTGCACAAAGCCGTTTCCGTAAAGAAAATCGCGCTTGTCAAACCGGCAGCCTCTCCTCAGCCGGATGAAGCGCAAAACAACGCTTTTATTGATATTTCGAATAATCCACCCGAAGCGGAGGCGGCTGAACAGTCAGCTCCCGTTTCCCTGCCGGAAGAAAATCTCTCCACCCCTGACCCGCAAAAGGAAAAGATTATCGCCTTGCTGGAAAAAACCGAATTACCAAAATTTGAGGCAAGCGAAGATTTAACTTCCGAAAACCCTGACACAGCTCATCGGGAAGAAGAACTTCAGCAAAAAGACGAAGAACCCCATACATCTTCTGACGAACATACCTTAAACCAGCCACAGCAGCTGGCTTTTGCGCATCAGGAAAATACGCTTTCAGCTTCAACCAACAAAGTTTACAAAGACGAAAACTATTCCGGCAAGCTGTTAATCCCCCTGCAAAGGGACGGAAGAAGGCCGGTTTATGCCAACAATAAGATTACAATAGACGGTCGCGGCGCCGACAGACAGCTTGCAGCTGCCGACGCGAATAAGATCATAAAGGATATCCCCTCTTCTTCCCAAAAAAAAGAAAACGCCAAAGAAGACCATTCAGACAGTTTGCCGTCCGATTGGGAAACGTTGGAGAAAAAAAAAGATACATTACCTCTGACATCGGAAGATAAGGGGCTGTACGACATGCAAAAAGTTGAAATTCTGGAGAAAATTCCAGCAGAAGCTTCGATAGAAAATACAGCAAAAGATGATACATGGCTGGCGGCAAAGGGGACCAATTTTCCCAAAAACAACACAATAAAAAATACCGATTATTTTCAACGGGCCGAAGACAAAGAAAAAATCTCGCAGATTTTGAGCGGAGTGCCTTCAACCGAAAGCAACAACAAAGAAGTAAAAGTCGCCGGAGAAGTAGTTAAGAATATTCTTATCCCCATTCCCGAAGACATTATGCAAGACAAAAACCTGACGCCCCAGCTGGTTTCTGACCCGCAGGACAAACTCATTGAAGACGAACTGACCGAAAAAGAAAAGGAAGAAAAACTGTTCTCAGATTCACCGTCTTCCGAAACAGCCTTTCCGTTTGAAGCGCCTCAAACAACAGAAGCCTCCGGAAACAAAAGCAGCGGCTTGTTCAAAAGCCTGACTTCTATTTTTTCCAGCAGCGGCAGTACAACATCTCAGTCTTCAGCAGAAAATACCTCCTCCGAGAAAAAAAATACCGGAAGATTTTTTTTCAGCAATGATTACGATATTCCTATGGACGGGAAAATACTTCCAACGGAAATCAGACTGTCATTTCAAGCAAACCGCGCTGAAATTTCGGGGAAAACCCTAAAATGGGTGCAGGCTTTCGGCGAAAAGGCTAAAAATAACGAAAATATTATTATCGAAATAAGGATTGACGGAACGACGTCTTATGAACTGCAACAAAAACGTTTAAATTTGTTATACAATATTTTAACTAATTTGGGTTTAGACTACAGTAAAGTCAATACGGTATTTACCAACAGAGAAGCAAATTCGTTTATTCTCAGAACGGTAAAAGCCAAGGAAAACAACAATAAAGAAAGCGATTCGGCATCCTTATACTATCGCCGCTGGTAAACTGGTAATAAGTTGCGACTCGAGCTTGATTATTTGTTTTCAACATGTATTATGAATGTAAAAAAGTAAAAAAATGTTGCTAAAGGAATACTAAAAATGAATGCAAAAACAAAATTAACGGCAGCGTTACTGGCTTTGTTTGTCGTTTCAGGATGCGCAGGCATGCAGGAGCCGGCGCCAGAATTGCCGGTTGTTCCTTGCGAAGATGAGGCTTCCAACAGCAATTTTGAACCGCAGCAGGGCAGCAATGAATATGTCAATTATACCCAGACAGCTGCAAACTACAGGGAATACGGCGAACGGACGCAACGAGATCAGTATATTACCCAGGCCGGCGCAGGAAACAATCTTTCCGCGGCCATTCCCCCGAGAATTGAAGATGAATTTATTGATTATGAAGAAGAAATCAGATCAACCGAAGACAACGGCACCGGAAATGACGGGAATTATACCGGCGGATATAATGCAGAAGACCCGGTTGAAGACTGGCTGGCCGAAGAAGGTAAAACTTTGAAAGAATTGCTGACGGACTGGAGCGAGAAATCCGGCTGGCGTTTGGTTTGGAAATCAAACCGCAATTATACGCTGACTGCCGGCGCTATGTTCAGAGGCCGTTTTGCCGATGTCAGCTCCGCGTTAATCCGAGCTTTTGCCCGTGCTAAACCGGCTCCTATCGGAACTTTTTATAAAGGCAACAGAGTATTAGTTGTTGAGACATTGGAGGATGAGAATGCATATGAATAATTTTTTTAAGTACGGAGTTGGCTTGGCACTCGTAACCATTGCAGCCGCATGCTCTATGTCGACAAGTATGGACGCTACGCTTGAGAAAGAAGTTCAGACCGCCACAGCAATACGCGAAACAGCCAAAGCCCCGACGGATTTGGCTCCGGATGATGTGGTCAGAGTAAAAAACGATATCTGGCTTGGGGATACCAGCGAGATTGAGTATGATGGCCAGCCTATTCCGGGATATCTGGAAAATCGTGAAGGAATTACCTTAATCAGCAACAGACCGATTACTTTGTTTGAAATCGGCGACATGATTAATAAAATTACTTCTTTGAAAGTCAGATATGCCCCAGGATTGGAAGACAACCTCAAAAAGAGCGCCCAATCAAATAAGCCGAACCCGGAAACAATTAATGCCGACTGGGCGGAACCGGATAAAATGCTGGTTTCTTACAGAGGTCCTTTAAGCGGCTTACTGGATGAAGTTTCATCTCGTTTCGGCATTTGGTGGAAATATGACAAGAAAGAAATTTATTTCTATAAGTATATTACAAGAACTTTTGTTCTTTATACCTTGCCGTCCAAGCCGTCATTGTCCGTTCAGGTCGGCGGTCAGACAGAGGGTTCAAACGGCAATTCGTCAATTTCACTCTCCAGTACAGTAGAAGTCGAATTGTGGGGTAATATTGAAAAAGCCATTACATCCATGGTTGATAAGGATTCAAAACTGACGATTGACTCTGCTAACGGCACGATTTCGCTGACGGCAACACCAAACGACGTCAAGAAAGTTGCAAAGTATATTAACGAACAAAACGCCAGATTGTCCCGCCAGGTTGCAATCAGTGTTAAAGTTCTGCAGGTTACCGTTAACGATTCTGATTCATACGGCTTAGATTTAAGCGCAGTTTTTGACGACGGGCAATCCAAGGTTTCTTTGCTCAGCCCGGTTAACTCCCTCGGCGATGAAGTGGCTAAAAACCTGGAAATGCGCGTTATGCCCGGAAACTGGAATTTAGGCGCCAGTATCCAAGCTTTATCAAAACAGGGAACAACCAACGTTGTTACCAGCGGTACGGTAACAACACTAAACAACAAGCCGGCTCCGATTCAGGTTGTCCGCAAGCAGAATTATATTTCAGAAATTACCAAAACGAACAGCGGCGGCGACGGCAACTATTATGACGTTTCTACTGAAACGGAAGAAATTGAAACAGGTTTTACCATGGACGTTTTGCCGAGAATTTTGGAACACGGACGTTTGCTGTTAATGTTTAACCTGACATTGTCTGACCTGATTTCTCTGGAAAAAGTTCCTTTGGGCGGCAACGGCGAAGAAGATGACGGACAATATATTCAGAACCCGATTATCGAATCTCGCGGCTTCAACCAGGAGGTTGCTTTGAAGTCAGGAGAGTCTCTGGTGCTGACAGGTTATGAACGCGTAAACAATACCGCGGAAAAAACCGGCGTTGGTTCTGCCACAAACTCACTGTTCGGCGGTACGGCAACAGCATCTAAAGAAAGAGCTATTCTTGTTATCATTCTGACACCGGTTGTTTTGGAATCCCCGATGAATCCAGAAACCAGGGTAACAAACAGAATATAAGCAATATTTGAGCATATAAGGACAAACAAAAGTGCTAGAAGATGCAAAGTTATTAGACGAAGATTATGAAGAAGGCGGTAACAAAACTTGGGCTGCAAGCATTACCGTTGACGGATTAACTTATGCCACAAACTTATTCTGGCAGCCTTTACAGAATACGGAAGACCCGATTTCCGATGTCAGCGAGGCTTCCGAGGGTATTTTGGAAGGCGCGGATTTGTTCTGCATCAAGCAAGGCAAGGCTCCGCAATTCGGTATCTGTGTTTCCAAGCAAGGATATAAAAGCGGAGAATTGGTCGGTGCCATTTCCGCAGCTTCTGCACTTGACGGTTTGTCCTCTTTTGTCGCCGTATTTAAAGTAAACACCGGCTGGTGGTATATCTGCGTCAGAAACGATATTATCCTTTCTGACGGCGATATGGTGTTTGTCAACGAAGAAGACGCCAAAACCCAGTTTATGTCAATGCTCGCCGTTCCGGATTGGGAGAAGAAAATCGCCCCGGCCGAGTGGAACATTGACGGAACGGAAGACATTGACCTGACGGAGCTGATGAAAAAAGGCGCCCGCGGCAAACTGCAAAAGATAAAGGCGCTGCGTGGGACTAAGCTGTTGGTTGTCATTTCCATTTCGGCAGTAGTTGCTTTGTGGCTGTTGTTTACAATCATCGACAGCATCTTTCTGGCGCCGCCTAAAAAGCCGATGATTGCCCCGATAAAGCCTAAAGTCGTACAGCCGGTTAAGGTCATTCCGGAAGTCAAGCCTTGGGAAAAACTGAGCGATGCCGGTTATCTGATGGCCAAATGTTA
>ENA-UESE01000218-UESE01000218.1-human-gut-metagenome-genome-assembly--contig:-NODE-218-length-86962-cov-39.721390_pt1 | contig 86962 bp, 76 predicted proteins | sample MGYA00242995_ERZ507996 | MGnify/ENA primary metagenome ERZ507996 (study PRJEB26167, sample SAMN06115489) | human gut metagenome | host: Homo sapiens | place: China:Sichuan | collected 2015-04-15...
CCCTATTCCCTGGAAATCCTTTCCGAGACGTATAACAATATTACTTTTGCAGACGAATGGTACAATGCATCGGAAGACATTTCCCTTCCCATGATCGGAGAAAACTGGGACTGCTTCTATGATGAAAATTATACCTATCAGTGGGATTATACCTATCAGTGGGAGGATGGAAAACTCAGCATTTTTGATGGCGAGAACTGTCTGTACGTGCTGGAATATCCGACAGACAAATGGTACGTCAACGGTAATAATGCCTGTCTTGAGAACGGAATTTTTTACGGGGCTTCGGTAATGAACGGTTATGCGCAGCCGGACAGTTGCTTTATGTTTGCCTATGATCTGGAAAATGAGAAACTGCTGTGGCGAAGTGCCGACCAGACTTATAACAGCATGAATTTTCTCGTGAAAGGGGACGTGATCTTCTGCGGCTATGGCTTTACCGCAGAGGATGATTACCTCTACCAGTTGGATAAAAATACCGGAGAAGTGATCGATCGCCTGCCTCTGAAAAAAATGCCGGATCTCATGGCAGAGAAGGACGGCCGGTTGTATGTGCATACCTATAGTTATGATTATGTGATTGGGATATTTTAAATTGATAATATCAAAATAATTAGCATCAGTTAATGAAATTGCGATAAAAATATCGTTTGTGTGAATGCTTGTGGGAGGAGAATTCAGGTAAGGAAAATGAACGAAAAGATGACAAAAAAGCAGAAAGTGGTATTTGCAGTTGTGGCAGCAATGCTTGTGCTGGGGATAATTATGTCTTACATATTTTTGATGAAAAATCAGCATATAGACAGTATACCTGAAGAAAAAAAGATGCCTGCCATGAGTGATACAGAAGACTATGAAGTACGTGAAAGTGATGAAAGCATTCAAAGCAGCGAAACAGAAGAAGATTATTATATGACATCTACAGGAGTAACAGCAGAGGAGCAATTTGCTGAAGAGATTAAAAATGATATTTTAAAGCATGATTGGGATGCGCTATCTGAGAAGATTTCATATCCTATTGTAATAAATGGAACTACGGTTACTAATCGTGAAGATTTTTTAAAACTAGATATTGATGGAAAGCTGAATCAAGAATTTGTAGAGGCTATTCGTGCTGAAACATGCCGAAAAATGTTTTGTAATTGGCAAGGGGTGATGATGGGGGATGGACAAATCTGGTTTGACAATGTTTATAAAGGAACAGGACCTTGGAAACTATCAATTATCGGAATTAATAATATGCTCGAGACAGAATCGGAAAACCTGAATGCGGAAGAAACGATAGAGCCAGATTCGGAAACGGCAGATGGCAGTGTGGACGAATTATCCATGGATGAGATCAAAGAATTGCTTTTTGGTGAGTGGAAAGTTACGAAATTGCTTGGCTTTACACACGTACAAAACGATTATACGAATTATCCGGAAGGACATGATATCATAGGCAATCATATTGTGATAAATGAAGATGTATTTTCCAGTGAAGGGCTTGAAAAATATGAACGTTATCAATGCGAGATTTTAGAACCTTCTTATGAGGTATCTCCTATAAAAGAACGTAATTTAATCTATTATGTAAAGGAAGCTATAAAAGACGATCCGGAACTATATGATTGGATTCTGAATTATGATGAATTACAGGATTTAAAAATAAGGGGCACAAGAGATGGAATAAAGGGGAAGTCTCCGGCAGTAGACATAATGCTTTCCAGCGATAAGCAGTTTGTTATTCTTACGATGGATTGTGCTTTTTACCTGTTGGAAAAAGAATGATATTGGGATGACGTGCGAGGGGATTACGAATGAATACTTTTAAAACAATAGCATTATTGCTTGTAGGTACAGTATCATCTTTGATGTTAATGGGATGCGGAGAAATAGACACCGGGACGGAAACATCTGCGTGGGAGAAAGAGACTGCTACAATTGTGCCGGAAGAACCTAAAACGGAGATTATACTTGGAGATATCGGGGGAGCGTCGACATTACATGAAGCAGTAGCTGATTTTAATGGTAAAAATGACGGAATAACAATCACAATACATGATTATTACGAAGAAAATATAAGCGACGGAATTAGCCGTTTGTATGATGATATTTTGACAGGAAAAGGACCTGATATCATTAGTTTTTCGACAGATGAGATGGATGTGGAAGTGCTTACAGAAAAGGGCGCAATAGAGAATCTTATTCCCTATCTGGAGAAAAGTGATGTGATTGGGGAAGAGGACATCGTTGATTCCGCGTATCAGGTTTTGACAGCGGATGGTGGCTTGTATATGTTGCCAACGAATTTTGTGTTATATACATTGATAACAAAAGAAAAATGGTGCAGTAACAAAGAAAATTTTACCTTCGAGGAAGCCTTGCGGGCCGTTCGGGAATGTGAAGAGGATCCTATGATTTCACGGGATTTATTTTTACAGGAAGGGGCAATCTGCGGAGGATATTCCGGGGAAACGGAAGATAACAGATTGGAACAATATATAAAAATTGCAGAACAATTACCGCAACAGGCGATGTTTCAAACGAATGACCTTTTGATGCGGGAAGGAAAAATTCCATTCAATCTTGAGTGCATAGGTGACATGCAACAATATTTATATAAAAAATCCGTATGGGGTGAGGATGCAGTCTATACAGGATTTCCGGGAGCAGAGGGAAAGGGAAGAATATTTATTTTTGACAACTGTTTCGCCATTAACAGTCAAAGCACGCACAAAGAAGAAGCATGGAAGTTTGTGGAAAGCTATTTTACTGAGGAAGGACAGAAAACGATTGCTCCCAATTGGAATTTCTCAATATTGCAAGATGTGCTGGATCAACAGCTTAGTGATAGCAGAAAGCAGGAATATTATCAGACATCGGATGGAAAAAGAGAGAAACTTCCTATTCTGACATACGAAATTGGCGGTACCTATGAAAATGTTTATGCGGCACAAGATGAGGATATACAGGATGTAAGGGAGATGATAAATAATACGAAGGTAATGCAACGCAGTGACCTTCCTTTAATAGGGATTACGCAGGAAGAGGCGTTGTATTATTTTAACGGAGAAAAAAGTATAGAAGAAACAGCAGCGGCTATAAGTAATAAAATTGATGAAATGCCGAATGCAAAAAATGCACAGCCAGATATGGATGTCATTATCAATATAGGGGATTTTTCAGTTTCCTTATATGAAGGTGAGCAAGAAATATTGGGGAAGCTGGATGAGATGGGGCTGTTGTATGAAAAGGTTGAGGATTCGGATAACAAAAAATATAATTATTATTATAACGTAGGTGATGGGGAAGCTCAATTTATACAAGTTTATTTTCTTGAAAAAGAATGTGTCAGAATAAGAATCAGCAGTAATGAAACATTTGCACATACCTCGAGAGGCATATATTCCGGAAATACTTATTCTCAAATGGTCGAACAATATGGAGATTCTTATGAAAAACATACTTATATAGGCAAAGAGAGATATACCATTTATCGTTATGCTTTAGGAGAATGTTTCCATGAATTCGGCATACCGGGGGAAACGACCGGTGAAATCTATAATGTTGATGTTTATGTTTCCGGTCAGATGCCTATCTATGATTATGGAGAAGAGATTGTAGAGGATTAGAAATTTTTGAAAATATGTAAGGCGATGAGACGGAGTATATGGAATGGCTGAATGCAAACGAAGGTAATGCTGAAGAACTGGAGATTCCGTATTTTTCATTTACGGAAGAAAATATTGTGAGAGAAGAAAAAAGAAGATAATTGTGGGAGGAACAAAAAATGACCAAAAAGCAGAAAGTAGTATTTGCGGTTGTGGCAGCAGTTGTGGCAGCAGTGCTTGTGCCGGGGATAATTTTGTCTTACGTATGCTATCATTTTATTTATGGGACAAGAATCACTTCCCGGGAGGGAGAAGCATACCACAAATTAGAGGGAAAGGGAGTCTACAGCCCGTTAGCGGTGTTTCCTTCCGCAGATATGGACACCGTTTCACAGGATTTTTATTATCAGACCCGTGATGAAATATTTGCAGCAACCTGCCAGATCTATTTGGAAAATCAATATACCAGGGAACAGTATGAGGCAGAAACAGAACGTCTGCGTAATTTGGAATTTTCTTATCAGGATCAGACGAATATGCTCTATCAGGATGAAGAAAATTATTGCAGCGTTGCGTATGTGGCAATGGCAAATTGGATCGACCGATATGAATATGCCATCACGTTAGACGACAGTAATACCATTATTTATGTTTATCTGCAGAACATGGATGCAAAGGACATACATATGCAGTCTGCCTACCTTCCGAAATATTTTCAGGATAATAATGTCGGAAAGCATCAGGATACAGACCCTATGACCTCGGATTACAGAAGTTTCTATGCGTTCCGGATAGGAGATCATTATATAGACTGTATGGACTTGGCAGATCAGATTGAAATCGCCGATACCGAGCCGGAGACTGAGGCAGAGGATGTAGCATAGGAAGTTGAATCTAATTAATTTCTGCAAAACAATGGAGAGCAGCTAACAGATTGCTGTGCGTAATATTTGACAGTATGTTATTCGTTATAGGATAACGGAGTAATAGGCATACTATATAATATCTCTGTCGGATCCGTGACAGAGATATTTTTCAATAGTGTAAATAAAATTTGACAAAGTAGATATAAATGTTTAATAATATTTACATAAGGAGATGGGATTATGCCGAAAAAAACAATAGTGTTGTTGCCTGAAACAGAAAAAATACTGGAACAAATGGGGCTACAGATAAAGTATGCAAGGCTGCGCAGAAAATTGACGTCGGAATTGGTTGCGGAAAGAGCAGGAATCAGCAGAGCTACTTTAGTATCCATAGAAAAAGGCTCACCTTCTGTGGCAATGGGCTGCTATGCGGCTGTGCTTCATGCATTGAATTATATGGATAAGGATTTACTGCTTGTTGCTAAAGATGATGAATTGGGACGAAAGTTACAGGATCTTGATTTGCCTGTAAGAAAGCGCGCACCCAGGAGGGAATAAATATTTCGGAGGCAAACTTTTATTTGCCAATAGAGGCAGTGCCATACTATGAGATATCAACAGAACAGGCGAAGAAAAATGTCACAGATATATTTTAAACGCACGATAAACGCACGCGTGCGTTTATAAGATAGTCTTTTGCAATCAAATTAAATAAGTGAAACAGTGTTTAGCTTTTTTGAAAACTTTTTCACCGGTTCAGCCACCACACCCCCAGATTCAGATACCCCGCGAACGCAACCCACACCAGATAAGGCAGCATCAGCCATGCAGCAGGCTTCGAGATACGGTAAAAGGCAACGGTAGTGGCGAGGATCAGGATCCACAGAGCGACCAGCCACAAAAAGGCGAAAAGATACCATCCCAGGTTGAAGAACCAGATGGACCAGAAAAAATTAAAGATAAGCTGTACAGCATACAGGGTGAGGGCTTTCGTGTCCTCACCTTTTTGCATGACAACAAGATAAGAGGCGATTCCCATGAGGACGAACAGGATGCTCCACACCACCGGGAAGAGCCACATGGGCGGCGTCAGTGGAGGCTGATTCACTGTTTCAAAGGCTTTCATGCCGTCTTTGGTAATCCAGGCGGAGAGTCCGCCTACCGCCAGAGGGATGGCAACGGCAGTGATGAGGTTTTTCCAGTGAATATTGTGAAATTTGTCGGAGAGTTGCATGGGAGCCTCCTTTGAAAATACGATTTTGCATGTGTCAATATCCGCGTATGGTCTGATTAGTATTGTATGAAAATGAGATAAAAATTATGTGTCTGGCTATAAAAAGAGGACAAAAATTTGGGACTATCGGCAAACGGAGGTTTTGGTGTATGATTAAGAGTGTAATAAAGCATTATGACTATCAGAAACAGGAAATATTCAAGAAAAGGTAATAGGTAACATAGATATGAGCACAGAACAAACACAGGGTTCCCTGACAAAAGAAGCGATCCGGCTGGCGTGGCCGGCGGTCTGTGAATCCTTTTTTATCGCACTGGCAGGCATGGTGGATACTTTTATGGTGAGTACGCTCGGAGCCAATGCGGTGGCAGCGGTAGGGCTGACCACACAGCCGAAGTTCCTGGGGCTGGCACTGTTCATCGCAGCGAATGTAGCAATCTCCGCCCTGGTGGCGAGACGTTTTGGAGAGAAGAGGCAGCAGGCGGCCAACGAGATTCTGGTGATGACGATCTGCTTTTGCATTGTGGCAGCGGTGATCATCAGTGCACTGACGGTGGGATTCGCGGATCAGATCATTGAATTCTGCGGATCGAGTGAGGACACGCATGCCATGGCGGCGAGATACTACCGGATCATCATGGGTGGCATGATCTTCAACGTATTGTCCATGGGAATCAATGCGGCACAGCGCGGCGCGGGCAATACGATGATCGCCCTTAGGACGAACCTGATCTCCAATCTGGTGAATATCTGCGGCAATTACCTGCTGATCAACGGCCATTTCGGATTCCCGGCACTGGGAATCACCGGAGCCGCCATTGCTACGGTATTCGGTACGGTAGTGGCATGCGTGATGAGCATCATCTCGATCTGTCCGAAAGAAGGATTTATCAGTATTCCGTATATGATCGAACATCACATCAGACTGCGGTTGGAACCGCTGTTGGAGATCATCAAAGTCGGTTATTCCGTGTTTATCGAGCAGGTATTGATGCGTATCGGATTCATGTCGACTGCTATGATGGCTGCGAAAATGGGTACGGAAGCCATGGCGGCACATCAGGTAGGCATGAATATCCTCGGTCTGACGTTTTCATTCGGTGACGGTATGCAGGTAGCGGCGGTGGCGTTGATCGGCCGGAGTCTGGGCGAACGTGACCCGGAGAAAGCGAAAAGCTATGGAGCTATCTGCAGACGTATCGGTATGGGAATCTCTGTTGCACTGGCGGTTATCTATTTCTTCGGAGGGGAGACCATCTACCGGATGTTCTTTAGAGAGGAAAATATTATTGCATACGGTGTGAATATTATTCATTGTATTTGTATTATTGTTCTGTTCCAGGTGTCTCAGGTCATCTACATGGGCTGCCTGCGCGGTGCGGGAGATACGGCATACACGGCAGTGGCTTCTACGATCAGCGTTACTCTGATCCGTACGGCGGCATCCTATATTTTCGGGTTTACTCTGGGACTGGGAATGACCGGTATCTGGATGGGCATTCTGGCGGATCAGGTATCCAGATTCCTGTTCGCGTCGATCAGGTTCCGACAGGGAAAATGGGTGACAATTAAGATATAATGAGCGCAAGAGAGTCAACACGCTTGCGTGATTGACGAACGGCGAATTTGATCACGATAGCTGCAAAGCAGCGGAGAGCATCGAAGATGCGAATCGTGATATAATGAGCTTATGATAATAACAAAACTCCCGGAGCAATATCGCACCGGGAGTTCTTGCTTTCAAATAACATGCAATGATTCACTGTGAGTTCTATTTCGTCTTCAATGTCTTTTTCATAGCGGTGAAAGTCTCTGCACTGATCACATGCTCAATCCGGCAGGCATCCTCGGCAGCCACGGTGGGATCCACGCCGATGGAGGTCAGCCAGTCCGTGAGGAATGTGTGACGCTCGTAGATTTTCTCTGCGATTTCCCGCCCCTTATCCAGCAGGGTGATGTAGCCTTCCTTGTCCATTTCAATATATTCCCCATTGCGGAGATTCTTCATAGCTACGCTGACGCTGGGCTTGGACACACCCAGATCGTTGGCAATATCAATGGAACGGACAACACCGTTCTTTTTCTTCAGCACTAAGATCGTTTCCAGATAATTCTCAGCAGATTCCTGTATTTTCATGTAATGACCATACCCTTCCCATACATAGCATTTTGAACCGAAATACCTGCTCTACATGTGGAAACTTAACCATCCGCAGGCATTACAATAAGAATAGCAGAAAAGGGTAGGAAATGCAAGATTTCAACTTAATGAGAAAAAATATCAATAAAGAAGAGAAAAAAAGTATTATGAATTACTTTGAAGAAGCAACGTTAAAAATCTATAAAAACGATACGTAATGTTTGTTTATTTTATCTAAAAAATATTATTTTAAATAAAAATAATTGACATTCAAAAATAGGAGAATATAATATAGTTAACCGGTTAACAAAACATATTAAAACTGTATGAAAAGAGAAAGTATGAAAAACAGAGTAACCATCAGGGATGTTGCAGCAGCATCAAACGTATCAGTAGCGACAGTGTCCTATGTATTAAACGGAAAGAAAAAAGTATCCGAAGAAACGAAACAAAAGATTCTGACAGTAATCGATGAGCTAGGATTCGTGCCGGATTTGAATGCACGAGGATTAACTGTAAAAGATACTAAATTGTTGGGAGTAGTCGTTCCACAGACAGAGCCAGGTAGTAAGCTGATGTTTCATAATATTTTTTACAGTGAATTACTGGGTAGCATAGAGTACGCTGCAAGACAGAGAGGATACCATGTAATTATCTCAGCTACCGATGTAACTGAAGATTATCTTCAGCTGATCCAGGAACGAAATTTGGCTGGAGTTATTATTATTGGTACTTATCAGAATCAGTTTTTTAGTGAATTAAAAACATTGGATGTACCGGTAGTGTTAATTGATAGTTATTGTAAATATGACTATTTTCATAAACTAAGAATTGATGATGAGAATTGCTCTAATCTGGCTACAGAATTTGTGATTCAGCAGGGACATAAAAAAATTGCATTGGTGACAGGACATCTTCAGGAAGATGGTGTTATGCAGAAGCGATATAGAGGTTTTTTGAAAGCGATTGAACAAAATGGACTGGAATTTCAAAAAGAAAATCTTTATGAAGCGACGGTTGATTATGAAAGCGGAGTAAATGCTGCAAAATGGTTCGTAGATAATAAGGCAGATATTACAGCAGTGGTAGCGACAGCGGATGTCCTCGCAATTGGGCTGATGAAGGGGTTTTATGAACAGGGTGTTCAGGTGCCTGAAGATATATCCATCATCGGATTTGATGATCTGGATATTTCCAAGTATACGACGCCCGGGCTCACTACGGTAAAACAACCTATTTCAGCTAAGGGAGAAAGAGCTGTTGAAATATTGATCGAAAACATTGAAAATCCCCAGATGGAAAAAGTGGAAGAAGTATTTCCTGTAAAACTAATTGAAAGGCAAAGTGTAAAAAAAAGAACGGAGATATTATGATTTTAGAAACGATAAAAGATCAGGAATATCATAAAAAAATATTACTGGCAAATGATTCCTACACAGGTAACGATGATACCGTTGTTTGTTATCATGAACAATCTCGGGTTGATCAATACATATCCAAGCGTGATTTTACCATCCTTATTCAGAGCTTTCGCTGTATTTATGCTGGTACAGCAGATGAGAGGAATCCCCAACGACTATATAGAAGCAGCAGAACTTGATGGTGCAGGATTATTCAGAATTTATCGGACAGTTGTGCTGCCGTTATCCGGTTCTGCAATAGCAACGTTGACGATCACCACGTTTATGGAGAGCTGGAATGATTATTTATGGCCGTTGCTTATGTTGAATGATAAGAATAAAATGACTTTGACATTGGCTTTAAACAGTTTAAATGGACAATATGGAACGGAATATAATATACTGATGGCAGGTAGTTTATTATCTATGATTCCTATCGTTGTTATATATGCTCTTGCGCAAAAATACTTTAAGGAAGGATTAATGGCTGGCGGAGTGAAGGGCTAGCCGGAAATAGAAAATATGGTTAAAAAATATGTATTCGGAACTCCCATAGAAACGGATGCCGTTGTCAAAGAAATAAAAGAAACCAGCTGGAAGGATGACATTTTCCAAAAAGAAGGAAATGTATTTCATTATTTGTTAAAACCGGATGAAATTGTGTATGGTCTGGGAGAAAATGTGCGAGGCATGAACAAAAGGGGATGGCGCTATGTAAGTAATTGCTCGGATAATCCTAATCATTGTGAACATACCAATTCTCTGTATGGGGCGCATAATTTTATCATGATGGGAGACGGTGTAAATGAAACTTACGGGTTATTTGTAGATACACCGGGGACTGTGACTTTTGATGTGGGCTATACAGATATAGACCGGTTAAGCATCGTAATGGAAAATGAGAACTATAAAATATATTTGATAGAGGGACAAACTTATCAGGATGTAGTTCGAGAATTCCGTGAGATGATAGGAAGAAGTTATATTGCCCCAAAATGGGCATTCGGTTATGGACAGAGCCGTTGGAGTTATGAAACAGCAGATGAAGTGCGTGAGGTTGTAAAAGAATACAGAAAACGCGATATTCCCATAGATAGTATTTATCTGGATATTGATTATATGGAACGCTATAAGGATTTTACAATCAACAGAGACAGCTTTGCGGATTTTGAAAATCTTGTAGAGGAAATGAAGAAGGAAAATATTCATCTTGTGCCAATAATCGATGGTGGTGTAAAGAAAGAAGATGGCTATGATGTTTACGAGGAAGGAAAAGAAAATGGCTATTTTTGCAAGGATGAAAACGGAGAGGATTTTGTTATAGGTGTATGGCCCGGAAAATGCTGCTTCCCGGATATGTTAAATGATGAGGCAAGAAGATGGTTTGGAGATAAATATCGAATTCTGATAGATAAGGGAATTGATGGATTTTGGAATGACATGAATGAACCGGCTATTTTCTATTCGGAGAAGCGACTGAAAAAAGTATTTGATAAGATGGAAGAGTACAAAACTAAAAATTTGGATGTGAATACTTTTTTTGAGATGACAGATCTTATCGGTACAATATCCAATAATCCGGAGGATTACGCTTCTTTTTATCACAATTATAAAGGAAAACGCTATCGCCATGATCAGGTACATAACTTATTCGGATATTATATGACAAGATCTGCAGCGGAGGCATTTGAACGTTACCAGCCGGAGAAACGTATTTTGCTGTTCTCCAGAGCGTCTTATATCGGAATGCACCGGTATGGCGGTATCTGGCAGGGAGACAATATGGCATGGTGGTCCCATCTGAAGATGAATGTAAAAATGATGCCATCTTTAAATATGTGTGGATTTTTATACACAGGTGCGGATGTTGGTGGATTTGGTGCGGATACAACAGAAGATTTGTTACTCCGATGGTTAGAATTTGCAGTATTTACACCGCTGCTTCGGAACCATTCAGCCAGAGGAACCAGAAAACAGGAAGTGTATCGCTTTTCTCACATTCCGAAGTTTGCAAGTGTCATTGGAGCCAGGTACCAACTTCTGCCATATATTTATAGTGAGTATATGAAAGCAGCACTCCGTAATACGATGATGTTTAATCCACTGTCATTCATTTATGGAAAAGATAATTTAGCCAGACAGGTGGAGGATCAATTGCTGGTTGGAGAAAATATTATGATCGCACCGGTCTGTGAACAGAATGTAACGGGAAGAGTTGTATATTTCCCGGAACGAATGAAACAACTCGTCTTCAAAGATGGAATAATAGAAGAGGGTAATATTTTCGAAAAAGGCTTTTTCTATGTAAATATGCCAATGGGAACCGTGAATGTTTTCCTGAGAGAGGGATATCTGCTACCTGTGGCAAAAGGCGGAAAATGTGTGGAAGATATTAATTTTGAAGATTTAAAGTTGTATTCCTTTGGAGAAAAGGTCAAACAGTATGAGTACTATTCAGACGATGGTGAAACAACAGATTTTGATATGGAATCTCATATTCGTATCCTAAAATAGTAATGAAAAAGAGCTTTACCGCTATTCATTTGTGTGGTAAAGCTTTTTTTACGCTTATGTTTTTGAAAACAGATAGACAAGATAATAAAAAAAACGTAACTAATGAGAAAAAATATCAATAAGCAATTCCCACGAGATTTCTATGAAAAAAATCAAAAAAATATATTGACAGTAAAAAAAGGTTAGTATATACTAACCACGTGAATTGAGAATGAATCTCATTAAGAGTTAATGAGAAACCACAAGCAGTTCAATGCTATTGAAGGGAAGGAAGTGTGTATGATGCCCCTGAGTATGGTAGGTGCCGGTGAAGAGAACACGATCCAGAGGATCGGCGGCAAAGAGGAGACGAGGAAGTTTTTGGAGACCCTCGGATTTGTAGTAGGTGGTAAAGTGACAGTTGTGTCCCGGACCGAAGGCAACTTGATTGTGAATATCAAGGAATCAAGAGTAGCCATCGGCAAGGATATGGCCAATAAAATCATGGTGTAGCAGGCAGCTGTACCAAAAGATGCTAATAGGAGGAGAAAATGAAGACATTGAAGGAAGTTCCCTGCGGACAGACCGTAAAGGTAACCAAACTGAATGGTGAAGGTCCTGTCAAGAGACGTATCATGGACATGGGCATTACCAAAGGTGTTGAGATCTATGTGAGAAAGGTTGCTCCTTTGGGAGATCCCGTGGAAGTAACGGTCAGAGGCTATGAGCTGTCTCTTCGTAAGGCAGACGCTGAGATGATTTGCGTTGAGTAAATGATCTTTTTTTTAGCAGGAAGGTTAGCTGAAACTAATTAGTGAAAGCTAATCACATGAGCAAAAAGGAAGCTCTGAAAGAGCGTTTTGCGAATGGGGTCTGAATAGTTATTAAATGATTTTAGAGGAAAGAGGTAGAAAAATGGCAATTAAGATTGCACTTGCAGGTAACCCTAACTGCGGTAAAACGACACTTTTCAATGCTCTGACCGGTTCCAATCAGTTCGTAGGTAACTGGCCCGGCGTAACCGTTGAGAAAAAGGAAGGTAAATTAAAGAAGCAGTACGGTGGTAACGGTGATGACGTGATCATCATGGACTTACCCGGTATTTATTCCCTGTCTCCGTATACTCTGGAGGAAGTGGTAGCACGTAACTACCTGATCGGTGAGAGACCCGATGCGATCCTGAACCTGGTAGACGGTACCAACATTGAGAGAAACTTATATCTGAGCACACAGCTGATGGAACTGGGTATCCCCGTTGTCATGGCTGTCAACATGATCGATATCGTGAACAAGAACGGTGACAAGATCAACGTAGCAAAGCTTGCTGAGAAGCTGGGTTGTCCCGTTGTTGAGATCTCCGCTCTGAAACTGACCGGTATCGAGAACGCTACCAAAAAAGCGATCGAACTGGCACAGAAGAAGAGTGCAGCAGTTGCGGTACATAAATTCGCGCCTGAGGTTGAGGGCGTGATCGAGACCGTAGAGAAGAAGCTGACTGATGTTCCCGAGGAACAGAAGAGATTCTTCGCTATCAAGCTGTTAGAGAAGGATGACAAGATCCAGGCACAGATGAAGAGCGTTCCCGATGTATCCGCAGAGATCAAGCATTTGGAAGCTGTTATGGATGATGACACTGAGAGTATCATCACCAACGAGAGATACACATACATCTCCTCTATCATCAAAGAATGCTACACCAAGAAGGAAGGCCAGAAGTTAACGACTTCCGATAAGATCGATAAAATCGTGACCAACAGATGGCTGGCACTGCCGATCTTCGCAGTGGTTATGTTCATCGTATATTATGTATCTGTTACCACCGTTGGTACCTGGGCTACCGACTGGGCAAACGATGGCGTATTCGGTGATGGCTGGCATCTGTTCACCATCGGAACCGGTGCTTATGAAGAAGCAGCCGAGCCGTATGATGATGCAATGAACGTGATCAACGCATTCGTAGAAGCTGACGGTGATGAAGCTCTGGCAGCAGTCATCGACAGCGAGTCTGAAGACTATGATCCCGCAGCAGCAGTAGCAGCTGTTCAGGAGTTCGCAGCAGGCATCGATGCATCCGCTACCGCAGATTACACCCTGGAAGATGAAGAGACTCTGGCAACCGAGGATGTTACTTACACCGGTGCTGAGCTGGCAGAGGCAGTTGATGTATACGCAGCAGACGGTGCAGAAGCTCCCGATCCCGCAGACTACGGTATCTGGGTACCCGGCGTACCTGCACTGTTAGAGTCCGGTCTGGATGCGATCGGATGTGCCGACTGGCTGAAAGGACTGATCCTTGACGGTATTGTAGCCGGTGTCGGTGCAGTGCTTGGTTTCGTACCCCAGATGCTGGTACTGTTCATCTTCCTGGCATTCCTGGAGTCCTGTGGTTACATGGCACGTATCGCCTTCATCATGGACCGTATCTTCCGTAAGTTCGGTCTGTCCGGTAAATCCTTCATTCCTATGCTGATCGGTTCCGGATGTGGTGTTCCCGGTATCATGGCTTCCCGTACCATCGAGAACGACAGAGACCGTAAGATGACGATTATGACTACCACATTTATTCCTTGTGGTGCTAAGCTTCCTTTCATCGCCATGGTAGCAGGTGCTATCTTCGGCGGCGCAGCATGGGTTGCTCCTTCTGCATACTTTTTGGGAATTGCAGCAATCATTTGTTCCGGTATTATCCTGAAGAAGACCAAGATCTTCGAGGGCGATCCCGCTCCTTTCGTTATGGAGCTTCCCGCTTACCACTGGCCTACCGTAGGTACGGTACTGCGCAGCATGTGGGAGCGTGGCTGGTCCTTCATCAAGAAGGCAGGTACCATCATCCTTCTGTCCACCATCGTTGTATGGTTTACTACTTATTTCGGATTCACCGAGGACGGCTTCCGCATGCTGGCTGAGGATGAGATCGATATGAGTATCCTGGGCAAGATCGGTCAGTGCCTGGCATGGATCTTCATCCCTCAGGGCTTCGGTAACTGGCAGGCAACTGTTGCATCTATCACCGGTCTGGTAGCAAAGGAGAACATCGTAGGTACGATGGGTATCCTCTACAGCGCAGGCGAGGGTTCCGTATATGCTAACATGGCAGCTACCTTCACTGTAGCAAGCGGCTATGCATTCCTGGCATTCAACCTGCTGTGCGCACCTTGCTTCGCAGCTATGGGTGCGATCAAGCGTGAGATGAACAATACCAGATGGTTCTGGATCGCTATCGGATATCAGTGCGGTCTGGCATATGTGGTATCCCTGTGTGTATATCAGATCGGTACGCTGATCACCACCGGTGCTTTCGGTATCGGCACTGTAGTAGCATTCCTTCTGATCATCGGCTTCATTTATCTGCTCTTCCGTCCTTACAAGGAGAGCACCACTCTGAAGGTTGACACCAAGAAGGTTGCATAAGTAAAATAAGAGTAAGGAGGCAGTCTATGGGAACCGTAGTTGTATTGGCGATACTGGCCGGTGTAGTCGCATTGATTGTCCGCAAAATGATAAAAGACAAAAAGAATGGAAAATCCATTCAGTGCGGTGGCGATTGCAGCCACTGCGGAGGTCATTGTGGACACTAAGGAACAGGTAAGCTATCAGACCACGAAAATGCAGAGAGAGATCATATTGACCAAGCTGAAAGAAAAAGGCTGCCGCATTACAAAACAGCGTCTTCGGCTGATTGATATTATCCTCCAGAACGAATGCTCCAGCTGTAAGGAGATCTTCTACCGGGCATTGGAAGAGGATGACAAGCTGGGAGTCGCAACTGTATACCGCATGGTCAACCTGTTAGAAGAGATCGGTGCCATCAGCCGTAAGAACATGTACAAGGTAGCTTACTCTGAAAATTGCATGATGGAAAATGCCTGTACCATTGAGCTGGATGATGGTTCGATACATCATCTCTCGGCAAAAAAATGGAATTCCGTGATCCGGGCGGGACTCAAGTCGTGCGGATACCTCGTAGACCAGAGGGTGAGTAACGTGACGATCAGACCCTGCGAGTGTGCGGAACAGGTATGCTAGAAATTAGAAATATGTTGGAAATTAGAAATAAGTAAAAAACCGGTGTGGGGGCAGGAAATCTGGATGGACAGAGCTGTTTCCTGCACCGGTTTTATTTATATGGGTGGCAGGATAATACGAATCTGCATGAAATTTTGACAGATATTGCAGCAAAAAGGAAGCCTCGTAGAGGCGATTTCGCGAATGGGGTTCTGAATAGTTATTTTTTGAAAGAAAACAACAAGGAGAACGAAACATATGGGAACTTATATGATATGTGGAATATTGATCATAGTGATCGTGGCAGCATTACTGGGATCTAGAAAGCATTTCAAAGGTGAAGGCGGATGCTGCGGCGGAGGAGGCGATGTGAAGATTAAGCCGAAGCACTTAGACACTATCGTTGCGACCAAAAAGCTTCAGATTGAAGGAATGTCCTGCGCAAACTGCCAGAACCGCATTGAGAATGCCCTCAACGGCATGGCCCAGGTCAATGCCAAGGCAAGCTTCAAGAAGGGCGAAGCGATCGTAAAACTCGGCGCGGACATCCCCGAAGACAAACTGCGTGAGGCTGTGGAGAAGCTGGGATATAAAGTTACTTCTATTGAATTGATGTAAATTGAAAGTTAGTGAAGAAGCCACGAACGCCCGCGGCGAACGGAACATCACGCCTTGATGTCGCGTCTCCAGGTGTGAATTTTCTAATGAAAAGTGATACAGCGGTTCTCATTATGACGGGGTCGCCTACACGCGCCATCCATGGCGCGGATCGGCTGACGCGGACATCGTGTCCGCTTTCCCCCTGTCTATCAGCACTTTTCAAGAAAATATCAACACCCTCCGACAGACATCGCGGCATGACATTCCGTCCACCGTGGGCATTCTGTGTTTTTGGGTCTATGCAAAAAAACTGAGTTGTGAGATACTAAATTTGCTGCAAATAACACATAAAAAGCTGAATATGGGTCTATAGGGAAAAAACTGGCTCTGAGATACTCATTTTGAAGAAATTGAGTATCTGGAAAGCAAATTTTTCTCTATAGACCCATGAAATTTTTCAAGAAACCAGTAGCCCTGGCTGGGTATAAGAATAAGCAGTGCCGTAAGCAGACGTCGGTACTTAGCGGTCGTATTGTGACCGCTTATGTACCGCTACGCTCTGCGACAGAGCGCGAGCGTGCCGCGTTTCTTATACCCTGCCAAGGGCTACGGGATTATTTCACTAACTTTCAATTTACATCTCTAATGGAACGTGAAGGAATCGCCGTCCTCCACGATGCAGATCATAGTCTTGCCGGCATTGAGGACGATCTCATCACCATTGTCGTCGTAGTACCTCGTGGCACCGTAATCGGAGGTCTTCTCCCAATTCACGTGAATCCCCCGGCCGTTCGTAAAGAACCAGCCATCTCTCGTGGTGTCGTGGCATTGGAATGCCAGGTATCCCTCGCCCAACTCTTCATAAAAGGTATTCTGCACCAGAATATTCTTGAAAGTCAGCTGCTTGCCGGTCAATGCATCGATATGCGGTCCGTCCGTACTGCCGGACAGATGCTGGGAACGATAATAGAGACCGTCATCTTCATTGAATTCAAAATAACATCTGGTCAGAGGGTAACACCCTGACATATCGATATAAGTGGCATCCTTGGCCTTGGAACCGTACTGCCCGAGCGTATTGGGTTCAGCCTTCGTGGCAAAACGGAAATGCTCTTCGTCGGACAGCCCACGATATTCCAGACTGTAGCCTTTTTGGTCGATCACCCGCAGCAGACCGGCCCCGGAAGCATAAGCATTGTGAGGTTTGTTGCGATCCGTGGTGCGGAAAAAGGCTCCTTCATCCGTGCCGGAGGTACCGTCGATATCCTGCGTGTCCGGCTGTGCCAACAATTCATTGATGAAAAAAGGCCCTCCGAAATGCACTAGGAACGCATCCCATTCAAATGCCCAGTAGGCATAATAATCACGCAGACTCCGGATGTTGCCGATCTTGTCCAGATCCTCCCAGCCTTCATAGACTGCCATCATACGCGTCATGCGGTTCTCAACATTTGCTTCATAGAGAATGGAAGCCTCGGACAGACTATATTGAGGGATCGCGGCAGCCTCATTGGGGATCATGACAGCAATAGGGCGCGTGGCAGCAACATCGGCATCCACCCATTCATTGGTGAGACGACTGCGCACCATTCCCTCGGCGGGTGCCACCGAATCATCTTCCACCACGATCGTCACAGGATCCGGAAGCTTGTCATCGGGATCCGTCGAAGAAGCAGGACTGTTGTCCGGCAGGATCGGACTGAAAATATTATCGTTATTGTTCTGTGCGCCGCAGGCGGTCAGCAACAGAGAAGCGGACAGCAGAAGCGCGGCGGCTCTGTGCCATGTCCGTTTTTTATTATTATGAGAAATCATGTAAAAGTCACCTCGACCATAATACGGTATTTATCAAAAGCGTTACCGATCAAAAAAATCCATCAAACATTATCCCTGATCAGATCACAAAAGTATAAATGATCACGCCGCAGAAAATACCTAACAGCGCACCCATGAGTACCTGCAGAGGAGTATGTCCCACGAATTCCTTCAGCTTGTCATGAGGGGAAATCTCGCTGCGGCCCATATCCTCGAAGATCTTCATCATATCATTCAGCACCTGCGCCTGGATACCGGTCTCGCGGCGGACTCCCATGGCATCGTACATCACGATGATCGCCAGGATCAGAGAGATGGCGAACTCGAAACTGCCGGCGCCGTATTCGTAGCATGTCGCAGTGACCAGTGCACATACGGTAGCGGAATGCGAACTGGGCATTCCACCGCTGCCCACCAGACGCTCCGCCACGAATTTTTTGGAAATGATCAGATGGATCAGGGTCTTCAGGATCTGTGCCACGAACCAGCCGCAGGCTGCAGTCAGAAAAATATGATTACTGAAAAATTCTTCAAAAAAAGTCATAAATAACCTCGTTTCTGCCACGCCCCATTTGGAAGGACAGGCATATATAAATTCAGTATAATCCAAAAGAAGGAAAAAGTACAGTGCCTGGCTTGAAATGATGTGGGAAGAATGGCTTGAAATGATGTGGGAAGAAACGTATAATAGTGTCATGCGGAATCTTATAACCAAAGCCTAAGGAGACCAGTAATGAGCCTGTTGAGTGTGATAGTGCCCTGTTATAATGAAGAGGAAAGTGTAGCCCTGTTTTACCGGGAACTGACGAAGAATGATCCTTTTTTCAAGGAAAAAGAAATAGAACTGGAGCTGTTGTATATCGATGACGGTTCCAAAGACGGTACTGTGCGGGAAGTGAAAAAGCTGATCGAGCAGGATCCGCGCGTGCATATTATTTCCTTCTCCAGGAATTTCGGAAAAGAAGCCGCCATGTTCGCCGGACTGGAAAAGTCTCGGGGAGACTATGTGGTCATGATGGATGTGGATCTGCAGGATCCGCCTTCCCTGTTGCCGGAAATGTTCGAATATATCTGGCAGGGATATGACTCCGTGGCTACCCGCCGCGTTACGAGAAAAGGGGAGCCGCCGATCCGCAGCTTTTTCGCCAGAAGATTTTATCATCTGATGAAGAAGATATCCCAGACCGAGATGATGGACGGTGCCAGAGATTACCGCCTGATGACCAGACAGATGGTGGATGCGATCCTTTCCATGCGGGAGTATAACCGTTTTACCAAGGGAATCTTCGGCTGGGTCGGTTTCCGTACCAAATGGCTGGAATATGAAAACGTGGAACGTGCCAAGGGAGAGACCAAGTGGAATTTCTGGAAACTGCTGGTATATTCCATAGACGGGATCACTGCTTTTTCCACAGCACCGCTGCTGATCGCTTCTTTTGTCGGGATCCTGTTCTGCGTGATCGCTTTTCTGATGATCGTATTTATCATTGTGAGGAAGCTGATCTTCGGTGATCCGGTCTCCGGCTGGCCTTCCCTGGTGTGCATTATCCTGATGACCAGCGGCATCCAGTTCTTCTGTACCGGTATTCTCGGACAGTATCTGGCGAAAGCCTATATGGAAGTAAAACGCAGACCGATCTACCTGGTAAAGGAAGAAATCTAAGCATTTTGCTGTTACAAAACAGGGGGTAAATGTAACATTTTTGCTTTCTTAACTATATTTTAACGGAAAAAAGTCTTTTCAAAAAACGACAGCTATGATACAATTTCTCTGTCAGTCACGGTAGGAGAGCAATACTCGACAAGTATAAAGGGGGACTTGTTTTGGATATTGTAGCAGTAAAAGATTCTGAACTGGAGAGATATGTAACCAAAATCATGCTGGAGATAGGGGTGCCGGCGCATCTGAAGGGTTATCACTACTTACGTGATGCAATTATTTTGTCAGGAAAAGATATGGAAGTGGTAAGCAGCGTTACCAAACTTCTGTATCCTACGATCGCAAAACATTTCAAGACCACAGACCAGAAAGTGGAACGCGCCATCCGGAATGCCATTGAGGTATCCTGGACTCGGGGAAATGTGGAGACATTTGAGAAAATATTCGGATATTCAGCAGCCAGCGGAAGGAACAGACCGACGAACAGCGAGTATATCGCACGTATCGCGGACAACATCCGACTGGATTATAAGGCTATGTAACATATTGAATTTATTCTTTTTAAATTAGGAAAGTTAACGTTTCGATGCAGTATTCTTTCTTACACACTGACAGGGCCGCATGCCGGAAGAGATTTACGGTATGCGGCTTTTTTATGCTTTTTCATGCGTGCCACGTAATATTTGTCAAGTCCCGATAAATATGGTAAGATGATAACGATTCAGAGCAATAGAGAGCCTGCCCGGATCCACGGAGCGGGCACCGGGAGAAAACATGACTTTTCGGATATCGGATTTACTGATCAGAGGCTGTCTGATCATCATCGGGCTGACGGAAGTCGCCCATTTGGCGGGCTGCCTGCTGGGGTGGTCTTTTTTGGCTGTAACGGAGCTGCTGCTGGCGGAGATCGCCGTAGCGGTGCTTGTATTGATCTTGTCCGGTCTGATCGCACATAAAAACAGCATCATCGGAAAACCGGCACCGGAGAACAGCAAAACGAGCGGAAGACAACAGATTTTGACAGTAGTACTTGTATTTTTCATTCTGCTGCAGGTGCTATGGATCCTCACGGGAGAACGGGTGTGGACGGACGGCGATATGACGCTGGAGACCGTCAATACCTTCCTAAAGGAGAACAGCATCTATACGGTGGATCCCCTCACGGGGGAACCGTATACACAGGGCATGTCTTTCCGTCTGAAGCTGCTGTGCCTGCCTACTCTGTACGGAACCATCAGCCGCTGGAGCGGTATGGCCCCTGAAACGGTAGTATACCGGCTGATCCCCTGCCTGACTTTATGTATGGGATACCTGGCTTACGGCAGGCTGGGTGCCGTGCTTTTTGAGCATAATAGAGAAAAATGCAATATCTTCCTGATCATAGTGGGAATACTGTTCTGTGCAGGGACTTACATGCCCGGCGTGGACGGATTTGATATTTTCTACGGAGGTTTCCGGGGAGTGACGATCCGTGCGGCGGTGCTGCTTCCGTATCTGTTTTTGTGCCTGTTCGAGAGAAAATATCTCGGTGCGGTGCTCTGTATCCTGGCGGAAGCCTGTATGGTCTGGACACTGTACGGCGCGGGAGTGTGCCTGCTCGTGACGGTGGCATGGGTGGCATTACGGTGGCTGTGGACAATGTGTAGCCGCAGCGATCATAAGAAAACACAGGCTGTGAAGACAGCACCGGGAGAGGAGGACGCAGAATGATGACACTTCTGAAGTCCGCCACGAACGGATGGCTCGATTATACGCAGCATGGGAAATATGCAGCATTGCTGCTGGCAGCTATCCTCTATCTGGGGTATTGCCTGTGGAAAAGCAAAGCAGCAAGGAACGGTGGGAAGCAGCCGCTGTTCTATTTATATGCAGTGCTGATCACGCTGGCCTGCATCTGCCCTGTGACAGCGGTGATCCTGATGAAATATCAGACCGCGTTTTATTCCTATGTATGGATCTGGGCAGCAGTGCCCCAGACAGCACTGATCGCCTGGGCATGTACAGAGTTCCTGTATACCCTGTGGAGAGAAAAAAGTATCCGGAATGTGGCAGCTACATTGATCCTGGCAGGAATTGTGATCCTGAGCGGGAATCCGGTATCGGACCGGACCGGTTTACAGCTGACACAGGTGGAACAGCCCCGGGAGGTGCTTGGGCAGCTGTCGGAATATCACCTGGAAGAGAGCGGAGAGACGGAATATAGCCTGTGGGCTCCGAAGGAGATCCTGGCGGCGGCCAGGGCATACAGTGCCGATATCCATCCCGTGTATGGGAGAAGCATCTGGGATGCCGCGCTGGGAAGCTATTCGTACGACACCTACGAGACCTGGCAGGAGGACCTGTATCTGTGGATGAACCATCTGGAGGAGACCGGGGAGCCGGAGTATGTCCGCACGGAGGAAAATACCGGTGAGCGGACCATTGATTTCAGAACCTGCCTTGACAGTGCGGCGGCCGCAGGAGTAGACTACATTTTACTGCCGGGGGATCTGCCGGAGGATACCGCGGAAAAATTGCAGGAGACCCTGGGGACAGACACAGAGCTGAAGACCACAGCAGGATATTACCTGATAGAAATCGGATAGAAATCGGATAGAAGGCGGATAAAACCGGCCTAGAATTCAGATAACAGAAGGATTGCAATATGGAACAGGATTTGATCAGTATAGTGGTACCGGTATACCGGGCGGAAAACTATATCGAAGAGACACTTGACTGTGTGCGGGCCCAGACCTATACGAACTGGGAGCTGCTGTTAATAGAAGACTGTGGACCGGACCGTAGCAGACAGATCATCGAAGAATATATCCGGCGGACCGGAGACCGGCGGATCCGGCTGCTGACCCATCCCACGAATCTGGGAGCTGCCAGGGCGCGGAACCTGGGAGTGAATGAGGCAAAGGGACGTTACCTGGCTTATCTGGATGCGGACGATCTGTGGGTACCGGAGAAGCTGGAGCGGGAGCTTGCTTTTATGAAGGAGCAGAAGGCTGCTTTTGTGTTCACAGGATATGAATTCGCCGACGAGAACGGCGTAGGAATGGGGAAAATAGTCCATGTACCGACGACCATAAATTATAAGGAAGCCTTGAAAAATACCACGATCTTCACCAGTACGGTAATGTTCGACCTGGAACAGCTGTCAAAAGAAGAGCTGCAGATGCCGCAGATCAAGAGTGAGGATACCGCGTTATGGTGGAGAATACTGCGCGGGGGTACTGTAGCTTGTGGTTTGGATGAAAATTTGGTAAAATATCGGAGAGCGGGGAAATCCCTGTCTTCCAACAAGCTAGAAGCTCTGCGCAGGATCTGGAATCTGTATCGTAAGGCAGAGGGAATGTCTGTGCCGAGCAGCGCCTGGCATTTCTGCTTCTGGGCAGTACGTGCGGTGAAGCGCAGAATATAGGAGGAGTTTGTGTTGAATACAAACGGTAATTATTATGTGAACAGATTGCGCAGAAGGGAATCCTTCAAGCGATTGATCAATATAGGACTGTCGGCGATCTGCCTGTTCCTGGAAATTGCTCTGTTTGCCTACATGTGGCAGTTCCACTTCCAGTTCCAGCTGGTAGATCCGCTGCAGAAGATCTGGTACCGCGGTTTCCTGCTGGAGAACGGTATCTACAGTGTGATCCTGATCTTTTTCTCCGTGACCTACGGTGGAATGCGTCTTGGTTATATGAAAAATACAGAGATCATATTTTCCCAGGTGTTTGCGACACTGATGGCGGATGTACTGATCTATGCCGAGCTGTGTATGATGGCGCGTAGTGTGTTCCCGCCGGATATGTTCCTGCTCATGGTCGTGCTGCAGATCGTGGCAGTGATCATCTATGCCAATATTGCGAATAAAATCTATCGTACGGCGTTCCCGCCCAGAGAACTCCTGCTGATCCATGGGGATCGTCCCATCGCGGATATCTGTAAAAAGTTCGAAAGCCGTAAGGATAAATACAAGATCACGAAATGTGAACATATTAGAAAGGGCGCGGCAGAGCTCTGCAGGGAGATTCTGAGTGATTATCAGAACGGTGAGATCACCGCTGTCGTGATCTGGGATATTAATGAGAAGGACCGCAACACCATACTGAAATTCTGTTATGCGCAGTCGATCCGTGTGTATGTAATGCCGAAAATATCAGATGTTATTTTAGTAGGATCCGAGGAATTACATGTATTTGATACGCCGATCCTGCTGACCAGAGAGTATTCCCTCAGCATGGAGCAGCGGTTCATCAAACGTTCCATCGATGTGATCTGCTCTCTGCTCCTGCTGGTGATCACCTCTCCGCTGATGCTCCTGACGGCACTGGCGATCAAGCTGTATGACGGCGGCCCGGTATTGTATAAGCAGGTGCGCTGTACCATCGGTCAGAGAGAGTTCTATATCATGAAGTTCCGCAGCATGCGCACCGATGCGGAGAAGGACGGCGTAGCCCGCCTGGCACAGAAAAATGACGACCGCATCACTCCGATCGGAAAAGTGATCCGCAAATGCCGTCTGGACGAGCTGCCCCAGCTGATCAATATCCTGCGGGGAGATATGTCCTTCATCGGCCCCAGACCGGAACGCCCGGAGATCATTGCCCAGTATACCGAAGTCATGCCGGAGTTCGCCTTCCGTATGAAGGTGAAGGCGGGACTGGCTGGATTCGCCCAGGTATACGGAAAATACAACACCTCTCCGTATGACAAGTTAAAACTGGATTTAACATATATCGAAAATTATTCTGTATGGCTCGATCTGAAGCTGATGCTTCTGACATTGAAGGTACTGTTCTGGCCGGACAGCACGGAGGGTGTCGAGAGCGAACAGGTGACGGCCTTCAAGGCAGAGTATGACGGCCGTGCGGAAAAAGACGATAACTGATCTGAACGTATGAGAATATGACAATATGGGAGGAAGCCTCATGGAAGCAAGCTATGGTAAGGAAACCTTCGATCTGCGGCTGCTGCTCTTGCGGCTGGGCCGTAATCTGTGGAAAATACTGGCGCTGACGATACTGGGTACAGTACTGTTCGGCGGCGGTTATTATGTCAAAAATGTGTTGCTGCAGCCCGATCCCGGGTATGCGGCTTCTTCCACTTATAAGGTAGAATATGTCGAGAACCCCAATGCGGCCGGTGCGTACTATATCAACGAAGCCACCTGGAACAGCCTGCTCCACACGGGAGAATTTCTGGATGGTGTGGAGACCCATCTGCAGGAAGCGGCAGAGCGCGGAGATACCGGTGCTGCGGCAGTGCTGGAACAGGGCAGAGACCGCTGGATCGAAGCTTTGTCGGCTGCCCTGCCTTCCGATTTCAGTATTCCGATGACGAAGGCTACGACACAGGATCCCGGGGAGAGCATTGCGCTGGCCCATGCCGCGGAAGAGACCATGTGCGGGGAGTTCGCAGAGAGTATGCCGGAGATCACGCGGATCAAAGTGCTGGATCATGGAGACCTCGCAGAGGCAGTGGTGCCGGATGTGCGTCCTGTACGTGCCGTGATCCTGGCGGCGGTGCTGTCCTTGTTTTTCGTAGTGGTGATCTTCCTGTTATGGGAGCTGTCCCGGGACAGCATCTGGCTCCCGGCCACCCTCCGCAGACGGTATGGATTACACAGTCTGGGTACAGTGGAAAGTACGGGATTTGCGGAAAATGTGAAATATCTGCTGGAGAAAGCGGATGCCCATAAGATCGCCGTCTGCGGTGCTCTGCCGGAGGCAGATCCACAGGAGGCCGTGGATAAACTGCGTGAGCTGCAGACCGCCGGTAGAGAGCAGACCAGCGGCAGAGTGCAGCCCATCGACAGAGAATGGATCGCAGTTCCCAGTCCGCTGCTATGCCCTGAGAGCGCAGAGACTCTGCGGGCGGCGGATGTGGTCTTGTTGGCAGTGCCGGCCGGAGCGACGGTGGGTAAGCGGTTGGAGGCTGTGCTGGAGTATCTGACCGCACAGGACTGTAAGGTGGACGGAGCCTTTTTATGGAATGCGGATGAGATCCTGATCCAGAGCTATTATTTTCTCCCTATGATTGGTTCCGATACAGCAGATAACGATATGAATACGAGAAATACAGAAATGGAACATACAAAGACTACCCAGGCAGAAGGAGAGCAGGCATGAAGGTAGAAGTACTGGCATCGGTAATGAACGCTTCCCTTCCTGAAACCGTACAACATATGAACCTGCAGTCCGATGCGGTGATCATCAACCAGTGCGACAGACTCGGGCAGGAGGAAATGCAGATATCCCAGGGAAACGGGGAGGCACGAACCATCCGTTTCTATCGCTTCCCGGAGCGCGGCATCGGCAGAAGCCGGAATGAAGCCATCCTTCGGGCGAGAGGGGACATCTGCCTTTTTTCGGATGCAGATATTGTGTATGAGGACGGATATGAAACGGCGATCCTGGCAGAATTTGAGAAAAATCCGCAGGCAGACATGATCATCTTCAATATCGAAGTTGAGGAATCCCGGCGCACCTACCACATCACGGAGCGGAAACGAGTGCACTGGTATAATTGCGGCCGGTACGGAGCGGTGAGCTTTGCGGTACGCAGGGACAGCCTGCTGGCATCCAGGAGCACCTTCTCCCTGCTGTTCGGCGGCGGAGCGAAATACAGTAACGGAGAGGACAGCCTGTTCCTGACAGAATTCATCCAAAAAGGCTATAAGGTCTATACCGCGCCCGTGACCATCGGCAGAGAGGAAGCGGGAGACTCCACCTGGTTCCATGGCTACAATGAGAAATTTTTCCATGACCGCGGTGTACTGTATCATTATCTGTACGGAAGGCTGGCAGGACCGCTGGCACTGCGGTTCCTATATGCCCATAAGGGGACATTGTGCAGTGAGGTGACAATAAAACAGGCGAAGCATTGGATGAGGGACGGCATCCGCGAAGCAGGAAAGCGCGGCTTGGCCTGAACCGCGGCAGACACCGCGGGAGAATACGCGCGAACCGCAATGGACATCGCGAGAAAACACGACGGAAATTTAGACAGACATCGTAGGCAGGAAGGGGGTCCCACATGGAAAAAAGTGCACTGGTATATATTGTACTAACACTCGTAACGGTGGGCTTCGGCTTCTGCGTGCGCAACAGCGCCTATACGGCAGGATATCTGTCGGGCAGGCGGATGTCTGGAGCGCCGGTGGGGTACGATCGTCAGCAGGCGAGGAACCTGGTGGCGGAGACCGCCGTATTCTGCCTCCTGGCGGGAGTCTCGGCCTGCCGTATTGCGGTGGGTGGTGACTACTGGGTCTACTGGCTGAAATTCCAGCTGATCGACCAGGGACGCCATGTGTCCTATGAAAAAGGCTTCGTCGGGCTGGTGAAGCTGTTTCACTGGATCTTCGGTGAGGGCTCCTATCTGCCGATCTTCGGATTTTTTTCGCTGGTCACGGTGTTTTTCTTCCTGAAAGCACTGCATGATCAGGCAGACTGGTACGTATTATCCCTGTTTTTACTGCTGACCCAGGGCTTCTATTTTAACAGCATGAACTCCGTGCGGTATTATTTTGCACTGGCGCTGGCCATGTATGCGCAGAAATATGTACTGCGGGGCGAGTATGGCAAGTTCATCCTCTGGGTGCTGCTGGGATGTACGATCCATAAATCGGTGCTGCTGATCATTCCGGCCTATATCGCAGCAGATCTGCTGTCGCGGGTACGATTGAAAAAATGGCATTACGCAGTCGGGCTCCTGCTGATCTTATCCCTGATCTTCGGACAGGGCTTTTATCGGAATCTTATTTTTAAGTTTTATCCCTATTATAAGGATTCCATGTTCGACAACGGCCAGTTGTCCTATGTGAATATCGGAAAATGCCTGGCGGTGCTGATCCTGTGCCTGATCTATTGGAAGGACAGTATCCGGGATGATCGCAGGAACCGTTACTATTTCTATCTGAACCTGGCGGGACTGGTGCTCTATACCTGTGGTTCCTTCATCCCGGAGGTGTCCCGGGTGGCCTATTACCTGATCCAGTCCCAGATCTTTCTGATCCCGGGCGTGTTATGGAATGCAAAAAAGGGATGGTTCCGCAACCTGTGCATTTTCGGAGTCGTCGCGGCATATCTGCTGTATTTTGTAATGCTGTTACGTGGCATGTACGATGTGGAGATCAGATTGCTACCGTACCTGAATTGGATATTTAATTAAAAGAGGATTTGATTTATGAGAGTACTGTGGGTCTGCAATATCATGCTCCCGGTGATCGCCGAGGCATTGCATAGAGAAGCTTCCAATAAGGAAGGCTGGCTGTCCGGACTGCTGTCACAGATCGTGGATCGGGAAGACACCGGCATGACGCTGGCAGTGGCGTTCCCGGTTCCCGCGGGGGAAGAGATCCCACAGAGTTTTGTAGTCCGGGTGCAGGGGGAACACCCTGCCTGTGTCGCGGAAGCCACTTCTGCTACGGAAGCTGCATCTGCTCCGGAGGGGGGCGGTGGATATCTCGTCAGATGCTACGGCTTCCATGAGGATACCGTGCATCCGGACCGTTACCAGCCGGAGCTGGAGGAAGAACTGCGTAAGATCACGGAAGATTATGATCCGGATGTGATCCACTGCTTTGGTACGGAATATCCCCATACGCTGGCGGTCTGCCGTGTCTATCCACATCCGGAGAGGATCCTTTTGGGGATCCAGGGCATCTGCAGCCTCTGTGCGGAAGCCTATTTCGCAGATCTCCCGGAGCGTGTGACGCGCAAAGTGACCTTCCGGGATCTGGTGAAACGGGACAGCCTGCGCAGCCAGCAGGAGAAATTCGTCCGCAGAGGTGTGATGGAGAGAGAAGCCATCGGTCTGGCGGGAAATATCACCGGCAGGACGGCATGGGACCGGGAGGTGACCACCGGGTGGAATCCCGAAGCACAGTATTATCCTATGAATGAGACCCTGCGCGCTTCCTTCTATGAAGGCAGCTGGAACCCGGAGCACTGTGAACCCCACAGCATCTTCGTCAGTCAGGGAGATTATCCCCTGAAGGGCTTGCATTATCTCCTGAAAGCATTGCCCGGGATCCGCAGGAAATTCCCCGATGTGCAGGTGTATGTGGCGGGAAATGATCTGACGGCATACCACACGCTGAAGCAGAAACTGAAGATCTCTGCCTACGGACAGTATCTCCGGGATCTGATCCGGGAGGGGCAGCTGGAAGACTGCGTGCATTTCACAGGGAAACTGACAGAACAACAGATGCGGGAACGATTCCTCCGAAGTCAACTGTTCCTGTGCTGTTCTTCCCTGGAAAATTCGCCGAACTCCCTGGGCGAAGCCATGCTGTTGGGAGTACCCTGCGTCAGCACCGAAGTGGGCGGGATCCCCAGCCTGTTTGACGGCGGAAGGGACGGCCTGTGGTGTGAAGGACACCGGCTGACAGAAACGGCTGAAATCAGCAGAAATACGGCAGATGCGGCTGAAAGCAAAAATAACATGCGCAATTCAAAAGAATTAAAAACAACAGAATTGGAAAATATTGTAAAATCCATGGAAAATTCTATTATCGAAATGTGGAGTTCTCCGGAGAAAATGTTGGAATACTCTAAAAATGCAAGAGAACATGCAAGAAAAACCCACGATAAAGAGAAAAATTTTGCAAAATTGCAGGAAATCTATGCAAAGATAGCGGAAAGGCAGGGATGAGAATGCAGGTGGTATTCGTTTCTAATTATTTTAATCACCATCAGCTGTCCTTCTGCGACGTATTGTATGAACTCCTGGAAGGAAGCTTTTGCTTTCTGCAGACCCAGCCCATGGAAGAAGAACGGGTGAAGATGGGGTGGCAGGCCGAGGAGAGACCGTACGTGCGCTATGTACAGCCGGGCGGTACGACTACGGGCGGCCCGGAAGCATTCATGGGCAGGAATCCAGACGAAGAGACTGCGGGCGGACCGGAATGGCGGCATCTGCTCCTGACAGCTGACGTGGTGATCTTCGGTGGATGCGATGACGAGAGCTACATCCGGGAACGCCTGGCGGCGGGAAAACCTATCTTCCGCTACAACGAGCGGCTGTATAAAGAAGGACAATGGAAAGCCATCTCTCCCAGAGGACTGCTGCAAAAGTATAAAGACCACACCAGATACCGCAAGGCACCGGTGTACTTCCTGTGTGCCGGAGCCTATGTGCCCTGCGACCTGGGGATCATTCATGCCTATCCGGAGAAAATGCTACGGTTCGGGTATTTCCCCGAGACCAGAGAGTATGCGCCGGGGGAACCGTTTTCACGCAAGAAAAAAGGAAGCATCCTGTGGGCGGCGCGGATGATCGACTGGAAACATCCAGAGCTGGTAGTGAAGACAGCCGCTTATCTGAAAGAACATCTGGAAGAGATTCCTTTTCACATTATGATGATCGGCGGAGGAGAACTGGAGGAAGAAGTACACAGCCTGGCAGAAGAGCTTGGCGTGACGGATAAGATCACCTTCGCAGGCTTCCGCGGTCCGGAGGATGTCCGGGCTGCCATGGAGGAATCCGAGATCTACCTCGTCACCAGTGACCGGAAGGAAGGCTGGGGAGCGGTAGTAAACGAAGCCATGAACAGCGGCTGCGCCGTCGTGGCGGATCATATGATCGGAGCGGCTCCCTGGATGATCCGACAGAGGGAAAACGGGATCCTCTATCACGACGGCTGTGAACAGCAGCTGCAGGAATACGTTGCAGAGCTGCTGCAGGATCCGGCAGAGTGCCGCAGACTGGGAGAAGCGGCGCAGCAGACCGTCCGGACGGAATGGAATGCACGGACCGCCGCGGAGAGACTGGTCAGACTGTGTCGTGAGATGGGCTTCCTAACCGGTGCCCCCGGTACCACATCTGCAGAGCCGGCACTACTTGCACCCGGCCAATGCCTTCCGGCACCGCCCGTCCCGGCACTGTGGGCAGACGGTCCCTGCTCCCTGGCCCCGGTGATCCCGGAGCGACGGATGTATCGATATTTAACGGAAAGAAATAAAGAGGACAGAACGTGAACAGTAATGAGACCAACCAGCCGCTGATCAGTGTGATCGTGCCGGTGTACAATATCATACCTTATCTGCCCCGCTGCGTGGAGAGCCTGCAGAAGCAGACCTATCCGGAGCTGGAGATCCTGTTGATCGACGACGGCTCCACCGATGACACCCCGGCGCTGTGCGACCGGCTGGCGGAAAATGACCCGCGTATCCGCGTTTTCCACAAGGAGAACGGAGGTCCCTCCTCCGCGAGGAACTTCGGACTGACGCAGGCCGCCGGAGCATACGTGGGATTCGTGGACAGCGATGACTATGTGGATGCCGATATGTACGAGCGCCTGTACCGGGCGATCGCGACTACACATATGCCCATTGCTCAGGTGGGCAGGGATGAGATCGATCAGGACGGCAACATCCTGCCGAACATCTGCGAACCGGTATCCGAAGAACAGGTGATCCCGGCAGAGGATTTCTTAAAAGAGCTGCTAATGCACCGGGGAGACTGCTCCTTCTGTACCAAGCTGTTGCAAAAGGATCTGTTCACAAAGGGAAAATTCCCGGTGGGAGCGCTGAACGAGGATTTCCACCTGCTGGTGAAGCTGCTGACGGACGAGGAGAACATCGTTCCCGGGATCGCGTGCATTCCGGGTCAGACTTATCACGTATTTTACCGCCCGGACAGCAACACCAGAGATAAAAACCGCTTCTCCCGAGTGTTCGCGGACAACATCGATAACGCGGATATGGTACTGCGGCTGGTGGAGGCGAGATACCCGGAGCTGACGGAGATCGCCTTCCGTTTCGGCGTCTTCCAGAGACTGGACTATATGCTGCATATTCCCATAGCACAGATGACCGGGGACAATGCGTTCTACCGCAGCGTCGTGAAGAGCCTGCGGAAGGGATGGTGGCGCGCCATGAGAAACCCTTACCTTACGAAAAAGAATAAGTGTTATCATACACTGTTCGCCATAGCGCCGAAGGGGATCCGGGTGCTGCACAAGAAACTGAAGCACATATGAAGAGCACATATTCAAAGAAAGAATTGAGTTTCATGAAAAGAAAATTAGCATTTCTGGGAGCCATTCTCCTGGCGGCATTCATATTTACCTACGAGGGCAATACCTACCGGACCCATGCACTGGACGAGGAAGATCAGGCATGGATCGACGAGGCCGGGGAAGCATTGCAGAAGATCGTGGAAGAACGGGAAATTATGGCACTGGTCTATCTGTGTGATGAGCTGCCGATCCGCTCGGAAGCGGATAACAGCAGTGCAATCGCAGGCACCGCAACCAGCGGACAGATGGTGGAGATCCTGGATGTGGCCGTGGATGAGGACTATCAGGTCTGGGAAAAAGTGTCCGCGGAGATCAGCGGTAAGACCTATGTAGGATACATCCCCAGAGATCATCTGGCATGCTCCGACGAACGTTTTCTGGAATGGGAAGAACTGTATGGCATGAATCCAGGAGCGGAAGTGATGCTGGCAGAGGAAAATGCCACGGGCGTCTATGCGGATATCGAAGAGTTCCCGGAGAGCTACCGCCCGGCATTGCAGGCGTTGAAACAGCAGCATCCCAACTGGACTTTTGTGCGGCAGAATACGGGACTGGATTTCCAGACGGTGGTAAACAATGAATTACAGGGCGGAAAAAGTCTGGTCTATAAGAGCTACGGGGACTATTGCAAGGAAGGACAGCACAGTCCTAACTGGTATTTTGCATCGGAGGATGTACTGAAGTTGTATATGGATCCGAGAAATGCGTTACAGGAAAACGCTATTTTCCAGTTTGAACAGCTGACGTACAATGAAAGCTACCACACAGAGGAAGCTGTTAAAAATTTCCTTGAGGGAACTTTTATGAACAGCAGTCAGAACGCGCCCGGAACGGATATGAAGTTCTATCATATTTTCTGGACCATCGGTGCGGAGGAGAACCGTCAGGTCAGTCCGTTCCATCTGGCAGCCAGAGTGCTGCAGGAACAGGGACAGGGCACATCACCACTGATTTCCGGTATTTATCCCGGCTATGAAGGGTATTATAATTATTTCAATGTGGGGGCCTCCGGAAGCACCAACGAACAGGTGATCATCAATGGATTGAATTATGCCAAAAATAATAACTGGAAGGGAGCCTACTATTCCATTCTGGGAGGAGCGGAAGTAATCTCCGCGAATTACATACGGAAGGGCCAGGATACCTTATATTTACAGAAATTCAACGTATCCCCCACAGCCAGCAACCCGATATATACCCACCAGTATATGCAGAACATCTCAGCGCCCACCACGGAAGCCCTGAGCATCAAAAAACTGTATGAGAGTGCCGGAGCACTGGAGAATACCTTTGTATTCAAGATCCCGGTCTACGAAAATATGCCGGCAAGCCCCTGCCCGATGCCGACTTCGTCTACCAACGTGGTATTGCAGGTGCCGTCGGGATATGATGCTGCCGCGATCTATGTGGACGGTGTCGCCTATACTCCGCAGGTGCGGAATAACCGCCGCATCGTTACCCTTCCGGACGGAAATGCACAGGCAGCAGTGGTCTATCGTTATAATGCCAACGGTGCGCCTATCGGCATGTATGTCTGGACCATGGAATACCGTAACAATGCCTATGTGGCGACGGAACAGCCGGAGCTGACAGATCTGCTGACCTACCACGGATTTTCCATCCGTATCAACGGAAAAGCGGGAATTCGTTTTAAGACCGGTATCAGTACCGACCTCAGAGCCAGATTACTGAACGGCGGTGTAAACGGCTATTCCCTGAAGGAATATGGAACGCTGGTCATGAACAATGCCAACCGTGCCTCCTATCCCATGATCAAGGGTGGTGAAAAAGTCATCAGTGGACTGGCCTATGGCACGAACGCTGACGGTTCCCATCAGGACAGCATTTACGAGACTGTGAGCGGAAGATACCGTTATACTTCCGTGCTGGTGGGACTTCCCTCCAGCCAGTACAAGGTGGAATATGCGTTCCGCGGATACATAATACTGAACAAGGACGGCAGAGACATTACAATCTACGGACCGGTACAGGCCCGAAGCATTTATGCACTGGCGGAAATGGTTCTGAACATGGGAACTTACCAGCCGGGATCCGCCGCAGATACTTTTCTGCGGAAGCTGATCAGCGATGCACAGTAACAGTCTGCCGGCTGTCGGCCATCGGAGAACGATCATAGAATTTGATAAAAACAGACAGGACAAAAAGATGAAAAGAAAAGCAACAAAATTCATGGCACTGGCCATAAGCACGGTACTCGTCATTTCCCTGACGGCCTGCGGAGACGGCAACGGTGGGGAAGTAGAGGATGTGGTGACCCCGGTGGAAGCACAGCCGATGCTGTCCGAACTGGAGCTGGAGATCCTTAATCTGGAAACCAAATATAATAAAGGAGAATTCACCGGAGCAGATTACCTCGTACTGGCAGATGCCTATAGCAGAGCAGGCGATATCCGCAAGCAACGGGATATGCTGGAACAGGATTACCGGCTTTACGAAGATGCGGATGCATTTTCCACATTGCAGGGCCTCAGTGTAAATCTGGAGGAAGAGACGGAAGAGATCCGCAGCCGTGCACAGGAAATGTTAAATGATCTGGAACTGCCGGAATATCTGGACGAAAGCGTGAATCTCATCGACAGCGGCGACTGGTTCTCCACCATGATGCCCAAACTGAAGGAAGGACAGCGCAGCTACTATCTGGAGCGGGATGCACAGCCGCTATTCTATGCGCAGGTGGGATATACCGGCGAGGGACAGCGTTTTTCCAAAGTGTGGTATACCGGAAGTGAGACAAAACGCTTCCTGAGTCAGGAAGGAACCATCATCCGCCTGGTGACCGTGACTTCCACGGTGGCAGGGGCAGAGGATCCGACTTCGACTGCGGGAACCGATACAACAGCTGAGACGGCGGACATTCAGGACACCGCCACCCCTCGGGCTGCCACCCCGGCAGACATGGGTGCCTGGAACGGTACTTTTGAGTCCTGGAGCGTGGACTGCGCTACCGGCAGCATTACCCATGAACAGGGTACCATGCAGAAGGGTGTGCTCACCGGTGACTACACCTGTGACGTACATGCCGGAGAGGGCGGACTGGATGCATTTTCTCTCTGGAACAACCGGGAAGGCATGGAATATATTACTTATACCGGCAGTTTTGATTCCGAGGGAAAGGCGTTGGTAGAACAGCCCTCCGAGGAAATCCGGAAAAAACTGCTGGAAGGAACAGATGATACGGATCTGATTCTCTACGCTTATGATGCGACCGGCGAGAACTGCCTTTGGCAGGGAACCGGTGCGGAGACTTCCGTGGCGGATTATCGATTTGGCGGGGAGCTGATCGGATTGGAGACCCGGCCGGAATATACCTCCTATGAGGTGCCGGAGACTATGGCAACGGATGACGACGGAACAGGAAGCACAGGAGAGACAGGCACTGAAAAACCCCAGATCCGCATCTTTGACGGAGAAATCCAGTGGTTCGACGGAAAATACTGGGTCAGCGCAGGTAATGTGAAAGAGATGGCAAAACAGGATCCTTTTGCAGCATACGAAGAGAACCATGATACGGCAGCACTCGGAGACACAGCGGGAACTACCGGAGGCGATACAACAGACGGAAATGCCGGGCAGAGCATTACCGGAGGCAATACCACCGGAACAGCTGGCGGCAACAAAAATTCCGGAACGATTCAGAAGCCCGCGGCAACCCCGAAGCCTATGACAAAGCCGTCCACCCCAAAACCCGGTACCACCAAACCTTCTGCAACTCCGGCACCCACTGCAACTCCGGTACCGGCAGCAACCCCAGCACCGGCGCAGAGCAATGACAACAGCAGCTCCGGCGGCAGCAGTGACAGTGGAAGCACAGGAGGAGACAGCGGCAGCAGCGGCGGAAGTGACGTGGATATGGAGTGGACACCGGATCTGTTGTAGTCCCGCGCATGCGATAGATCACATTGGACTGTTCAGAGGCAGCCCGGAAAAGTGAAACATTTGGAATGAGGAGGATTTATTCATTGAAATATCCATGGAAACAGAAGATATTGGAATCGAAAAAAATAGAGCTGCTGCTGGTGGCATTGCTCCTGTTGGCGGCTATCGTCATCCGGGCATACCATTTCGGAGCGCCGCCCATCGGCGTACATCAGGACGAAGCCATGGCTGCCGTGGATGCCAAAGCACTGGCGGACTACGGTACGGACCGTTACGGAATGCGGTATCCGGTGCATTTTACGGCGTGGCGTACCAGCCAGATGAGCGTATTACTGTCCTACTGCATGATCCCGTTTATTAAGCTCATGGGATTCTCCACGGTATCCACGAGACTGCCGATGTTGGTGATCAGCTGCCTGGGACTGCTGGCACTGTACCTCTTCGGCAGACAGCTGGCCGGCAAATGGACCGGCATGATCGTGCTGATCCTGGGAACCATCAGCCCCTGGCATTATATGCAGAGCCGGTGGTCCTTTGACTGTAACCTGTTCCCCCATGTGTTCCTGATCGCGGTAGTACTGCTGATCGCCGGACTAAAAAAGAAACCGCTATTGTACCTTTCCATGGTGATGTCCGGACTGTGCTCCTATGCCTACGGAATTGCGGACTATTCGGTACCGCTGTTTTTACTGGTGGTTGCTATTTATCTCCTGCGGCAGCAGGCAGTAAATTGGAAGGAGCTGGCAGCCTGCTTTGTGCTGTACCTAGTGATCGTGCTGCCGGAATTTTTATCCATGCTGCTTACCCTGCTGGGAAAGTCCGGAATCGAGACACCGCTTTTTACGATCCCGTCATTCCTATCCAGTAACCGCGGTGATGATATTCTGTTCGCTAACTTCTCATGGAAACAGCTGTGGGAGAATATCGTCTGGACCTTTACCACCACCTGGGGCTCCGGGGACAAGAGCGTGACCAACACCATGGTGAGATTCGGCCCGGTGTACTATATCACGGATCTGTTCTTCGTCATCGGACTGGTCAGCATCCTCCGCAGACTTCGGGGAATGGAAAAAGAGGAACGTTACCCCTATGTCGCACTGTTAGCATGGCTGGGCATGGGACTGTGGGTAGGCATCCTTACCAAAAATGTGACAGTGAACCGTATCAATATCATATTCTATCCGGTACTGATCATCGGGGGCATCGGTATCGCACGCTGCATCCGGAAGTTGCACCTCCTGTCCGTACCCATTGCAGCGGTCTATGGCGTGATGGCACTGATGATGGCACAGATGTATTTTGGCAGCTGGGGAGAACTCAGCCGGACATATTACTACGATCCCTACATACAGGCGCTGAACTACGCACATACCATCGATTGCGATGCCTATTATATCTATCCGGATCCCCAGGGAATCGATGCCGGCGCTACCTTAGGCGAGATCCTGACTATGTACACCCACCAGATCGATGCACATTACTATCAGGGCATCAGCAACGTACAGGACGGCGTGGAACTCCGCCCGTATAAAGAACGCTACCACTATGAAAACGTCACGGCAGAGACCATAGCGGCCAATGAGGCGTCCGGAGAGCGGGTAGTGTATATCGTGGATTCCGGACAGAGAGAGCTGTTCGATCCGGAGAAGTATGAGATCACTTCCATCTATGACCGGTTTTATGTGGTGAAAGATAAATCCCAAAAAAGACTTTCATTGGAATTATACCGGAAATGTGATAAAATCATGGCATAGCATGTATGTGGCATGAAATAACGGTAACAATGCATGAGAGACTTAGAATTTTTAATGACTGGCTATGGGAGGAAAAGCAGAACATGAAGATAGAATCGATAAAAATCCATAACTATAAGGTTTTTAAAGATGTCGAAGTAAAGGACATTTCCAACATGGCTGTATTCCTTGGAAAAAACGGCGTTGGTAAAACTACCTTTTTTGACGTATTCGGCTTTTTACATGATTGCCTGAACAGTAATGTCAGATCAGCATTAGCTAAAAGAGGCGGATTTAAGGAAGTGGTATCAAGGGAACAAAAGGGCAATATAGAATTTACCATTAAGTTCAGAGCTTCTGAGGAGGAACCATTGATTACCTATGAGATATCCATAGGATTGGATGAGCATGCCAGAGCAGTTGTAAAAAAAGAAGTATTGAGATTTAGAAGAGGACAGAAAGGGTCTCCTTGGAAAGTACTGGACTTCTCTTGTGGGGAAGGAATCGCAGCAGAGGGGAAACTCAACTCTTATGAAGATGTAAATCTGGCAAAACGTCGAAAACAAAAACTGGATTCGCCTGACATTCTGGCGATTAAAGGGTTGGGACAGTTCAAAGAGTTTGAAGCTGTGTCCACATTTCGCCGTTTGATTGAGGATTGGTACGTTGCTGATTTTAGAATTGATGCTGCCAGAGAACGTCAGGAAGCAGAATACGGAGAACAGCTTTCGAGAACCGGAGATAATTTATCAGTTGTAACAAAATACTTATATGACAATCATCCGGATATATTTAACAAGATCATAGAGAATATGAAACTCCGGGTACCCGGTGTCGAAAAGGTGGAGGCACAGGAAACACAGGACGGTTATATTGTGTTAAGATTTCAGGACGGAAAATTCCAAAATCCTTTTTCAGCAAAATATGTTTCTGACGGCACAATAAAAATGTTCACGTATCTTGTCTTGCTGAATGATCCTTTACAGCATGCACTCTTATGCATAGAAGAACCGGAAAACCAGCTTTACCCGGAATTGTTAGGGGGGCTGGCGGAGGAATTCCGCAATTATGCAAATGCAGGCGGACAGGTGTTTGTGTCTACGCATTCTCCGGATTTTTTAAATGCGGTAGAACTGGAAGAAATTTATTATCTGCAGAAAAAAGATGGATTTACCACAATAAAAAAAGCCTCGGATAATCCGATAGCCAGAAAACTGTGTGAAGCGGGTGATCTGCCCGGAGCATTATGGAAACAGGGGCTATTGGTGGAGGGATAGAATGAAGTTAGTCTTTTTACTGGAAGAAGAATCTATGAAACACTTTTTGGATGGTATATTACCAAAGATATTACCTCCGGATGTTGGTTTCATTACCGTCCCACATGAAGGAAAATCAGATTTACAGAAATCTGTGCCTATTAAACTGCGAGCATGGAAGGAACCGGGAGTGAAATTTGTAATTGTACAGGACCAGGATACCGGTGACTGCCGTGAACTTAAACGCAAGCTTGTAGAATTGTGCGGAGATACAACGCAAGAGGTATTGATTCGTATAGCTTGTCATGAATTGGAGGCATGGTATTTCGGAGATCTGGAGGCGGTATCTAAAGCTTATGGGAAAAACATTACAGTTTTGGCGAAAAAGAAGCAATACAGGGTACCGGATGATATTATTTCACCCAAAAGAGAATTGAAGAAATATCTTCCGGAGCATCAACAAATCAGTGGTGCAAAAAGAATAGCACAGTACATAGATATAAACAGAAATACATCTGAAAGCTTTCAGGCTCTTGTAAGCGGAGTGAGAAAATTGATAAGCTAGATGATACGGTCGTATTGTAGAAAAGACATCGGTGGCAAGATCGATGTCTTTTGCAATATGTGGTATTGTATGCTTACCTGGATAAGTTGTGAAAGATGCGGATACAGCTTGAAATCGTGGATGTTCATGTGCTAAATTATAATTAGGCTTTTGGACAGAACATGCTTCTACTAGATTAGTTCAGAGAAAAGCTGATTAAATCCGGTGGGTAAAACTGGTAAAAACTTTTTGAAAAAAGATTGTAAGATTTTGTCGTAAATCGTCATGTAATATATGAAGGAATATATTAGAGAATTAGATGTGTGAGATGAATTTCAAATTTGAAACATATTTCAATGAAGGATAATTCTTAATTATCGATCGTAAACGGTTAAAAGGAGATTGATCATGAGTTATTATGTTTGGGTAGGCCCAAGAGATGTGGATTGCTTTTCTGATACGCTTTTTTCAGAAAAAATATGTTATTATTCTGACTCAAATCCTCAGGAAATTCGTAAAGAGAATATATATGGAGATACATTTAACAAATTTATATCTAATAAAATGACTGAAATTTTATCCATTCACCCGTGTGCTCAGTTTATATTTTATAATCCTAAAATAGCCTATAGCATAAACCATTCTTTGCAACAGCATATATTGTGTCTTAATGATAAAAATTTGCTCGATATGTTAAGTGATAAAATATATACACGGTATTGGCTTAACCGCTATGTTCCTGTTTTGCCATCTACTATCGTGGATTCTCCTAATTTATTGTTAGATGAGCTCGAAACTAACTTTATGGTCTCTGAGCAATATATTGCTCAGAAAAATAAGAGTTCTGGTGGTTTTGGAACTTTTATAATTTCCAAAACAAATCATATGATCGAAGACATAAGAAATAATTATAAGGAGCTTTTTATTGTTTCTCCTTATATAAAAAATGGTTTTTCTGTGAATATAAATGCGGTTATTGGTTCAGAATGCACTATATTTTTTCCGCCTTCAATACAAATTACTGAAGTTAATGCTCAACGGATCTTATTCCATGGAAGCGATTATGTTACGGCTCAGAAACTATCTTCTGAAATACTCAAGAAATTAAATAGTTACACATCTATTATACTAAATCATATTAAAAAAATGGGATATTTAGGTATAATCGGCCTTGATTTTCTTGTGACCGAAACAGAAATTTATTTTCTTGAAATTAATCCAAGATATCAAGCATCAAGTTTTTTGATTAATATAGCTTTAAAGGAATACAATTTTCCTTCTCTTTCACAATTGAACTTGTCTGCTTTTAGTAACATAAAAATATTAAATGAAAGTATTAAAAATATATGTATAAATTATAGCTTTTACAAGTATATATTTACCGAAGGAATGAAACACCCTGACTATGTGTGCAAAAAAGTCAACAAGTATTCAAGTATATATCAAATCATTACTGATGGCTGGACATATAGTACAGCTGCCGAAAATGACGCTTATTGCTATAGCATGATTTTTAAAACAAATATATGTTCTATTAGTCCTGATTTTCAATGCAATGTTTATTCTAATATATCTGGTGAAGAAAATTATTTGCATCGAAATATGAATACGGATATTGGTCTCAAAATTGCACTTTTGAACCAAGGTTGCAATATTTCCGAAGAAGCATCCAATTATTTAAAAACAAAGGGAGTTATTAAGAAAGCAGTTTTTAGTGCAATTGATTTTCGGACAGATAATGGTCTCCCACTAAATGTACCAATTAACTTAAAATTTACGGAACTGTCCCCTTTTAGTATACAAATATGTAACAGTGAATTAAGTCTTTTTTATTATAACAATAATATTTCAAAAATAACTATTGAATTAGAACCTGATTGGTCCGATAAGGTCACAAAAAGTGGAATTCCTTATAATAGAATTGCCTATCTCTCAACAGATAGAATTCGTCTAAAGCATGAATCAATATGCACGTTTAAAAGCCATGGCAAGGGATGCTTTTTTTGCAATTTACCGGCAAAACAATTAAATCTTTCAATGGAAGATTTTGATGAAGTATTGGATTACCTTATGTTCAAACCAACATTTCGGCATATTCTTATAGGTGGTGGTTCGGGTGAACCTATTGCCGAAAGCAAAAACATAATAATTCTTGCCAGAAAAATACGTGAGCGAAACAAAACAATTCCTATATATTTGATGAGCCTTCCACCAGCGAATCCACAAATACTTTATCAGTATAAAGAAGCTGGAATAGACGAGGTCGCATTCAATATAGAAATCTGGGATCGAAATTTGGCTGAAAAACTAATGCCTGGTAAAGGAACAATCCCATTAAAACAATATATTGATACCTTAAAAGTGAGCACTAGTCTTTGGGGAAAAACAGGAAATGTCCGTTCAGCTCTTATTGTAGGTTTAAATTCTCAAAAGACATTATTGGAAGCTATACAATATCTGTGCCAACTGGGTGTCCAGCCAATGCTTTCTGTTTTTAGACCTATGATTGGAACCAAATTGGAAAATACTGTTTCTCCATCCAATCAAACTTTGTTGTCTATTTATAACAAAGCGACAGATATTTGCTCCGATTATAATCTTGAACTAGGGCCGACCTGCAAAGAGTGCAGAAATAATATGCTCGCTTTATGAGTTTGTATAGGTATATTGGATGAAATCTTCATCGATATTAGAAGGAATATTTCCAAAAAGGATGTGTTTAATTTCTGATATTTCCACATCGTTTTCGGATATATTCTTTCTAAGTATTTGCTCTTTCACGGCATTTTTTTCATGATCTTTTCTTAAATTTATTTGTTCTACTTGATCCTGCTTTATTTGATTATCCAATTGGATATTAATCAATTGTTGTCGTTCGTTTTCTATTTCTAAGTGCATTTTTTTAAGTTCCAATTTTTTTTGCTTTTTCATTGTTTGAAGTGATATCCTTTTTTCTTGTAATGTATAATGTGCAACCAAAATGGAATAAAATGCACCAATCGTTGCGATAACGGCTGGCAAAGTGTCTTGGATCAGAACTAAAAAGGCTTCTGCTGAATTATGTCTACAGTTTATTTGATGCTCTCCAGCGGGCGACTTATACAGTTCTATAATTTCCTCCATTGTTGAAAGCAATATTCCCAATTTTGTTTGTTCTTCAGGAAAAATGTTTGTAAAAATATTAACTTCCAACGTAACCACATTTCTATTATTATTGCTAAGTAGGTAACCCTCAATTTCTCTTTTGTATGTTGTAAAATTATACAAAAGCCCCGCATTCATATCAGTAAAAGAAATGTGGGAGTATATATACGAAATAATATCATAGCGTTCGTGATAGCTGAATACACCATATGTATATATTAATTTACACAAATATTTTATTTTTCTAAAATCAATTTCTGCAACGCCTTCCAATATTCCTCGTAGAATAATCTCTTTTGCTTCCTCTTTTTTGTTTAAGTAAAAATATATATTAGCCAAAGGGAAATATTCTCTATTTTCGGTATAATAATTTATAAAATGCGGTATTAATTTTAAATATTCATTAGGCGAAATAAGACCATTTTCGTTGCAATGGGATGTAATATAAATATTATCTTTTGTTTCACTCAAATACGTCAATAAACCAAATGCATAACATATTTGCGAAAAAGGTAAAATAACCTTATCCATCTTAACATCTTCAAACACAGCATAATCAATATTTAAATCTGTAAACTTAACGTTTTCTATGGATACACGGGAAAACAATGTAGCTTCTAAAGTGCAGGAATAAAAAGTAGAATCTACGATTCTTCCATCTATAAATGCAGTATTGTAGAATACCGAATGTTCAAAATAGTTATTTTTGATTATGAATTGGTTAGTAAACAAGCTGTCGTTAAAATTGCTATTAGAGATATGTTTATCGGTTGCATCTCCAAGAAACTTACTTTGAATAAAAGAGCATTCCTGAAAATTGGCATTATTTATGCTACATTTTTCAAATATGCAAGCGTTGAAAACGGATCCTGCAGCAGCTGAATTTTCAAAAATACACTGATCAAAAACCATTCCGCTTGCACGTGTTCTTTTAAGACTTTTCCCGGAATAATCAGCCCTACTCGTTCCTCCCACCAAAACAGAACCATCTTTTTTAAACTTATTTTTATTTTTGCAATGCTTTCGTAACTCTTCAATTGATTCCTCTAATTTATATGGAGAAATATTATTTGATAGTATATTTTGCATTGTTAATATCTCCTTTTAACCGTTTGCGATCGATAATTAAGAATTATCCTTTATTGACCACCATAAAATTCCTAGGATGTTTATTTACCAGAATATCTTTCTGCTTAGCACTGGACACATGAGTATAGATTTCTGTCGTGCTGATAGAACTGTGTCCAAGCATTTTCTGAATATAGCGGATGTCGACATCCTGTTCTAGCAACAGGGTGGCAAAGGAATGTCGGAATATATGGGGAGTAATATGCTGTTCTATTCCGGCAAGATTGGCATAGCGGTTGATCATAAAACGGACAGATTGGTCCGATAATTTATGCTTTTGCTTATTGACAAAAAAATATCCACAGACAGAAATATCTGTTTTGAATGAATCTTGATACAACATTAAGGCAGAAATAACCTCAGGGTTACCGAGTTGCAGGATGCGTTCTTTGGATCCTTTTCCGTATATCAGCACAGTGTTATTCTCCAGATCGATATCCGACGGACGAAGGGAACATAATTCGGAAATCCGCATTCCTGTAGCGAATAACAACTCAATCACAGCAATATCCCGCAGGCAGCACCTCAACTGATAAGTAGAGGCTGCCTGATTTTTTTGTGCATAGAGTACAGACAAGAACTTTTGAATGGAATGAAAAGGAATAGTTTTGGGCAGGAGCTTGGCTTCACGGAAATGTACGTCCAGTTTGTCGAAAGGGTTCTGTACTAAAAGATCTGCGTACTCCAGATAATGGAAAAATGCTTTCAGACTGGCAATTTTTCGCTTGACAGACTTGGGCTTGTTGTGTTTATGCAATTCTGTAATATACAGATCCAGTGTATTTCTTGATAGAAAATCCATGGAGCTATTACAAAATACAGAATACTGGTTTAAATCGATCCGATATGCTTTCAATGTCTTGAAATTCAGACGTTTTCGATATTCGCAATAGCTGAGATATTCTGCAGTGTATTTGTTTAAAGTATTCATAAGTAAATCTCCTTTTTTCATCAAGTATGAATAGTTGTATCGGGTTTGTCTATTTGATATGTAAATCCGTTGTTTTCTTAAGAATTTATAGCTTTATCAAAAATAAGCCATAAATGGCTTAAATAAAGGATTTGCATTAAAATGTTAAAAAAAGAAGTGTCAAACTCCCGGGCTGCAGGGAGGATTTCTTAATTTTTTTGTGGATTCTTATGTGAAAATTGCTTTTTACTTCCCTACGTGGTACAATAAAATGAATTATGACTATTTTTATATGTACCGAGAGGGAAGTAAGAAGATGAAGCAGAATTTCTTGAAAATACCAATCAATAGAATCCTTGCACTGATCCTGTTAGATATTATGTCTATCGTTGTGGCATCCTTTGCCGCATTATACATTCGTTTCGATTTCAGCTTTGAGGGAATCCCTCAGGAATACCTGATCAAATTTGAAAATATTATTGTCTACAATATCATACTGACATTGGCCTTCTTCGCATTGTGGAAGCTGTACAAAAGTGTATGGCGCTATGCCAGTGCGACAGAACTGCTGAATATCTTATTTGCTACCACCTGCGCAAGCATAGCACAGATGATCCTGTGCCATATCCTGAACCAGAAGATGCCGCGCAGCTATTATGTTCTATATTGGTTTCTGCTGTTCGGGATGACTACATTAATTCGATTCAGCTACCGGATCTTACGACTGATCAATTCCAAGCGGACGGAACTCAGAACGAAAAAGGATGGCAGCAATGTCATGCTCATCGGCGCCGGAGCAGCAGCGAATGCTATCTTAAAAGAAATCGAGACCAGCAGCTATCTGAATCTCAATCCCAAATGCATTATCGATGATAATCCCGGCTGTCATGGTAAATTTCTGCGTGGCGTGCCTATCGTCGGTGGCAGAGACAGGATCGCAGATGCCGTAGGGCAGTACAGTGTGGATGAGATCATCTTCGCCATTCCCTCTGCCAACACCCATGTGAAAAAAGAAATTCTGGATATCTGTAAAGAGACCGGATGTAAGATGCGTACGCTCCCGGGCATGTATCAGTTACTCAACGGAGATGTCTCCGTGGCAAAATTAAAAGAAGTGGAGATCGAAGACCTCTTAGGAAGAGATCCGATAGAGATCAATACGGAAGAAGTCCTGAACTATGTGAAGGATAAGGTCGTATTAGTCACCGGTGGTGGCGGATCCATCGGAAGCGAGCTGTGCCGGCAGATCGCGGGTCATCAGCCGAAGCAGCTGATCATCGTCGATATCTATGAGAACAACGCCTATGCGATCCAGCAGGAGCTGATCCGTAAGTATCCGACACTGGATCTGGTAGTGTTGATCGCTTCTGTACGCAATACGGAACGCATCGAAGATATCTTCCGCAGATATCGTCCGAACATCGTCTACCATGCGGCAGCCCATAAGCATGTGCCCCTCATGGAAGTCAGCCCCAATGAGGCGATCAAGAACAACGTCTTCGGTACCTATCGTACCGCACAGGCAGCAGATAAATACGGTGTGGAGAAGTTCGTGCTGATCTCCACAGATAAAGCGGTGAATCCTACAAATGTCATGGGTGCCTCCAAGAGAATGTGCGAGATGGTGATCCAGATGATGAACCGCAAGTCACAGACGAATTTCGTGGCAGTACGTTTCGGCAATGTATTAGGCAGTAACGGCAGTGTTATTCCTCTGTTCAAGAAACAGATCGCGGAAGGCGGCCCTGTCACCGTTACGGATCCTAACATTATCCGTTACTTCATGACCATACCGGAAGCGGTATCTCTGGTACTGCAGGCGGGTGCCTACGCCAGAGGCGGGGAGATCTTCGTGCTGGATATGGGAGAGCCGGTGAAGATCGTAGACCTGGCGACGAATCTGATCAAACTGTCCGGATACAAGCCGGGCGAGGATATCGAGATCAAATTCACCGGATTGCGCCCCGGAGAGAAGATGTACGAGGAACTTCTCATGAACGAAGAGGGATTGAAGAAGACTGCCAATAAAATGATCTATATCGGGAAACCCATCGAATTCGATGATGAAGTATTTCAAAAGCAACTGGACAAGATCTATAAAGATGCTTATGACGAGACGGACAAGATCCGTGAGGATATTAAGGAAATCGTACCGACATATCAGGGCATTTAATAGGGGATAATTATGAAAAAGACAACGAAGAGATTCCTATATGGTATCATAGCACTCGCCGGATTGACGGCTACAGGAGTAAAGATTGCTTCTGTGCTGCAGAAAAAGCAGTGCAGAGAGGATTCGAAGAATCCGTTTGAAGGCAAGAAAGTCATCTTCGTAGAAAATGAAGAGGATCCGGAAAATGCGGATGGCGTCAGAGGTCATTTGGAACCTGTGAGCGCATCCGCCTATACCCCGTCATTTTATGATAAGTATGTAAAACGAGGGTTGGATATCGTGCTGTCATTTGGCGGCATTGTGGCATTGTCTCCGCTACTGTTGGGAATCGCAGCTGCCATTAAGATTGATGATCCCGGCCCCGTATTTTTTACCCAGAAGAGACTGGGACAGAATAAGAAATATTTCCGTGTATATAAGTTCCGCAGCATGAAAATGTCTACCCCCCATGATACTCCCACTCACATGCTGGAGAATCCGGAACAGTATATTACAAGAGTCGGAAAGTTCCTGCGTGCACATTCGCTGGATGAGCTTCCTCAACTGTTTAACGTGCTGGATGGATCACTGTCTCTGGTAGGACCCAGACCGGGTCTGTGGAATCAGGATGTATTGACTGCAGAGAGAGATAAGTATGGAGTAAATGAATATAAGCCGGGTATCACCGGATGGGCACAGATCAATGGCAGAGATTCCATCTCCATTGAACAAAAGAGCGTACTGGATGGCTATGGTGTGCGGCACAGCTCTCTCATATTTGATCTGAAATGTTTGCTCGGAACGGTGACGAAAGTGGGACATGATGACACTGTGGTAGAAGGCGGAACGGGAGCAATGGAGAGAACCGGGCGTAATTATACGGACGGAAAAACAAAAGAAGAGCTGATCGGAACTATTGGATTCGGAGAACCTGTCTGCGTTGATAAAGAGGCGAAGAAAAGAGTCCTGATCACCGGCGCAGGATCTTATATCGGTCAGTCTTTTCTAGACTATGCTAAAAAATATTATCCGGAGAACTTTGAAATAGACGAACTGGATATGTTGGGAGAAGATTGGAGAGAATGTGATTTTTCCAACTATGATATTGTCTACCATGTCGCAGGTATTGCACATGCAGATGTAGGAAATGTGTCGGAAGAGACAAAAGAGAAATACTATACAGTAAATACGGACCTGACAGTAGAAGTTGCTCAAAAGGCAAAAGCAGAAAAGGTAAAAGAGTTCATCTTCATGTCTTCCATGATCGTGTATGGGGAATCTGCACCGTACGGTAAAAAGAAAGTGATCGATGAACGCACGGTTCCGGCTCCGGCTAACTTCTACGGTGATAGCAAATTACAGGCAGATGTGGCAGTAAGAGAATTAGCAGATGACAGCTTCAAGGTCATCGTACTCAGACCTCCTATGATCTACGGAAGAGGAAGTAAGGGAAATTATCCTGTGCTGGCAAAACTGGCTAAGAAGCTTCCCGTATTTCCCGAGGCGGATAATGAGAGATCTATGCTGTACATTGAAAACTTATGTGAATTTCTATGTCAGGTAATGTTGGTAGAACAGATAAAACAAAACGCAACCGTATTGATTCCTCAGAATGCTGAATGGACAAATACATCCGTAATGGTAGAAGAAATTGCAAAAGTCAGTGGGAAAAAGATTGCGATAATGAAAGCTTTGAAACCAGCAGTTGCAATGACCGGAAAGCTTCCCGGAAAGATCGGGGGCATGACAAATAAGGCATTTGGAAATAGTTGTTATACACATGCAATCTCTGTATATCCAGGTCTGGATTACCAAAAGATAAGCTTAAAACAGTCCGTAGACAGAACAGAATCGGTAAAAAGTGAAAATAGTACTGATTCCAAGGAGGATCACACGTGAAGCCAAAGAAGCATATTTTAGTGGTTTCACAATACTTTTATCCCGAAACATTTCGGATCAATGATATGTGCCTCGAGTGGGTAAAAAGGGGATATAAGGTAACAGTAGTAACCGGGATACCCAACTATCCGATGGGTAAGACTTTTAAAGGATATGGCATCACAAAAAAACGCCATGAAGTATGGAATGGAATAGAGATTTATCGTATTCCGTTAATTCCAAGAGGTTCGGGATCTCTTGGAATGATAGCTAATTATCTATCCTTTATGGTATCCGGTATGCTGGCAGGAAAAATGAAAAACATCAAGGCTGATCTTGTGTTTTCATTTGAAGTATCGCCCATGACCCAGGTCATGACGGGGATCAGCTTTGCCAAGAAACTTCATGTGCCGCATTACCTGTATGTGCAGGATCTGTGGCCTGAAAATGTTATAACAGTTACCGGTATCAGAAATCCTCTTATCATAAAGCCAATTGATAAGATGGTAGATTATATTTACAAGAATTCGGATCAAATATTTGCTACCAGTCCAAGTTTTGTGGAGGCTATATGTAATCGGAAGGTTGCTGTAAACAGAGAGAAAGTTCATTACTGGCCACAATATGCAGAAGAATTTTATAAGCCAATAGATAAAAGCATTGCAAAAGAAGTTGCAGCCGCATATGGGATTCCCAATGATGATTCCTTCAAAATTATATTTACAGGGAATGTCGGAACTGCTCAGGGATTACAGATATTACCTAAGACAGCGGAGATCCTGAAAAATGAAAATGTTAAATTTGTTATAGTGGGTGACGGCAGATATCTGGATACTTTAATAGAAGAAATAAAAAAGTATCAGGTGAAAGACAAATTCGTTCTGGTACCAAGGCAGACTGCAGAAACAATTCCGACTTTATTAGCTTCCTGCGAAGCGGCGTTTATTTCCTTTGCAAAAGATGAATTATGGACAAAAACAATACCTGCGAAACTTCAGAGTTATATGGCGTGTGGCATGCCTGTAATTGCTGCAGCAGAGGGAGAAACTGCGAGAATCATAAAGGAATCAGAATGTGGATTGTGCTGTGATTTGGGAAATGCGCAGCAGCTTGGTCAAATGGTTACAGAGATGATGCAGTCAGATTTGAAATTAATGGCTGAAAATAGCAGAAGATATTTTGATAATAACTTTACGAAACAGATATTGATGAACGAGATAGATAAATATCTGAGTATGGAGAGGAAATAAATGATTCAAAGAAAATATCAGATTTGTAAATGCTGTGTAATGGATACATCGGATGCAGACATTGTTTTTGACAGTAATGGTGTCTGCATGAGATGCAATGAATATAAAAATCGTATTCTTCCCCAGTGGAATTATGGAGAGGGGCATGAGGAAGAACTGAATACTTTACTTGCCGAAATAAAGAGAAAGGGCCAGGAAAAGCAGTATGACTGTATTTTAGGACTTAGTGGAGGATTAGATAGTTCCTATATGCTTCACCTGGCGGTAAAAGAATGGGGATTACGACCTTTTGTATTTCATATTGATGCCGGATGGAATCTGCCGGTTGCAGAGGAAAACATCAAACGGTTAACGGAAAAATTGGGTGTTGAACTCCATGTGGAAAAGATGAACTGGGATGAAATGAGGGAAATGCAATTAGCATGGTTCCGCACAGGTCTGGAAATGCTGGATGCACCTCAGGATCATGCATTTATTGCTTTGATAGATAAGTATTCACGAGAACTTGGAGTTAAATATATTTTAAACGGATACAATATCTCCACGGAAATTATAGCAGATCCGGAATCCTGGGAAAAGGGATCCGGGCCGACCGGTGACGGTACATTTATGAGGGATGTAATTAAAAAATATTGTAGCATTCCGATTAAAAACTATACTTTTACAAACGGATTTAAACATAAATTCTGGATCCCGTATGTACTAGGTGTAAAGACAATTAAACCATTAAACCTGGTACCAATTACCAAAGAGAAAATGATTCAGACATTGTCCGAGGAATATGGATATGTGCCATATGGTCAAAAACATTTTGAGGATTTATTGACAAAGTTCCTGGAAGGATGGTGGACACCTACCAGGTTTGGACATGATATTCGTAGGGCACAATTATCCAGTTTGGTAGTAACTGGACAGATGACGAGAGAGGAAGCGTTAGAGATATTAAGCAAACCTCCCATTACGGAGGATGAAAGTAAAGCTCTTTTTACCGGAGTAGCTAAACGTTTGGAAATCAGTGAAGAGGAATTAATGGCACTGCATGATATGCCGGAATGTACAGATAAATTTAAAAGCCAGGAAAAAATTTATGCTCTTGGAATTAAGCTGTATGAAATACTTGGAATAGAAAAGCGTATCAGAAAATAAACAGCAAACCAGAACGAGGCAGATATAAAGAATGAATAATCGTCCATTTCAAAGATGTACCAGATGCGTAATGGATACGACAGATTCTAAGATAACCTTTGATGAAAATGGAGTCTGCGACCATTGTAGAAATTTTGATAAGAATATAGCACCTTATTGGAAACCAAATGAAAATCGAATGGAAGAACTGCAGAAACTGGCAGAAAAAATCCGCAAGACAGGGAAAAACAGTGAGTACGATTGTATTTTAGGTCTGTCCGGTGGAGCTGACAGCTCTTATCTTGCTTATATTGCTAAAGAGGTTATGCATTTACGACCATTAGCTTTTGTGGTGGATACGGGATGGAACCTGAACGTTGCGGTAGAAAATATCGAGAAAATAGTTAAGGGACTGGATCTTGATATGTATACAGAAGTCGTAAACTGGAAGGAAATGGCAGATTTACAGCTTGCATTTTTTAAATCAGGAATTTCTTCGCAGGATTTTCCCCAGGATCATGCAATATTTGCAGCACTTTATAATTATGCAGTAAAGCATAAAATTAAATATGTGCTAACAGGATCGAACAGCGCAACGGAGTTTATTCGTCCACCGGTAGAATGGATCTACATGAATGATCTGAGAATGGCTAAAGATATTCATAAAAAGTTTGGGCAAAGAGAATTGAAAACATTTCCCATGTGCGGAATGCTTAAATATAAGATTTATTATAGATATTTCAAAGGCATGCGCAGAGAATATCCACTTGATTATGTGGTTTATAATAAACCGGAAGCGGAAGAACTTCTTCATGAAAAGTATGGATGGACAAAATACGAGAATAAACATTATGAAAATGTGTTCACCAGGTTTTTTGAAGGATACTATCTTCCTCATAAATTTGGATTTGATACACGAAAAAATGTTGCTTCGAATGAAATCCTGGCAGGAACGTTAACCAGAGATGAAGCATTAAGGATGTTGGAACAGCCGCCATACGATCCGGATCAAATGCAGCAGGATAAGGAATACGTGGCAAAAAAACTTGGAATTAGTGTTGAGGAATTTGATTCTATTATAGAAAGTCCATGTAAAACACCGGCGGATTATAAAAATTCTATGTGGATGATCAAATTAGGGGCTGCAATATCTAAAATGCTGGGAATGGAAAACAGAAATCTGAGGATATAGAAATGGTTGGAATTATTGATTATGGACTGGGGAATCTAGGATCCATTCAGAATATGTTGAAAGTAATTGGAGAAAAATCTATTATTTCATCGAATCCGGATATTCTGAATACCTGTGATAGATTTATACTACCGGGGGTGGGAGCATTTGATGCAGGAATGACAAGACTCAGTGAAAGCGGTCTTGAAAGTTTTATTAAACGAAAAGCGTTAGAAGACAGAGTACCAATATTGGGAATCTGTCTTGGAATGCAGTTACTCGGCAGAAAAAGCGAAGAAGGAATATTACCCGGGCTGGGATTGATCCCTTTCGATAATATTCGTTTTCGACTGGACGATACTGGTTTACGAGTTCCGCATATGGGGTGGGATATCGTAGAATTTAAACAAGACAGTCCATTGTTGAAGAATCTTGATGGTACACAGAGATACTATTTTGTACATTCCTATCATGCAAAGTGTGATAATGAGGAAAATGTGCTTATGACCTGTGATTATGGATATGAATTTGCAGCAGCGGTTGTGAAAGATAATATTATGGGAGTACAATTCCATCCGGAAAAGAGTCATGACTTTGGGATGGCATTATTGACTAATTTCGTGAAGGAGTGTTAAAACGTGTTTACCAGACCAAGAATCATTCCTGTACTGCTTTATGATGACAGGGATCTAATTAAGACAATCAATTTCAAAGATAGAACATACCTTGGAGATCCGGTAAATGCGGTTAAGATTTTTAACAGAAAAGGTATCGATGAACTATCTGTGCTTGATATAGGAGCTACTAAAAATCATAGAGAACCGGATTTTGAATTGCTCAAGGACATAGCAACTGAAGCGTTTATGCCATTGAGCTGTGGGGGAGGAATCACTAATCTTGATCAGATTCATGAATTGCTTGCAATCGGATATGAGAAAGTAGTTATTAACAGCGAACTGATAAGACATCCGGAGTTAATTACAAAAGCGGCGGAAGCATTTGGAAGTCAAAGTATTGTGGCGTCTATTGATGCAAAAAAAACAAAAAACGGGTATCAATGTGTTATTAATGATGGACAAGAATTAACAGAAAAAAAACCTGCTGAACTGGCAAAAGAGGCAGAACAACTGGGTGCCGGAGAAATTATTATTAACTCGATTGATCAGGATGGAATGATGCAGGGATATGATATAGAATTGGTAAGAAGTGTTGCGGATGCAGTAAAAATTCCGGTTACGGCTATTGGCGGAGCAGGAGGCATACAGGATTTAAAGAAAGTACTGGATGAAGGTCATGCCCATGCTGCAGCTGGCGGAAGTATGTTTGTATACTATGGAAGAAAAAAAGCTGTATTAATAACTTTTCCGAGTGAAAAAGAACTAATAAATAACAGTATATATGAAAGTAGGTAATAATTATGGAGAACTTTCAAGGAAGAATTTTGTTAGTTTCTGCAATTCCGCCTCCTGTAGGAGGAGATGCAACGTGGGCATTAGAGTTTATTGACTATTGTAAACAGAATAAAGCGAAGATAGATGTTGTAAACACATCAATATCGGGGAAAAGGGCTCTTGCAGCAGATGATGTATGGAATATTCGCGATGAAGTGAAAAGATGTTTTCGTATTTGGCGGGATGTCTTGAGATGTATAAGGCTTGAACACCCCAACATTGTTCATTTAAATACAAACTGTTCTCCTAAAGGAGTGGTGCGGGACTACATAAGTACAATGATTGTTAGGCTATATGGAATTCCTTATGTTTTGCATTGCCATTGTAATATAGATGATCAACTTGGAAAAAGTAGATGTGGGGACTTTTTTTTAAAAAAAATGATTACAAAAAGTGAAAAAACCCTTGTCCTTAATCACAAATCTTATGAATATGCTGAAAAAAATATAAAAAATAAAACTATAATTATTCCTAACCCTATTTCTGCTGAGACAATTAAGGTGAAGAAAATAAACCAGGAATTAAAACAGGTATTGTTTGTAGGACACGTGAAGAAAACAAAAGGAATTGATGAACTGATTGAAGTTGCCAAAAAGAATCCAACCATTACTTTTTTGATTGCTGGACCAATTACAGAAGATTATAAAGACAAAGAGAACACGTTCCCAGGCAACACAATAATTTTAGGCAGTATCACAAAGGAAAAGGTATATGAATTACTTGATGAGACAGATGTTTTCTTATTCCCAACATATACGGAAGGCTTTTCCGTATCTTTATTAGAAGCTATGGCTCATGGTGTACCTTGTCTTACAACAAATACAGGCGCTAATTATGAAATGATTGAAAATAAGGGTGGGGTTGTAGTACCGGTGAAGGATATTGAAGCATTATGCAATGGACTAAAACAAATGGAGTCGTTAGATGTGCGCAAGAGGATGAGCCAGTGGAACATAGAAAAAGTTAAAAAAAGTTATACAAGCGATAAAGTATTTGACTCTCTGATAAATATATATGGTGAGGTATTGAACGAGAATGCTTTTTAAAATATTGTATTATAGTATTGACTTCTTGGGGCGTGCTTTTAATAAAGTGATAGTTGCACCATGTAAAAAAAGACTTTGTGCCAAGTGTGGTGAAAATGTGATATTTTCAAGGAATACTAAACTAACATGGGAAAATATGTACATAGGGAATGATGTCTCAATTAATGAAGGAGCTTATTTTTTGTCAACTAGGGCAAAAATTATAATTGGAGATCATGTTATGTTTGGCCCCAATGTAACAATTATTACGGGAAACCATAAAACGGATACAATTGGAAGATATATGAGCACAATAAGAGATGAAGAGAAAACTCTGGATTTAGATGAAGATGTAATATTTGAAGGGGATAATTGGATTGGAACTGGGTGTATAATTTTAAAGGGCGTGACCGTGGGCGAGGGAGCTATTATCTCAGCAGGGGCGGTAGTGACAAAAAATGTAGAGCCTTATAGTGTAGTAGGCGGGGTTCCTGCAAGGCAGATTAAGTACAGATTCAATGAGGAACAGATAAGGCAGCACAAAAAGATATTAAATGCTAATGTTACAGGAGACCAGTAAGATGGGGAAAAAGCTAATCTTTTATATTGACTCTATGCAATTGGGCGGAGCAGAGCGCGTTATGTCAAATTTATGCAATTATTTTGCTTCTAAAAATGATGAAGTATTATTGATTAACGATAGTAGACCATTAGATGGTGCAAAAGAATATGAGTTAGATAATAGAATTAAAAGACTATTTTTAGATACAGATGGAATAAGAGTTATAAGAAATTTAAAAAGGATTTTGGCATTAAGGAGAATAATGAAAAACGAAAATGCTGATATAGTTATTTCTTTTTTAGGTCCTCCCAATATAAGAATGCTTATTTCATCTATTGGACTTAATACTAAGAGATTAGTCTCTGTTAGAAATGATCCGCGTAAGGAATACGGACAAGGATTAAGAAGAATTTTTGCAAATATTATATTTCTTTCAACAGACGGATGTGTGTTTCAAACACAGATGGCAGCTGACTATTTTTGGAAGCCGATTCAAAATAAATCAGTAATTTTATATAATATGGTCAAAAAAGATTTTTTCGAAGGAACATGCATGGGGACAGAGAAAAGCATTCTTATGGTGGGGAGACTGCAAGAACAAAAAAATCCAGAATTATTAATAAAGGCGTTTGCAAGGATACATAATAAACTGCCTGGCTATGTTGTTGAATACTATGGAGAGGGAGAATTAGAGTCAAACCTAAAGAAGATTGCATTACAGTTAGGTGTATCAGAAAAGATCAAATTTAAAGGAAAGACGCAGGAGGTAAAAGAAAAATTAGAAAGAGCAAGGTTATATGTAATGACATCGGACTATGAAGGAATGCCGAATTCATTAATGGAAGCAATGGCAGTAGGTATTCCCGCTATTTCTACAGACTGTCCGTGTGGGGGACCGAGGATGCTTATTACAAACGAAACGGAAGGCAGATTAATACCTGTAAATGATGACAAGAAATTGGCAGCAACAATAATGGAAATTTTAGAAAACGAAGATATGTGGCATAGTATTAGTGCACATGAAAAGAAACGTGCACAAGCATTTTTGCCAGAAAAAGTCATGGATGAGTGGGAGAAGTACATTAATGATGTAATCAGCTCCAATCATCATAGGTAGAAGGGAAGAGTAAATATGCTTACGTATATTTTAGATTATATAATGATGAAAATTGATCCAGTGGGTTATTGCAGAAGGAAAGGCGTCAAAATAGGAAATAATGTCGTTATTTTATCTAAATTTTGCTTTGGTTCTGAACCATATCTTGTCGAAATAGGAGATGATGTTAGGATTAATTGGGGAGCCAATTTTATAACTCATGATGGTTCGATGTGGGTTATTCGCAATTTGGCAAGAGATGGAAAGTACCCTGGTGAATTAATAAATGGAGATTTGTTTGGAAAAATCAAGGTGGGAAATAATGTATCAATAGGAGACAATGTAACTATTTTGCCTGGAGTAACGATAGGAAACAATGTTATAGTTGCGACAGGAGCTATTATTACTAAGTCAGTACCGGATGGAGTGGTGGTTGCAGGCGTTCCGGCAAAGATTATAGAAACAGTAGACGAGTATTATAATAAAAATATAGAGTCGTTTGACTTAACCAAAAATTTAGGAAAAAAGGAAAAGGCTAAATATTTATATGAGAAATTTAAATTGCAAAGAGAATAAGTGTAATTAGGTATAGATTATGATAAATATGTATAGTACTTGGCTGTTGTATTTTACGTTGTCATATTTAATGTTTTATTTGATAAAAAAGGCGAAATATAATCACAATGTGATTTCTTTTACAGGAATAAAGGAGAAAAACATAATTTCGATAGAAATAGTAATTCTTTTTGGAATACTATTATTTTTTGCGGCAAATAGAACTATATCAGAGGGCATTGGAGGAACGGATGCACAAGCCTATTTGGATATATTAGATTCAAATACTGGAACGATAGGCGATTATTTTAGAGAAATTCAGAGAAGAGGAATTTTGGATGTTGAAGAACCCCTTTTCAAAATAATGAATATTATATTTAATAAACTGGGAGTATCGCATAAAACATATATATATATATTATATGGATTAATTATCGGCTTTGAATTATATAGTGTAGATTATTTGTATAAAGAAGATGAAGCAAAATATTTCTTAAGCCTATTAATTTATTTTTATCTTGTGAGTTTTAATATAATTAGGACGAGCTTAAGTGTCTCAATATGTATGCTGGCATTTGTTTCTATATGCAAAAAAAGATGGAAGAAAAGTTTTGTTATTATATTATGCGCCAGTATGATACACTATATGGCCTTAGCTTTTTTTGGCGTGTGGTTGGTATGTTTTTTGGCAGATAAGAAGCCTGGATGGTTCAAAAGGAAAAAACTATTGCTAATTGCAGCGGTAGCTAATATAGGTTCTTTTGTTGCAAGAAAACTTTTATTTGCAGTGATAATGCAAACAAAGTATTCATTTTATGCTGATTATTTTTTACAGGATATTTCAATTTGGGGATATTTACCGGGCATTTTGATTTGCTTTTTTGCAGTATGGATGATTAAGTATGTAGATAAACAAGATACAAGAAAATATTTTGTTATAGTGTCATTATGGGTTAACCTATCGCTTATGTATATTATTATAGGTATGTTGGCGTGGAGGATAAACGATTACTTTTTTGTGTTTAGAGTTTATGCGTTATCGCTTTTTAATACTTATATTGAACGATTGCACTATAAATCTAATACTTCAATATATAAACTATTGTTATTTTTGTTTTTTTTAGCGCTGATGGCGCAAGTGGTAATGGGTTTAACGGAATCTTCTGGTATAGTTCCATATAAATTAGATATAGGATAGGCAAAGTTTGTATTTAGGATAGAATGAGGGTATAAAAATGAAAAAAAAATGGATTAATATTAGGATAGAGACAAAATCTCGAGAGTTTATTTACAAAATGAAATTAGCAGATGTTTTGATGCACAAAGGATATGGGGTCGTTATTCAGCAGGATTTTGGTGGGGATGTTGAGGATTTACCGCGAGGCGTATATTTTATAAACAGTATATATAAAGATAGTGAGGAAAAATTAAAAGAAATTAAACAAAGAGGAAACAGGATTGTCCTTATGGACGAAGAAGGCCTAGTTATAAGGAATGAAAAAGAATATATCAGGCGTTTGCCTGATCAATGTTTAAGATATGTAGATAGCATATGCTGTTTTGGAGAATATCAGGCAGACTTAATAAGAAGAATGTCTGAATTAGAGAAATTAAATATATATGCAACTGGAAACCCAAGGATAAATATATTATCTTCTTCGAAGAAAATAGCTAATCAAGATATAGTAGATAGAATAAAAAGAGAATATGGTAATTTTTTGTTAGTAGTATCAAATTTTTCAACAGTAAATTTGATAGGAAGTAATAATTCATACGAGGATAGACTTCGGATAAAAAAGAAAATATTTCAAGAGATGGGACTTATACGAGGAGAGGCTGAAGAACAAGAATTTGAAATAAGATTTCAGTATTTATATAAGTTATTTACTTCGTTTATTGACTTAGTAAATGAAATCGGGGAAAAACATAAGGAAATTAATGTAGTTGTGCGACCACATCCTTCAGAAAATAGGAATATTTGGGATAGTATAGCCAACAAATATGAAAATATACATGTTGTATATGATGGTAATATGATAAATTGGTTAGAAGCGGCAACATTAGTTGTTCAAAACGGGTGTACAAGTGCGATAGAATGTTTATATATGAATAGACCTTGCATATCCTACAGACCATATGTTAATGAAAAATATGATCAACATATACCTAATGAATTATCGACTAATGTATATACAAAGGATAAAGTTATTGAGTTGGCAGAAAATATATGTATGCATAATCAGGAATTCCCTTATTATGATGAATATGCACACTATAAAGTAGTAGCCGAGAAATATATAAGCAATTCGCAAAACAATGATAGTATTGATGCAATTGTTGAAATTATAGAAAAAGAAGTAGAATACTGTAGTGAAGATGATTTCGATAGAATAAAATATATGTGTATAAACTATAGTAAAAAAATATCATTTCGCTTTTTGAAAAAAAATGTGAAAAAAATATTGAGAAATATCATTTACTTTTCACTGAGAACCATGAAGAAAACGACAAATCCTCTTTATGTACGAGCGGAGGACTCCATAAATAATGAAAGATCTATGAAAAATAAAATGGATGGATTAACAATCGAGGAAATAAGAAAAGCACTTTATAACGAAGGAATTGCAGAAGAGAATATTGCTGTAAAACGTTTGAAGGAGAATACATATATTTTGTATCAAGAAAAATAATGGGAAAAATTAAGCAATTAGTGAAAAGCACATCGGTTATTGCATTTGGAAGAATATGTACACAAGCAATAAGTTTTTTCCTGCTTCCTTTGTACACAACCAAATTAAATACGGCAGAATATGGAACAATAGATATTGTAAATACAATAAGCTCATTACTGCTTCCTATAGTGAGCCTTCAGATACAGCAAGGTTTGTTTAGAGAACTATTGGAGGTTAGAGAAGATACCGAAAAAAAAAGAAAGACAATTTCTACGTGTATTATAGGTTTGCTTGTTCTATTCTCGGTTTTTTCTATTGTTTCGTATATTGTATACATTATTACGAACAATGAATATGTGCTGTGGACACTCTTTTGCACAGTAGCGATTGCAATATCGAATGTTATGTTGCAACTTGCAAGGGGAGTAGGGAAAATCATTATATATGCTTTAGGAAGTTTGTTGTCCGCTATAACAACAATAGGACTGAATATATTCCTATTGGTGGAAATAAACTTCGGTCCTAAAGGAATGTTATTGTCCACAATTATTGGAAATATAGTATGCGCTATTTTTATTTATTTATCATGTAAAGTGTATATGTATTTTGGGGTGCGATATTGCGACAAAAAAAATTGCATTAATATATTAAAATATTCAGTACCGTTAATACCTAATTCACTGGCATGGTGGTTGGTAAATGCCTCTGACCGTGCCATCATTGCAATTGTTCTTGGCGTAAATATAAATGGAATTTTGGCTATAGCCAGAAAATTCCCTGATGTATTAACGCAAATGTATGATGTGTTTAATATTGGTTGGATGGAAGTAGCTACCCTTCACAATAATGATGCTGATAACGAAAAGTTTTTTTCTGATATAATTAATTTTATGTTTGGAACATTTTCAGTGGCTTGTTCCGGCATGTTAGTAGTTGTTTCACTAGTATATCCATATTTTGTAACTAACGAAGAATATAGGATGAGTTATAATTATATTTTTTTATATGTCTATGCGGCGCTTTTTAGTATACTTATTAATTTGTACAGCGTTGTGTATATCGCAGATAAAAGAACAATTGAATTAGCCAAAACGACTATTTTGGCTGGGGTAATTAATGCGATTTCTAATCTTGTATTAGTGTTTGTAGTCGGCGGATATGCGGCACCACTCTCTTCGATCATAGCATATTCAACAATATTTATATGCAGATATAAAGATATAAATAAAACAAAAAAAATTCCGCTACAAAAAAAAGTAATATTTTTTTCCATATTCATAATAGGTATTTCAACATTGTTATATTTGCAAAAAGCATACATTATTTCAATGACTTGGCTTGTGCTTATAGTAGGAATGTATATTGCTATTAATCGAGATAAGATAACCCAGTTATTGCTATTGATTAAGGAGAAAAAACGAAATGAAGATAATTCATCTAGCGAGCTTTAACGGAAATGTTGGGGATATGATTAACCATATTGGTTTTTATAATAATATAAGAAAGTATGTTACCTCTGATATTACAATAAAGCAAATCGAAATAAGAAATTATTATAGATCTTGGAATGAGGCTGCTTTTGACCAGAATTTTATTGATATGGTAAATGACGGAGATTTATTTGTCGTTGGGGGTGGGGATTTTTTTAGGATAGAATGGGATTATTCCCTGACCGGCACAACGTTTAACATACAAAATGAACTTTTTGATAAAATTAATATTCCTATTGTTTTTAATGCAGTGGGAGTGGATATTATTGACGGAAATGAAAAAAATATTGTTAAATTTAGAACTTTTTTAGAGAATTGTGCAAGAAAACAGAGATGCATTATATCTGTAAGAAATGATGGATCATATGATATTTTAAAAGGTATATGTACGAATGAACTAATGAAAAAAATATTAAAGGTACCCGATGGGGGATTCTTTACAAGTGCAAACTATTACGAACATATAGAAATTCCAGAAAACAAAAAAATGATTGCCTTAAATATAACTAAAGATCGAAATGATGAAGTATGGGGAAATGATGCGGACAAATCATATGTAGATTTTGTTGAAGAACTAGCAAATTATATATCGCTTTTGCTAACATCGAACAAAGAATATTATATAGTATTTGTTCCCCACATATTGAGTGATATAGAGGCTATATATGATGTGTTGAGGAAAATAAAAGGAGCGTTAATAACAACCAGGGTAAGTATAGCGCCACTATTAAATGGAGATATTACTACGGCTGAATATATTACTGATATATATAGGAAAGCATATTTTTCAATATGTATGCGATATCATGCAAATATCAGTTCAATAGCAATGGGAACACCAACAATTGCACCAATAGGTATTGATAAGCATATTGCTTTATATAAAGATATTGGATTGGAAAGCAGAGTAGTTGATATTAGGACAGGGAAAATATGTGAGAGGCTTATGGAAAAGACTGATGAACTTATAAATGATTACGACGGACTTTTGAATGAAAATAAAAGAGTAATTTGTGAGATGGAGAAGGGATGTAAAAATTATTTTGAACAAATTAATAAGTTGGTACAGGATACGCAAAATATGATATAATATCCATTAGCTTAAAATAAAAATTATTAAAAATTAATTTAAAATGCATAGGGAGAAAATAATGAAAGAATTTGAAATAGGCCCCATCAGAATTGGAAATGACAATTATCCGTTAGTTATTCCTGAAATAGGAATTAACCATAATGGTGATTTGGACGTTGCAAAACAAATGGTTGATGCTGCGGCGCGTGCAGGAGCAAGAATTGTAAAACATCAAACTCATATTGTTGAAGATGAAATGAGTAAGGTTGCCAAAAATGTCAAACCAGGCAATAGTGATAAATCAATCTATGACATAATGTCTATGGCTGCATTATCAGAGGAAGATGAATATGAATTAATGCAGTATACACAATCTAAAGGAATGGTTTTTTTGAGTACACCGTTTTCCCGGGCAGCAGCTGACAGACTGGAGTCGTTTGGGGTACTGGCATATAAAATAGGATCGGGCGAATTGAATAATTATCCACTAATAAAACACGTTGCATCATTTCATAAACCCATGATTTTATCAACAGGTATGAATGATATTGCTAGTATAAAAAAAGCAACGTCTATTTTAGAGGAGTATGGTATCCCATATGCATTAATGCATACCACAAATTTATATCCTACAAAGCCAGAATTTGTTCGGTTAGGTGCAATGCAGGAGATGATGCGTGTATTTAAAGATGTTCCTATAGGGTTGTCTGATCATACGCAAAGTAATGCGGCTTGTTTAGCAGCAGTGGCGCTAGGGGCAAATTTGGTTGAAAGACATTTCACGGACACTATGAAAAGAACAGGTCCGGATATTGTGTGCTCCATGGATGAGGCAGAATTAAAAAATTTATTGAATGATACAAAAGATATTTATAAAATGCTGGGAGGAAAAAAGGAAGCTATTCCAGAGGAAAAAGTAACAAGTGATTTTGCTTTTGCTACTGTTGTTTCCATAAAGCCAATAAAAAAAGGAGAAACCTTTACAAAAGAAAATTTATGGGTAAAAAGACCGGGCACAGGATCAATCCCGGCAGACGAGTATGAAAAAATTTTAGGACAAATAGCCAATATGGATATAGAAACGGACACGCAAATAACAAGGGAGATGATTAAAAAATAATAATTACGATAAAGGTTGAAGTAACATGGAGTAAAAGTTATATTGTCAAACTTAAACAATTACCGAAGAGAGGAATAAAAAATTATTAATGATGAATAAAAAAAGTATTCTTTTCATAACAGGAACGAGAGCCGATTACGGTAAAATGAAATCTATAATGAAAACCTTAGATGCAGATCCGCATTTTGAAGTGTATATTTTTGTGGGTGGAATGCATTTGCTTGAAAAATTTGGAAACACATATATGGAAGTAGAAAATGATAATTATAAACATGTATATGTTGCCTATGGACTGGTACAGTCCCAAGATGTAAGTCTCAATTTGAGTAATACAATAGCATGCTTAGATAGTTATGTAAAAAAAATAAAGCCAGACATGATTGTTGTGCATGGCGATAGAATAGATGCACTGGCTGGGGCAATTGTAGGGGCATTTAATAATATTTTAATATCGCATATTGAAGGAGGGGAATTGTCAGGAACAATTGATGAATCAATTAGACACGCTATATCTAAGTTTGCTCAGATACACTTTGTCTGTACAATAGAAGCAAAAAAGCGATTAATTCAGCTTGGAGAAGAAGAACAACATATATATGTTGTTGGATCTCCAGATATAGATATCATGTTAAGCAATAAATTACCATCTCTGGAAAATGCAAAAGAAAGGTATGATGTTTCATTTGAAGAATATGGAATATTAATGTATCATCCGGTAACAACGGAATATGAATTTGCTAGTGAACATGCAAAAAGCATTGTAGATGCAGTTTTAGATAGTAAAAAGAATTATATAGTAATTTATCCAAATAATGATTTGGGATCAGAATTGATATTAAATGAGTATAAGCGTTTTCTTGGAAATTCTCATATTAGAATGTTTCCGTCATTAAGATTTGAATATTTTTTAACTTTTCTAAAAAATGCTTTATTCATGATAGGAAATTCCAGCGCCGGGATTCGTGAAACTGGTGTTTACGGTATTCCGGCCATTGACATTGGAACAAGACAAAACGGAAGATATACAACTAGCCGGTTAAAAAATATACAACATGTTGGTGAAAACGTAAATGAAATTTTGCGTGCAATAGGTGCGGTTAATGAATACAGACATGCATGTATGGAATTCGGAAAAGGTAATAGTACGGAAGAACTGGTGAGCGTTTTAAAAAGTGAAGAGTTTTGGAAGATAAATATTCAAAAAAGATTTATAGACTTGGATATTTATTAGATCCTATATTTCATACTAAAGCGCTAGTGTTTGAAAATGTCTTGAGTAGACCTTGGAGAGGGTCTGTAAAAACTACTACTATATTGTGGGAGAAATGTTGATCGTCATTAACGGCATATAAGAAAATATGGAAAACATATTAAAAGCACATGGCATTATGTTTCATCATTTTCATGGAAAGAATCATATAGAGTGTCAAGGCTCCTTGTCCGCAGAAAAATTGGAAGAAATACTTGAGTTTTATAAAGAACAGGGATACAGAATTATATCAGCAGAGGAATTTCAAGACAAATGTATCCATAATAAAATTAAAGAAAATGAAGTCGTTTTGACATTTGATGATGCTTTAAAGTGTCAATATGATATAGCATATCCCGTTTTGCAACAAAGAGGATTGACAGCATATTGGTTTATTTATACATCCCCTATCTGTGGAGTATTGGAAAAATTAGAGGTATATCATCACTTTAGATTTTCAAAATTTAGAAGTGTTGAAGAGTTTTATTCAGCATTTTTTGAATTAATAAGTGAGGATATTGACATAACAAAATATGACGTTGATTTTAGTAAATATCTTCCTAACTCACCTTTTTACACTTTTAATGATAGAAAATTCAGATATATAAGGGATCAGATATTAGGAGAAGAGAAATTTCACGCATATATGGATCAAATGCTTAGAAACTATAATTATGATCCTGAAAAATATAAGGATGTTTTATGGATGAAGAGAGAGGAGATAAAGGTATTGTCAGAAACGGGCAATGTTATTGGGCTTCATTCGCATACACATCCAACCAAGATGGCATCATATACGAAAGAAGAACAACTGCAAGAATATGCTTTGTGCAAAAAGTATTTAGAAGAAATAACCGGAACAGCAATAGAAGCTGTTTCATATCCTTGCAATTCATATAATGAGGATACGGAAGGCATTATGAATATGTTAGGAATTCAAATAGGATTCTGTGCAGATATGTCGAAGCCGTTTGAGAATAAGCTGTTTATTCCAAGAGAGGATTCCACTAATATTATTAGAAAGATGAAAGAGTATACTCAAAATTAGAGTTTTATAGGAAAAGGACTATGATAGAAAAAAATAAGATTGTAGCATTGATTCCTGCACGTGGAGGAAGTAAAGGAATTAAGAATAAAAACATTATCGATCTATGCGGAAAACCATTAATTTCGTATACTATTCAGGCAGCATTGGAAAGCAAATATATTGACAAAGTGATAGTTTCGACTGATAGTCAGGAAATTGCAGATGTAGCTATAAAATATGGAGCTGAAGTTCCCTTTTTAAGACCGGGTGAATTAGCATCAGATACCTCAAAAACCATTGATGCTGTTATGCATGCAGTGGGAGAATTAGAAAAAAGGAAAGAACAATATGATATATTGATTCTTTTGCAGGCAACCCAACCATTGAGAACAGCAGATGATATTGATAGTGCCATTGAATTATTTATTAAGAATAAGGGTCAGAGCCTTGTATCCGTATCGCCGGTAGAAGATAATCCTATATTGATAAGAACTATTGACAATTTAGGAAGGATGAATTCCATTTTACCGATGAAAAGTACATGTAGACGTCAGGACATGCCATTATATTATAGAGTAAATGGTTGTATATATATTAATTTAATAAGTGAATTAGATTTAAATACAAGTTTTAATGATAATAAAATTCCATACATAATGCCAAAGGAGCGATCGGTAGATATAGATGAGATAAAGGATTTATTAATAGCTCAGTATTATATAAGCAGAAATGAATAATACACAGGAGAGGATATATGGTCTTTTCATCCCTGACATTCTTGTTCTTGTTTCTTCCTATTTTTTTAAGCGTTTACTACTTATTGCCTAAGAAGTTAAAGAATTTTTGGATATTTGTAAGCAGTATTTGGTTTTATTACTGTGGTCAGAAGCAATATGTATGGCTTATGATTTTAGTCATAGCCGTTTCGTACCTGTCAGCAATACTAATAAACAGGGCAGATAAAAACAAAAAAAGAATTATCCTGACAATAACAGTTATCACATTTTTAATAATACTTTTTTATTTTAAATATACAAATTTTATTATTGAAAATTTGGAATACATAACATCAGAAGAATATGGTATAAATAAAATTATTCTTCCTGTTGGAGTATCGTTTTATATATTTCAGGCAATATCTTATGTTGTTGACGTATATAGAGGATGTACACCAATCAATAATTTTGTTGATATGGGAGCATATATAGCCTGCTTCCCTCAATTGATTGCAGGACCTATTATTAGGTACAATGATATTTCCCAGTATATAGATAGTAGGAATAGAAGTGTAAGTATTGATCAAATTTCAGAAGGATGCTATAGATTTTGCATTGGACTCACCAAAAAGGTACTTTTGGCCAATAATTTTGCAGGGTTAAGTAATTTAATATTTGAAGCTGAAAATGTGGCAGCATATTCTGTCCTATATTGTTGGCTGGGAGCAATTGCATATACTTTTCAAATTTATTTTGATTTTTCGGGATACTCTGATATGGCAATAGGGTTAGGAAAAATGTTGGGATTTGAGTATAAGGAAAATTTTAATTATCCGTATATTGCTGCTAGTATAACAGATTTTTGGAGAAGATGGCATATATCCTTATCAATATGGTTTAGAGATTATGTGTATATCCCATTAGGTGGAAATAGAAGAGGATTATGGATTCAGCTAAGGAATCTTTTTATAGTGTGGCTGTTGACCGGGATGTGGCATGGAGCGTCTTGGAACTATATTTTGTGGGGGATAATATATTTCACTTTAATTTCTCTAGAAAAATTTTGGATTAGACCAGAGAGGTTTAGTGGAATATATTCCATCATATATCATATATATACAGGTGTAGCGATTATTATTTTATGGACAATCTTTAGAACGCAGACAAGTGGAGAAGCAATTGTTTATATAAAGTCGTTATTAGGGTTAAATGGTAATCTCTTTTACGATAAGGTATTTGCATTCCAATTTAAAAATTATTTTTTATTATTTTTGTGTGGAGTAATCTTTTCAACACCGATTTATAAGATTATTGCAGAAGGCAAAATTGGTAATTCAATATATGGAAAAGCTTTTCTGTCAATTATATTATTGCTATTAACGCTGAGCTCGTTGCTGTATATTTTAATGGGAAGTTACAATCCATTTTTATATTTTATGTTTTAAGGAAGCAAAGATATGAAAAAAGTATTTTCGCTTATCGTATTAATAATAATTTGTTTTAATTTGATGATGATAGTACCTCAATTAAAACAAAATTATATACCAGGTGATCTTGAGACATCAATACAGAAATCTTTCTTCAAAAGAGATGAGTTGTTTGATATATATGGGTTAGTTACATTAATTATTAGTCCCAATGAGATTCTGGATAATAATTCGCAAACAGTACGATTGACAGATGGGAGAATCGTGCTGCCAAGATCCGAAACTAATTTGAAATATCAAAAGGAGCAACTCAGTTTTTTGGCGGAACACTGTATAGATAATAATATAGATTTCTTGTATGTGAATCTTCCGAGCCAGAGTGGAGGCGATAATGAACTTTGGGCTGTGGGTGTGCCTTCATGGTGTGATGCTAATGCAAATGAATTGTTATCATATTTAACTGAGGAAAAAATAAATTGTCTTGATCTTAAAGAAAAATTTCCCAGCGGAATAGAAAATGGATATTTTTATTATACAGATCATCATTGGACAACTTTAGCGGGATTTGAAGCGGCAAAAGAAATATTAGATTATTGCAATTATTCACTGGGGTATGATTTTGATTTGTCATTATTGTCCAGTGACAGATATTGTTATACAAAATATAATGAATGTTGGTTAGGAGAAACTGGGAAAAAAGTAAGTGGCACCTGGGCGAAAGTATTGGATGATTTCACATTTATAGAACCTAATTTTGAAACAGATGTTAGTTATGTAGTAGATTCTGCTACCATTAACAGAAGAGGAGAATTTAGTGATTGCTTTATAGACAAGAGTGTGCTTGAAGAAGCAAAAAATTATTATAATGCAAAAAGTTGGCACTATTCTTATTTGTTTAGTAATTATGACTATTGTGAATTAACAAACAATTACAATGTAGATGGGAAAAACATTCTCCTTATAAAAGATTCGTATTCATTAGTGATGGCGCCTTTTATGCTGATGCCAGCAAAAAAAATTGTTATGTGGGATATGAGATTTAATGACAATAGTATAGAAGAATATATTAATAACAATGATATTGATATAGTTATTGTTGCATATACAGAAGGATCTAGCATTAGTAAACAAAATATGTTTGCATTTGATTAAATTATTATGATGACATGCAATCGGGGGTGAGCTAGACTGTATAGGATATGATTTTACACGAAGGGTGTCAAAAAACGATGTAGTTTTATATAGGATGGTGAATAGAGAATGAAAAAAACATCTCGAAATATAATTGCACAAGCAATTGCAAAACATAGAAATGAAAAAGGTTTGTCTCAGGCAAAATTAGCTGAAATGACAGGGGTGAGCAGAAACGCCATAAGCAGGATCGAGAAAATGGAAAGTATGCCATCTATTGAACAATTAGAAATACTTTCTGAAGTTTTGGACATAAATATAACAGATTTATTTGTTGAGCAAGATACTCAGATAGAGGCAGACAATAATAAAAAATATAATATTGCAGTTGCTGGAACAGGTTATGTGGGATTGTCCTTGGCAATCCTTTTAGCCCAACATAATCATGTGACAGCTGTAGACATTATTCCAGAAAAAATTGAAATGTTAAATAAGCATATTTCACCCATTAAGGATGAATATATTGAAAGATATCTTACAGAGAAGAAGCTGGATTTAAATGCCACGCTTGATGCAAAAGAGGCTTATAAAAATGCCGATTTTGTGATCATTGCTGCGCCTACAAATTATGATAGCAAAATGAATCATTTTGATTGCTCTGCAGTAGAGTCGGTAATTGAACTTGTTCTAAAGGTCAATCCGGATGCAATGATGGTTATTAAGTCTACTATACCAGTTGGTTATACGGAAACTGTAAGAAGGAAATATAATACAACTAATATTATTTTTAGCCCTGAATTTTTACGAGAATCAAAAGCACTTTATGACAATTTGTATCCTTCAAGAATTATAGTATCTTGTGACAGGAGTACGGAAGAAAAAGCACATGTATTTGCGAATTTATTGCAACAAGGGGCACTTAAAGAAAGTATAGATATTCTTTATATGGGATATACCGAGGCAGAAGCAGTAAAACTATTTGCAAATACATATCTAGCTCTTAGAGTTTCTTATTTTAATGAGTTGGACACTTATGCAGAATCCAAACAATTAAAATCAGAAGACATTATTAAGGGCGTATGTTTGGATCCACGAATAGGAACGCATTATAATAATCCTTCTTTTGGGTATGGTGGATATTGTCTGCCTAAAGATACGAAACAGCTTCTTGCAAATTTCCAAGACGTACCACAAAATATGATGTCAGCGATTGTAGAGAGTAATCGAACAAGAAAAGACTATATTGCAGACAGGGTTTTGGAAATGGCAGGGGCTTATGAGGCAAATAGCCAGTGGGATCCATTAAAGGAAAAGGAGATTATTATAGGTGTATATAGACTTACAATGAAAAGTAATTCAGATAACTTTAGGCAATCATCAATCCAGGGAGTTATGAAACGAATAAAGGCAAAAGGGGCGAAGATCATTATTTATGAGCCGACCCTTAAGAATGGTGAAACCTTTTTTGGATCATTAGTCGTAAATGATTTGAAAAAATTTAAGAAAAAAAGTGCTACTATTATAGCAAATAGATACGATTCATGTTTGGATGATGTAAAGGAAAAAGTATATACGCGAGATATATTTAAACGTGACTAAATAGACACGATAGGGTGAAAACGGGATGCAACATATAGATATAAAAAATAAAACAATTTTTATAACTGGAATAGCAGGATTTATAGGTAGTAATCTTGCAATTAAACTACTGAAAATGCCATTCCCAATGAATATTGTCGGTTTGGATAATATGAATGATTATTATGATGTTAATATTAAAGAGTGGAGATTGCAGCAAATAGAAAAATGCGTATCAGAACATCCGAAATCTAAATGTACATTTATTAAGGGGGATTTGTCTGATAAGGAGATTGTTGAGAGTATTTTTAATGAGTTCCGGCCTCAAATTGTTGTAAACCTTGCGGCACAGGCTGGAGTCAGGTATTCTATAAGTAACCCTGATGCATATATTCAGTCAAATATAATAGGATTTTATAATGTACTTGAAGCATGTCGACATTCATATGATGATGGGGCTGACGGTGTAGAACATCTTGTTTACGCTTCATCTTCATCGGTATATGGAAGCAACAAGAAGATTCCATATAGTACGGAGGATAGGGTGGACAATCCGGTTTCATTGTATGCAGCAACGAAAAAAAGTAATGAATTAATGGCACATGCATATAGCAAACTGTACAATATTCCTTCTACTGGGTTGAGATTTTTCACTGTGTATGGCCCGGCGGGAAGACCTGATATGGCATATTTTGGTTTTACTAATAAACTTATCAAGGGAGAAAAGATACAAATATTCAATTACGGTAATTGTAAGAGAGATTTTACTTATATAGATGATATCGTAGATGGTGTTATACTTGTATTACAAGCGCCTCCTGAAAAGAAAATTGGGGAGGATGGATTACCAATACCACCATATGCAATATACAACATTGGTAATAATAATCCCGAAAATTTAATAGATTTTGTAACTATTCTTCAACAAGAGCTGGTGAGAGCAAATATTCTTCCAGAAGACTATGATTTCGAGGCTCACAAGGAACTTGTTCCCATGCAACCGGGAGATGTGCCAATAACATATGCAGACACGTCAGCATTAGAGAGAGATTTTAATTTTAAACCTAATACATCTTTACAAAGTGGGCTTCGGGCATTTGCGGAATGGTATAGAAAATTTTATACTGACTAAATAATGGGTGCTTAAAAATATTGCATTAATATTATAACACGTGATTTCCTTAATGATCTAATTTACAGGATGATAGTTACTGTAATAATGGTATTATTCAAATCTAGTGAGTATTGAGAAGGAGAATAGCTATGTCCTTATTTACAGGAAAAACATTGATGATTACCGGAGGTACAGGATCTTTTGGAAATGCGGTTTTGAATCGTTTCCTTAAGACAGATATTGGAGAGATTCGTATTTTCTCTCGTGATGAGAAGAAGCAGGATGATATGCGCCATGAATACCAGGCGAAAATGCCGGAAGTGGCAGATAAGATTAAGTTTTATATCGGAGATGTACGAGATCTGAATTCTGTACGTTCTGCCATGTATGGTGTGGACTATATTTTCCATGCGGCAGCTCTGAAGCAGGTGCCTTCCTGTGAATTTTTTCCCATGGAGGCAGTACGTACCAATGTTATTGGTACAGACAATGTTCTGACAGCAGCGATTGAAGCAGGCGTAGAATCGGTTATCTGCCTTTCCACAGACAAGGCAGCATATCCTATCAATGCTATGGGTATTACGAAAGCTATTGAGGAGAAGGTAGCAGTGGCAAAGTCCCGTAATTCTGGAAAAACGAAGATCTGCTGTACCCGTTACGGTAATGTTATGTGTTCTCGAGGTTCTGTAATCCCTCTGTGGATCGATCAGATCAAGGCGGGAAATCCGATTACAGTGACAGAGCCCGCTATGACCCGTTTTATCATGAGTCTGGAGGAAGCGGTAGATTTAGTTCTGTTTGCATTTGAAAAAGGAGAGAATGGAGACCTGCTGATCATGAAAGCTCCGGCATGTACCATTGGAACCCAGGCGGAAGCAGTATGTGAATTGTTCGGTGGTAAGAAAGAAGATATTAAGGTGATTGGTATCCGGCATGGCGAGAAGATGTATGAGACATTGCTCACAAATGAGGAGTGTGCGAAGGCCATTGATTTGGGTGGATTTTACAGAGTACCAGCAGATAATCGTGGACTGAATTATGATAAGTATTTCAAAGAAGGCGATGCGAAGAGAAATACGCTGACAGAGTTTAACTCTAACAACACGAGAATGTTGAATTTGGAAGAGACCAAGGAAACAATTGCAAAACTGGCATATATTCAGCAAAGAATGGTGGAGGACTAAGCAGTGTTTGATTTTAAGTGGAAAAATGATGGATCAATCAAACTTCTGATCATTGTAGGAACTAGACCGGAGATTATTCGCCTGGCTGCTACGATTAAGCGTTGCAGAGAATATTTTGACTGTTGTGTGGCACATACCGGACAGAACTATGATAAGAATCTGAATGATATTTTCTGGTCGGATTTTGATCTTGGTGGTCCGGATGTGTGGATGAATGTAGTTGGTGAGAATCTGGGACAGACCTGTGGAAACGTTATTGCAAGAAGTTATGAGTTAATGGCAGAGATCAAACCGGATGCTTTACTTGTACTCGGAGATACGAACAGTTGCTTATCAGCCATTTCTGCAAAGAGACTTCATATTCCCATTTTCCATATGGAAGCCGGCAACAGATGTAAAGATGAGTGCCTACCGGAAGAGACGAATCGTCGGATCGTAGATGTAATCTCTGATGTAAATCTGCCATATTCCGAACCCGCCAGAAAGTATCTGCATGAAATGGGAATGCCCAAGGAAAGAACCTATGTAACGGGCTCACCTATGGCGGAGGTTCTCCATGGCAACTTAAGTAAAATTGAAGCATCTGATGTACTGAATCGACTGGGATTACAGCCGAATAATTATATTTTACTTTCGGCACATAGAGAAGAAAATATTGATACCGATAAGAATTTTGAATCCTTGTTCAACGCTATCAATGCACTGGCAGAGAAATATGATATGCCCATTCTCTACTCCTGCCATCCGAGATCCAGGAAAAAGCTGGAAGCAACTGGATTTCAACTGGATCCCAGAGTCAGAGTAAATGAGCCGTTAGGATTTAATGATTATAATAAGCTTCAGATGAATGCATTGGCAATCGTGTCCGATTCCGGAACATTGCCAGAGGAAAGCAGTTTCTATCTGTCTATAGGACATCCCATTGCAGCAGTATGCATCCGGACATCGACGGAGAGACCGGAAGCATTAGAATCTGGCAACTTTATACTGGCTGGCATCACGACGCAGGAACTTCTCCAGGCTACCGACATGGCCATTGACATGAAGCAAAAGGGAATCTTAGGAAAGCCTTGTCCTGATTATGTGGATGAGACAGTTTCCATGAAAGTAGTTAGAATTATTCAGGGATACGTAAATGTTGTTAATAAAATGGTATGGAGAAAAGGGCAGTAACCAATGAATATCTTAGTCACAGGTGCAAAGGGCATGGTAGGAACAGCCCTTGTAAATAACCTGAAAAATATCAGAGATAATAAGAATCGTACCAGACCGGCAATACACATTGATGAGATATACGAGTATGACATTCAGTCCACTGAAGAAGAACTAGACTCCTATTGTCAAAAATCGGATTTTGTATTTCACCTTGCAGGAGTAAACAGACCGGAGAAACCGGAAGATTTCATGAAGGGAAATTTCGGATTTACTTCACAGCTTCTTGATAAATTAAAAAAGTATGAGAATAAGGCAACGATTATGCTCTCTTCTTCCATCCAGGCGACGCTGTCCGGCAGATTCGGAGATTCCGAATATGGTCGTTCCAAGAAGGCAGGCGAAGAGCTTTTTTTTGCATATGCAGAAGAGACCGGGGTTAAGGTAGCGGTATATCGATTCCCAAATCTGATGGGACACAGCAGGCCGAAGTACAACTCTGCAGTCAGCACCTTCTGTTGGGCAGTAGCGAATGATGAAGAGTTTACAGTAAATGACAGGACAACGGAACTGGAACTGCTCTACATAGATGATCTCATTGAGGGAATGTTTGATCTCCTGGAGGGAAAAGAGCAGCATTGTGAGTTTGATGGGGTAGAGACGGTATTGAGAGCAGAGGGCAGATACTGTTGCGTACCGGTTACTCATAAGGTTACGTTAGGTGAGATTGTGGATCTGCTACAGGAGTTCAAGATGCAGCCGGAGTCGCTGCTGATGCCGGAGATGCCGGAAGGATCTTTTGCGAAGAAATTGTTTTCGCTGTATTTAACGTATCTTCCTACAGACAAGTTTAAATATCGATTGAAAATGAATGGAGATGACCGCGGATCTTTTACGGAACTGATGCATACCTTGAATTGCGGACAAGTATCCATCAATATCAGCAGACCGGAAATTACCAAGGGGCAGCACTGGCATAACAGCAAGTGGGAACAGTTTATCGTGGTAGCTGGGCATGGCCTGATTCAGGAGAGAAATATCAATACCGGAGAAATGGTAGAATTCGAGGTGTCCGGTGATAACATAGAGGCAGTATATATGGTTCCGGGATGGTCTCATAATATTATCAATTTGTCGGAGACGGAGAATCTGGTTACCGTGATGACCTGCAATGAGGTGTTTGATCCGAGTCGCCCGGATACATATTATGAACCGGTGTAATGCCCGGGGATTTTTAAAGGAAGGAACATAAAACAATGCAGACAAGAGAAATCGACTTATTAGACATGATAGCAGATGTTTTGTCACACTGGCGTGGAATGATCGTGGCGCTGGTATTGGGCGCAGTATTACTGGGAAGCTTCAGCTATATGAAGTCTCTCCGTACGGTACAAAATGTACAACAGCCGGAAACGGTTGTGCAGGAAGAAGCAACGGTACAGGAACAGCTGACATATCTGGAACAAAGTTTGGATAACAACAGCCGGGCAGCGGTGTTGACAGTATTGGATGATGAGAAGGAATATGATCTGACGAAGACATATTCTGAGAATTCAATTTACATGCAGTTGACCCCATTACAAACAGCTCAGACAGAGTTGATCTATCAGGTGCAGACAGTAGACGTCAATATGGAAGGACAACTGGGAGCTTTATATACATCCCTGTTAAATAATGTTGGCTTATATGATTGGGTAGGACAGCAGACCGGAATAGAAGCCGGATACGTGGGAGAATTGATCTCCGCAGAAACGGTGTCAAGCCTGACGATTCAGAGCAAAACTGAGAAACTGCAACAGGAAATGTCCTTGGGGACGAATTGTGTAAAGGTGTCAATTCTGCAGTCGGATGCGGAAGCTTGTCAGAAACTGGCAGAAGCAGTAAAAGCTTATATTTCTGAGGAACAGAAACAGTTAAACAATGAACTGGGCCAACATGCACTGATATTAGTATCAGAGGCTACAGGTTCTGTTATGAATAAGGATCTGATGGATGAGCAGATAAAGTGTAGAAATGAGATCGCATCTCTGCAATCGACGATTGCTGCGACAAAGGCAGATTTTACCGAGGAACAGAAGAAGTATTATGAACTTTTGACCTGGGAGGAAGCAGAGCACTCGGAACAGCCGGAACAGCCAGCACAGAGTGTGACAGCAGAAGAAAATCCTATACCGACACCGGCAGTCAGCAAAAAATATGTACTGTTAGGTGCAGTATTATTTGCTTTTGTATATGCGGTAGTTATTTGTATGGTATATATTTTTAATACCAGACTGAGAGAATCAGATGAACTGCAGAGCCTATATGGCATTCCGCAGATCGGATTGGTCGTCCGGGAATCCGGCAGAAAAGTATTCCTGGATAAATGGGTGGATTCCCTGCGTCATTACGGTAAGAGGAAATTTACGGCAGAGCAATCCATGGAACTGGCTTTCGCGGCGATAAAGATTACGGCAGTCAAAAATGGATTGAACAATATCTGTCTCATGGGATGTAACATGAGCGCCGGAGCGGATAAGGTATGCGAGAGCCTTAAGGCAGCATTGGAGAAGGAGCAGATCGGTGTAAGCGTTCTGGATAATGTGTTATACGATGCAGAGGCGATGGAGAAAATGGATGCCATGCAGGGCGTGGTATTGGTAGAAAAAGCCGGATCTACATTGTACAATGAAGTAGCCGGTGAACTGGAACTGTTAAAGAGACAGGACATTACAGTACTGGGAGGCATTATAGTAGAGTAAGTTCATGCAAGGAGAGTTATAGGTATGCATAGTATGACCAAAGAGAAGCTGTATAAATGGTGGTATGCGTTATGCTTTGTTTTTCTGGGGATCATTGACCAGAGACGGGGAAGTGCCCTTGGTACAACCCAGATGACTTTTACCAATCTGACAGGAGTAGTAATGGTATTACTACTCCTTCCTTCGATTAAATTTGAAAAAGAAAAAGCAAAGCCCTATTTATTGTGGACTCCGGTATGTGTGATACTTGCAATCATTGCCTGCATCATAGGGAATAATTGCTGGCAATATAAGGGACAATGGATCACAGCGGTGTTGAATATCGCAGTGTGGAGTTATTTGATGATTTATGTGTATCAGGAGAAAAGCTACACTGAGCTTTTTGCCAGGATAAAGCAACCGGTATTTTGGTGTACGTGGCTATGCCTTGTGTTAATGCAATTGTCTGTGCATGAGGGGATCGTACCGTTATGGTACTTGTTAATCTATGGTGGTTTTGCAGTGATAGGGATCCCGAAGGAGAGAACAGAGGATTTCTTTGATGGAATGATGACAGGGATCATTCTGTGGTTCTTCGGACAACAGATCATAGCCTTTGGATTCCGTCCTTATGATTATGTCAGATATAGGGGGCTATATTCCGGAGAAACGCAGAACGGCATGCATTATATGATTGTATTCTGTGCATTCCTGGTAAAGTGGATTTACAGCAGGGAAAAGAATAAAAAATGGTGGATTCGATTTTTTTATTTCTTTATGAGTGCTGCAATGATAAGTTTTACTGTTTTTACCGGGGGAAAGGCACCGATTTTAGGGATCGTAGCAGTGACGGCATTTGTTATTTTTGGTTATAATATTTTTAAGAGGAAGACCTTTTACGGAGTGCTGCTACATGCGGTGACACTGGTAGTATGCGTCGTTTTGACGTTCCCCATATGCTATTTGAGTATACGTTATTTACCAACGATTCTCCATCATCCTGTATGGTTTGAGGGAGAGTATGTAGAGGGGGAGAGCGTGTGCTCTTTTGATCCATGGAATAGTGAGAAATATATTTCCTTTGAACGGGCACTATATGTTGATGTAGGGAGAGTATTGGAGCTGATAGGGGTTAGTTCTCAAAGTTGGATACCACAATTAATGGATTTTATTCAGGCATTGCCTGTTCATGCTGAAGAACTGGATGCACAGGAGATAGAGGTTGAGGCTGGGAGTAATCCGGATAATCCATTCAATCCATCAGGAGAATTGGCCTATTGGTCTTCTACAGAAGCACGAAAAATTATTTACACATATTATTGGAATCATTTGAACTTAGTAGGGCACGATAAGCAACATTCAGGATTTTGGATATCGAGAGACACATATTATGGTCATGCTCATAATATGTTTCTTCAGGTCGCTTATGATTACGGAATTATATCGGGAATTCTGTTTTTGCTGATATACCTGTATAGCCTGTATAGAGCTTTTCGGTTATGTTTGAAAGGTAATTGGACTTGCATCGTATTCCTTCTGGCAATCCTGTGCTTTGGTATGGCAGAGATGGTGTTGGTCAGCGGACAGATTACGGTTACGTTAATGGCGGTTATGTTCTATTTTACCGGGAGGGATGGATATACTTTAAAACTTAAGAGCAATGAAGCGGCAGAGGAAACGCAATAGCGTTTTATCCTGCATGTCCGGAATGCAATCATTGACATATAGATACCTGGACAGCTCAGGGAAGAGAGCCAGGCAGGCATTGCGCAATGGCTTGACTGGATGAGGGTTTTCATTGCGGAAATAGGTATAACCATCTATTTCTATGTAGGAAATAAAGTTAAACAGAAAAAGCAGAAGGAGACGATCGTTTCCTTCTTTTTTTTTGATATAATTTTTGATGATAGTATAGGTGGCCTGGTCATCAATGCTCTGCCATACAGAGTCGCAATCGGACTTCACCGCATACTGCAGTAATTCCGGAGAATATTGATCCAGGTAGACCGGGTTTTGCAGTTGATAATATTCAAGGTGCTTTTTAAAAGATTTCGAGGAAAGCGGATTTTTAGGGTATTTTTTGTTGTACAGAGCATTTAAATGATCCGGATCCTCGTTTCCGGTAAGATCTTCATCTGACAATACTTTTTGGATGCGGGAATTGATCAGATTGTCATATTGTGAGCTGCCATGCTCTTTGGCCACATAATCACTGAAGGTATGCTGCAGATATGGAACCAGTGCCGTGGTTAGCCTACCCCGCTCCGGGTCATAGGAATGGAGAACATCTATGAAAGTGAGCGCACACTCCTGCAGTATATCTTCAAAATTAATAAAAGTACTATTAGAGAAGCAGCGCCGGCATTGATCCGCTAAAAAGGCCTGATATTTTTCCCACAAATATGCCAGGATCGCGGAGGATTCTTCGCGAGAGGTTGTGGGAGAGTTAAATTTTTCAATTAAATCTGTTTCCGGTAGTTTATCCAAATGATATGATTCCATAGAACGACACTCCAAAATATATCATATATATTTATTATGGAGAATAATACTATAAATATAAAGTATTTTCAAGAATATTTTTGAAAAAATATTGATTTTGATAAAGAGTAAGAGTAGACTAGATACAGTAGCTTGATCGGAGGAATGAAAAATGCGCTTCAATTATACTTATAGAATTACTTATGGTTCCGGGCATTGCTGTGACAGATACAGGGAGTAGCTGACAATAGAAATTACCTGGGAGCAATATGGCAGGATAATAGAAAAAGTAATACAAGGATGCACGATCAATGAAGTACCCGGAATAGAGGAATTGGTGAAGGATATGGAGGAGCAGGTCCGCTTTGTAGACAGGTGGGATAATCTGGATGGCTCCCACCGGAAGACGCCATTGAAGAAAGAGAGAGACATAGCAAAGATAGGGGAGTATACATGGAGATTATAAGAAGAAACGAGCTGCAAGAGATTTTAGATCTAGTTAAAATGATGCCGCATGGGAAATTTTTGATAACAGGAGCCGCAGGAAGTGGTAAATCTTTTTTGCTAAATATAGCTGGAAAGATGTTGTGGGAGCAAGGAAAGAAAATCAGATACAAAACAATGGAACTTTTCCCGGACAATAAGAAGACAGGGGATTATTTGTCAGAATCAAGTGACACTGTTTATTTAATAGATGGCTTGGATGATATATATAGATATAAGCAAATAATTAAAGAGATAGAGTTCGGAAAGGCGTGTTATATATGTACTTCTAGAGACAATCAGTTTGCTACAAAGTTTGACTATGAAATAAAATTAGAACCTTTGACAACGGAGCAGACTTTCTTATTTATTAATGATTATCTTGGTAATCATGCTTCAAATGAATATTTTGTTGAGAGTATTATCAAACAACTTGATCATCAGTGCTTAATGCCAAGATTGATAGCAGGAAAGATTCATGACAGATTAAAAGATGAAGGATTTGGTGATTACTTCCTTGATATCGAAAGAGACATACACCAATTGTATACTTATAATGACGGAATCTCTCTACAATATCCGGAGGTCGTTGTGCCGGAACGTAAAATTGTAAGAGTGCCGGATAAATTGAAACAGGATATAAAAGTGGTAACACATTCTCTTATGAATCAAGTCGCTTCCAATCCCAAAATATTGCATGAGATTACCCCGAGACAGTTTGAGGAATTAGTATGCGAATTATTTGAAAAGGAAGGAAACCATGTGGAACTTACAAAACAGACAAGGGACGGAGGTAAAGATTTGATTATTCTAAATAATTCATCACTTGGCGATTTTGTAATATATGCAGAATGTAAAAAGAGAGCTCCCAAGTATCCGGTAAATGTTGGATTTGTCAGAGAATTATATGGAACGGTCAATGCAGATAACGCTACAGCGGGAATAATGGTAACCACATCATATTTTTCCAGAGATGCTCGAAAATATCAGGAAAAAATAAAAAGTAGAATGAGTCTCATTGATTATTCGGAACTAATGAAACGAATAATGGCCTGCAAGTAGAATGGATATATAAATAAAAAAATTAGGGAAAGAAGATATTCCGTATACTGTCACTAGTTTACAGAAAGAAAAAGGTCCCATAGTACCCTCCGTGAAAAGTCGTGTACTCTGAGTCCATGGTTAAAAACCATGATTCTTATATCAGACTACACACTGGTCCTCAAGGAGGATTTTGGCGTTTTTTGTTGAGAGCAGTGAAAACTCCCATATTTGCCCTGTCTGTCAGGGAGCACTCCGCTACAGAGTTTCCAGATCACGCATCCGCAAAAAGGAAGGTGGCACTAAGGAGCAGCTGGATATCAGATACTGAATCTGGGTGAGGATTTCCTGTTTTCTTCTGACTCGCTGCTCGACAAGATTAGAAACAGATATCAGGACTGGCTGGAACGGCTTCTCCGGCTGATCTATAACAGCGGCGGATTTCTGGTGCCGGTCCGCTGGTAGACCTGTGCACCTGCTTTGGTTCGTCTGTCATGCAGGCTGATAGTGTTTTTTACAAAACCAGTAAATGTTAAAAAATAATATAAGGAGAAACGTCAATGCAACGAGAAAAGTATTATCCACACCCCTTTTACTGGGAAAATTTGCATGGCCTTAGGTTGAAGAAGGAATTATCTAATTATAAATTTCTTTGTAAATCCCATTGGCTAGCGCTGTCGAGAATAAGTTATAATTGGTATTTCCGTAAGGGGTATTACTTTACCTATGAAGAATGGAAGCAACATATGCTTTCATTGATGGAGAAACTGACGGAAAGCGAATGTAAAGAATGGAAGCATTTTATTGAAAATGAACAAAGGAAGAGCAAAAGAGAACTAAAACAAATAGATAACGTAGCAAAACCTATTTCTATCAGTTTCATTGCTGCGTTAATAGCTATGCTGTTAGATAACAAGATTACGAAGGCTGACAACTTTGTATTTATGATAATTATATTTGTAGTTGCGTACTTTCTTATTTTGCATATTTTATTTTATTATGACTCAAGGCGTTCTTATAAAAACGATTTTTATAATGATCTTTTAACTTTTTCAGATTCCATTTTACAGAGATATAAGCCTGAAACAAGTTCCAATGAATATAAATGTAAATATTGCAATATAGAGGTGGATGAATAAAGGAATAGATATAGGAACCACTGCGCAAGGAAGTTTTGGAACTAGATTTGCTCCAGAGCACAAAAGGGGATAAAAATGGTAAATAACGTGTTTGTTCAGTGTAACGCATGTAAAAAGAAGATAAATCTTCGTGTTCAAATGGGATTATTTGATATTCCTTTTCATGCCCGTTGTCCAGAGTGTCATTCTACTATACATGGAAAAATTTTTATAGAAAATAATAATATTAATATTGAAAATGCTGAGATCGTACGATGTGGTGATGAGGAATTTTACTCGTTTGAATTATCTGCTGAATTTCCTACCAGAAAAGGAACCAACAAGAAACTATGTGAAATTGAGCTTTCTCCATATATGCGAAATTTTTTCCTGTACGGGAGTAATGAAAAGGCCATAGAGGAAACACAAAAAGCCATGTATTTTGCTAATTTTGTTAAATTTGGATTGAGTGAGATGAAACAAAATTTTGAGCTGTTTTGGAATAATCAAGATAAGATACTCTTTGCAAGGCTTACTGACATGATTAAACAGTCCCCATATATTCCTTTGTCAGAAGTAAACAACAACTTTGATGCTACAGTAGTTTTACATCAACTGTTGCTAACTACAACGGGCATTCCAGTCATTATTGGCGAAGATACTTTAGAAGAATATACAAAAATAGGAAAATTAGTAATGCAGGATAGAAATCATTTTGACCAGATTGGTGAATTTATTACTAACAACAGAATTGATTTCAGCAGTATTGAAGCAAAAGGATTCAAACTAATTGAGTTATTGGCTAAGGTATATGAGCAATTAATTCCTGTAGTAGCTCTAAAAAATGGAGGTTGTCTTGAAAATGTTGATAAAAATCAATTTGGCATTATGACGGCTAATTTTGATGAGCTGACAGAGTTTTATGCTAAAAGTTATGAGTGGATATTTGATAATCTAAAAGAGATTTTAGGACTTAATAACATTTTTGTCAGGAATGACTATACAAAATGTGTTAATGGTAAGATGTATCTAGATTTTATTAGGGAATCTAATGGAAATAAAATGCAAGATGGATATTTAGATGAAAAAGAACCATTTAGCAAACCTATTAGTAGTTTGAACAATCGACTTAGAAATGCCATCCAACATTTTGATAGTGATATTGACTATGAAACACAATTGATTACTTTCAAAGACAGAAATAAGGCTGTTAATTTGTATTTAATAGACTTTGCGGATTTATGCATAGAAAATATTCGCATTGTATTTTATGTGTTAGAGATAATATATAATTTGCGAAAAATAGATTTTATACAAAAAGGAATTGCTCCGAGTTTTGGTGCCGTTGAAATTAGAGTGGATGAAAAATAGGAAGGATTTACAAAAGTGAAAGAAACTATATTTTGCATCATAAGTGCATTTATATTATATGAGATATCGGGAATAATCGGTAAAGAGATGCTGGCGGACAAACATATTACCGGGGAGGGAAAAGGATATTGCGATATTACTTTTGGTAAGGAAAGCAAGAAATCGCTCATCATAAATATACAGTATAATATTTTCGCACCTATTATCTATATGTTGCTCATTGCAACAGTATTACAGAATATAGGGCAGGAAGAACTGGCATATAAAGCTGTCTACATTGTGCCGTGTTATTATCTCGTCAGATGGGTTATGATTACGGTCATTGCGGGAAAATATCAATTGTTTAATATAAAATATGAATGCATATCAGCGATTCCGGGTGTGTTACTGGCTTTTTTCATTCAAAGGATATTGATTTTGTCAGGGAAGGAAATATTTCCCACAGTGGAAGAATTTCGAACACAGTTATGGTTGGTATTTTTTGCCATGGCATATCAATTTTGCGTTAGGTCATTGGGAAAATCTGATGCCATCCGGCAGAACCGGGTTTGTACGAAGCAGATGAAGCAAAAGTATATCCTTGATAAATATGAATTATTCCAAAGAAAATATGGTACGATCATACAGGCTGAAGCACCGGGGGATTATTTGCAGCGTGTGATTTATGCAATTATGATCTATGAGAACTTTAATAGACCTACGACTCAAAGGTGGTGTGAAAATGTGCTGTTTTGTTTGGGGCGAAGACCGATGACGTTAGGAATTATGCAGGTGTCTACCACAAAATTCATACACAATGCAGAGAGTGTTGAATTGGGATGTCGAAAAATTAAAGAGTCATTTCAAGAGTATGTGAAAATTGCTAAAAAAGAAAATTATCAGGGATATTATTTCGGAGCCGGAGAACCTGAATTGTGCCTGGAAAAAATATGTGAGGATTACAATAAGGCCGAGGATTACGTAGATGCAATAAAAGCCATTTTTTATACGTTGCCGGATCCGGAATATGGTGAATATGATGAGGCCCGTCAGCTATTAGAAACAGAAGAACAGCAGGAGGCGGGGGAAACATCGGACTTCGTTCGGGCTTACGGAATGGAAGATTTGACGGAGAAACTTGGTACATATGAGCATATTATCTTGCAAGACGATTATTATCTTAGGGTGTTAGACACAGAATCTCCTTATGTTTCTTGTTATTCAGAAGACGAATGTACAGTTTATTGCATCAATGGAATCGAAAACTTGACGATTACCGGAGAAGATGCCATGTTTTACATGGGCGCCGGTGATTATTTTGTGTTCAGAAATTGTAGGAACATTACAGTGCAAAATGTTGGATTTATTCGCCAGGCCGATCAGGAGAAAACAGCCGCACCGATATTACAGTTAGAGAATTGCGAGGATATCAGACTGGAAGCGGTAGAATTGATGGGAAGGAGCGGAGCTGCATTAAGATTAAGGCATTGTGAGCGTGTCAGAATGAAAAATATGCGGATTCACGATTGCCGGGAAGGTGCAATCATTATGGAAGAAACAGAGACAATTATGGAAAACTCTCAACTGAGAAGAATCCGGGTAGAGGGAAAAACGGAGATTATTTCTATAAAATCGAGTATTGTTAAATTGCAGGAACTAATATTTTACAAGGATAGTACGCAAGGCTGCTTGATAGGAAATGATAATAGCAGAGTAGAAGGCGAAGAATTCATTATACAAGAATGTGAATATGCGGATATATGTAATCAAAAGATGATAGGGTATGGACAGGTGTAGCATGCTTGTTTGATCTTAGATAAAAGGTAGTTGCGAGAAAAATGTGGGAGGGGATAAAAGATGCTGGAAAATACAACAAACATTAGTATTGAATTATTAGTAGAGATAGTAGGAGTCACTACAGGAAGTGTCATTGCGGTTGGCAAAGGAATTTTATCTTTTTGTGAGTTAATATCTTCGTATAATATAGAAATTGGATTAATGACAAAAAGGAACAATGGAAATTTCGAATAACTAATTTAGCTATGTTGGCATTTTCCATTTGGTTGTTAAATGTATTGTTTTGTTTTGTATGTTCGGATGAGAGAGTAATTTACGTTGTATTTTTATGCTGTATAATTATTTTTTTAATTTGGGGAATTAGCTGTTTCCTCCTTGCAGTCATGTGGCTGCTAAATAAAAGAAAGATTGTTTTAATAAATACTAATGTCGAAGGCTATGTTAGGGCGCTATGCTTTGTAGCATTTCTACTTTTTGGGATAACCTTTAACGACTGCTTAGTGTTCTATGGGACGGAAAAGTATAATGTATGGATTGGCAGTTTTTTAATGACGGTATTGATAATGGAAATGTTTATATGGTTGGCTGATTTCAGCAACCAATCAGGAATAGCAAAAATATGCTATTATGATTTAGCACTCAAAAAAAATATATTTGTATTTTTCCGTTATGATGAAGATTTATTTATGTGCGGTAATGCATCAAAAATGAATGAGTGTGATGAAAATTATCTGGTTCCCTATAAAAGAATACAAGAAGCAAAGTTATTACCCATATCACGGGATATTAAGCAGGAGTCGCATGTGAATTGTCGACGGGTAATAATTCAAACATCAAATGTCGATTATGAACTGGAAAAGATATTAAATAAAGTAAAAGATGCATTGAAAAATCAAAATATAACACAAGGAAAAATTGATGAAACCTATATATACATAAAACCTTCAGATAAAAAAGCATATTATGTAACACCTGATGAAGTGACAGATTCGGTGGAATTGTAAGATTACTTACAATGAAGATACGTAGCTTTTAAATTCTCGGCGAATTGCAAAATTCCGGCGTTTATAGCTTATATAATATTGGGAGTTGGACTGTTCTGACAGTGGCAGTTCGGATAGCAGCTCTGGTGAAGATATCTTTTGCTTGATTTATTTGCAAAGCTTTGTATAATAAAAATAAAAAACTTAAATTTAAACAACACACAAAATAAAAACCAAAATCAGAAAATAATCAATCAAATTTAAACACAACTTATCGAAAACATAACAACTTTAAAAAATCACATGAACTTACTTATTTCTGTCACTGTTAACCCGTAACAATTTTCTGAAAGGTGGTGCTTCTTATGGAGGCAATTTTGGGAGTTGTTTTTGCATTGGTTTTATCTGCTTTGATCATTATTGGTGTTATAACCATTTTACATAAATGCTTAAAGGATAAACGACATGATGTAAAAATAAAAACAAAATACTTCGATATTGAAATAACTCAGCATGAGTAATATATAGTATAAGGGCAGTTATAGACCGTAAAGGTTTGTAACTGTCCTTTTTTAGTGTATGGGCTTTAGCCTGTCGAACATATTGGTTGCCCTATGTATCTACGATAATGATTATAACGGCGTAAACGTCAAATCCTGCGCCTTGGCTGATTAGTTTTTTTATGCCACACTCTAAATGACACGAAAAAACTATTAGTTTTTTAGAGGAGGCTAAAGCGCATGGATCAATTAACTCACACTGTCCGCAGGTCGAACTGGATAAACATCATTCGACAGTGCCAGGACAGACCGGCAGGCACTACGGCAAAGCAGTGGCTTGCTGAAAACGATATTTCTGAAAAATCTTACTATTACTGGCTCCGAAAGATCCGCCGGGAAGTCTGTGAACAGGAGAAACTCCAGAAAGTTACCAACCCATCTGCCCTCTCTTTTGTAGAAATCCCGGTAAAAACTGCTCTGGACATAGCACCAGTGCCAACCGTCCCTGCAACAATGACTCCGGTTGCTGTAATCAGATCTGGCCGCCTGATGCTGGAATTATCAAACGATATTTCAGAGTCCCTGCTTTGCAGGCTGTTGCAGGAGGTGCTTCATGCTTGAAGATGCTGCCGGTATCCGCAGAGTCGTGATTGCCTGCGGATATGTGGATCTGCGCAAAGGGATCGATGGGCTGTCCATGATCATCGGAGACAGATACCATCAAAATCCTTTTGAAAAGGGAACTTTATTCCTATTCTGTGGCAGACGGTCCGACCGCATCAAGGGACTTCTGTGGATGGGAGACGGTTTTCTTCAGCTCTACAAACGGCTGGAGGCAGGTTCCCTGTCCTGGCCGAGAACCAGCGAAGA
>ENA-UESE01000229-UESE01000229.1-human-gut-metagenome-genome-assembly--contig:-NODE-229-length-84568-cov-125.739120_pt1 | contig 84568 bp, 83 predicted proteins | sample MGYA00242995_ERZ507996 | MGnify/ENA primary metagenome ERZ507996 (study PRJEB26167, sample SAMN06115489) | human gut metagenome | host: Homo sapiens | place: China:Sichuan | collected 2015-04-15...
AACTGGTGCTGGGTTCACAGTACCTGTCACGGCGACTGCTGCTCCGACGGGACGATAGACAGTTGCGACGAACGCTGCGGCGGCTCCGGATGTTCTTCTTCCGGCGGCGATTCCGGTAGCTCGGGAAGCGGCTCCGGTTCAGGAAACAGTGGTTCAGGTGGTAATACTTGTGTTCCCGAACTTGTCTGGGGAACGGTTTATGCTTCATACAGTTGTGGCTGTACCGGATATCTTAAAGATTATCAACGTTATATAAGGGAGGCTTCCCGATGTGTTGATTCCAGCGGTGGTCTTGTTCATGATGATTTTCCTGACAGGTACAGTTACGGGACGACTTTGTATGCAACCGTCAGCGAATGTAAAGCTGCGGAATGTTCTTCTTTTTCTCCTTATACGGAAGATACAGGGAGAGCGTGCAATAAGACCGTGCCTTGCAATTAATCGGTTGTTGGTGTTGAAGTTTATATTTTATTTATACACATGGCGGGAGAGGGCGGTTGCTTTTTCCCGCTTAAATTCGTATAACTCCTTATATTGAGGAGAAATGCGTATGATATTTTCAAAATTTGAGCGGATGGCGGCGTGGCGTTATCTCCGGGCAAAGCGCAAAGAGGGCTTTATCTCGGTGATTACCGGTTTTGCCGTTGTCGGAATCGCGCTTGGCGTGGCGACGCTGATTATCGTGATGTCGGTGATGAATGGTTTTCGCGCGGAGCTTTTGTCGCGTATTCTCGGTATTAACGGCCATATCGGCATTGTATCAACCGTCGGGCTGCCGTTTAATAATTATCATCAGGCGGTGCAGGATATTGCCGCGATTGAAAATGTCAAAATTGTTATTCCGCAAATTGAGAAACAACTACTGGCGACATCTGGCCGTGCGGCAGAAGGCGCTATGGTGCGCGGTATCAGCCGGGAGGATATTGTGCGTAAGCCGGTTTTGGCCGAGGGATTTAAAGGTTCCGATCTCAATGCCTTTGAAGGTGATGTGGTGATTGTCGGCAGCCGTTTTGCCCAGAAAATGGGGCTGGTTCCCGGGGCGGAGCTGACGCTGATTTCACCGAACGGCAAAGTGACTGCTTTTGGTACGGTGCCGCGGATGAAAAGTTATCGGGTTATCGGCACGTTTGATGTCGGTATGTATGAATATGACGCCAATTATATTTTTATGCCGCTTGAGGCTGCGCAGAAATATTTCGGGCTGGGCGATGCGGTGACACAGATTGATGTGACGCTGGAAAATGATGAAATGCTGCGGCCGGTTCGCCAGGCGATTGAACAGAGCGTGGGTGCGGCGGCTTATGTTTATGACTGGAAGCAGACTAACTCCGCTTTCTTTAATGCCATTGATGTGGAGCGTAACGTGATGTTTATCGTGCTGACGTTGATTATTCTGGTGGCGGCGTTTAACATCATTACCGGGCTGATTATGCTGGTGAAGGACAAGGCGCGCGATGTGGCGGTTTTGCGCACGATGGGCGCGACCAAGGGTATGATTATGCGTATTTTCTTTGTCGACGGCGCTTTTATCGGCATGGTCGGTACGGCGGCAGGGCTGCTGCTGGGGCTGTTGTTTTGCCATAACATTGAAAACATTCGCCAGCTTTTGCAAAAGATTTCAGGGCAGGATTTGTTTTCGGCCGAGATTTATTTTCTTTCACAGCTGCCGGCCAAGGTTAATGCGGCGGAAGTGGCGGCGGTGGTGCTGATGGCTTTGTTGTTGTCTTTCCTGGCCACGCTTTATCCGGCTTACCGTGCGGCCAAGTTTGATCCGGTGGAGGCGTTGCGTTATGAATAAACAAACTGCTCCGGTTTTGGAGCTTAAAAAAGTTACCCGAAAGTTTAAACAAGGCTCGCAGACGTTGGAAATTCTGAAAGGGGTTGATTTGGTTCTCCGCCCGGGAGAAATTATGGCGTTGGTCGGGCCGAGCGGTTCGGGAAAATCGACGCTTTTGCAGATTGCCGGGCTGTTGGATAAGCCGAGCGGCGGTGAAGTGTTGCTTGACGGGCAGAAATGCGGCAAGGCAGGAGACGCGCTGCGTACTGTTTTGCGGCGGGATTTTGTCGGCTTTGTATATCAGTATCACAACCTGCTGCCGGATTTTAACGCTTTGGAAAATGTGATGCTGCCGATGCTGATTGCCGGGGCAAATGCCAAAGCGGCGGCGGAACGCGCGGAATTTTTACTGTCGCGTCTGAAAATGGACAAGCGTTTGAAGCACCGGCCAAGCGAGATGTCGGGCGGCGAACAGCAGCGTGTGGCGATAGCGCGGGCTTTGGCCAATCAGCCGAAATTGCTGTTGGCGGACGAGCCGACCGGCAACCTGGATCCGAAAACTTCGGAAACAGTATTTAATGCATTGTTGGGAATTGTTCGTGAAACGGGGCTGGCGGCATTAATCGCAACCCATAACTTTGAACTGGCGGAACGGATGGACCGCCGGGTCAGCCTTGAAGAAGGGCGGCTGGTCGAGTTGGGCAGCCTGCGCAGTGAAGCTTCAGGGGGTGGAGAGAGCTTTTATTAGGAGGGCAAAATGATAAAACTGAAAAAAGTCTGGTTGTGCGGCATGGGGTTTATGATGGCGGGCGCGGCACTGTCCGAGGCTAAATATGTGGCGCCGGCCGATGTTAAAACCCGCGGCACCAAGGTCAGCGAATATATGTTTTACAATCAGGATGCTGACAAGGACGGCAAAATGACGCTGGAAGAGTTTAAAAATCAGGCGCAAACCAGAGATGTCAAGCAGTATAACCGGGCGCTCAAGAAAAAAGGCCTCTACATGACTCCCGAAAAGCAGTTTGAAGTCATGGACACGGACAAGGACGGCAAGATTACGCCGGAGGAGTTGGCTAAGTTTTTAGACGAGCAGCGCTCCCAAATGTGAAAATGCGCTCTACGGACGCCTAATACAGAAAAAGAAAAAAATGCTAAGTTATGTACTAGTATGTACACTCCTGTCGCATTTTTTTCTTTTTCTTATTATCCGTCTCATATATCGCATTTTCACAGCGGCTAAGGATGTTGTTTGTTCTTTATAAGTTTTTTTGGGGTGTAAATTGTAAGAAAAAAACGGGGAGGGACATGATGTTCCTCTCCGTTCTTTTTTAAATTATGACCTGCGTTCCGTTCAGAGAACAGTCAACTACTTCGAAGCGTACCCCGCGCCTGCGAATGTAACAGTGAATACAAGAAACACTCCTGTCATTCTCAGATACAACAACATCGCAAAATTCAGGATTACGTCCAAAAACAATAATATCCCAAACTCCCAGTGTACGCAAACGCTGTTCCAGTCCAGACAAATCAACCTCGTGAACACTTATCCTCAATTTGGGAAGAAAGTTGCCGCTTAAAACTGCGATAACTCGACATTCACGTCCGTTTTCCTCAACCTTATACTGGATGTTCATCTCACGAAAACCCATTTTTTCCATAACTTTATTTTTTTTATAATTTAACATAATAATACCTTTGTATTTTTACTCTACTATAAAAATCTTTTATTGTCAACAATTAATTTTAGCGGATTGACGGAAATTTTATTATAAAAAATGCTTGATTCTTTTGGGGAATGAGTATATAAAGCAAAACGATGACCGGGTGAATCTGTGCGTATGGCATGCCGGAGCGCCTTGAAAGCATCCTAAGCATAACTTTAAGAAAGGAAGCAAAATGCCTAAATTGAAAACTAAAAGCGCTGCCAAAAAGCGTTTCAGCGTTACCGGAAGCGGCAAGCTGAAGAGAAATTTTGCCAATAAGAGACACTTGCTCTTTAATAAAGGTACCAAAATGAAAAGACAAGCACGCGGCACGACCTTGGTTAACGAGGCTGACGTTAAGATTGTTAAACAGTTTATGCCGTATATTTAAGGAGGAAAATTAGATGTCTCGCGTTAAAAGAGGTTTGACGGCACATGCTCGTCACAAGAAAATTTTATCAATGGCCAAAGGTTACAGAGGACGTAACAAAAACGTTTTCAGAGTAGCTGTTGAAAAAGTTGAAAAAGGTTTACAGTACGCTTACCGCGACAGAAGAGCCAAGAAGAGAAGTTTCCGCGCTTTGTGGATTCAGAGAATCAATGCTGCGGCGCGTTTGAACGATATGACTTATTCTCGATTTATGAGCGGGCTTATCAAAGCCGGCATCGAACTCGACCGAAAAGTCCTTGCTGATATCGCTTTGAAAGAGCCTGCCAATTTTGCCAAGCTGGTTGAAGCTGCAAAGGGCGCTTTGAGCAAATAGTTTGTTTCGGTTTCGGGCGGGGAAGTATTTTCGCTTTGAAAAAAAAACAGGCTGATATGTATCAGAGTTTGAAATTTATAAGAGTTAACCTTGAGAGTGTTTCGGGTTAACTCTTTTTACGTTTAAATCCATATGCTTTATTATTATTCAGAAAGTTAATTAAATTCTAGGTGAAAAAATGGAAAATTTAGAGAATATGAAAGCAGAAATGCTGGCGGTAATTGCAGCGGTTCAGGATATGAAGGCGTGGGACGAGCTCAGGGTTTCTCTGAGCGGTAAAAAAGGAAAAATTACCGAGATGATGAAGTCGCTCGGTTCTCTGGCGCCGGAAGAAAGAATCGAGGCCGGCAAAAAACTTAATGTTTTGAAGAGCGAGATTGAGAAAGCTCTGGAAAATCGCCGCGGCGAATTGGCTGAGGCCGAGATGAATGCTAAGCTGGCTCAGGAAAAAATAGATGTTACTCTGCCGGTTCGTCCCGAAGTTCAGGGGCGGATTCACCCGGTTTCCAAAATCTATGAGGAAATTGTTGCTATTTTCGGGCAGATGGGGTTTGAAGTTGCCGAAGGGCCGGATATTGAAGACCAGTTTCACAATTTTAATGCCTTGAATATGCCGGCAAACCATCCGGCGCGCCAGATGCAGGACACTTTCTATATTCCCAATACCAAAAGCACAGATTTTGATGACAGTTATGTGGTCAGAACCCATACCTCGCCGGTGCAAATTCGGACAATGGAAAACAAAAAGCCGCCTATTCGCATTATTGCGCCGGGGCGGACCTATCGTTCAGATTATGACGCCACGCATACGCCGATGTTTCATCAGGTTGAAGGGCTGGTTATTGACAAGAATATTACTATGGCGCACCTTAAGGGTTGTCTGTATGACTTTGTCAAAGCCTTTTTTGAGCTGGACGATGTGCCGGTGCGTTATCGTCCGTCTTATTTTCCGTTTACGGAGCCGTCAGCTGAAATGGATATTGGTTGTTTGAAAAGCAAGAGCGAGTTGAAAATCGGCGCTGGTACCGACTGGCTGGAAATTCTTGGTTGCGGCATGGTTCATCCCAATGTGCTGCGGGCAGGGGGGATTAATCCCGACGAATATCAGGGCTTTGCCTTTGGTGTCGGCATTGACCGTCTGGCAATGCTGAAATACGGAATTCCCGACCTCAGGACATTTTTTGAGTCGGATGTTCGCTGGTTGAAGCATTATGGCTTTAATCCTTTGGATTTTTCTTCTATGACCGGCGGTTTAAGCAATAACGGAGGCAGTGCGCGATGAAATTTACATTATCTTGGTTAAAAGAACATTTGGATACAAACGCTTCAGTGGCAGAGATTGCCGAGACGCTGACGAAAATCGGTTTGGAAGTGGAAGAGGTTTATAATCCGGCTGACCAGCTGAAAGGTTTTGTAACGGCGCGGGTAGAAAGTTTTGAAATGCATCCGGATTCAGACCATTTGCATGTTCTGACCGTTAATGACGGCAAAGAAAAATTGCAGGTTGTCTGCGGCGCACCCAACTGCCGCAATAATATGACCGGAATTTTTGCGCCGGTCGGGACGTCGATTCCGGCTTTCGGCGAAGTGCTGAAAGTTGGAAAAATCCGCGGCGTGGAAAGTTTTGGCATGATGTGCTCTGAGAAAGAGCTTGGTGTCGGCGAGGACCACAACGGCATTATCATTTTGCCGGATGACACACAGCCCGGGCTGCCGGCGGCTGAAGTGTTGAATATTGACCCGGTTTTTGAGATTTCGATTACGCCAAACCGGGCGGAGTGTCTCGGCGTGCGCGGTATTGCCAGAGATTTGGCCGCTGCCGGTCTGGGCAAGCTCAAACCGTTGACGATTAAAAAAGTGCCGGGAACGTTTGCGTCGCCGATACAGGTTGAGATTAAAGACAAGGCTGCTTGTCCGGTTTATGTCGGGCGCTATATTAAGGGTGTGGACAATAAGGCCGAAACACCAAAGTGGATGAAAGACCGTCTGGCGGCTATCGGGTTGCATTCGATTTCGCCGTTAGTTGATGTTACCAATTACATTAACTATGATTTGGCGCGTCCGCTGCATGTTTTTGATGCTGACAAGCTTAAGGGAAACGTTACCATCCGCATGGCGAAAGAGGGTGAAAAATTTACTTCTCTTGAGGGTAAGGAATATGCGCTTGACGCTCAGAGCCTCGGTATTTGCGATGATGAGGGCGTGCAGTGTCTGGGCGGCATTATGGGCGGTGCGGAAAAGGGCTGTACGGCTGATACAATCAATGTGTTTGTCGAATGTGCGTTGTTTGACCCGACGGTAACAGCCCGTACCGGTCGCAAGTTTCAGATTGATTCCGACTCCCGCTATCGTTATGAACGTTGGGTTGATCCTAAGTCCAATGTGCTTGGTTCTGATTATGTCGTGCAGTTGATTACGGAAATCTGCGGCGGGCAGGCGGCAGAGCCGGTGATGGACGGTGCGGAGGATTTTGTGCCGCAGGCAGCTTATATCAGGCCGTCACGGGTTAAGGAATTTGTCGGGATTGACGTGGCTAAGGGAAAAATTGTTGAAATTTTGAATAACCTTGGTTTTGCGACTTCTGACGAAGGCGATAAGATTAAAGCCGTTTCACCGACTTGGCGCGGAGATATTGAAGGCGAGCATGACCTGATTGAAGAAGTTGTACGCATGATTGGGCTGAATGAAATTCCGGCCGAAACCTTGCCGCATGACAAGTTTCCGAAGCAGGTTCTTTCTCCGGCGCAGCAGCGTCTGGTAACGGTCAAGCATGAACTGGCTTCCCGCGGTATGTATGAAACCGTAACATGGAGTTTTACCGATTCAACGCTGGCGGAAAAGTTCCGCAAGTCTGATGACGCGGTTCTGCTTTATAATCCGATTGCCGCCGACCTTAACGAAATGCGCCCGTCGCTTTTGCCTAACCTGTTGTTGGCGGTTAAGAACAATGCCGCGCGCGGTTACGGTAATGTATCGCTGTTTGAAGCAGGACCGGAATTTTACGGTCGTGAACCAGGGCAGCAAAATCTGGTTGCTGCCGGTGTACGCAGCGGTATGACCGCTAAGAAAAACTGGATTGGCGATGTCCGTCCTTATGATGTTTTTGATGCCAAGGCTGATGCTTTGGCGGCGATTGCTGCGGCCAACGGTCCATGGGAAAATGCGCAGATTACTACTGATGCGCCGGCTTATTATCATCCGGGCAGAAGCGGTGTCTTGCGCCTGGGGAAGAATGTTCTGGCTTGCTTTGGGGAAATTCATCCGGCAGTTTTGAAGAAATTCGGTATTAAGCAGCGGGTTGTTGCTTTTGAGGTCAATTTAAGCAATATTCCGTTGCCGCGCGGTAATGCCGGGAAGGCACGCAAAAAGCTTGAATTGTCTTCATTTCAGCCGGTGGATAAGGATTTGGCCTTTATCGTCGACAAGTCAGTCAGCGCGATTAATGTGTTGACTGCAGCTAAAAATGCCGACCGTGATTATATTAGCGACGTTCGTATTTTTGACGAATATGAAGGTGAAAATCTTCCCGAAGGCAAGAAATCCATTGCCATAGCCGTAACCTTCCAGCCCAAGGCGGCCACATTTACCGACAAAGAGCTGGAAAATCTTATGGCTAAGGTTGAGGTGGAGGTTAGTAAAAAGTGTTCCGCCACTCTAAGGAGTTAGGGGCGTGCAAAAGGCCTGTGTCCTTTATTCCACCCATGGATGGTAGGTTTATAAATAAAGCCCGGATTTTTCCGGGCTTTTTTATAATAAATTGTGTTTTACTGTAAAAACTAAAAAAGTAATTAAGTTTTTGAGAAAAGGAAAGACAATTTAATAAAAAAGTTGATATTTTGTTTAAAATATGTTTTATCAAAATCAGATATTCTATTATTAACTCAAAAATTATAATTATGAAACAAGTAGATGTTATGCTGAAAAATGCGGAAAAAGATTATGGTAACGCTTTAAATGTTTTTATGCTTTTAAAAATGGGAATGCTTCCGGCATCAACCGAAGATTTTATGTCGGCTTATTATCTGGCAAGAAAATGGTGCGCATGGCTGCAAAATCCCGATTTGCCAGATTGTCCGTTGGAGTATAAAGATGTGGATTATACAGCGGCGTTGGACATGATGCAGAATTCTGCCAAGGAATTTGAGGAATATTTGAGGGAAAACCATGCTTTAGTTGGTATGGTATTCTGTAATTTTAACAAGAATATTCTGACATTGGCGGCTAAAGACAGTGATGACGAAGTTGTTGCGGCAGCAAAATCTTATGTTGCGGTTTTGACGCAGACCGCTGATTTTTTTGCATCGCAGGGCGATAGTTTTTTTGCCGATATGATGAAAGAATAATTATTAAAAACAGCCGTTCTATTGAACGACTGTTTTTTTGTTGTTAAGTGATAGAGTTTCATTAAAAAAATTACATTCCATTTTATTCAATCCGGATTAGATAATTCTTGCAATATCTTGTTTTGCCGCGTATTGTTTTGTTTATGTCGGAGTGAAAGATATATGTCTAAGTGTTTGATTTTGTTTTGTGTTTTAGTAACTTTTGTGCTTACCGGATGTTCCTGCAGGGATTCTTATAATACCTTTATTAAGAATTCCCGCGGGGAGAAAATTTATGTTGAAGTCAGCGGTTTAAACAACAAGGCCGGGAAGCGGCTGGTTTTTCTGCAGCACGGTATGGGAACCAGCCATAAGGATTATCTCATTCAAGCTACCAAGCAGATTTTTGAGGAGAACGGTTTTACGGTTGTGGCGTTTGACAATCGCAACGCTTTGGGCGAAAGCGACGGAAAACTTGAGAATGCCAGCATTTCAACTTATATTGAAGATTTAAATACGGTTATTGATTGGAGCCGGAAGCAGGATTTTTATTCTGAGCCGTTTTCTTTGCTGGGCGTTTCCATGGGGGGAGCCAGCGTTATTGAATTTTCCCGTCTTCATCCCGCGGAAGTCTGTGAATTGGTCCTGATTTCTCCGGTCGTCGGTGGAAAATATTGGGAAGAAGCCGCTTTGGCTTATACGCCGGAGGATTATAAAAACTGGCGGTCTAAGGGGTGGTATCTGTTCAGCAATGGGGAAGAGATTTCCCGGGTTCCTTATACGCTGGTGGAAGATGCCAAAAAATATGATGCGGTGAAAACAGCCGGTAGTATCCGGGCAGATGTTCTGATTATTGTCGGGGATAAGGATGTTATTTCCGCTCCGGAATATAATCGTTTGTTTTTTAACCGCCTTAACACGGTGAAGAAAATTGTTGTTTTGCCGGACAGCGACCACATTTATCTCAACCTTTATCAAAGCGGCCGAGTTTATGAGGCCTTCAAAACTGTGATTGAACCGGAGATAAGGGCCGGCTGTCGCCGCTGAACTTTTTCGGCGGCGTTTAACATCATGCTATATTTTGTCTAGACAAATGTCATTATTTGTGCTAATGCTGTTTGCACTTAATGATTATTATGCCTATTATCGTGGATAAGTATGTTACGATGTGAAGAGTCTGCATAATAATCTTTTTTTTCATGAATATATTTTTTTGTTTAATTCATATAATTTTTTAGTTTATGAAAAAGATAATATTTTTTGCAGCAATGTTTTGTTCAGCGGTGCTTATGTGCCGGGGACAGGAAGTGAAAAGCGATGTTTCAAACTGGGCCGAAAACTATTTTCTTAACGGAATAGAAGTTGAGCCTTATTACAAAACAAATCCCCGTGATGAAATTCTTTATCTTCCCGATATTGGCGTTGAGCTGGTATGGAAGGCGGAAGTCGGAGAGCTGTATGTTTTGAAACAGGCTGATTTTACGGTGACAAATGTCTTTACGGACGGAACGAGCGAAAAGCATCAGCAGCGAGCCTGGGCGGTTGACCGTGTTTATGGTATCAGCGAACTGGGCTGGGAGGACGAACCGCTGATTTTGGCAATTGCTGAGAACGGAAAGTATGTCTTGGAGGTGAAAAGCTCCAATATTTCTGTTCGCGCCAGAATTTTGTGGAATGATAATGTTATTCTGAAAAGAAAATGGTCTGTCAAACTTTTAAAATAAATTACCATGAGGAAAAAAAGGTATTTTTTTGACAAGATTCAAATCTTTTTGGTTTTGTTTATTGTGTTGACCATTATTTTGGTTGTGCAAACCTGCCGCCAGGATAGTGATATGTCTTCTGAACCGTTGTTTAATCAGGAAATTTGCAGTAAGGAGATGGTGGCTTTTGCCGAAGGATGTCCGCTGTATTTTTCGTGGAATGGCAAGACGCTGTATCTGATGTGTCGAAAAACCGTTGCTTTTGAAACAGTTGATGGTGCGCGAGAACGTCACGGACAAGTAATGCGTGATTTTACGTTCGGGCATGTTTCTGTTCCCGATCAGCCCGGTGCTGTTGAGGAGAAGGAAATGCTTGTTGCGCGAACAGGTTCAGGCAGGACTTTCTTTCTGCAGACTAAAGCAACTGTCCTCGGCATTGACTATTGTCTGTACCGCATCCAAGACGGAGTCAAAACAATTGTGTGCACAGGCTGTTTTTCATCCTGACAGACTTTGAGATTAATACCGTTCCAGCCGATTGAAGCCGGAACGGTATTTTTTTGTTTTGGACGGACAGGCAGTTGGGATTTTGTCGGCGGCAGGTGTGTATTTTTTTCAAATTATCTCTTGACTAACCGGTCGGATTATTTTATTTTCAACACTGTTCTCGGGCCCTTAGCTCAGTTGGTTAGAGCAGGCCGCTCATAACGGTCTGGTCGTTGGTTCAAGTCCATCAGGGCCCACCAATAAAAAATGCTCCTTAATGGAGCATTTTTTATTGGTGATGTGCAGAGTTGTTGAGGAGCAAGCAAGCGAGAGCGATGCGTTGATATATAGGTCTTTTTAACAAGTTTTTGTTATAGATTTTCAGTAGAATATCGTGTATAATGTTATCAACGGTATGGAGAAAGATAATGGATGACATCGATGATTTGCTACAGCGATATGTTAATGCGTATCAGGTTGAACAAAAGAGAATACCTGTCGAACTGGCTAAATATCGAAAAGAAATTAATGAGGAGGAAAAGGAACTTCAGGCAGCTATTGCCGCCGGAGACAGAAGGCTTATTTACGGTTATCAAGATATGTTGAAGCATAGCAAATATGATTTTATCTCTTATCAGGAGAAAGTTTCTTTTTTACGAGAACCAATCAAAGAAGATATTCAATATCGATATAGGCAAAGACGAGAATTTCCTCAAAAAATAGCAACTTTATCGGAAGATATGATGTTGTGTTTTCATGGAACGGATTTAAAAGGGGCTAAACACATATTGTCCAGCGGAGCAATTTCTTCCGGAGCTGATCGGACGGGCAGAGCCACAAGTTTTGACCCGCCGGGATTGATATCTGTTACTAATAAGGATACTGTCGATACATCGGTCAGTACTTATATGAATATTGATGGAAATTATTGTTATCCGGCAGGTTTCTGTTTGTTGTTACGCCGGCAGATAAAGTCGAATATGCGGCTTTATCCAGTAGCGGTTGGATGATAAAGAATGTTGATTTTAAAACGCAACCGGATAGATTGGTTTCTGTTGTTACAACGCCCGAGAATATTGATAAGGTTAAAAACTGGGCTCATTTGGGTGGTGTTGATGTTTCTAAAGTTATGGACTTTGATAATTTTGTTCGTAAGTATAGCTTACAGAATGACAAAGGGTTATCTTTAGCAGTACAGAAAAGCATAACAACCAAATCTTTGGATAAAAGTTCGTGAGAGCGTTTTTTTTGATGAAAAAGCAGATTATTCTTTTCGACAGAGACAGTTTTCCAGGTGGTCATTGATAAAGCCGGTAGCCTGCAAATAGGCGTAGCAGATTGTTGTGCCGAAGAATTTGAAACCGCGCTTTTTCATATCGCGGCTGATGGCGTCGGATATGGGAGATGATGCGGGAACTTCGCTTAGGGAACGGAAGCTGCTGACGATTGGTTTTCCGTTTGGGAGAAATGATGAAATATAGTTGTAAAAGCTGCCGAATTCTTTCTGCAGGGAGAGAAACAGGCGGGCATTGTTGATTGCGGATTTTATTTTCAGGCGGTTTCTTATAATGCCGGGGAACTGCATCAGTTTTTCAATATCGTTTTCGCTCATTTGCGCGACGCGCGCGGCGTCGAAATCATGAAAAGCCTGACGGTAGCCATCGCGTTTTTTGAGAATGGTTATCCAGTTTAAACCGGCCTGCGCGCTTTCAAGCACAAGAAATTCAAACAATGTTTTATCGTCTTTGACCGGCTTTCCCCATTCTTCATCATGATATTTTATATAATCGCTGTCTGTTCCGCACCAACCGCAGCGGCCGTTGATAATATCCTGCATTGTTGTTTTTCTCCGTAATTTTGCTTTTAGGTTAGTGGGCAAAAATTAAAATCAGATTAAATTTTTGACGAAATTTTTAATTTACAAGGTTTTGAAATTGAGGTATAATAAAATTGTATTTTAAGTATTATGGATATTACTATATTGGATTTTGTCCTGACAGCCGCTTTTGCGGGTGGGATTTTATTCGTTTCGTAATTTCTTTACTTAATAGTTTTTTTATATTTATTAATAAATAAGAGGGAACGGGACGTGTAAAGGCACCCCTCTGTAAATAAACCCGGATTGTTATGGCAAAATTAGAAAAAGTATGGTGGGGTAGCTTAGTTATTGCAATGTTTGGTATTGGCGGCTTTTGGGGCTTCGGTTTTTATGGAAACAATGATGCTTCGTTTGGGTCATTCTTGGTGGCTGGCATCGCTGCATGGATTGCGCTTGGTGCTGTCGGGTTACAAAAATTGCGTACCGGCAGCAGCAATTTTTATTAAGCCCACACTCAAAAAAAGAACAGCTCCTGTCGGGGCTGTTTTTTTGTTCATATCGATTGACAAAAATGACAAATCATGGTATTTTTTTGTAAAAATAAATACGCAGAGGTTTGGATGACTATTGACGAATATATTGAAGACTGTCGGCAGAGGCGGCAGGGGAAGAGTTTTGCCTTTTTTGCGGAGCGTTGCGAAACATCGGCAGAGGCACCGTACCGGATACGGCCTGCCGGCACAATCGGTACTGACGAAAATCTGGTTTTGGTTCTGGCCGGAACCGGCGGGGCGGGGATTAATCTGCGCGGCTATAACGGCATGCTGAAAAAGGTTGACCGCTTCGTTCAGGATAACCAAGAGCAAAAATCCCTACCGGTACGGGTTTGCGTTGCCGTTTGCGATTTCGGAAAATATCATTTTGACAAGACGGCGCGGAAAGGGGCGCATTATGAAGCTAATTGGCCGCAGTATCTGGCTGAACTTCGTTATGAAGTACCGGAAAAATATCGTGAAGAAACTTTTAATCCCGCTTATATTCGGGATATTTTTGAAGCAGCGGTTTTGCCTCGTATTGCGCAGGAGGATGGAAAACGCCGTTTCAGCCAAACACAGGCTTTGCAGAATATCCGCCGGCTGAATATTGTCGGACATTGCCATGGCGGCTATGTTGCTTTGCAGCTGGAAAAGATGATGAGCGCCAAGATGACGGAATTGGGATATTCTGAGGCAGAACAGGAACAGCTTAAGTCGCAGCTGTTGGTGTTGGCATATAATCCCGACTGTCCGAAACATACGTCGGCGATGCGTTTTATCAGTATTGAGTCAGCACAGGACGCGCATAATGAATATAACAATTATATCAAAGAGTGGCTGTTGATGGAGCCGAAAGATTTCGGCGTTTGCTATCTGACCAAATACTTTGGCAGGACATTGATGTGTGCACAGATTGACAAGTCCGGGGTTGAAAACAATCCGGCGCGGAAAGCTGAAGCTTTTGACGCTGACGAATGGTTTAGAGGCAAAAACAGGAAAACAGAACTCGGCGAACATGATTTTCTCGGTTTTGAACCAGTTGCCAATATGAGTAAAGGCGCTTTGAAATTGCAGCTTTTTGCCAATAACATTTTGAAAAATGCGGTCAGAAATTCTCAGAAGCAGGGCGGGGATAAATTTATACCTTTGCCGAAAATACAGAATCTGGCGGCAGACAGCCTGATACAAAAGTGTGATTTTGCCAAGGCGGCAATTACAGGGTTTCGTCTGTATAATCAGGTTATGAACACGGACAGAAGCAAAATTGATGCTTATGCCAACTGGCGCCGTTCAATCCCGAGAGTTGAACTTGACTGATAAGTTTTTTGCTTGTCGTTGGGATATAAGAAAACCCGCTAAAAAGCGGGTTTTGTCTTTTTGAGGCATTGTCCTATTTCGTCTTCTGGCCGAATATTTGCAGGAACGAAGCGTTTTGCTTTTCACTGCGGACTTGTTCCTGCTGTTTCAGAACTTCGGTGCGTTCTTCGCCTTCCGGCAGAGATAAGGCGATTTTGCCATAGGCCTTGTCAAGGATAGACAGCTTGCTGGCGCGGGGCATACGGGCTTTGTTGCACTGTTCAACGGCTTTATAATAAAAAGTCGGATCTTTGGCTTTGTCGCCAATGGCCATCAGCGCTTCACAGCGGTCTTCTTTGGTCAGGAATTTCATGGCAATGACTTCCTTGATGTTTTTCCATTCCTCGCTGCGGTTTAGTTTGAGGTGTGCATCGGCCATTTTTTTCAAGACATCCAAACGGTTGTCACGCGCAGCATAACGGTAGGCGCCGGTCAGATAATGCAGTCCTTTTTCCGTGAACTTCATTTTATCGCTGTTTGAAGTCATGTAACCGATAATTTGGCCGCGTCCGAAATACAGGTCAGCCAGAGCCATATTGATTTTGTAAGCGTTTTTCCGGTCTTTGGTTTTGGACAGGGCGCGTTGGTAGGCGCGGATGACCGGTTTGGGGTTTTCGTTGGCAGGCAGTCTGGTTTGGCAATATGAAATCAGGCGGAAATCGCTGCTCTTGGACAGAACGCGCTGCAAGTATTCCATTTCACTTTTAGAAGGAGATTTATCCTGCTGATAAATGTTTTGCGCGCTGACTTTGCGGTGAAGTTTTGAGGAGATGAAGTCAATCATGCACAGGCCTTCGCTGTCGAGCAGCTTATCGCCGCTGTTTTCCATTTTTTCAACCAGAACATCGGCTTTGTAACTGTTAAAGTTCGGCATATCGCTGATGAGGTAAACTTCAGCTTCGTTGACAGCGTCGACAAAGTTGATGACCGGCTGCAGTTCACTGACGTTTTCCAGGCGTTTTTTGACATAGGTGTACATAAGAGAGTCGGCGTTTTCGCCTTCAACAGCACGGATATACTGCAAATCCTGTTCGGAGAAATAACAGACCTGTTGCAAAAGGTCGTAGGCTTCTCCGGGGCGCTCGTTCAGTGCGGCCAGTATGGACTGTTCCTGCAGGTTTTCTATTTTTTCCCGATATCCGGTGTCGAGGAGCCGTTCTTTTTCCGTGACCGGATTTATTTTTTCCTCTTCGGCCAACTGTTGCAGGTATTCCTGATAGTTAAGCTCAAGATCCTGTTTGACAGCCTGTTCAAAAATCTGGTTGTTCAGCGGGAGAGGGTGGGACAAGTAAATTTTGTCATTGTTGTTTGCATCGGCATTTTCAGGGGCTTGAGATTGAAGTTCCTGTTTTTCTTCGTTTTCGGCCATGTTTCTTCTCCGGTTTATTTTAAATTTTAGTTGCCAAAAGTATAGAGAAAATAAAAGAAATTGTCAACATATTTTGACAAAAAAATAAAACAAAGAATAACATGAATAACAGCAAAAAAAATACTTCATTATCTTCGGCTTGAAAAATGCGGTTTTGCCTTTATCTTGCAAGAAGAACAACACTATTTGGGGGAGAGAAAAAATGGACTGGATGTATCTGGTTTTGGCCGGATTATTTGAAATTTCCTGGCCGACAGGATTTAAAATTGCACAGACAAGCGCATTTAAGGCCGGGTGGATAGGGTTTTCTTGTGCGGGAATGGCCGTCAGCGGCCTGTTCCTTTATTTAGCGCAGCGTTCTATTCCGGTCGGGGTGGCTTATGCGACTTGGACAGGCTTTGGCGCTTTGGGGACTTTTTTGCTGGGCGTGGTTTATTTTGGCGATAACGCAACTTTTCTGAGCTGGCTTGGTGTTTGCCTGATTATTTGCGGCATTGCGGCGCTTAAAGCCTCTCACTTGCTGGCGTAATTTTCTGTATCAGGTTTTGATAAACGTGCTGTTTTACGTAGTCGTGTTTGGACAGGGCTGCCGACTGGCGGAAGTGTTTGCGGGACAGTTCTCGGGCGCGGGCAATGAGTGCTTTGTCAATGTTGCGGCAGTACATTTGGCTATGGAGCTTTCTGGTTTTCATTTTTTTATTGATGTCAGCAATCTCCTGACGGAAAAAGGCGGAAACATTGATAAAGTTTTTCAATATTTCCGGATTTTCGCGGACATTGACAAGTTTTTGTTTGCCATCTTTTCCGAGAGTTTTCAGCTCGCGTGACAAGTCCAGGCAGGTGAAGCTTTTGCTTTCGGGATTATAAACCCGATAAGAAAACATAATGGAGCGGAGCTGCAGATATTCTTCGTTGTTTTTTTCCGTTTCCTTGAACAGAGGCTGCTTCTCGGCATCTTCTAATGCAATGCCGGCAAGGCTTTCGCGGTAGTCTTCAGCTTCGTTGTTCCAGAGAATATAGTTAAGGTTCATCAGCTTGGGGTAATCGGTGGCCAGGCTGCGGATGTTTTGTTCTTTTTCCTGTTCTGAAATATCCGGTTTAGCCAGTTTGGTCTTGAGAGCGCTGACGAGAAGACGGTCGTTTTCGGCAAACATGGAGAAATCACGGTAATTTTCCTGTTGCAGATAGGTGTTGAGTGCATAGAGGGTTTCTTCAAATGTTGCGCTGCGCTCGTCGTCAATGTCTTTGTTGAAGATGTTTTCCAGGGTGAGGTTTTTGGCGCTTTCCTTATAACTCCGGCTTTCCAGCAGCAAATTGTTTTTAAAATGTTTCAGCTCGTGCAAAATGGTGCGTTTGACGGCCGTTTCTTTTTCCAGCATACGCTGATAGACCTTATAAAGCTTTTGTTCTCGGTCGGTTTTATTTTTCATAACGCGGTCGCGTGCGTCCCAATAAGACAGTTCCGGGTTGGCGGTTTCGGATTGAAGAATTTCTTGGTGCAGGCCGCGGACCAGAGCGGCGTCTTCCCTGCTTAATGAAACGATTTCATTAAAAATCGTGATTTCATTGTCGGCAAACAGCCCGCTGCTCGGAATATCCACCGGGCGGCCTTTTTCATCGGTATATTCAATTTCTTGGCTTTGCGGATTGTAGGCTGCATGATTGTAGACGTCTTTGCGGTAAAAGCGGACACCGGCCTGTCTGGCAAAATCGGAGATGAAATCATCGGAGATGTACGGAAATTCGTTAAAAAAGACTTTGTCCGGCGTGTCTTTGTAAACGGGGAGGGGATTGTTCAGTTCATTAACATAACCACTGCGGTCAAGGTTGACGCTGCGCGGGGGAACTTCGGCAGACAAAGCTGTTGTGGCAGGGATGTCAAGTTCCGGATATTTTCCGGGAGAGGTCAGAACGTCTTGCAGGCGGTAGTCTTTGTCTTTAATCCGCTGATAGTCTTTCAGCATAAAAATTTCGCCGTTTTCGCCGACAAACAGATTTCCGTCCTGCATATATTCCCGTTTCATTCCATATCCTCCCAATTTGGAGAATAGCATAAGTTTTGACTGATGTAAATGTTGTTTTATTAAATATTTGACAAAAAATAAAAAAGCTGTTAATCGAAAAATGATATTTTATTATTAATTAAATTATTTTATAACATGAAAACAAAAGCAGTTTATGCAGGGTCTTTTGATCCGTTTACAATCGGACATTTGGATATTGTTAAGCAGGCTCTGGCCGTTTATAACGAGGTTGTTATCGCGATTGGTTCAAATCCGGCAAAAGGCGGAGCTTTTTTTGATGCTGATATGCGCAGAGAACTTATTTATGCGTGTTTGTCAGAACAGTACAATCCGAAAGAATGTAAAGGACTCACAGTTAAGAGTTTCCGCGGTTCGACGGTGGATTTTGCTTTGAGCGAAGGAGCCACGCACCTTATTCGCGGCGCACGCAATGCTCAAGACGAAGCTGAATTCAATCTGTGGAAGTTTCAGTGTATGAAACTTTTGGAAGCAAGAGAAAAGCAGCTTGGGTTTCAGCTTTTCTTTTCGGACGGGGCGTTGAGTTTTGTAAGCTCTTCCGATGTTAAAATGATGTTGCGAGTCGGAGAGTTTGTTGCGGCGCAAAATTATGTGACACCGGCTGTCTTTAATGAAGTGGTTGGAAATTTTTTAAAAGGTTATATTCATAAAAAATTTCCAAATTATGTGAATATTGATGAACTTTATGAGTGTTGGGAAGAGAGAGAAGACTTTGAGGAAGGACAAGGCAGTTGTTATGTGCCGAAGGTTGTTGCTTCTATGGTGAATTGCGCAGAGGTGATTGTCCGTTTGCGTTACCCCGAAGTGGATGTACTTACAGTCTTAGCTGCGCTTTTCAGCCGTTTTGTTAGCGAAAACGATGAGGTTTGTCTTGACTGGCTGCGGAAGTTTTTACCTAATCAGGCTGCATTTTCAAAGGCTGAAATGTTGCTCGTTTTGCCGTTGGATGACTTGAAAGCGGCAGATTTTCTTGAAGCCCTGGTTTGGGTCGATATGTGGGAAAAGTATGAACGTTTGAAACCTTATTGAAAAAAAACGAAGCGCTCTTTGAGGAGCGCTTTTTTGATTTTAAATCCTTTGCCTTTTCTAGGCGGAAGCTTTTAATTATCTCCAGCGCAAGAAAATGATTAAGGAAATCGAACTGTCAAATCTTTCAGTCAAAACAATAGAAAAGTACAATAACTATTTGGAAAAGCCGTTTTTTTTTGTCGTGCAGAACAATTATAACCTGATTGTCCGCCGGGCGGCTGGACTTGTTGTAGAATCTTGTTGCAATCGCTGCCGAAGCGGGGTAAACTCCGTCCTGACGGAGGAAATATGTCTGAAAAAATTTTGCTTTTATCCTGCTGTGCGCCATGTTCCTGTGCTGTGATAGAAAAGCTTGCGGCAGAGCAGACCGATTTTACGGTTGTTTTTTACAATCCCAATATTCAGCCGGAAGAAGAGTATCGCAAGCGTTGTGATGAAAACAAGCGTTTGTGTGCAGCCTTGTCTGTGCCGTTTGTTGCATTGGAATATGATACTGAGCGCTGGCGTTCCCTGACGCAAGGACTTGAAAAAGAACCGGAACGCGGCCGCCGCTGCAGTGTCTGTTTTCATATGCGGCTTAAGCGCGTTATGGAGTATGCGAAAGCCAACGGTTTTACGCATGTTGCTTCGGTTCTCGGTGTGTCTCGTTACAAAAATCTGGCGCAGGTTAACGAAGCGGCTGCCCGGGCGTCCGCAGAAACAGGTATGCCTTATTTGGAAATTGAAGGGCGCAAGCATGGTATGCAGGAACGTCGGCAGGCGCTTATCAAAGAGTTGGGGTTATATTCTCAGTCCTATTGCGGCTGCGGTCCAAGTTCATCCGGCGGACGTCTAATACAGAATTAGCGGGTAGACGACATCCTCATGTACTATTTTGTACACTCCGGTGTCGTCTCCCTAAATTCTTATTATCCGCCTCACCGGATGAACTTGGATTACACCGGCTGATGTCTAATACAGAATTAGCGGGTAGACGACATCCTCATGTGCTATTTTGTACACTCTGGTGTCGTTCCCTAAATTCTTATTATCCGCCTCACCGAATGAACTTGGATTATACCGGCGTGGAGCGAATTGACACAGTGAGCGGAAAGTCAGCTGTTGGCAGATTGTGCATAAGGAGGCACTGCGTGCACATGGTGCCGGTAGAAATAAGGAAAAAATAAAATGCCTGATTTTGAAATTGAAAATAAATACAGCGGTTTTGTTGCCGGGGTGGATGAGGCCGGAAGAGGGCCGTGGGCCGGGCCGGTGGTGGCCGGAGCGGCGGTTATTCTTGACCGCAATTTGCCGGAGGAACTTTTAAATGGCCTTAACGACTCTAAAAAACTTTCAGCAGCTAAACGAGAAAAACTTTATAACCTTTTGTATGAACAGGAAAAACTTGGAAAGGTGAAACTCTCTGTCGGCGAAGCGGGGTGTGAGGAGATTGACAGCCTTAATATTCTGCAGGCGACTTTTCTGGCGATGAAGCGCGCTGTGGACGGTTTGGGTATTCGGCCGCAGGCGGCGATTATTGATGGCAATCAAAAGCCGCGCGATTTTCCCGTAGCATCGGAAACAGTCGTCAAGGGTGACGGAAAATCCTATTCTATTGCCGCAGCGTCGATTATTGCCAAGGTTTCCCGTGATCGTTATATGCAAAAATTGGCGGAGAAGTATCCGTACTACGGTTTTGAGAAAAATGCCGGTTACGGGACTAAAGCGCATATTCAGGGATTGGCAGAGCACGGCGCCGTTCCCGGCGTGCATCGTTTTTCTTATCGTCCGGTGCGGGAATTGCTACAAAAATAAAGCTTGTTATTTGGGCAAATTGCGGTTAGGGTAAAAATGTGAAAATTATCATTATTTTTATCATTAATAAATTATTTGCCTATGACATCAACAGATTTTAACAAACAGATGTTTTACATCAGAATTTATCTGATGAATCTGGCGGCGCTGAAATCAACCCTTGAGGCCAACTGCAGTGAGGAAGCGGAACTTCTTCTGCGGCATATTGAGGATTTGCATATTGCGCCGGAACTGCCGCCGAAGATTAGAAAGCTGTTGCAGCGCGAAGACTGGGAATATTTTCGTTATCTGTCTTTTGCCGAATGCCAACGTATGGAAGACCTCTTTCTTGAGACTCTGCTTTCAGTATCTGCGTTTACTTCGTCCTGGTTGAAAATCCGCCAGAGTTTTGCCGATGCCCTGTTATGCGTTTATGTTAATTCGCTTGACAGCGACAGGCTTTTTGAGCGAATTAACGACATTCTCAATAAGCTGGGCATTGCTGCCGACCGAAATGTTTCTTATGATGTTGCCTATATCATTGCCGATATTTGGGAGCAGGATATTTCTCTGGTTTTTATGAATTATAAGAACATCAGCGAAATCGGCGATGAGGATTTGTCGGAAACAGCAGACATCCTGCCGGAAAAGACTCCCGAAAACGGCGAGAATGACATCCTGCCGGATATGCCTTTGGACAGCAATGAGGATATTGACCGTTTTCTTGAGGAATTCAGCCGTCGGCGTCGGAAGAAAAAGTAATTTTTTCGCGACTCCTTTGGGGCGGAAATTGAGTGAAAAAAACTTTTTTTGCCGCTTGAAAAGTCTGACGGACAGGATTAAAATTAACCTGTTCCGTTGTTTGGGGTGCTTAAGTGCTTCAATTTTATGGTAAAACTGCAGTTTTAAAAGGACTGCAGTTTTTTTTGTTGCGTTAATAAAATTATAACCTTATTCTAGCATACTGTGAGCATTGAAAAACAACCTTAGAAAAGTGGTTTGATAATTATGAGCAGCAGTATCCAGACAAAGAAAGTGTTAAATACAATTATCAATGACGATTGTATTAAGATTATGAATCAGATGGAAGAAAACTCCGTCGACCTCATATTTGCCGACCCTCCCTATAATCTTCAACTTGGAGAAGCGCTGACGCGTCCGGATAACACGCATGTCAACGGCGTTTATGAGGAATGGGACAGTTTTGACAGTCTGGCCGCTTATGACGATTATACCCGCAAGTGGATGAAAGCTGCCCGCCGAATTTTGAAGGAAGATGGTACGATTTGGGTTATCGGTTCTTACCATAACATTTTTCGCGTTGGCTATATCTTGCAGGATTTGGGCTTTTGGATTTTGAACGACATTGTCTGGAACAAGACCAACCCGATGCCGAATTTTAAGGGAACACGTTTTACCAATGCGCATGAAACGCTTATTTGGGCTGCCAAAAATCCCAAGTCAAAGTATACTTTTAACTATGAAGCCATGAAGGCTCTGAACGAAGATATGCAGATGCGCAGTGACTGGCAGTTAGCTTTGTGTACCGGCAAGGAGCGCCTTAAAGGCGCGGACGGCAACAAGCTGCATCCGACCCAAAAGCCGGAAGCGTTGCTTTACCGCGTGATATTGTCTTCCTCAAAGGTTGGCGATGTTGTGCTTGATCCGTTTTTCGGGACGGGAACGACCGGTGCCGTGGCCAAGAAAATCGGCCGCAATTTCATTGGTATTGAAAAAGATGCTACTTATGTCAAGGGCGCACAGGAACGTATTGACAATGTTGAGGCTGTTGACAATGAAATTTGCCTTGAGTTCAGTGCTAAGAAACGCCAGCCGCGTATTCCGTTCGGCGCGGTGGTGGAAAGAGGCCTGTTGAGCCCGGGAGACATTTTGTATGATGCTTCCAAAAAACACTGCGCGGCGGTTCGTTCCGATGGGACGGTCAAGAGCGAAAAAATGGAAGGCTCCATTCATCAGGTGGGCGCGGCAGCGCAAAACGCTCCGGCGTGCAACGGCTGGGTTTATTGGCATTATTTAGACAAGAAGCGCGGTTTGGTTTGTATTGACGAACTGCGGAAACAGGTTCGCGAGGAGTTGTATCCCGGCGAATAGAAAACAGGAAAGCTTTAGACGACTTAAATGAATAAAACATGGCTGGTTGATGTTGATAAAAGCAGAACAGGGCTTGCTCGCAAAAATGACGAACAAGCTCGCCCTGTATATGCGGCTATCGACTTGGGGACAACCTCGTGCCGGCTGGTTATTGCCTCTCCGACGCCGACTTCTTTTCAGGTGATTGAGACTTTTTCAAAAGTCACCCGTTTGGGCGAGGGGATTATTAATAACAACGAACTTTCAAAACAGGCGGTGCGGCGGACGGTGACGGCGTTGAAAGTCTGTGCCGGTGTTATTAATGAATATGCTCCGATTTTCAGGACACGTTTTGTGGCGACGGCAGCTTGCCGCCGGGCTAAAAACTGCGGCGAATTTTTGGAACTGGTTAAGAAGGAAACCGGGCTGAATATTGAGATTATCTCTTCCAAAGAAGAGGCGCGCTTGGCCGTGGTCGGCTGTATTCCGCTGTTGAACCGCTGCATTAAGCGGACGCTGGTTTTTGATATCGGTGGCGGGTCAACCGAGATTTCTCTGGCACGGATTACCAATTCCGGCAAGACTTTTATTGAGGGCTTTGTATCCCTGCCTTACGGCGTGGTAACTATTTCCGAGGCGTTTCCCTCCAAAGACATGACAGCTTTGGCCTATAACACAATCATTGAGCGGACGCACAAAATCTTACAGGAATTTGATGACAAACATCATATTTTTGAGGCAATTAAAAATCAGGAAATTCAGGTTATCGGTACGTCGGGGACAGTTACCGTGCTTGGTGCGGTTCATCTGAACCTGACGCGTTACAACCGTTCGGCGGTTGACGGTATTTCCATCAGCAAGCGCGATATTGACCGGGCGATAAACAAAATCAAAATTCTCGGGGATGAAGGACGCCGGAAACATCCCTGCATCGGTGCGCAAAAGGCTGATTTGACTATGGCCGGCTGTGCGATTATTGAAGCGTTGTGCTCTTTTTGGCCGATTGCCGAAATTACCGTGGCTGACCGCGGCATCCGTGAAGGCATTTTGCTGGATTTGATGCACCGTAACCAAAAATATCCGAACAAAGTGCAGAAAAGACATTCGCGCCGGACGCCTTTCAACCATGGCGGTATCGGGCGGGGGCGGCCTTTTTGTCCGCAGGAACAACGACGGGAAAATTCACATAAACAAGCGCAAGGACAACAACGATGACAGACAGATATTTTGCTGCAATAGATTTGGGGACAAATTCCTGCCGGCTGCTGATTGCCAATCAAAACGGCAAACCGGTTTATCAGGACTCTATTCCGACCCGATTGGGCGAGGGGCTGCAGAGCAAAATGCAGCTGACGCCGGAAGCAATTGCCCGCGGGGTGGATTGTTTTATTCAGTATAAGCAGATTATGGACCGTTATGATATCGTCAAGCTGCGGGCTATAGCTACGGAATCCTGTCGCGCCGCTAAAAATGCCCGGGACTTTTTGCAGCATGTTTATGAAAAGACCGGTATTCACATTGAAGTGGTCGATGCCAAGGAAGAAGCCCGTCTGAATCTGAAAGGGGCTATTTCCCATGTTCGCAAAGGCAAGCCCTATGTGGCGATTGTGGATTTGGGCGGCGGTTCGACAGAGATTACTTTGGCGACTAATACCGACAATCCCGAGATGATTTCCACGGTTTCCATTCCCTGGGGTTCGATTACGGCCTCAGACGCCTTTAAGCTGGAAACATACAATGAGGGAAATGCCAATCGTTTGCGGGCAGAAGTTGACCGTTGGGTTAACGGCTTTAAGCATACGGCTAATTATGGCGATTTGCGTAATGATGTCAGTTTTGTCGCGACTTCCAGCACACCGCTGCGTCTGGCGGCGATTGCGAAAAAGCACAAGGTTTATGACCGGGAAAAATGCGACGGACTGAAATTCAAAACACAGGATATCGGCAAGATTTTAGATGGGCTGAAGACTCAGTCTGTTGCCGATATGGCGGCAAATCCCTGTATCGGAGTTAAGCGTTCGACCATGTTTGTGGCGGCGACGGTTATGTTTAAGGAAATTTTTGACGGTTTGGAGGCCGATGAAATTACTGCGTCGCTGAAGAGTGCCAAAGACGGCATTGTTGAAGAATTAATTGAAAAACATAAAGCAGAAGAGGCAAAAAGAAATGGCAAAGTTAACCAAATCGGCAAAGGAAGTGCGTGGCAGAAAGACTCTGGCCGTTAGGGTTAAGACGGCAAAATCGCGCAGTAAGTCTTCAACGAAATGGCTGGCTCGTCAACTTAATGATCCTTATGTTGCGGAAGCGCAGCGGCAAGGTTTTCGTTCGCGGGCGGCTTTTAAGCTGATTCAGTTGGACGAGCGTTTTCATTTCCTCGGCAAAGGCAAGCGTATTGTCGATTTAGGCTGTGCGCCCGGTGGTTGGACGCAGGTTGCGGTGTTGCGCAACAAAGGTGCGGGAAAAGTTGTCGGTGTGGATATTCTGGAAACGGAACCGGTTCCCGGCGCTACGTTGATTCAGCAGGATTTTACCGAGCCGGAAGCGGCCGAACGTCTTAAAACCTTGTTGGACGGCAAGGCGGATATTGTGATGAGCGATATGGCGGCAAACACAATCGGACATCAGCAGACAGATCATCTGCGCACTATAGCCCTGGTTGAGATTGCCTATGAATTTGCCAAGGAAGTTTTGGATGAGGGCGGCATTTTTATAGCCAAGGTTTTTAAAGGCGGAATGGAGGCTTCGTTGTTGAACGATGTCAAGAAGAATTTTGCCAAGGTGGCGCATGCCAAGCCTGACGCGAGCAGGGCGGGGTCGCCGGAGGAATACTTGGTGGCTATTGGCTATCGTCCGATGGCTTGTGTTTCAAGAGATTAGTCCTGAAACTATATGTAAAATGATGTCGTTTGTATGGTGGTTTGAAAAAAAAGTTTTTGACAAAAATGTTTTAGGGGAATAAACTTCAGGTATATCATGTATTATTAATATTTATAATTTTATATTATGAAAGCAAATTACAAAACGGTGTTTCAGGTCGATGACAAAAAACTGTTAAACCTGAATATTATCAGAAAGAGAGATGTGCTTGATTTGTGGTCGCAAATCAGGGGCGATGTTCCTTTGAAAATCTGGATTGGCTTGGTTTCTGTTTGGGAAGAGCGTGTTTCCGGCATGAGGAGATACAGAAAACCGGCATGGCTTTTTCTGGATAGCGGGAATATGTGTTATTCTTATTTGCCGTTTAGTGGCGAACTTTGTTTTATGGGGTTCTATCACCATCAGTATCCGCGCTTGTGGTGGATTTACAGCAGTGATTATTACTGTGGCCATATAAATGAGCAGAAAACGTATGCCGGGCTTGTTGCCGTCGGCAATATTATGATGACATTTTGATTACTAAAAAGAGGCTTCTTTGTGAGGCCTCTTTTTTGTTGGGCTATTGCCAGAAACTTCCGGAGAAAATATTTGAAGAGCAAAGGGTCGGCGTTTCTTCGGCATTGTGTCCGTTGCCACAAGACGTACCTCGTTTGTTTGTTTTAAAAATGTTAGAAGAGTTATTGTATGTACAAGAATTAACGGAAAGATTTCTGTCTGTGCAGGCGTTTATTTTGGAATTTGTTGTGTTGTCGTCGATGTTGACGGTCAAATACGGCCCTTTGTAGTTAACTGTGGCATTGCTGTTTATTTTGACGCTGTCAATACCGCTTTCCTGACCAAAATGTCCGGATAGATTCAATGTTCCGTATACGTTGAATTTTCCCGTACTGTTTGAATATATCCTTGTGTTTTTTATATTGCAAGTTCCGTAAATATCAGCTTCATATATGTCAGATGTTGAGGATACTTCTGAATCTGAGGTTATGTTGACATTTGTCAGCTTTACGGGAACGGAGAATACTCGGCGGTCAGAAGAGGAACCGCAATCGGAAAAGTCTTCATATCCGTAGCTTTGTTTGCTGATTATTGTCAGGTTGTCAATTTCAAGCAATGAACCATTGGGAAATGAAAAGTCATATCGGTCAGGTTTGTCAAATGTCATGGTATGGCCGTTGCCGTGGATTTTATAGTTTCCCGATTCTCCTGAAAATGTAAGGTTGCCGCAGTTCATGTTTTGTGTCAGCGTGATTTCTTTTTTCCCGTTATAAATATCTTGGAATAAATTTAAGCAGGTTTGGTCGCCGGTATAACAGGCCTGGTATTCATCATAGTAAATCTCAACAGCGTGTTCGTAGATAAAGGCGTCTTTGTAAGGACAGCTGTTTGGGGTGCTGAAAAAAGTCATTCCGGCAAAAGTAAAAGGGGCGGATTTAAAGCGTTTTTCGTTGCATTCGCTGTATTTATCGCCGCATGTACTGCCGCAGAGGACGTAAGAAGCCGGAGGGCAGTTGCTTCCATCATATTTATATTGCGGAGCGCAGGCAACAGGCTTTTCTTTTAAGGTACAAAGCCATTTGTCGCCAAAAGGACATTTAATGCCGCCGTTTGGACAGGAGTTTTCCGTATATCCCAATGCGTTGCAGTCGGTTACTGCGCAGTCAGAAAAAGAAGGGCGTGGGGTTAATGCTGATAATAATCCGGCAGAGATTGCCCAGTAATATTTCATTGCTTTTCTCCTCAGTTTTTAAAATTTTGCATATAGCAGGACAGCGGCGTTAGAACATTTTTTGTCTTCGCTTGTTGCCGGTTTGTAACAGGAAGCTGTTTGTTGTTTGTTATAAAACTCGTTTTCATTGTAAAAAAATTCTAAATCAGTGTATTGGGAGTTTGCTTTGAGTTCGTTTTGAATTTTTTTGACATCAAAGCTCCAGGTGGCGTTTAGATTGGGAAATCTGTTCATTATATCGTTTTTGACATATTGTGTGTTGGATAATGACATTGCATCATAGTAGCGTAGTTTATCAATAACTATGCAGCTGTTGTTGATATTGATAATCTGTCCGACAGGTTCAATATAATTTGCACCGGTTTCTGGAGAACAGCCGTAGCTTAGGAGGCCTGTTTGGCTTCTCCATGCGAGCAGCGTATTTCCGTTTTTGCAACCTTTGTCACAAGCGGTACGCACATCAAGACATTGTCCGTTAACCCAAGTGTAGGGAGAAACGCAGCCACAGGCAGTATATTTTCCGCCGCAGGAGAGAGATGAAGATGGTTTTGTTTGGTTCGTTCCCGTACAGGTATATTTGTAGTTCGAGCCGCAAGTGCAGGAGCCGTTTGTCCAAGTACGGTTATCCGAGCAGTTACAGCTTTCATATTTGTTTTTGCAAGGGGTGCCTTGGGGAGATTGGTATGAACCGGTACAGGAATAGCGATAGGATGATGCGCAAATAGGGCAGGCGTATTTGTTACCGTAAGGACATTTAATGCCTTTACCATCAGAGCAGGACGGCATATCGTATCCAAGTGAAGCGCAGTCTGTTGCTGTTATACATTGTGCGGCAGCATTTCCGGCGGTGAAAGGAGCCACAAACAAAACCGAACTCATCAAAAATATTTTTCTCATTTCTTTTCTCCTTTAAACAAATCTCCGCTTATCCTCCCCTGAGGTAGGGGAGGCTAGGAGGGGTGTGAATCCCCAACCAACCATTCTTATATTTCCTATCTCTCCCTATAAAAGTTCGGAGTTTATAAGCAATAACTATAACTCATATCAAACGGGCACTTGACCGCCGCGCCGGAACAGGTCTGCTTGGCGTATCCCAAAGCGCCGCAGTTTTGGTTTATCGCGCACCAATCCGTCCCCGAACAAACGCAAGACCCCGACGCCGCATTCCAGGTGTATCCCGTCGCGCATTTGCACTTTCCAAACTTCCCGTCGCAGGCATTTCCGTCACCGCCGGCATAGCCCGTGCCGTTGCAGGCGTATTTGAAACTCGTCGCGCAGACGCATTTTTTCTGCCCTGCGTTCCACTCGTAATTATTGGGGCAGTTGCATTGTTTATAATGCGAGCCGCTGTCATCCGAACAACTTCCGCCACTGCCGCCGTAACTCCCACAAACGCCTGAGGTCTGCGGATAAAGCGAGGTGTCGCATTTCACCTTATACTTCACGCCATTGCAGGACTGGCACTCTCCGGCTTTGACATAACCCGAAGGAATGGAGGTATAAGTGTAATCCGAACAGATGTTGCAGCATTCTTTGTATTTCCCGCCGCAAGTGTCACTAGCGTTAACGGGTTTCAACCCGGCGGCGGCATCACAGGTTTTGTTATATGTATCCGGGCATTTACAGCCGGAATGATAGGACGAGTCGACCGGACAATATTTGTCAGGCACCATGCCTGAGGGGCAAGGCGTGTTTGTGTATCCGGCTTTTTGGCAGAATTCTCCCGGTGTTGGCGATGTGGGATTTCCACTGCCGCCGCTTCCCGGCGTTTCGTCATTGCTGAACTTCTCCCCCGAACACGCCCCCGTGTCGGTAATGAAACAAACTGAGGCAACACGAATATGACGGTTTGATTCTTCCGGCAGGCACGATGTAAGCATCGCGCTTTCAATAAAAGGAGCAAGCCGCGGCGAACTTTCCGCGGCCAGCCGTGCTGGCAAGAGCTGGTGGTTAAGGTATAAGGTGTTGTGTGTGATGTGTGTGTGGGTACCTGCAACCGGGATGAAGGGGTGAATATCGGCATAAGCAAAACCGCCTTTAAGACAAATCAGACTTAAAGTGGACAGTAATATCACTCTTGAAATACGCATCTCTACATCCTCCGCTCTTATCATCACGACTCTAATATAACATAAAAAATCCCATGTTACAATCACTATTTTTGATGAGAGGAGGGAAAATTCGACAAAGAATAAACTTTACTTTAGAAAGAAGTTTGATTAATCTGGCTAAAAAGTTTTTTAATTTGGGAGAATGGGGATGCAAACAGGGGCGCGGTATCGGGCGGTTTATGAGATTTTGGAAGAAGTTTTCAAAGACAAAAATCCGGCGGACAACATTATTAACACTTATGTTCGCGACCGTAAATATATCGGTTCAAAAGACCGTCGTTTTATTGTCGAAACCGTATGGGACATTATTCGTCACCGCCGTCGTTTGACTTTTGATGCAGGCAGCAGCGATGTTCGCAAAATCTTGCTGGTATATCTCAAAAACGAGGATTTGGATGTTTTATTCGGGGTTGGTGATTATGCCCTTCCGCCAATCAGTATGGCGGAGAAAAACTGGCTGAACAGCTTGAAAGACGAACCTTATCCTCTTGATGTTGAAGTAGAATGTCCTAAGTGGCTGTTTGACAAGATTAAGGATGCGGCGTTGTTGAAAGCGCTTAACGAACCGGCGACTGCTGATTTGCGGATTAATGCTCTGACACGGGAGGCTATGATTGAAAAGCTACGCGGCGAAGGGCTGTTTTTTTCGTCGACGCCGTATTCTCCCATCGGCATTCGTTCTTTCGAGCGGGTTAATCTTAACAACTGTGCTGCTTATCATGACGGGGAAATTGACGTTCAAGATGAGGCGTCACAGCTGGCGGCAATTCTGGCAAATCCTCGTCCCGGGTTGAAAATTATGGATTATTGCGCTGGGGCAGGGGGAAAGAGCCTGACGATGGCTTATCTGATGCAAAATAAAGGCAGGGTTTATGTTCATGATATTAACCGGGGGCGGCTGGAGGCGATTAAAGACCGCAGCAAGCGTCTGAATGCCCGTGAAATTACGATTGTCGATACGGTCAGTGACACGGACTATGACCTTTTTGTGGTTGACGCACCGTGTTCGGGCAGCGGCACATGGCGGCGCAGTCCGGACGCAAAATTTCGCCTGACGGCGGAGCGTCTGAGCGAATTGTCACGGATACAGGGCGAAATTTTGGAGAAAGCTTATCTCCATACCCCAAAAGGCGGGAGGATTGCTTATTTTACCTGTTCGATTCTGGAAGAAGAAAATGAGGCAGTCGTGCGGGCTTTCCTCAGTCGGCACAGTGATATGACGCTTGTCAGCCTGCCGGAAATCTGGGCTGAAAAAATCGGTGGGCGCTATCCTTTTGCCAGTACTGAATTTGCCCGGTTTTCGCCTTTAACGACGGGAACAGACGGCTTTTTTGCCGCTGTGATGGTCAAAAGTTGATTTAAGTCTTGACTTTTTGTCTAAATGACGTATTTCTTTTGTGATAACTTATTATTTTATAACTTATAATTTTTTATATTATGAATGCGATTTATGACAGTAAAGAAAAACTTGATTTATTGATGCAGCTTGTGATGAAAATGTCCGGAGAGGATTTGTGCGATTTTACGCCGATATCGGTTACCATGGATTATATTTCCCATTGGCAGATTCCGGTTTCTTGGAAGCGTCATGATACAAAAGCGGTCTTATGCGTTAATCTGAAGCATAAACTGACGAAGGACATTGTTCATTTGGCCTGTTCTTTGGGCAGCATGGATGTTCGTTTTTGTGAGGGAGCAGCGAAATCTCCCGCATGGCATAGCATGAAGTTCAGTCAAAACAATTATGATTTTGTTAACGTTTGCAAAACATTGAGGCAGAAATTTGCCGCTTATGCTTTATTTACGGGAAATGTGCAGATAATTAAGGCTGTTTTGGCTTCAGAAAAGGTTGAGCCTGTTGTTGTCGGCGGTCGTTTCGGCTATGTGCTCAGCCTTGACCGGGAAAAAGAGCTGAGGCTGTTTTTGGTTGCGGATTATGGTGTCTGTCGTCAGCCGTTCAGGATTATTGAAGATTCGGATATTGAACAGTTTTTGCCGCCGATGGCCTGGGTTGAAGCTTTGCCGCAGAAAATGGACAGCCATTTCTTTTATTTCGACGGAAAGGTTTTTATCCGCCGTTTCGGCAAATATGTGACAGCCCGGGAAGCAATGGAAATTGTACAACGGGAAACGCTTGAAAAAGGGACTGTTTTGTATAAAAATCCGATAGGCGTTTATTATAAAGAAATTCCGTTTTGGCTGATTGGCGGTATTGAAAAAGACGGATACCGTTTTTTTAACGCCATTTCTCTTGATACCGGCGCCATGACTTGTATCGGACGGGAAGATGCCGATTTTAATTTGCGTCTGGCTTTTGTTGGTGACAGGCTTTTCTATGTCGATTAATCTTTGCAGAATACGCTGCCTTGACGGGCGGCGTATTTTTTTACGCATTTTCTTGACAATTTGTCAAAAGGTGATATTTTCCCATTGAGAATTTATTATTTTATTTATTAACAATTAACATTTATAATTATGGAACAAAAACAATTAAATTTGGAGTTTATCGGCAAGCATTTGCAGAAACGTTATTCTTCAAGCATTGTCGGTTATCAGGAGTTTTCGCCCAACGGTGTTTCTTACGGCGCGAAAATTTATCGCGATGAAAATGTCGATCTTTGTGTTGCCCTGCGATATACGCGGAAAGAAAATCCCGATGACATGATTACGCTGATGTATTATCCGACGCTTCACCAGACTAAGCTTGTGCGCGGGCAGATTTGCCTTTCGCCGTTTAACCGGGTGAAGCAACAGAGTTATCTTGGCAAATATATCCGGGTTAAGATTGAAGAAAAGGATGATTTGCTGATTTTTACGCAGGAGCTGCGTTCGGAATGGAATTTGCGTACGCTGCCGGAAAATTTTAAAGATGCCGAAGAGCGTCTCAATGTACGTTTTCTGCTGTCTTCTGATAAGGAACTGGTGGAACAGTCGTGGGTGGAGGACAAAAAGCTGGAGGCTATTGTCTGGGACAAAACCGTCGGCTATTTGTATGGTTTTACCGATAGCAAGGGTCGCGTGCAAACCTGGCTGATTTCAACCTTTTGCGATCGCGTGGCGATTTCTGATGACTTGAAAGTCCTGAAATCTCCCAGGTTGGTGGCGTTAGCTGACGGTACATATATGTATTTTAACGGCAAGCGTTTTATTCCGCGAAAAACGGAGTTTTTGGATAAAGATGAAATTCGCGCGCAATATGCCGAATTGTCCGAGGAACATCCGTATATCAAGTATTACGGTCATTTGATTCCTTTGCGTGTCGGTTCTGCCGCTAAGCCTTTTTGGCTGGTAGGTACGGACGGTGACTCTTATGTGATGATCAGTCCGCAAACCGGCGAGGTGAAGTTTGAAAAGAAATGCGGGTTGTTGGCAACGGCGGAAATAGCCGAGCCTGATGACAATGTTTTCTTTAAATCCTGATTGTTTTTGCCTGTTTATCTCCCCTTATTGCGAGGGGAGATTTTTTATGCCGTTATTCTTTATTCAGCAGGCGGTTGTTGGCTTTGTATACATAAGAGATGATTTCTGCCACGGCGGCAAAAGCTTCGACAGGGATTTCCTGGTCGATGTCGACGGCTTTGAGCATTTCCACCAAATCGGCGTCTTGGCGGATTTCAATTCCTTCGTCAATGGCAATCTGAATAATCTTTTCGGCGATTTGGTTTTGGCCTTTGGCGAGGACTTTCGGCGCGTTGTCTTTGTTTTGGTTATAGCCCAGCGCGACGGCATAAGCTGGGGACAACTTTTCTTCTTCGTTGTTTTTATTTTGGTTTTGCGTATTATCAGAATCAGACATGGGCTTTATCCGCGCGGTTGTTTTCTTTAATTGATTATAAACCGCGGCCGTTTATTTGGCAAGGATTTTGCATTGGGGAATGCAAAAACAGGGTTTGTGGCGGAAAACAGGGGAAAAATTATGGATTTGAATAATCTGACGATTTTCAACATGATTAATAAAGAGCGTTCGTATCTGACCGAGCGCCAGAAGGTTTTGGCAACGAACATTGCCAACGCCAATACCCCGGGATATCTGCCCAAAGATGTGGAAAAGCCTGATTTTGCCGCCGAGCTGAAGTCTTCAACTCTGGCTTTGCGCGTCACCAATCCGAAACATATGCAGGGATTGCCGTCTCAGGGCTTTTCCAACCGTGTTTATACGCCCAAACCGTCTGATCCGCTCAGTATTGACGGCAACGGCGTTATTTTGGAAGACCAGCTGAATGAGGTGAGCAAGGTCAAAGGGGATTATAACCGGATGCTTTCGATTTATACCTCCTACAAAAATATGCTTAAAACCGCCAATACCAAAATTAACGCTTAAGGAGGGCAGGGCAGATGATTGGAGATTTATCAACCAGCGCTGACATTGCCGTTTCCGGCATGAAAGCTCAGGCGCAGCGTCTTAAGGTGATTTCCGAAAATATGGCGAACGCCGAATCTGTTTCCGCCGAACCGGGAAAAGATCCGTACCGACGTCAGGTTGTCACTTTTCAGCAGTATGTTGACCGGGAAACCGGGGCGGATATGGTTAAAGTCGGCAAAATTGTTAAAGACAAGTCTGAGTTTATCAAGAAATATGATCCCAACCATCCGGCGGCCGATGCGCAGGGTTATGTTTCAATGCCGAATGTCAATCCGCTGATTGAAATGATGGACATGAAAGAAGCGCAGCGGTCTTATGAAGCAAATTTGAGCGTGGTTCAGACATCCCGCGAGATGAATTCAAAAATTTTGGATATTTTGAAATAAAGTAAAGTTTTAGAGGGGAAGACAGATGATTAATGACATATCCAGCGCGATGAACGCGTATCAGCAGGCTTTGGGGCGCATCAGTAATATGGGGCAGCTTTCAGCCGCCAAGCCCGTTCAGCAGCCGGCTTCTGATTTCGGTTCCATGGTCAAGTCTGCTATTGACTCTTCCGCTCAAAACGTTCAAAAGGCTGAAGCTATGTCTATTGCCGGCATAGCAGGCAAAGCCGATATTCAAGATGTTGTCATGGCAATTTCCAACGCCGAGCAGACGCTGGACACGGTCGTTGCTTTCCGCGACACGGCGATTAAGGCGTATAAGGAAATTTTACAAATGACCATATAAAAACTGCGCTCTGTGTTCTCAACAAGTTCGTTTGTCACGTAAGGCTCTGTCTTCGCACAAGTGCTCGCCAATCGCTAACATTTACCAGCTCAGGAATCTAAGTTCGTTGTAGCTGTTGTCACAGCTTAACTCACTAAGGTTTATTGAGATGTTACAGATAAAAAGCACCATTACTTTGGTGCTTTTTGCTTAGCCATTGTACACTGCGCTTTTTTTCACCCTCGACGCCTACTACTCGACTCATATATCGCAGTTTTTTGCAAAAGCGGCTAAAGAAATTAATTAAAACATCAAAAGAAGTATAAAGATAATTACGGTTATGATGAAGGTCAGGGCATAGATTATCAGGGCGGCGGGGATTTTCAGCAGATAAGAGCGATTGGGCAGAAAGCTTTTATGCGCCAGATAAATCAGAGCGGCAGAGATGACAGTAGCCCATAGGGAAACGGCATAAGAATAATTAAAAAAGGCAGAACGGATTGTCGGGGTTATTTCTTCGTCATAGGCATCAATCCAAAGGGACGTAAGCACCAGAGATGGCGGATAGGCAATGATGAGCGCGGCGATGAGTCCGATTGCCAATTTGCCGATAAGCTTGAAAATCGGCCGTATTCTTTCATTGTCTTTGAATATAAAAGCTACAGTTCCCCAGATTGCCAATAACGGAAATATGATTATTGTGCCGGTAAAAACAGCGATGTGTTTAATTCGGGAGGCAATAGGCGTCATGGCAGTCTGTTTCCTTACAGAAATTAAAAAAAACACCCCGGAGGGTGTTAATTGGTGCGGCCAAGAAGACTTGAACTTCCACGAGCAGGGCTCATAACGACCTCAACGTTACGCGTCTACCAATTCCGCCATGGCCGCATTTGTCATAAAAACTACATTGTTAATAATCTACTTATTTTAATAAATCAAGCATTTTTTTTGTTTCTGTGTAATTTTTGTTTTTCAGGGGAAGTCTAATTCTGTGCATATGTTTATTTTTGACTTTAGAACTCAAAGGAAAAAAGGTAAAAGGAAGTAGGTTTTTAACAGGATTTTTTTAGGAGGTAAAGGTCATGAAAAAAAGTGTCAAAATGCGCAAACCAACTCCTAAGAAGTATAAAAAAAGACAACAGAATTTCAAAAAGAACACGCCGCAGCAGGTTTTGGGGCTGGGCGCGAAGATTGTCAATTCCATTCTTATCGGTTTACGGGAAGATGACAAATCCCATGTTCGCAAGATTGTCGAGGGTTTGGATGAATATGACCTCGCCAAGCTGATTGAGGTTTTGGATGTTGATGAACGTAAGAAGTTAATCGAATATCTCGGCGATCATATCGATCCGAGCGTTTTTCCCGAGTTGAACGACGTTGTTCAGGAACAGGTTATCGAGAGCCTGGATGAAAATCAGCTCGTCAATATCGTTAACGAGTTAGACTCGGATGACGCGGTTGAAATTTTGGAACATATGGATGATGACGAGCAGAAAAGCATCATCAACCGTTTGGATCCGGAACTTAAATATCAGGTAAAATCTTCTTTGCATTATCCCGAAGATTCTGCCGGGCGTATTATGTCGCGCGAGTTTGTACATATGCCGGAGAACTGGACGGTTAAAGAAGCCAAGAAGTTTCTGTTGACGGACGACAATCTGCCGGACGAGTTTTATACGATTTTTCTGACTGATGAAAAAATGCATCCGACTGGCGAGCTGACGCTGGACAAGTTGTTGCGCGCCAAAGCCGGGGAAAGTCTCAGCGCGATTATGGACGGCGAGATTGTGCCGATTGAGGCTTATACCGATCAGGAAGAAGTGGCGCATATGTTCCGCGAATACGGCTGGATGTCGGCGGTGGTTGTTGACAACAAAGGGCATTTGGTCGGCGTGATTAATATTGACGATGTTGTTGATATTGTGCATGAGGAAGCTTCTGAAGATATCATGCATTTGTCCGGTGCGGAAGAGGGCGATGTTTACAAATCCGTGCAGGATATTTTCAAATCGCGGATTCCCTGGCTGATTACTAATCTGGCGGCGACGATTATGGCGTCTTCCGTCGTCAGAGAATTTCAGGATATTATTGCGCAGATTTCTATTTTGGCGGTTTTGATGCCGATTGTCGCTTCTATGGGCGGCACGACCGGCAACCAGACATTGGCGGTGGTTGTTCGTGCCTTGGCGACCAAAGAGTTAACCTCGCGCAATACACTCAAAATGATTTTTAAGGAATTTATGGTCGGTTTCCTTAACGGAACCTTGTTTGCCGCGCTTATTGCCCTGATAACCTGGCTTCTGTTCCCTGATTATCAGCAGATGTGTCTGATTATCGCCATTGCCATGCTTTGCAATCTCTGTATTGCCAGTCTGGCCGGCATTCTCATTCCCTTAACCCTGAATAAGTTTAAAGTCGATCCGGCGGTATCTTCCGGTGTTTTTCTGATTGCCTTAACAGATTCCGGCGGGTATTTTATATTCTTAGGGTTAGCGAGTTTAATTCTCCTATAAAAGCACAGGTAAAAGTTCGTATAGCACGTCATCTAGAGTAATTTTTTCCGGTCGTAAGTGTCCTCACGTACTACTATGTACGCTGCGGTACTTCCGCCGTTAAAATCACTCTATCTAACGCACTCTCCGAACTTTTGCAGCGTCATGAGCAGAAATCTTTTATTTGTTTTTTCTTCCTAATTATCCACAAGGGGATTAATTTTCGGGATATTTCAAAAATCTTGCTTTCTATCTTGTTTTTTTAGCCTATAATAGGTTTCGATTTTACTTTTATACAAAGGAGCAAGAGGTGTTATTAGGTCTTGGGATTGCCGTATTGGTTCTGGCTGCGGATCAGCTCAGCAAGCTGTATGTGGCGGGGCATTTGCTGAATGGCCGCGGTGTCATCATGGTGGGTGATTATTTTAACATTGTGACGGCCTGGAACACCGGAGTCAGTTTTTCCATGTTCAACAACCGGGGAATTTGGGGAACGATTTGCTTGTCTTTGATTGCTGTCAGCATTGTGGCTTATCTGCTGTATTGGCTGACAAAGGAAAAAAAGCCCCTGATTCAGGTTTCGCTCGGTTTTATTATCGGCGGAGCGTTGGGCAATGTTGTTGACAGGGTTCGCTTGGGCGCTGTTTTTGATTTTTTGGATGTTCATGTGGGAGAGCATCACTGGCCGGCTTTCAATCTGGCCGATTCATTTATTTGTATCGGCGCATTTTTGATTATTGCCGACAGCATTTTGAGTAAAAAAGCGGAAAAAAATACCGGAACAGAGGAGAAGTAAAGAAGATGAACGTCATGAAGTTTACAGCATTAACAGCTTTTGTTTTGGCGGTTTCCGCCTGCAATACGGTTACCAAAAAAGATTTGGGCCTGGTCAAAGAGTCACCGAACGAGTTTATGGTTATGTCGCGCGCGCCGTTATCCCTGCCGCCGGAATATGACGTTCGTCCGGTGACACAGCCTGTTGCTGCGACTGAAAACGGCGAGAAAACGGTTAAAGAGAATAAAATGGCCGGGTTGTCGCAAGGTGAGCGCGGTTTTATGCGCGCAATTGGCGCCAACAGCCGCAATGATCACATCAGAGAACAGATTACCACAGAAATGAAGGCCGTTTATGAATAGTTTTTTCAAAAGACTGGGTTTCGGCGCAGTATTGCTGTGGGGCGCGGTCGGTGTTCCTCCGGCGGAAGCAAAGCTCTTTGACATGGAAGAGTTTTATCTCGACAACGGTTTGCAGGTTGTGGTTATTCCCAATTACAAGGCGCCGATTGTTCAGCAGATGGTCTGGTATAAGGCCGGAAGCGTTGAGGAACAGCCGGGAAAGGGCGGAACTGCTCATTTGCTGGAGCATTTGATGTTTCGCGGTACGGATAAGGTCAAAGATGATTCCTTTAATAAAATTATTGAAGAAAACGGCGGGATGTTTAATGCCTTTACCTCCCGGGATTATACGGCTTATCATGAGTTTGTCGATGTCAGCAGGCTGGAACTGGTTATGTTTTTGGAAGCCGACCGGATGCGCAACCTGAAAATCACGCCGGAATATTTTGAAAAAGAGCGCGATATTGTTTTTCAGGAGCGCAAGCAGGTGGTTGAAAATCAGCCGACCTCCTATTTTTCGGAAAGTTTGACCCGCGATTTGTGGCAGGAACATCCTTATGCTCGCCCTGTGACCGGAACAATTCAGGAAATTGAAGGCTTAAAATTTGCCGATGTGGAAGGCTTTTACAAAGACTATTATATGCCGAACAACGCGCTGCTGGTTTTGTCGGGCGATGTCAATTATGCCACAGCGCAGGAACTGGCGCGCAAATATTACGGCGATATCGAAAAGCGTCCTGTCGGGCCGAAGGCCGACTTTCCTACGCTGGACAAGAAATCGGCAACCAAGGTGAAAATGAAGTTGCCGCAGATTACGACCAGGCGTTTTGTGCAGAGTTTTGTCGTTCCGTCTTATGTTCAGGACAGGCGCCGGGCTTTTGCGCTGGATGTTCTGGCCAAGTATCTCGGCGGCGGCGAAACGTCAAAACTTTATAAAAAGCTGGTTTTGGATGAAGAGGCCGCGGTGGGCGTTTCGGCGTCTTATGACATGACGGCACGGAGTTACGGCACTTTTACAATTGCCGCTCTGCCCAAGGAGAATCTCAGTAACGAAGATTTTTCCCGGAAGCTTACAGAGGCGATTGATGAAGCTGTCCGCGAGCTGAATGCGGAAGAACTGCAAAAGGCGAAAAAACGGATGCTGGCCGGTTTGACTTACCTTAAAGATGATCCGCGCGACGCCGCCAATATTGTCGGCCTGTTGGCTGTTTCCGGCATGAGTGTCGAGGATATTGAAAATTATGACGTCAACATCAATAATGTTTCTTTGTCGGAAATCCGCGCGGCGGCGCAGGAGCTGATGAACGCCATTAACGTTCAGGGTATTTTGGTTGCAGGCAAAGGGAGACAGTGATGGCAAGACGCATTTATCATAAGAAAAAATCTTCGGGCGGGATGTTCAAAGTTGTTTTCGGTTTGGCGGTTGTTATCGGTATCGGCTGGTTCGGTTATCGCAGCTTAAACGAGGCATTGGTTTTTAATCCGAACAAACTGGTGGAAAATTCCGTGCTTAAAGCCGAAGTTTTTGCCACACCGGTGGAGGAAATCACTTCACGCGAAGGGATTAAGGCCTATTATTTTGAAGACCATACCAATCCGATTGTCAGCATCAGTTTTCTGTTTAAAAACGCCGGTTCGGCTTATGACCCGCAATGGCAGTTCGGCGTTGCCAATATGACGGCTTCCCTGTTGACGGAAGGTGCCGGAAAATATAATTCTCAGCAGTTTAAAGAAATACTTGAAGATAAAGCGATAAGTATTTCTTACAGCGCTGATAAAGATGATTTCGGCGGTAATATGCTGACGCTGAAAAGCAATTTGCGTGAGGCGACCGATTTGTTGAAGCTGACCCTGACAGAACCGGCTTTTGACCGCAGCGACATGAAACGCGTTAAGGAACAGATGCTGGTTGCAATTGACCGTCAGACGGAATATCCAGAAAGCCTGCTCAGTCTGGTGTGGGCGCAGGATTTGTACGGCAGTCATCCTTACGGACGCAATCCAGTCGGTAAAAAGGCGGACATAAAGGAGCTGGACAAGGAAAAACTGCAAAAGTTCATGCAGGACAAGCTGACGAGAAGTAATTTGATTGTCGGTATTGCTGGGGATATTTCCCGTACGGAGGCTGAAAAGCTGTTGGATAAGGTTTTCGGCGGTTTGCCGGAAGAGATGCCGTCACGCGGGCTTGTTGACGCGAAGGTTTATTTTGACGGACATGAGAAAAATGTCCGCGGAGAACTGCCGCAAGCCGTGGCGATTTTTACCGCGCAAGGGGTTGCCCGCAATGACGCAGATTTTTATCCGCTTTATATCGCCAACCAGATTTTTGGCGGTTCGGGGCTGAATTCGCGCGTGTCCAAGGCGGCACGCGAGGACAAGGGGCTGACTTACGGCGTCGGTTCCTATCTGGTGATTGATGATAAGGCAAAACTGATTAAGGGCGGTTTTTCGGCTACGCCAGACAATTATAAGCAGGTTCAGGAAATCGTAAAAGCCGAATGGCTTAAAATGGGGCAGGGCGTGACAAAAGATGAATTTGAGCAGGCTCGAAACTACATGACGGCGTCCTATAATCTGCGTTTTGCCTCGCTGCCGGATATTGCCGCGACTTTGGTGGCCATGCAGAAGGAAAATCTAGGACGCGATTTTCTGCAGAAGCGTAACGATTATGTTAATGCGGTGACGCTGGATGATGTCAATGCTGCGGCAGCGAAGTATTTCGGCCGGGATAACCTTGTCTGGGTCAGCGTCGGGACTAAAAATGAGATGGAGGAGCAATAAGAAATGTTTGACAGAGCTGTTAATAAATCAAAGGCGTGGAAAAAACTGGAAAGCCATTATAAGCATTTCAGAAAAACCGAAATGAGGGATTTGTTTGCCGAGGACGCCGACCGGGCGGCCAAGTTTACCCTGAAATTGGACGATACCCTGTTACTTGATTATTCCAAGAACCGCGTATCGGCCAAGACTATGGCGCTCTTGATGTCTTTGGCGCGCGAACATCGGTTGGAAGATAAAATCAGGTCCATGTTCCGCGGCGACAAAATCAATATTACCGAAGGACGCGCCGTTTTGCATACAGCTCTGCGCAACCGCGATAACAAGCCGATTATGGTTGACGGCAAGGATGTTATGCCGGAGATTAACGCCGTTTTTGCCAAGATGCGCAAGTTCTCGGAAGATGTTCGTTACGGCAATTTCAAGGGACATACCGGCAAGAAGCTGACAAATATCGTCAATATCGGTATTGGCGGTTCCGACCTTGGGCCGTTTATGGCGACGGAAGCTCTGAAAAAGTACTGGATGAAGGGGATTAACTGTTATTTTATCTCCAATATTGACGGGACGGCCTGCGCTGAGGTTTTGGACAAGGTTGATCCGGAAACGACGTTGTTTATCGTTGCTTCCAAGACCTTTACGACGATTGAAACTCTGACAAACGCCAAAACCTGCCGCAAGTGGCTGGTTGACGCTTTGGGCGAACCTGCTGTAGCCAAGCATTTTGTTGCCCTGTCAACCAATACCGAAAAAGTGCGCGAATTCGGCATTAATCCCGATAATATGTTTGAATTCTGGGATTTTGTCGGCGGCCGTTACTCCATGTGGTCGGCTATCGGTCTGTCCATTGCCATTGCCGTCGGCATGGATAATTTTGAAAAAATGTTGGACGGCGCTTATGCCATGGACAAGCATTTTCAGGAAACGCCGCTGGAGAATAATATTCCGGTCGTTTTGGCGATGCTCGGCATTTGGTACAATAATTTTATGGGGATTCACCGTTATGCGGTTATTCCTTATGACCAGTATTTGCAATATCTGCCGGCTTATCTGCAGCAGCTGGATATGGAATCAAACGGCAAATTTGTCGACGTTAACGGTGATTTTATCAAATATGCTACGGGACCGGTGTTGTTCGGCGGCGCGGGAACGAATGTGCAGCATTCTTTCTTCCAGCTGATTCATCAGGGAACGGAACCGGTGCCGTGCGATTTTATCATTCCCGCCATTTCGCATAATGAAATCGGCGATCATCATGCGATTTTGCTGGCTAATGTTTTGGCGCAGGGCGAGGCGCTGATGAAAGGAAAAACCGAGAAAGAAGCGGCGGATGAACTGAAAAAAGCCGGAAAGTCCAAGGAAGAAATCAGTTTTCTGAAAAAATTCAAGAGTTTCCCGGGAAACCGTCCTTCCAATCTGATTTTGCTGAAAAAAGTCGACCCGTATTCTCTCGGAGCCCTGATTGCCATGTATGAACACAAGGTTTTTGTTCAGGGAATGGTTTGGAATATCGATTCTTATGACCAAATGGGGGTTGAACTCGGCAAGCAGATGGCTTTGAATATTCTGCCGGAACTGCAGAATAATGTTTATGAGCTGAAGCATGACAGTTCTACCAATGCGTTGATTAAGACAATCCGGGCGATGAGAAAGTAGAAGCATATGCCGATAAGAATCCTGCCGTCCAATCTGGTTAACCAAATCGCCGCGGGCGAGGTGATAGAACGCCCGTCTTCGGTGGTTAAGGAACTGGTGGAAAATGCGATTGACGCCGGGGCGACTTCCGTGGAGGTTACTTTGGTCGACGGCGGCAAAAGCCTGATTACGGTGGTGGACAACGGCAAGGGCATGACCCCGGAGGAACTGGAGCTTGCCGTGGAGCGCCATGCAACGTCAAAGCTGCCGGACGATGATTTGTTTAACATCAATTTTCTGGGGTTTCGCGGCGAGGCGCTGCCGTCTATCTCCTCTGTGGCACGGCTGACAATTACGTCCCGGGCAAAGGGCGCTGATACGGCCTGGAAAATAGAGGTTAACGGCGGTGAAAAGGGCGAGCCCGTGCCGGCGGCCTATCCGCAGGGAACGCGGATTGAGGTGCGGGATTTGTTTTATTCCACACCGGCGCGGCTTAAGTTTTTGAAAACGTCGCAGTCGGAGAGCGGGCAGTGCGCGGACATGATGAACCGTATTGCCATGGCTAATCCGCAGGTTTCTTTTTATCTGACGATAGACGGCAAGAGAAAAATTTCCCTGAACGCCTGTCAGGGCGAGTTGTTTGACGCGCGACTGCAGCGGCTGGCCGAGGTTATGGGGCGCGATTTCGGTGAAAATTCGCTGCCGATTGACGCGGAGCGGGATAATCTGCGTATCAGCGGTTTTGTGTCGTTGCCGACTTTGAACAAAGCCAATTCACTCAACCAATATCTTTTTGTTAACAATCGTCCGGTGCGTGACAAGCTGTTGCTCGGCGCTATCAGAGGCGCTTATCAGGATGTGCTGGCTTCCAATCGTTATTCTTTGTGCGCTTTGTTTTTTGATATTGATCCGGCTTATGTCGATGTGAATGTGCATCCGACCAAGGCGGAAGTCCGTTTTTATGACAATGCTCTGGTGCGCGGGCTGTTGGTCAGTGCTATCCGTTATGCGTTGAACAATGGAGCCAACCGTTCGGCTGAAACAATTAATATCTCCGAATTTGTTCATGAAAATCAGTCGTGTATCGCGCAAACCTCAAGTGATGATACAGTCGTTTTACAGGAGCATGGTCTGTCAGATGTTCAGTCGCGGCGTTCTTTTTTACTGTCACCGCTGCCTTATGCAGCGCTCCGGCGTCAGGCGGCTTTGCCTGAGTTGGAGAGGGCTTATTCGGTTAAGGCCGATGAGGTTCCTTCTGCGGCGACAGTGGCTGAAAATTGTGGTATCAATGCTGAAGAACCGGGGTATTTGGGACTGGCAAAGGCGCAGTTTCATGATACTTATATTATTTCTCAAAATGAAGACAGCATTATCATTATTGACCAGCACGCGGCGCATGAGCGTATCGTTATGGAAAAGCTCAAGCGCAGTCTGATGAATGAGCAGCGGATTGCGACGCAGATGATGCTTATTCCCGAAGTTGTGGAGCTGCCGCTCAGCGACAAAACCCGGATTATCGAAGCGGCGGAAGAGCTTAAGAAGCTTGGTTTGGTGATTGAGGAATTTGGGCCGTCAGCGGTTATTGTTCAGGAGATTCCGGCGCTTCTCGGCGATTGCAATGTCAAAAAACTGGTTGAAGATTTGGCTCAGGAAATGGCCGAATGGGGTAAAGAATATTCTCTTAGCGAAAAACTTCATCTGGTTTGCGCGACAATAGCCTGTCACAGTTCAGTCCGGGCCGGCCGTCGCCTGACCATAGAAGAAATGAACCATCTGTTACGCGAAATGGAACAAACAGAACATTCCGGGCAATGCAACCACGGACGGCCGACTTATGTGGAGTTGAAGGTGGGGCAGGTGGCGAAGTTGTTCGAACGCTAGTAAAAGTTCGTATTTTGGACTACTAGTACAGAAACTGCGAATAAACCGCTTGGTGTCCTCGACAAGCTCGTTCATCACGTAAATCTCTGTCTTCGCACAAGTGTTTGCCAATCGCTAATATGTACCAGCTCATGAACCTAAGCTCGTTTCGGCTGTTGTAACGTACTTTCCAAACTTTTACAGGGGCATGTGCAAGTATAAATTATACTGTAAAGAAAAATAATTTTTATTTTGCTTGCTATTTAATTTATTTAGCTTACTATAATAAATGAATAGCGCAGCTCTGTGGTTTATGAGTTTTTTTTATTTATCTAATTATCTGAATAATCTAGCCTTAAATAAGATACCCCCCACAATGAGAAAGATGTTATTTCGTTGCTTGATGTTTTGCGTTAAGTTAACGTTGTTACAACCTGTTATATAAGGATTTAATACAATGGCAACAGGAACAGTTAAATGGTTTAACTCTAAGAAAGGTTATGGATTTATCCAGCCTGACAACGGTGGGGCAGATGTTTTTGTTCACATCTCAGCGGTTGAAAAAGCCGGCATGAGAAGCCTGAACGAAAATGAGAAAGTATCTTATGAGTTGATTACCGAAAAAGGCAAGACTTCAGCCGGAAATCTGAAGTTGGCCTAGTTAGGGCAATTTTAACTAAAAGGAAAGTATCTTGTTACGGCAAGATACTTTTTTTGTGAGGAATGTTTTATGTTTGACGAGAAAATCAGGGAAGAAGATTATCTGCGCGAGCCTTTTGACGTGGCTCGAGAAGTTTTGCTAGGCGCTTATTTATGCCGCCGCTTGCCGACGGGAGAAGTATTGTCCGGAAAAATTACTGAGCTGGAAGTTTATATCGGGGCGGAAGACAAGGCCTGTCATGCTTATCTGAACCGCAAAACCAAGCGCAATGCCGTTATGTTTGAGAAAGGCGGCGTGGCTTATGTTTTCTTTGTTTACGGAATGTATAACCAGTTTAATGTCGTGGTCAGCGGCGCAGGTGAGGCCAACGCCATACTAATTCGCAGTCTTGAACCTGTTGCCGGCATTGATGTCATGAAGCGTCTGCGCAAGTGTGACAAGCTTGAGAATTTGACGACCGGACCGGGAAAACTTTGTCAGGCTTTGGCGATTGACCGCGGCCTGAACGGCGCTGATTTGTCCGGAGATGAAGTTTGGTTGTCGCCAAAAACCAAGGCTTGTGTTTGTGTTGCCGTGCCGCGGATTGGAATTGATTATGCTGAGGAATATAAGGATAAACCGTGGCGTTATTATATTAAAGGGTCGAAATTTATCAGCAAAAAAATAAATTGACTTTCAGCAAAGTAAGGTTAGAATAGCCTGAAAATTAATTTTTATGTCTAATTTATAAAATTTACAATTATGAGTGTTTATTTGACTGTCGGACGTCATGCCGCTTATGAAATGATGTCTGCTTTTCCGATTACGTCTTTCGGTATTGCCGATACCTGTTTGCTTTGTCCGCTGTTGATTCGTCAGGCAAAGAAGGTTGATGCGATTTTTTATTCTCCGACACCGCGTTGTGTAGCGACGGCTCAGGTGATTTCACTGATGACCGATTGCGCGCCGTTGTTTGAGGACAATCGTCTTTGCGAAGGTGTAACAAAAAAAGACAGCCGCGCTTTTTATGAAGAAATTGTTCAAAAAGCACTGGAAAACAACTGGGAGCATGTTCATGTGGTGACGCATCTTTATAATGTCAATGAGATGTTATATGATGATGCGCGGTGTATGCCGGATGTGGAATACAGCCGCTGGGTTGTGCGACAGGCCGATTGCTGGGAAGATATGCTCAAGCCGCGGGGATTTGTTGATGTTCCGCCGCAATACAGAGCAGATTGTCTGAAGCTTATCGGTATTAATGACAGTTTTAGCAAAAAAGAGGCCATGAGAAAAGCCGGTATTGATGATGAAGCCGATTATGACCGTTCATTGTCTTTGGCGGCTAAGGTTTTGGATATAATGGACATGAAACTGGCTTTTGATGAAACGGTTGATGAGATTTTGGCGTATGTCAAAAGAAGCATAGACCAAGTGTAAACGTGAAAAAAAGAGCAGGGGGATGATCTCTGCTTTTTTTTGTTGTTTGGGGTGTGGTAAAAAATGGGAAGACCAGCGGAGAGGCAGAGATTGACCTTCGGCTTTATAAAAGCCTTGGCCGCTGCGTCCTTGTTCGGCTTCGCCTCAGCGGCATACTTGCGTCTGCCTCTCGTCCTTGTCGAACTCTTTCTTCCAGAGTTCAAATCCAGCTCTCCTCATCAATTAAAAAAACGCCCGCAAGGGACGTTTCTTTTAATTGGCGGAGAGGCAGAGATTCGAACTCTGGGAGGGCTCGCACCCTCGACGGTTTTCAAGACCGCTGCATTAAACCACTCTGCCACCTCTCCATGGATTTGTGATATTGCATTTACGAGAAACTTTTACTCAAATATCTTATAAAGGTCAAGAACTTTTTTATATAATTTGTATTTTTTTGAAACTGGCGGAATTTGAAAGGTAAGATTTTTTATAAAGAAAACACTCGCGGCATTCGAACATGCGGCGAGTGTTTGATTGTGTTTTTAGTCTTTAAGGTAAAAAGATTGGCAGGTTAAATTTTTTTGTTGGCAGGGGCTTTCTTGGCGGAAACATAATGGTAAACACCGTTTATCTGGCGTTCCACATATTTCATACCGTTTAGCTCAAGTTCACTGATGTTGGTGAACTGGCATTCGCAGCTGTCAACTTCCGTGCTCTTTTTACTCTTTAAGTCGCGGATGGTGACTGTTGCCTTTGTGATGTCGGTTGCCCAAACAATGTAAGGAACGCCTTTCTTGAATTGTCCGATCTGATTGTGTTTATTGTGTTTCGGACCGCCGTTCGGATTGATAACAACGGTGTATATTCTTTCAAAGGGCGTCTTAGTTTTGTTTGCAACGTAGTCAGCACTCAGTTTTTCACACGCGATTTTAGCATTCTTACACATAAGATATAAATTTAAATGTTAATAATAAAGAAAATTGTAATTTGATGAAAACAACATAACACAGTTTGTTGACAAATGTCAAGCATAAAATGAAAAATTTGTCCAATTTATTTCTAAAGTATGATATTTCAATGATATATCTGTCGATTTTAGGCGAGATAGGTATCGTTGACAAAGAAAAACGGGGTGCTGTTTGATGATGTTTTGATAAAAATTTCCGGTTTACGCGACTCCGAAAGGCGTTTTTTTGGGGGGGGATGTAAATTTGTGATGATATTTATTTTTTTATGTGGCAAAGTAGCAAGAAATGTTTTTTATAAAAACAAAACCCAAGCAAAGGAAAAACTGCTTGGGTTTTGTCTGATACTAAGAATGGCTTTATTCCGTTTCGGCGGCGGGTTCTTCATCACCAATCATTTCTGTGGTGAGGTGTCCGGCATCAGCGCGGATTTTGTTTTCGATTTCATCGGCAATCTGCGGATGTTCTCTTAAGAAAATCTTGGCATTTTCACGTCCCTGGCCGATTTTGTCACCTTTATAGGAAAACCAGGCGCCGGCTTTTTCAACAATACCGGCTTTGACGCCAAGGTCAAGCAATTCTCCGGTTTTGGAAATTCCTTCGCCATACATGATGTCAAAATCAACAACTTTGAACGGCGGGGCAACCTTGTTTTTGACAATCTTAACGCGGGTCTGACTGCCAATGACGTCTTCTTTGTCTTTGATAGCGCCGGTACGGCGGATGTCCATGCGGACGGAAGCATAGAATTTCAGCGCGTTACCACCTGTTGTCGTTTCCGGGTTGCCAAACATGACACCGATTTTCATACGAATCTGGTTGATGAAGATAATCAGCGTGTTGGAGCGGGAAACCGTGGAGGTCAGTTTGCGCAGTGCCTGGCTCATCAGGCGGGCTTGCAGACCCATATGAGAATCACCCATTTCCCCTTCGAGTTCGGCTTTCGGTACCAGGGCGGCAACAGAGTCGACAACCAAAACGTCGATGGCGCCGGAACGTACCAAAGTGTCAGCAATTTCCAGAGCCTGTTCACCGGCATCCGGTTGAGAAATCAACAGGCTGTCAATGTCTACGCCGATTTTCTTGGCATAAGCCGGGTCAAGCGCGTGTTCGGCGTCGATAAAAGCACAGGTTCCGCCTTTTTTCTGCGCCTGGGCAATGACGCTCAGGGCGAGGGTGGTTTTACCGGAACTTTCTGGCCCGAAGATTTCGATGATACGGCCTTTGGGCAGACCGCCGATGCCTAAGGCGATATCAATGCCGAGAGAACCGGTTGAAATAGCTTCAATGTCAATATTGGACTGCTGTCCGAGCCGCATAATCGAACCTTTGCCGAAGGCACGTTCGATTTGGCTGAGGGCGGCGTCGAGGGCTTTATCTTTTTCCATTACAGTTTCTTTCTTCTCAAAAAAATTAGTTACATACTTATTTATCCACTTCCGGCGAAAAAACGCAATCGGTGTATCGGATTTATCCTATGAAAAAGATAATGTACTAATTTTGTTCTTTTTGCAAGAGTTTTTTGCGGCTCGGGTGATTTTTCACAAAATCGCGTTTTTCGGGGTCATTCAGGACAATGCTTTTTTTTAGGCTGCGGCGGTCCATTCCCTGAAAATCATCAAGCGCGGCGGTGACAACAGCGCCGAAAATAACCACCGACCAGGCGGAATACATCCAGACCAGAAAGATGGGGATGATTGCCAGAGCGCCGTATAGAGTCTGGTAGGCGGCACTGGCCTGTACCGTCATGCCGAAACATTTGCGTAAAATGGCAAATAACAGCATGGCTATCAGTGCGCCGCAGGCCGCATTGGTAAAACGGACTTTTTTGTTGGGAACGAAAATGTAGATAATCATAAGGACGACAATGGTCATCAGTGCCGGCAGCATCGTGCTCAACAGAATGCTGGCATCAATATTTTCCGCGGACAGGCCGGGCAGGGCAAAGAAATAGCTGCGGATTGAAAATGCTGCGCCGAGCAGCAGCGGCCCGAGGGTGATGACCGTCCAGTAAAGGGTGATTTTTGTGGTGATGTGACGGGGGCGCGAAACCCTGAAAATGAAGTTGAAGCTGTTTTCAATGGTGGAGAGCAGCATAATTGAGGTGACGACGATACTGATGACGCCGATGGTTGTTAAGCCGGCAGATGCTTTGAGAAAGTCGGCAAAATATGCGCTGACTTCGTTGCCGAGAGTCGGTGCCAGATTGCGGAGGAGCATTTCCTGAATCTGGTCGCGGATGCTTTCAAAAGCCGGAAATGCCGAGAAGATGGACAGGCCGATGGCAAACAGCGGGACAATGGCTATCAACGAGGTGTAGCTTAGGGAGGCAGCAACGCGGAAAATTGTGTCATTGTGGGCGCGGCGAATCAGAAAATATAAAAATTCGCTGATTGTACGAAGGGCGTTTTCTGCTTTTATTTTAAATGACATATGCAACTCTCAAAAAAAATTGTTTACAAAGCTGATGAAATTCTATAATAAGAATGTAACGTTAAAAACTTATTACATATTTTTTTAAAAGCAAAGGAAAATATTATGATAACAGCCTCTTCTTTAATGGCAGGTAAAAAAGGCCTGATTATGGGTCTGGCAAATGATAAGTCGATTGCATGGGGAATTGCCCAGGCATTGAACGCCCAAGGCGCGCAGATTGCGATTTCCTATCAGGGTGAAGCTTTGGAAAAAAGAGTAAGACCGCTGGCCGAACAGTTGGATTTTCCGCCGATGCTGATTAAATGTGACGTTACCGACTCTGCCAGCGTTGAAGCCTGCTTTAAAGAGCTGGGTGAAAAATGGGGCAAGATTGACTTTGTTGTTCATGCCATTGCTTTCTCTGATAAGAATGAACTCAAAGGCCGGACGATTGATACGACTCTGCCGAACTTTCTGAATACGATGCATATTTCCTGCTATTCTTTCCTGGAAGCCTGCAGATGCGCTTCTCCGATTATGAATGATGGCGGTTCTATTGTTACATTGACATACCTGGGCGGTGAGAGAACTCTGCCTAACTATAATATTATGGGTGTTGCCAAAGCCGCTTTGGATGCTGCTATCCGCTATGCCGCCGTTGACCTTGGTAAACAGGGGGTTCGCGTTAACGGCATTTCCGCCGGCCCGATTAAGACTCTGGCAGCTTCCGGTATCGGTGATTTTCGCAAGATTTTACGTTGGAACGAACTCAACGCACCGTTGAAACGCAATGTGACGCAGGATGAAGTCGGTGCTGCCGCCTTGGCATTGTTGTCGCCGCTCGGCGCTGCCATTACCGGTGAAGTTTTGCATGTTGATGCCGGTTATCATTCAATCGGTATGGTTGCTTTGGATAATGCTCACGAATCCGGTCAGGTTTTGATGGATTTCTAAACTCCGGTTTGGATTTTGAGCAAATAAGCAGTGTCTGACCGCCGGCCGATTATCCCCGGCGGTTTTGCCGTGAAAAACAGAACAGAGGTTGAAACGTATGGAAAATAATGCGCTTCCGGGTGAAGAAAGAAAAGGTTATTGGGGCGATGTCCTGAAAAAGGCTGTTATGTATACGCTGGCGGTCATCGGCTTGCTTGCTGTGTGGCTTGGCTGGCTGATTTACAGCTATTTCAGCAGTGAGCGTGATTACTTTGTTGAAGTTCCGGATAAAATTTTGCTGACAATTAATTTTGATGCCCCGATTAATGAAATCAGAAGTGAAGATTTGTTTGGCGAATTTTCCGGCCGGCCGCAGCTTTCCTTTTATGATTTAATTTCGCTTATCAGACAAGCGAAATTAGATCCAAAAGTCAAGGCTATTGCTGCGAATGTCAGTGTGTCCGGCCTTGGTATGGCGCAAATTCAGGAACTTAAGGATGAAATCCATTCTTTTAAGTTATCGGGCAAGAGAGCTTATATTTATTCCGACGGTTTTGGCGCTATGGGCGGCGGTACCAATGAATATTATCTGGCAACCGGGTTTAATGAAATTTCACTGATGCCAAACTCAGAGGTTGGTATTACCGGCGTGGCCATGGAAGTTCCGTTTTTCCGTGACGTTTTGGATAAAGTCGGCATAGAGCCTGAATTTTATGCCCGCTACGAATATAAGAGCGGGGCGGCACCGCTGACGGACAGCAAAATGAGCAAAGAGTTTCGCTCGGAAATGACTAAGCTGGCGGAAATGATGCATATGGTTTTCACGATGGACGCCAGTGATATGCGTCATATTCCGGAAGAAAAGCTGATTGAGATGGTTAACCGGGCGCCAATTTTTTCAGAAGAAGCTTTTAAACAGCGTTTGGTTGACCATTTGGAATTCAAGACTGATTATATCCGCCGTTTGGAACGAGATGTCGATGCCAAGGTACTCAGCGCTTCCGATTATTATCGCGTTATGTCTGACAAGAAAAAGACATCTTCCCAGGCCGGAAAAATTGCCTATATGGTGATTGAGGGAACGATTACCGGCGGCGAGAGCAATCTAGATCCTTGGAATGGCGAACTGACGACCGGGTCGGATACATTCTTGCGCAATCTTTATGAGGTGGAAAAAGAACCGCTGCTTAAGGGGCTGATTCTACGAATTAATTCTCCGGGCGGCAGTTATACGGCGTCAAATGAAATTCGCAATGCTATTGTGAAATTTAAGGAAAAACACAATATTCCCGTTGTGGTGACAATGGGCAATTATGCGGCTTCCGGCGGTTATTTTGTGGCTTTAGCGGGCGATAAGAGCTTTGCCGGCATGACGACGATTACCGGTTCTATCGGCGTATTTGGCGGCAAGATGGTTCTGGCCGGATTATGGGAGAAGCTCGGTGTTAACTGGGGGAATATCTATATCGGCGACAATGCCGGGATTATGAGCGCCAATCATAAGTTTACGCCGCGGGAGGCTGAGATATTTAACGCTTCGCTTGACAATGTTTACAAAGACTTTACCGCTAAGGCGGCGCAAGCGCGCAATATGTCGCTTGAGGAAATGGACAAGCTGGCACGGGGCAGAGTGTTCAGCGGGGCCGATGCGGTTCGTCTGGGTCTGGTTGACGAAATCGGCGGGATTGACGCCGCGGCTGACTGGCTTTATAAAGAACTCAAAGATGAAAAACGCTATGCCAATGTCATTGTCTATTATCCGGGGGAAAAGAATTTTCAGCAAAAGCTGTCCGAGTTAATCGGCGGTTCTCAGAAAATATCTGTTAATAAGGCGGTTAAAGAGATGGGCTTTGACGTCAATGATATTAGAATGCTGAACAGACTGCAATATGAAACGGTGCTTCCACCGTTCAAAATCAACTACTAGAAAAGAGGTAAGCAAATTATGGCTGTAGATACAGATACCGTAAAACGCATTGCTTTCTTGTCGCGTCTTAAGGTTGACGCCGATAAGATTGATGAAACCAAAGACGAGTTTAACAATATTCTCAATTGGGTGGAGCAGCTGAACGAAGTTGACACTGAAGCCGTCGATCCCTTGGAAACGGTTAACAATTTTTCCCTTTCTCTGCGCGCGGATGAAATTACCGACGGCAATCAGCGTGACGCCGTTCTCTTTAATGCGCCGTCGGCGGAGTATGGGTATTATGTGGTTCCCAAAGTCGTAGAATAAATTTCTCGGAGTTCATCCGGCGGGCAATCAGGGTGTTGTCTGCGGGTTCGAACATCCTCATGTACTACTTTGTACACTGCGGTGTTCTCACCCTTGACGCCTACTGCTTGCCTCACCAGCTAAACTCCTCTACGCACAGGAACTCCGCTTTCACTTAGGTGTTGTACAGGCTAAACTCTTCTATGTGCCGGAGAGGGAATAAATACAGATTTTGCGAGTAAGAAAATGTCAGATTTAACAAAATTAACGATTACCGAAGCCAGAGAAGGCTTGAAAAAGAAAGAATTTACTTCTGTCGAACTGACGGAAGCCTATATTAAGAAAATGGAAGAAGGACGGGCTTTGAATGCCTATGTTTTGGAAACGCCTGAAATTGCTTTGGAACAAGCCCGGATTTCCGACGAGAAATATGCTGCCGGAACGGCCGGGGCTTTGCAGGGAATTCCTATGGGAATTAAAGATTTGTTCTGTACTAAGGGGATACGTACGACGGCTTGTTCGCATATTCTTGACGGTTTTGTGCCGCAGTATGAATCAACTGTGACGCAGAAGCTGCTGGATGCCGGAATTTCCGTTCTCGGCAAGCTGAATATGGACGAGTTTGCCATGGGCGGCAGTAACGAAACTTCTTATTATGGTCCAGCGGTTAATCCTTGGAAAGCTAATGACAGTGATGAAAAGTTGGTGGCAGGCGGTTCTTCCGGCGGGTCGGCGGCGGCAGTGGCGGCTGATATGTGCGCGGCGGCAACCGGAACTGATACCGGCGGTTCAATTCGCCAGCCGTCCGCTTTTTGCGGCGTTACCGGGATTAAACCGACTTACGGACGTTGTTCACGTTATGGCATTATTGCCTTTGCGTCTTCGCTTGACCAGGCAGGGCCGATTGCCAAAGATGTTCGTGACTGTGCGGTTTTGCTGAACAATATGTGCGGTCATGATGCCAAAGATTCGACATCGGCGCCGGTTGATGTGCCTGATTTTGAAAGTTTTCTGAACGGTGATATCCGCGGCATGAAAATCGGTATTCCGGCAGAGTATCGCCCGGAAGGGCTTAATGCCGAAGCGGCAGCAAGCTGGGACAAGGGAATTGATATTTTAAAATCCCGCGGGGCGGAGATTGTCAATATTTCCCTACCGCACACCAAATATGCGCTGGCAACTTATTATATTATTGCTCCGGCAGAGGCGTCGTCCAATCTGGCGCGTTATGACGGTATTCGTTATGGTCTGCGCGTTCCGGGGCAGCATCTGGATGATTTGTATATCAACACCCGTTCCGAGGGCTTTGGCAAAGAGGTCAAACGTCGTATTATGATTGGGACTTATGTGTTGTCCGCCGGTTATTATGACGCCTATTATCTCAAGGCGCAGAAAGTCCGTCGTCTTATCCGCAATGATTTTGAGGAGGCGTTTAAGAAATGCGACGTTATTTTGACGCCGACGGCACCGACAGACGCTTTTGCAATCGGCGACAAGTCAATGAAGGAAAATCCGATTAACATGTGGCTGAATGATATCTTTACGGTTTCGGTCAGTTTGGCGGGGCTTCCGGCCATGAGTGTACCTGCGGGGCTGAGCCGCCGCGGTCTGCCTCTGGGGCTGCAGCTTATCGGCCGTCCTTTTGATGAGGAAAGCGTGCTGAAAGCCGCTCATGTGTTGGAAAAAGATGTTAATTTTGCAAGGAAGTAAGCCAATGTCAGAATTTGTTATCGAAACAGCCAAGGGAAAATGGGAAGTTATCTGCGGTTTGGAAATTCACTGCCAGATTATTTCAAAATCCAAGATTTACAGCGGCGCTTCTACCGAGTTTGGCGCCGACCCGAACGAACATGTTTCTTTTGTTGACGCCGGAATGCCCGGAATGCTGCCGACTTTGAACAAAGAATGCGTGCATCAGGCGGTCAAGACCGGCATCGGGCTGCGGGCAAAAATCAATAAATATTCAAACTTTTCCCGCAAGAACTATTTTTATGCCGATTTGCCGCAGGGTTATCAGATTACACAATTCAAATATCCGATAGTCGGGGAAGGGGAGGTTTTAATCGACCTGCCGGACGGAAGCGTCAAATCCATAGGCATTGAACGGATGCATATTGAACAGGATGCCGGTAAGTCAATTCATGATATTGACCCGAAAAAGAGCTTTATCGACTTGAATCGCGCCGGGGTCGGGTTGATGGAAATTGTTACCAAGCCGGATTTTCGCGCGCCGGAAGAGGCCGGGGCTTTTCTGAAAAAACTGCGTTCCATTCTGCGTTATCTCGGGACTTGTGATGGCAATATGGATGAAGGGTCCATGCGCTGTGACGTTAATGTTTCTGTACGGCCTTATGGCTCTGATGAGCTGCGCACCCGCTGCGAGATGAAAAACGTCAACAGCATTAAGTTCGTTATGCAAGCCATTGAAAATGAAGCGAAAAGACATATAGATGTCTATGAAAACGGCGGTGAAATCATTCAGGAAACACGGCAGTTTGATCCGTCAACCGGGCAGACGAAAGTAATGCGCAAAAAAGAATTTGCCCATGATTACCGTTATTTTCCCGAACCGGATTTGGCGCCGTTGGTTTTGAGTGATGATTATCTGGAAGCGGTTCGCAAGGAAATTCCCGAACTGCCTGATGATAAAAAAGAACGCTTTGTCAATAAGTTAGGATTGACTCCTTATGATGCGATTGTGATTTGCGAGAACAAGGAAGTTGCTGACTTTTTTGAAAAAGCAGCGGCCGGGCATGATGCCAAAAAGGTAGCTAACTGGCTGATGGGCGATTTCTTTGCCATGTTGAACGAGAAAAAACTCGAACTAAAAAATTCTCCGGTTTCTGCGGAAAACCTCGGCCGTTTGGTTGAACTGGTCAGCAAAGAGGTCATTAACGGCAAGACGGCCAAAGAAGTGTTTGCACTTATGGCCGAAAGCGGTGATAATCCTGAAAAAATCGTAGAGGAAAAAGGTTTGGTTCAGGTTACCGACAGCGGTGCCATTGAAGCGGTGATTGACGAGGTTCTGGCAAGTGCGCCGGATAATGTCGCCGCCTATAAAAACGGCAAGCAGGGGCTGTTCGGCTGGTTTGTCGGTCAAGTGATGAAAGCCAGCAAGGGCAAGGCTAATCCGGGAATTGTGAATAAGCTTTTGAAAGAAAAACTGGGATAGGCTAATGGTCAAACTGCTTGGTTTCGGCAATGCCGTTGTTGATTTCTCCGTACCTCTGCGGGCAGATAATCCGTTTTATGAACGGCTGCGGCAGAGCAGGGGCGGCTATATGCATACGACGGAAGAAGAATTTGAACAAATGCTGTCTTTTGTTGATGCTGCGGCGGTGATGTCATGCGGCGGATCTGTGGCAAATTCTCTGAAAGCCTATGCCAAGCTTGGCGGTGCCTGCGGTTTTTGCGGCAAAATCGGCGGAGATGAAGCCGGGCGTTTCTTTGGCGAAGAACTGGCGGCTTATGGTATTTGCGACCAGATGAATGTCAGTGCGGAAGAAGGAACCGGCTGTACGGTAGTTTGGGTTGACGAAGATGGTGAAAAAACGGTATGTGCCAAACGTCGGGCTTCAAAATATATTCGTGACCGCCATATTGACTGGAAAGAGGTTATTAATGCCGGGTGGCTGTTTATTGAAGGCTATTGGCTGGATGGTAACGGCGCCGTTGTTGATATGTTGCTGCGCCTTGCCCGGGTTTCCGGCGTGAAAACGGCGTTTACGCTTTCTGATCCGAAAATTGTTGCGGAAAACCGGGAACGCCTGTTGCAACTGATGCCTTATGTGGCGGTTTTGTTTGGTAATACCACGGAGTATGAAGCAGCGGATTTGCCGGAAAACGCACAGCCGCCCCTCGTACTGAAGACATTGGGGGCAGATGGCGTGGAATGTTGGTCAAATGGGAATATTTGCCGTTATGAGGCTTTAGCCATTGAACATCCGGTAAGCACGACCGGTGCGGGGGATGCTTTTGCCGGCGGCTTTTTGTATGAGTATCTCAAGTCCCGAGATGTTGACAAAGCCGTGAAGACCGGGCAGAAATGCGCGGCCGAGGTTGTTTTGTCGAAAAAAAGCCATTTGTAAGGAAAAATATATGGATTGGAAGCAAATCATCAGCGATTATCAGCCGGAAGATGACATTGAAGCGGCGGAGAAGGCTTCTTTTCTGCAGTTTATCGACGCTTTTGGTGATAAGGCTTTTGCCCGGGAGAATTTGCCGGGGCATTTCAGCGCGTCGGCCTGGGTTGTCAATCCGGCGCGGGATAAAGTGCTGATGATTTTTCACAATATGTTTAATTCCTGGGCGTGGATCGGCGGGCATGCTGATGACGTGCAGAATTTGCAGTTTGTGGCGGTTAAGGAAACGCGGGAAGAAACAGGGGTTGAAAATGTTCGTCCGCTGTTGAATATGCCGCTTGATATTAATGTTCTGTCGGTCAGCAATCATGTTAAAAAAGGCAAGTTTGTGCCACGGCATTTGCATTATAATGTGGTTTATCTTTTTGAAGCGGATGAAACTGTTCCGCTCAGAATTAAGCCGGATGAGAATTCCGGTGTGGCATGGATAAAGCTTGAGGAAATTTCCGAAAGGTGTCTTGAAAAACATATGGTTCCCTATTATGAACGGATTATGCGAAAAATTCGTGTCAGAGGTTTGTGAGCAGCGAGTGGAAAATATCGGAGGATGAAGCAAAATGGTTAATGACGTTTTTGTTCAGGGATTTATGGCGGCGCTGATTGCCGGATTGATTACCGGTGTCGGTGGTTTTATGATTTTTTTGAAGAAAAAATATTCCCGGGAATATATCAATGTGATGTTGAATATTGCGGCAGGAATTATGCTGGCGGCGTCTTTCTTTTCGCTGCTCAGTCCATCGCTTGAGGGGATTCTCCGTTTTGTGCCGGACAGGCATGTGGCCGGGTATTGGTTTGTCGGCGCTTTGTTTTCCGGCGTTGTTCTTGTGTGGTTGTTGAATGTGTTATTGCCGCATGAGCATAATTCCGCCGGACATCACGGACCTAATATCAGCCTGCGTTCCTGTTGGCTGTTTATTATTGCCATCAGCATTCACAAACTGCCGGAAGGGTTGGCGGTCGGCGTGGCATACAGCGGAGATGAACTTTATAATCCGCTCAGCTTGGTTGTCGGTATTGCTTTGCAGAATATTCCCGAGGGGCTGACTGTGGCGATTTCATTGGTCGGGGCAGGGTATTCCCGTTTGAAAGCGGCGCTTTATGCCAGTTGTACCGGGCTGGTACAGCCGATTGGCGCGCTTATCGGTATTTCGATTATGGAGATGAACGAGAAGATTGTACCTGTTGGTATGGCTTTGGCCGGCGGGACGTTGCTGTTTGTTATTATCAATGAGATTTTGCCGGAAACATATAGCACTAAGAAAAGCCAGAAATCTGCCGCAGCCGTGTTTCTCGGTTTTGTGGTGATGGCTTATCTCTCTATTGTTTTGGAATAGAAAAAATCCCTAAGGCCGGAAAGACTTTAGGGATTTTCTTTGATTACAACGGTCGGAGCGGGTAAGCACGCCGGGGTTCTCTGTCCGGTTTTTTTTGTTTCGGCCTGTGCTTATTGGGCTTTTTTTCAGGCGGAGGGGGCGGTGCCGGACGATAGTAAGGAGGCGGGGGAGTTTGTGGCGGCGGCGGTACGGCATAACTGCAACGATATGACGGCGGCCGGCTGAGTTCCCAAATTCCGCAGGAGCTAAAGCATGATAACATAAAAGCTCCGCAAACTAATAATAAGAACTTTTTCATAAAGCATAAAATTTATAGTGTTATAATAATAAAAACGATAGACAAAGTGTAAAATTATGTCTTTAAAATGTCAAATTAAAAATAATATGGATTATTTTTAATTTTTATATTGACGTTGAGAGAAACATCATATAAATATATCTGCGTACCACGGTACTAATGGAGAGTTGGCAGAGTGGTAATGCAGCGGATTGCTAATCCGTCATCGTGAATAACGATGCACAGGTTCGAGTCCTGTACTCTCCGCCATTTGGAGCGCTTAGGCGCTCTTTTTTATTGACTATTTTGGGTTCATCGTCAAATTATGGGGCAAGAGGGATAGTGTCTGGAGAAAAGTTGTGGCAGACAATATCAAATGGCTTTACAAAAAATCAGGGACAGAATTAACCGTGATGCAGCTGAAATTAAAAAGAAATTGAAATAGAGGCAAAAGCCCCGGAAATATTTGATTTTACCGGGGCTTTGCTTTGGGGTGTTTTTTTTAACGCTGGTTTTGCAATTTTATGATTTGCAGGTTGTTGGCGTTATGGCGTTGTTGCAGGTCTTTTGAAGCCCAATCGTAAGCGCTGTGCGTTCCGCTACCTTTCACGCCTTTGCCGTTGCGTCCGGCTTGTAAGACAAGATTGTTAATGTATTCAAGGGATTGTCTTTCCCCGCCGAGTAATTTGCGAATGTTGCGGTTTTCTGCGGAATTTGGCGCAATTTTATCGTACATTGTAAAAGCGTGGGCATACCATTCACGGGTGGTTCCGCCGCTGTATTTTATGGCTCCTTTTTCAGCCAGGGTGTCAATTTGTTTATAGAGGTTGTCGCGCTTTTCCTTGCCGAGGAGGATTTCCAGTGAGGTGTCAAAACGGTTTTTATAGGCTTTTTCCAAAGCATTGACTGTTGTCGATTGTTCTTTAACAGGTGCGGAAAACTGTGGCGTCGCAATCGTTTTGTTTTTCTTTTGGGGTGTTGTATTTTCCCATGTTTTTATTTCAGTATTATATTTGGCTTGCTCCTGTTCTGCCCGGGTTATTTCCTTGTTAGCCTTATGTGCCAACAATCCGGCAAACAGAATGCCGCCGATGACTGCGATTTTTTTTGCATTGCGAATTAAAAATTCTTTACTGTTGTGGAGGAGTTTAGGCCAAAAAGCCTTTTGGCTGCGTTCAACTTTATGATAAAGCGAAACTTTTGCCTTCCGAGGTGCCGGTGTATATTTGCCGTGGCTGAGAATGTTTTGCTGGCGCCAGGTGCCGAAAAGCCGGCTGAATTCGTCAATATTGGCAGGAACGGATTCTTCGTGGCGGATGATGCGTTCCAGACGCTGTTGTCCGTGACTGTTGAGCTTATCCAGAATTTTTCGGACAGACGGCTGTGGGGCAGCAGCCAGAGACTGTTTGATATAAACCAGGTCATCTGCAGGTGCTTTTTTAATTCTCTTTTTGTTGTTAACCAAAGAGGTGATGTATTTGATATCGCCTATTTTCTGTTGGTGTTTCTGCTGTTGTTTTTGTGCTTTGAGGTCAATTTGGAGCTGATGAAAGGCCGGGCGGAGCAGAATTCTCAACTCATGGCGCTTGCTGCGTGAAGCTTCATGTATCAAAAGGTGCAGATATTCATAAGCGTCCGGCGTTATCTCGACTTTACGTTTGAGATAGTTTTTCAGCAGTTCAGCGGTTTGTCTTTCAATGGCATAATATTGGCCGCTGTTGAATGATTTGCGGTCATAACGGGAAGGAACACAGCTTTGTGAGGCGGCATATGTTTTTACGAGTTCAGCATCAAAAATATCAGCGTTGTATTTTTTGTACATTTTCATTTTTATTACCCCGGAATATTGAAATTTAGACACAAATAACACTTTTGTTGATGTTTGTCAATAATACGTGCGATTTTTTATGCGTTTTAACAAAAATTAAATAAAATTAGTGTAGACATGACGTTGCGTTATGTTAAAGGAAGTTGAAATATGGGGTTTTATCTGAAAAAAGGCTTTAATATTGGTCCGGTGCAAATTAATTTGTCAAAGTCCGGTGTCGGTGTTTCCATCGGTGGCAAGGGGCTGCGTTTTGGCAGCGGGCCAAAGGGAAATTATGTCCATGCCGGGCGCGGCGGTCTTTATTACCGCAGAAGCCTGTCTGCTGGATGGGGTATTGTCCTTGTTATTGTTGCCGTTGTTGCTGTTGCGGTGTATTATGCCCTGAAAAGCGGTGTTATCAGTATAAATTTGTGAGTGGCGGAATGCAAAATATTGACAATATAATCGAGATTCTCGGAAAATTTAAAGAACTGAAAAGAACGGGATGGATTCGGAAGAATATTGAAAATCCTGAATCTGTAGCGGATCATTGCTTTGGTATCAGTCTGCTGGCTTTGCTGTTAGCTCCGGATAAACTGGATTTCGGACGTTGTATGAAAATGGCGATAGTTCATGATTTGGCAGAAGTTTATGTCGGGGATATCACGCCTTATGATGGTATCAGTGAGGAAGAAAAGGCCAAAAACGAGGCTGCGGCCATGGTGCGGATTGCCGAAGAGATAAATTTTCCCGATATTGTTCGCTGGTTTCGGGAATATGAAGATGGCGAAACGCCGGAAGCACGGTTTGTGAAAAATATAGATAAACTGGAAAGTGCCGTTCAGGCAGTTTATTACCAAAAACATCGCAAAACGGAAGAGGGACTGGCACGGGAATTTATCAAAACAGCAATGCGACGTTCCGTTGCTGATGCCAATGACAGCGAAATTCAGGTTATTTATCAGCAGCTTCTGGATATTATCCAATAGGAATTTTGGCAAACTACAAAAAAAAGCGCTTGTTTAAGCGCCTTTTTTTATTCTGCGGCTTCAGGGGACAGTCCTTCGCGATATCTCTTTATGGTGTTGAACACTTTGGAGTAATATCCATCATCATGCGGAACAAAGTCTTTGCGCCAGAAATATCCGGTTTTGAATTCGCTTTTGTTATCCGCGGTTTTGACCAGTCCTGAAGAAAAGATTTTATCTATCTTTTTGTTGAAGAGGTTAATCAGGTCTTCCAAATCAAACTCAAAAATGCCGTCAACTTCGTTCGGCTGAAGTGTTAGTTCCGAAAAATCCTTGTCTACTTCACAAAGGTAAGTGGGATTAAATTCGTTGTCAATCATACTGTCATCATGGTAGTAACGCTTTGAGGTAAAAAGCTTGACCAGATTTTCACGGGGAATTTTTAGTCCGAGTTCTTCCTCGATTTCCCGGATGCCATCACGGTTTTGTTCGCCGCTTTTCAAGTGTCCGGCGGCAGAAGTGGCCAAGAGGTTGGGATAAAGGCGTTTGTTTGAGCTACGGAGCTGCATCCAGACTTTGCACTTGTTTTCCGGCAGCGGTTTTATTATCCAGCAACGGAAAGCCTTGTGCCACAAACCTTCGCGGTGTGCCTGCGCTTTAGTGGCCGTTCCGATGGGATTCATATTTTCATCATAGATATCAATTATTTCATCAGTCATGGGATTCCTCCTGATGTTTTTTTTAGTGGAGAATGTCAGCGGGCCATGAAAACAAACCCGGCGACAGGCTTGCCGTCTTCAAGGCGGATGACGGCTTCCTTTATGGTTATTTCAGCGTATCCTGATTTGGTTAACAAGTTGTTAACGTAGTCTTTATTGTGTTTATAACGACCATCAGTTGTTATTGAGAAGCCGTCTTCTTCGCTTTTTTCAACGGAAAAGCACAACGGGCAGGGGGCACAACAGCTGATAACAGCTTCAAGGCTGCCCATATAGCAGAAAACGTCTGCCGCGATAATCAATGCCGGCGGCGGGGCGGGCGGATTGTTCAGAAAATTAAGGATATCGTCATTTATCAGTTCTTTATACAGTTTCTTGGAGCGGGCAACTTCAAGCATTGCCGCAGAAATATCAATGCCGATAAAGCTGTTTTCTTCGGATTTCAACTGTTCGGCAATCAGGCCGGTGCCGCAGCCTAAATCCCAAACCAGTCCGTGCGGCGTTCCTATATATTCCTTTATTATCTGGGGTAGGCGGTAATTCAGTTTTTTCAGTGTCTGTTCGTAAGATAAGGCAAAATTGTCAAACAGTTTTTGGCTGAACTGACTGTCGCCATTATTGTCCGATTGTCCGTTAAAGGCGGCGGAGAGATGTTGGGCAAAGATGTTTTCTGGGCTGTCTTTAAGCCAGTTTGCGGCAATTTGTTCGGCTTCCTGCGGCTTTTCCCTATGTAGGAGCAAGAGCGTTTCGTAAATGTTGACTGAAAATTCTTCTGTTTGCGGCGATTTTTTGTAGGCGTTGAAAAACAGCCCTAAGGCTTCATCAAAGTCTTTCAAGTCTTTGCAGATGATTCCAAGATTGTTGCTGACGGCAGGGTTGTCCGGCTCAAGAAGAACGGCTTTGCGGCAGGTCTCAACAGCTTCAAGCAGGCGTCCGGTTTGGTAGAGCATGTCGGCATAGTTTATCAACGCTTCGGTATTATTTGGTGCAAGTTCCAAGGTTTTGACAAACAGAGCTTCGGCTTTGTCAAATTCTCTGTTCCGGCTGGCAATGGCGGCGAGACCGGCGAGGGCAGGGACTGATTTAGGATTGATTGCGTAGGCCTTAGCAAAATAATCCCGTGCCGAAGCGTCATCTTTTAGCTTCAAACAGGAAAAAGCTGCGGCAAGGCAGGTGTCTGTTGATTCCGGTGCAAGTTCCAATGCCGACCGGGCATGGACAAGGGCTTCTTTATAACGGTTCTGTTCCAGGCATATAACGCTGAGCTGGTAATGAGCCTCCGCGCAATCTGGGAAAAGAGAGAAAAGGGCGTTCAAATCCTTTTCCGGGGCGTCGGAAAGTAAGGCCAGCCCGACTAAAGGTTCGGCGTATGTTTCATCCAATGCCGCTGCTTTATGGAAGCAGGCTGCAGCAGCCTGAAAATTGCCAAGCGTTTTGTGAAGTTGTCCCAGGTTGTACCAGGCTTCTTTCACATCCGGGGTTAAGGCCAGCATTTTCTGATAAGCCTCTATCGCCTCATGCGGTTTGCCCAATTCAGCCAGCGACAAGGCGAGGTTAAACCTGTAGGGCGCATGGTCAGGGCTGATTTTTATCGCTTTATAAAAGAGGTTGACGGCTTCATTATGCACGCCCTGCGTCTGAGCAACTAATCCCAGAAGATTTAGTATGTCCGGGTTTCCCGGCGCCGTTTCCAATATCTGTCGGTAAAGCTGTTCCGCCTCGGCAAATCGTCCGTTCTGGTGGAGTTCTAAAGCGCGCGCGAACATAAAATCGTAAGTCATGTTATTCCTCAATTATTCTTCTGGCCGGATTTTAACAGCATTTGGTGAAAAAAACAATGTCAGAGTGCAGATTTTGCTTGAAATTTATAAAATATATGGTAACTTGCAGTCACTTCCGGGAATGCGGATGTGTACTCTTGTGCCTTCCCGTTTGGTTTGAATTTAAGCCAAAACTACCGGAACAATAATGAATTTGATATAAAAATAAAGGAAAACTTTAATGAAAAGTATTGTAAAAGCTAAGAAAAAAGCCACACGCCGTTATGGTGCAAATATTTGGGGCGAATCCAACGCTTCTTTTGTTAAAAGAGAAACAGCTCCGGGACAGCATGGTGCCAGAAAAAAGAAAATGACCGACTATGGTACTCAGTTGTATGCCAAGCAGAGACTGAAAGCTTCTTATGGTAATATTTCTGAAAAGCAGTTTGCCAAGTATTATGCTGAAGCCATCAGAAGAAGAGGGGACGCTGCCGAAAACCTTATCGGTATTTTGGAATCCCGTTTGGATAACTTGGTTTACAGAGCAAAGTTTGTGCCGTCTGTATTTGCTGCCCGTCAGTTTGTTAATCACAACCATATTTTGGTTAACGGTAAGAGAGTAAATATTCCTTCTTACATGGTTAAAGCCGGTGATGTTATTGAAATTAAAGAAAAATCCAGACAGTTGCCGATGGTTTTGGCTGCGGTTGAAGCTACAAACAGAGATGTTCCGGGCTATCTGGAAGTTGATTCTAAGAAGATGACAGCTAAGTATTCTTTCGTACCGAAGTTTGATGATGTTCCTTATGCTTGCACAATGGAACCGAACCTGGTTATCGAATTTTACTCAAGATAATCATTTTCTTGAAAGATTTAGGAAGACCTGCAAACTGCAGGTCTTTTTTTTGTGCTTAAAGCGTATTAAGTGCCGTGTATGTGGCACTTAATTTATGTAGATAGCGCAGTTTGAAGGCAAAAAAACTTGCCGTATTTTTTTTCTTCGATAAAACAGTAACTTAATTGAAAATCGAGCTCTTAGAACGAGCTCATGAGTTTCGTATGTATATTTACAGCTTAAGCTGAGCGTAAAATGTTTGAATTTTTGAATATTTAATCATATTGAACCTCTTTCTTTAAAAAAAACTTAATTTAACATAATATATATTATGCGACAAAATTATTTATCGGGGAGGGTATCGTTCTTTATATATTATGTTGTTCTTTCTTATTGTTTTATCTGTTGTATGGCAGCGTTCTCGCCTGCTTTTTGACATATTAAGTTTGGGAGAGTAATAATGATTATACTTATTGATGGTGAAAAAGGATTGGAGCTGCTGTGTGTTTCTCATGAGTTTCAAAAGAGTGTAAACAAAGAGGCTCGCAGAGAAAATCTTAATGTTAATCTGTATGCTAAGCGTTATACTTGCGAAAAACTTAGGAATGCTGGCTTTTCAGATAAGGAAATTGCAGAAATATTGGGGATTAGTATTGTTATGGTTGATAAGTTAATGAAAAATACAATAGATTTTTGGTTTTCAAAATGGATTGTTCCAATAATAAAGAGATAACTGCCCATTAAGAGCTAAAGTTGTTTATGAAGCCAATGGAAAGCTTTTTTAATTCTTGTTTGGCTAAGATGGCGGGTTTTTGTTTTTTTGAAGTCAAAATAAAATATATTTTAGGTTTAATGTTAGTATAGTAATATTTTACTTATTAAATAAAGCAGGAGTGACAAAAGTGCTCTTTTATTCGTGTATTTTTACAAAGCGGCGGAGATGAGGCGGCGGGTATATTCTTCTTGAGGATGTTCAAAAATCTGCTTAGCCTCACCCTGCTCTATGATTTTTCCGTTATACATAACGGCAATGCGGTCGGAAACTGCGCGGATAACAGTCATATCGTGTGAAATAAACACATAAGTTAGATTGTATTTCCCTTTGATTTTGCTTAGCATTTTTAGAACCTGAGCTTGAATCGTTACATCCAGAGCCGAGGTTGGTTCGTCAAAGACAATTATTTCCGGAGAAATAACCAGGCTGCGGGCAATAGCAATTCGCTGCCGCTGTCCGCCGGAGAATTCATGAGGGTATTTGTTAAGAATATCAGCAGGCAAGCCGACATCTTTTAATGTGTTGATGATGCGTTTCCGCCGTTCTTCTTGGTTTAACTGTGGAAAGTGTATTTCCAGCCCCTCCCCGATGATTTGTTCAATGTTCATTCTGGGGTTAAGCGAGTTATAGGGATCTTGAAAAATGATTTGTATTTGTTTATGAATTTCTTTATTTTTCAATCTATTAACAGGTAAACCTTTAAGTTCGATATTTCCCTGATAAGAGATGAGTTGCGCCAGAACCATGCCTAGTGTTGTTTTGCCAGAACCGCTTTCTCCGACAATTCCTAGGCATTCGCCTTTTTTTATTTCCAAAGAAACTTTATTCAGGGCAAAAAGCGTTTGCGTTACCCTGCCCCAGAAGTTCTTTTTCAACGGGTAAGAAACTGTCAGATTTTGTGCTTTTAAGATAATTTCTTTTGATGTTTTATTGGCGTTTATCAAACGGATAGACGAATTTATTAATTTTTTAGTATAATCGTTTTTCAGGTTGGTGAAAATAGCAGCAGTATTGCCCTGCTCGACGATTTTGCCGTCTTTCATGACTATAATGCGGTCGGCGATTTTGCGGATGAGGTGCAAATCATGGCTGATAAAAATAATAGCCATGCCTAATTTTTGCCTTAAATCAAGGAGTAAGCGAATTATTTGCTCTTGAATGGTAACGTCTAAGGCTGTTGTCGGTTCATCGGCAATCAAAAGCCGGGGATGATTGGCGATTGCCATGGCAATCATTACTCTTTGTCTTTGGCCGCCGGAAAGCTCAAAAGGATATGATTTCAAGCGGTTACGGGCGTTTTTTATTCCAGCAGCGGTCAAAAGACGGAGTGTTTCCCGTCGTGCCTGTTGCCGATTCATACCGCGGTGCAGCATCAGACTTTCGGAAATTTGGTTTTCAACGGTATGCAACGGGTTGAGCGACGACATAGGTTCCTGAAAAATATAGGACATATTGTTGCCGCGCAATTTTTGCATTGTGTTTTCTGTAGTATTTATAATCTCTTGGCCATCAAACTTAATGGATGCCCCTGTCGGGTGAAAAGCCTGCGGGTAAGGCAGCAGTTGCAGGAGGGACAAGGCCGTGACCGATTTGCCGGATCCGCTTTCGCCGACAATACCGAGAATTTCGCCGCCGGCAACACCGAAACTGATATTGTCAACGGCGGTTGATTGTCCATTGTTTGTGTTAAAACATACGCTTAGGTTTTTAACTTCAAGTAAATCAGCCATGTGTTTTCCTCGAGTCAAAAGCATCACGAACTCCTTCCCCGATAAAAATAAGCAGGGTCAGAAGCGATGACAAAACAACGAATATGCTCAGGCCTATCCACGGCGCCTGAAGATTGTCTTTTCCCTGGCGCACCAAGTCGCCAAGAGAGGGATAATCTTCAGAAAGTCCAAGCCCGAGAAAATCCAACGCTGTCAGGGCGACAATGGCCTCAGAGAGGAGAAACGGGACAAAGGTTATGGTAGCAATGACGGCATTAGGAAGAATATGGCGGCGGATGATACGGCCATTGCCTACACCGAGAGCCTTGGCTGCTTTGACAAACTCAAAATTGCGCACACGCAGAAATTCGGCGCGGACAACAGATGTCAGGCTGGTCCAGGAGAAGAAAAGCAGGATAATCAGCAAAGTCCAGAAACCCGGTGTGAAAATGCTGGCGGCAATAATCAATATGAACAACTGCGGCAGAGCTTCCCAGATTTCAATGATCCTTTGCATAATGATGTCGGTTTTTCCGCCGAAATATCCCTGAACAGCGCCGGCAAAAATGCCTATCAGCGATGAAAACAGCGTCAGAACAAAGGCAAAGACCACGGACAGACGAATGCCGTATAGAATCCGGGCAACAATGTCCCTGCCCTCGTCATCAGTTCCCAGCCAGTGGGCAGCTGAGGGCGGTGTTGGTGTCGGCTTGTCAAGATTATAGTCTACCGTATTGAAAGAAAACGGAATTATCGGCATTATCATCCAGCCGTTTTGATTGATTTGGCTGACGATAAACGGATCTTTGTAGTCTGCTTCAGTCGGAAAGTCGCCACCGAAGAAGTCATCGTTGTAGGTTACGACCAGCGGAAAAAGGTATTGTCCTTTATATTTGACAATCAAAGGCTTATCATTGGCAATTAATTCTGAAAAACAGGTGATGAACATTATCAGCAAGAACAGAAACAACGCCAGACAAGCTCTTTTGTTGTGGCGAAAAGAGCTGAGCCGGCGCTGTGTCAGAGGGGATAATGTCATTGTTTGTCCGCAGCCGGTGTCGTGGTTGCCGCCGTATTATCCGGCTGGCGGGAGACTTCGCTGCTTTGCGGCAGAAGATTTTCTGGCGCATCAGCGGTGTTTGACGACAGAGACACCTCGTTTTTTACCGCTTCTTCTACCGTTTCAATATTTTCAATCGGTTGTGGCTGAGGCTCACTTTCCTGTTTGTCCACAGGTTGTGTTTGGGCTGTACTTGCTTCATGCTGTACGGCTGCTTCCGGCTGGCTTTCCGGTGTGTCTATGGCCGGTGTTTCTTCTGTCAGCGGATTTTTGAGCATTTCGGCCTTAAGGCTGGCAGTCGGCGCTTCTGGTTCAACCGGGATTTCCTTTTCAATGATTTTGTTTTCTTTGACAATGGTATTCTCGGTTATGGGCGCCGGTTTGTTTACAGCTGCTTCTGGCTGCAGAGTGGGGTTGTCCGGTGCTTGTTGTTCCGATTTTACAGCTGTTTCGGCCGGAAGTTCTTTAACTTCAATGCCGTTGGCCTTCTGCCAATACGGATACCAGAGGGTAAAGAAGTTGTCGGCTTTGTTGATTTCTTCCGGCGTGATGTTGCTGGCAGAAAGCGCTTTTTTCAGCTGTGTCCGGTCTTCTTCGCTCAAATTCAGCCCTTTAAACTCCGTACATTGGGCTTTTTTGAACAAATAGGCGGCGGTTATCTCCGAGGCTTTGCAGATTTCCGTTTTTATTAGGTTTTCTTTATGCAAGGGGTCGCGGATTGCCATGGTGACGGCATGATTGGCGCCAAAATTCAGCTCTGTGCGATCTGTTTCCTTATATTCTTTATCCTGAGCGCTACTGACGCCTTCAATGACGACAACGGCATTTTTATCAGCTCCTTTGGCAGTCAGGGTGTCCATAAAGTTTTGGAGCTTGCCAAGGAGGCAGGCATATTGTTCTGCGTAAGCGTTGCGGCGTGCTTGAGTTCCGGAGCTGTCAGCGCTGCCGCGGTCATACATGGGCAGCCATTGCTCTGTCGGTTTAACCATGCAGAATTCGTTATAGATAAACATATCTGCCGGCATGTCAACATAGACAAGATAGGCGCCGCTGCCCTTGTCGTTGGCAATATCGATAGCGGCTAAATCCAGAGCCTGCAGAGAATTGACTACATAAAGCTTGTCGTAACGGTTTTTGAATGAATCCGGAAGAAAAGCGGCGGCAACAGAATCCGGCGCAAACAATCCGGTGCTTTCCAGCCATTGACCGTAGAGCAGTTTGATTTTTTCGGAAGTGGCGGCGGCGAGGACGCTGACGTCCGCCGGCATACTGGCTTTGTTTAGGCAGCGGTCAAGCGATTGCTGGCCATAGAGGTGACACATATCCAATCCGCGGGACTGGTATGCCGACACTTTGTATTGAGATTTTTTGAAAATCTCGGTCAGACGGCTGCCGAGCAGATAGTCGGTTTTGTCGTTTATGGGGCGGAACTGCCAGTCGCAGCATTGATGCGAAGCAGGCGTGGTGAAGTTTTTGTCCCCGCTGACCAGAGGATTGAGAACTTCAGCCTGGTTTTTCGGCGCGTCTTTGTGTTCGACATAAGCGTTGGCATAAATGTCGAAATTGTTGCGGTTGTAGAAGCCAAGCATGATTTTTTGCAGGTTTTCCAGTTTGGAATTGTCTTTGGCATTGGCGTCTTTCATCTCGTTGAGATAACCATAAGGCGCGGCGTTGGACAGATAGATATTTATGAACTTTTTGCCGTTTTCGACACCGGAGGAGGACGTATCATATTCATAGATGAAATTATTATTGTTATTTCTATCCATGTAGGCGCTGAACAAAATCCAGACATTTATGACAGCCAGCGTGCCAATCAGGTACATTTGATTGGAGCGGGAGGACATCCAGAGGTAAACCAGCGTCAGCGCGGCGACAAGACCGCTCATGACGAGCCAGGCTCTGCCGTCGACAAAGGCTGCTGCCCCCTCACCCAGGTACAGCAGCATACCGCGGGTCATGAAAGCGTCTTTGTCAAAGAGGGCGAACTGGTTAATCATCATTGCTGTAAACAGCCCGGCGACAAGCGCCAGCATAATGTTTTGCAGCCATTCGGAAAAAGACAGCAACAGCATGACCAGCATGGAAACGCAGAAAATACTTAAAAGGATATTGACGATTTCAGGTTTTGGCAGAAGGACTTCGCCAAACAAGGCATAGCCGCCGGCTTTGGTAAACAGGCAGAAGTTTATGCTCAGCAGCAGCGCCATAATCAGCCCTTTGACGATGATGCCGTAGAGATGCCAGCCCCAGCCGAGCATTTTGAGCTTAACGCCGCCGTTTTTCGTCACAACGACTGAAACCGGTTGGTTATCCAGAATTACGTCTTCCATGGTCAAGTATCCTTTTTGGGCAGTTAATCTTTAATAATCGACTTTACAAAGTTCAGGAGGTAAACAATTACCAAAAATGCAAAAGCGGTGATTGCCAGCGGTTCAAAGCTGTAGACTCTTCTCCCGGCCATATAAAGGTAGGCAAAAGCATCGCCGAAAGCGCAAACAAGCATCAGCAGCCAGTAGTAGCCGCTTTGTAAAAAGATGAAAGCGCAGATGACGGCAGGAACGATAATCAGCGGTTTTGACACATTGGTCAGCGTATTATAATAGAGGCTTTTAATGAAAGCGATGTCATAAGCAAAGCCGACTGCCAACAGGATGATGGCAAAAATCAAGATAAAAAGATAGGTTTTCTTTTGGGAACTCATTATAACTTCTCCGAATATTCTATTTTCATGATGAAAAATATCATGGGCGGAGATTATTGCAATATTTATTCCCCGGTTATGCAACGCTGATTAGTCATCAACAGGGGCGTTAAAAATGGTGCAAGCTGTTTTTTTTAGTGGTAGAGTAAGAGAAAAAATTATGTGAGGAGAAAATTGATGAGCTTTGTTTGTCCGGGACGTGACTGTGCTTTGTGTCCGCGTCTGGTGGAATTCAGAATGCAGAACCGCGCAAAGTTTCCTACTTATTACAACGGTCCCGTTCCGCCTTTCGGGTCGATTGACGCGGAGGTGCTGATTGCCGGTCTGGCACCGGGGCTGAATGGCGCAAACCAGACGGCTCGCCCGTTTACCAACGATTATGCCGGAGACGTGCTCTACCCTATTCTCAAAAAATTCGGGCTGGCAAAAGGCGATTATCAAAAACACAAGGACGACGGTTTTGAGTTGCTGAATGTCCGTGTAACCAATTCGGTACGCTGTGTGCCGCCAGAGAACAAGCCTACCGGAGAAGAAGTTCGTACCTGCGGGCAGTTTTTGACGGAAGAAGTTGCCGACATGAAGCGTCTGAAGCTGATTCTGGCGCTCGGCAGTATTGCGCACGGGGCGATTCTTTCGGTTCTGGGGTATAAAAAAGCGGCGTTTAAGTTTAAGCACGGTGCAGTTTATCATCTTGACCGGCATAATCTGTTGCTGGTCGATTCATATCATACATCGCGTTATAATATTAACACCGGCGTTTTGACTTATGAAATGTTTGAGGAAGTTATTGCCAAGGTCAAAGAACTGTTAGCGCAAAAATAAAGTTGACATTTTGTCTAAGCTGTGTTTATTTGGCTATGAGTTAATTATCATTTTATTTTATAATTTTAAATACATATCATTATGGCTCAATTAAAAACTGAAAAGAAAGCTGCGAAAAACGCGTTGTTCTTTGTTCCGTTGTTTGACATTCACGAAGCTGACAGTATGAATACGGCGCCGTTGGAGCGTTCTTTTATCAAAGCTTTGAAACGGATGTACGATTATGGCGGCTTTTATCTGCAAGTCAATCGTGCGTTTGCTTATTGTTCCACTTCCAGGAAGCTTGTTTCTTGTGATAAAAAGGAGACTATCGCTTTCGGTGTCAGAAAAACGCTTGAAGAAGCCCGTAAAATTTTGGGAAGCAAGAGAGTTTATGAACTGGAACGCCTAGAAGAAAACGGCGTTAAAGAAGTCGTGTATAATGGACGATTGCAGGATATTGTTGCTTATGATGCGGAAACGACACGTGTCTTTGATGATGCTGTTATTCCGTTTTTGTTGAAATGCCGGGTAAAAAATTTGGGGCACGGTTCTTATATTGTCGGCAGCGATTTGACGGCGGAGGTTATCGGCATTCCCAATCCGGAAGAAGGTTTTTCAACCGTTTCGGAGGCTGTGAAGTATCTTACCTATAATCCGCAGGCGCTTGGTTTCAAGCTTATCCGACGGGATTATTACAGCAATGGCCGGTACAGCAAAACAGATGTTCTGACGGTTTATTATCAGGGACTGGTTGTTACCAGGGAATGGGTACAATGCTGTATGAAAGACGCCCGAAGCCGAAGTCTGTTGCAGACAACGCGTTCCGAACATTTTGTAATCGGGGGCGGTCTTATCCTTGCAGACCCTCAATTTACGGTCATGCGGGAAAATGCACCAAAGCTGTGGTTGAAGTAATTTTTCAGTAAAAGAAAATCCACCATCATTAATTTGACGGTGGATTTTTTCAGCTACTTACACTCTCCGAACCAGGTTTGTTGTCCGTCTTTTGTGCCGTAACATTTCTGTTCAAAACTTTGGCCTTTGGCGGCGCAGATTTCCGCCGTTTCTTCATAGGTACATTCTGCAACACACTCATCTCCATAGATTCTATCGCCGCATTCCGTAGGATTTGTTGCCCATGTTCCCGAAGGACAAATTTTCTTTCCTGCGGCCGGCGGCATTTTTCCCGTACAGTCTGGAACCGTGGCGTTACAATGTTGATAGTAAAGTAAAGCATGCATTCCGTCTTCCGTTCGACATTTGTCTTTTACGAAATAATAACCGCTTCCATAGAGAGGATCTCCATATTGGAAACTTTCTTGTGTTGGATCATAAGAGTTTTGCGTTCCGTAATTATAACAGCTATAAGAACCGTCAGGATTTTGTGCATGACCAGGTTCACAGGAATCGCATTCACTGTAATATATTCCATCTATTCCGCATTTACAGCTAGTTGCGCCAGCTTTGCCATAACCTCTGCACTGTTTATATCCTGTGCATGGCGGAAGTTTTCCACTGCAGTCTGGTTCCGCTGAGTTACAATACCACGTTCCAGCAATTGCTTTTGTTTTATCTGCTGTTTGGCAATAATCTTGTACATAATATCTACTGTAAAATTCATCATCTCCCCAAGTATAACTTTTTTCAGCCAGCGAGTAAATTTCTCTTCCCATACACTTTCCAAGCGGTGTTGAATAATCTGCCTTGATCTCACAACTGTCGCATGCGCTATAGTAAGTTTTTCTGCCGCATTCACATACTTGGGCACCAGCGGCGGGTCCTGTTTTGCATTCTTTAAATCCTTTGCATGGGGCATAATTTCCGGCACAATCTAGTCTATCATCATCGCATCTGGCATAATAGCGTCTGATTGTTCCGTTTTGGGTTGTGCATTGGTCTTTGACATAATATTCTCCGTCTGCTTGATAAGTTCTACTGTAACAAAAAACACCATCATCCCCATAATAATCCGCTTGGAAGCAGGTTTCCTTAACGTAGCATCTTTCGTAGTAATTAGTTCCGTTCTCGGTCGTGCAGACAGCACCGTCACCGAATTGATTTTTTGATTCGTCGCAAAAGTGCTTTCCGGGACATTGGCAGGTGCGGTCGTTGGGGTCGCATTGCGGCGTGCAGGTTTTGGCGGCCTCGTCCCAGATATAGCCGTCTTCGCAGCCGGTCTTGTAGTATTTCTTTGAGCATTCTTCATATTTGCAGACATAATGCGCCGGACAACTGTCCAAGTCGCCGAGATTGGCGCAGGGCTTGCAGCTGCTGTAAGTCGGCGTGTCGCCGCGCCAACAGATTTCCGCGCCGTCTTCCGGTCCCGTGTTGACACATTCCATAAAGCCGTCACAGCTGTTGATTTCATACTTATACTTCGGCCCGTCGCAGGAATTGCAGGCTTCTCCGGTCTTGTGATATCCCCGGGGAATGTCTTTCTCAAAGACATATCCGGGACAGGTGTCGCATTCGCATTTTTCATACAAACCGCGGCAAGGTTCGCCCACGCCGTAATACGGGTCGTTGCACGCAACATATCCCTCGCAGGTATCGCGGCAGTTGGCAAAATATTTGTTGTCATAGGGGCAGTAGTTTTCCGGGATGTAAAACTCGTCGGGACAGGCGGTCTTGTCATAGCCTTCCTCAATACAAATATTGTAATCCGGAATGTCATAATTTCCGCCGCGGCAGTCCGTTGTATCGGTGATGAAACAAACGGAAGCAAGCTTATATTCCTCCCTTAAGGTAGGGGAGAAATCGGATTGAGCTTGTGGCTGGTACGATATAAGCATCGCGCTTTCAGCAGACGGGACAAACCGCGGCGAACTTTTCGCGACACCCCGTGAGTGTGACAAGTGTGGAACAGGAGCGAGGATTTGAGTGTAGTGTGTGTGGGTACCATGCCTGTCGAAAGCCGGAAAAGGCTCATTCGAAGACAATGCGTAAGCAGCTTCGAAGCGGAATAAGAACGAAGTTGACAATAACATTACTTTTGATGAAATACTTTTCATGCTTTCCTCCACACTTGTCATCACAATTATCAATATAGCATAATTAATTTTATAATTCAACAAATATTTTAAACGGAAGGAGGAAAAATCGACAAACACCCGAACACCTGGTGCGGGCGGGGAATTTTAGCAGCCTGTCGTACACACAAATAAACAGCCTCTGTTTTTGGGAGGCTGTTAGCTGAAAATAAAAAAATTATTTATTAGAGGCGCTGTATTGTCCGTTTTTCAAAAACTCGGGCAATTCTTTCAACGAGGATGCCCCCGCGGCCTTTTGGTGACCGCCGCCGCCAAATTCCGCGGCGATTTTGGAAACGTCGACATTGTCCTTGCTGGTATAAAAAGACAGATTCCAGCAGTTTTTCTTGTTCATAAAGAAGTTTACCATAAAGTCAAAGCTGTTGATATGCGGAATAGAATCGAAAAATGCCGATTTGCCCTGCGGCATGTTGGCGCAAATGCATTTCATGCCTTTATAGTGGCTGGTGAAAGACATACCGCGAACCAGGCGGTAATCGCGCACCTTAATCCAGGAGAGAATCGCCTGTCCTTTGGAAACCATTTCAGGCACATCAATTTCGCTGTTGATGATTTTTCTCCAGATTTCTTCATCCGGACGATTGACACCCATGGACTGGCAGGCATATTCAAACGGCAGAACCCGCGGGTCGGACAGGTTGTAGATGTCCTGCATAGCCAGCAGGTGCACGCCTTCGGGAACAGGTTTGTCCGGATAAAAGTATTCCCAGGTCAGTTCAATGGCGGCCGTTCCCGAGCGGCGCAGGCCTTTTATCGGGTTATGTCCGCCGTTTTTGAGCTTTTCTTCATATTCGGTAATGACTGAAATGTGGTGGTCAATCCAGGTAAAATCCTTGTTCTCGCTCAGTTTGAACATATAGTCGACAGGAAGGGAAATGTCACAAACGACGATTTTGTCATGCTGTTCTATCTGTTCATAAGGAATTTCCATATCATGGTTCAGTCCCAACAGTTCTATTTCCGGGTAGACGCTGCGAACAATGGCCGCGGAGCCTTTGCCGTCATGATCGGCAATGTGGTAGATGCATAACATATCTTCTCTTCCTTTTCTTTTTTCAGTTCAAATTAATTGTCATTCCGTCGTAGGCAACGCTGACATTCTCCGGCACAGCGGCGGAAATTTCGGCATAGTCGCTTTCGGAGGCCAGGTGGTTAAGCACGGCCTGTTCGGGGTTAAACCTTTTAATATACCCTAAGACTTCGTCAAGGCTGGCATGTTGTATCTGCCCGTAAGGCGTTGTCAGCGGCATGACCAGCAGTTTTGGGCGGCGGGTTACCATTTTGAACGCACTTTCGGCAATGCGTTTGAAATCGGCAATATGAACGTATTCGCCGTCATTAAATACATAGCCCAGACATTCGGGGCAGTGTTGCAGCAGCTTTATCGGCGTTATTTTTACCCGGCCGACATAAAACGGCTGGTTGCCTTTGACCTGGTTGGGAATAAGGCTCGGCATTCGCACGACGTTTTTAACCTGATTGGGTTTGGCAATAAGGTAGCCGAAATTGTGGCGGATGTATTTCAGGGTTTGTCTGCCGGCATAGATATTCAGGCTTTGTCGGGAAATGCGGTTGATTTCGCGCAGGTCGTCAATACCATGCACATGGTCGGCATGAGCATGGGTGTAAAGCACAGCATCAAGGGTGCGGATTTGCCCGGCTATCAGTTGTTCGCGCAAATTAGGATCCGTATCAATCAGAAAACGGCAGCCGTCTATTTCGACGTAAGTTGAGGTGCGGGTTCTGAGGTTTTTGGGATTATCCGGGGCACAGTTTCCCCAGCCAAGCGACAAAGATGGGACTCCGGGCGCCGCCCCTGCCCCCAAGATGATAACTTTAGCGCTCATTCGTAGTCATATCTCCCCTTGTCACTGGCCTTGCGAAACAGTTTGTAAAAATTGTCGGAGGTTATCTGCGCCAGTTCTTCAAATGAAATATTCTTTATCTGCGCCAGCTTTTCCGCCGTGTAATGAACAAAAGCGGATTCGTTGCGGCGACCGCGCACCGGAACCGGCGCCAAATACGGCGCGTCAGTTTCCACTAACAGCCTGTTCAGCGGAATGTCCGAAAAAATCTCGCGGATATCATTTGATTTGTTAAAGGTAATGATGCCCGAAGCGGAAATGTAAAAGCCGATTGACAGGGCAAATTCGGCCATTTTGCGTGAGGATGAAAAACAGTGGATGACGCCGCAGAAAGGTTTCTTTTCATATTCTTCCTGCAAAATATTCATCATATCTTCGTCAGAATCACGGTTATGAATAATCAGCGGCAGACCTGTTTCCTGCGCTGCTTTTATTTGTTCCCGGAAAATACGGATTTGTTGGTCGCGCGGGCTGTAATCGTAGTAATAATCAAGACCGCATTCGCCGATAGCGACAATCTTTTTATGCCGTGCCGCCGTGACAAAGTCCGCAGCCGTTGTGTTCGGATATTCATGGGCATTGTGCGGGTGGACGCCGGCAGCCGTATAGATAAACGGATATTTTTCAGAAATTTCAAGCTGGTGCTGTAATTCGCCGATGTTGTTACCGGCATTGAGCATGGCGGTCACCCCATTGTCGCGGGCGCGTTCCAGCATTTCCTCAAAATCTTCGTCAAAATCATTAAAATCCAGGTGACAGTGGCTGTCGACTAACATATCTTTCCCTTATAACTAATTTATTTTACACAGATTATACATTATATTCTGCATAACCTGTTTTTTATCCATATTCAGGCGTTCGGCCTCATCAAACATTTTCATGGCTTTTTCCCAGTTTTCGGCCAAGGCTTCGACATTACCGCCGGATTTTATTTTTTCGGCGATAAATTTGAGCACGAGTTCCTGTGTCAGGCAGTAATTTTCTTCAGAAGCCGCAGCCTGGTCACAAAATGTGAGAAGCTCGGCCAGTTTGAAGCTTTTTCCGGCGCCTGCCAGAGCGGACAGTTTTTCATAAGTTTCAAGTGCGTTGTTGTCCGCGTAGCTGATGGCTTTGCCGATGCTGCCAGAGCAAATGCGCGTCAGGCCTTTTATGGCTTTTTCCGACAGTTCCGGGCGATAGCGGCGAATTAAGCCGGCCAGCTGCGTTTCATCCAACGGCAGCAGGTTTAATTTGGCGCAACGGGATTTTATCGTCGGCAGCAGGCGTCCGGGGTTGTGGCTGATGAGCAGCATAACGGTTTTGTGCGGCGGTTCTTCAAGAATTTTCAGCACAGCATTGGCACTGGCCGCATTCATATCGTCGATGCTGTCAATGATGACGATGCGCCAGCCGTCATTAGATGAGCGCTTGCTTAAAAATTCGTTGATTGTACGGACGTCGTCAACCCTGATAAACGCTGATTTCTTTAAATTTTTGACTTCGTCGTCAGACATGGTTTCGCCGCTTTTGATGGCTTTCAGAACTTTTTTGCGGTCAGTTTCGGTAAAATCGCGTTCCAAAATTTTCAAATCGGGATGAGAATCATTCGCTACCAGGCGGAATGTCTGGCTGGTTTCCGGCACGTCAAGGCTGTTTGCATCTTTTCTGCCGTCGTTATTTTGGAGTAGAAAACGGGCGAAGCGGTAAGCCAGCGTAGCTTTGCCTATGCCTTCAATACCGCTGATAAGCCAGGAATTGTGCAGAGAGTTGTTTTTCCAGGCATCGAGCAGGATTTTTTCGGCCGCTTCATGTCCCATGAGAACCGGATTGTTTCTAGGGCTGTATTCCTGTCGGTTTTCTTCACTGCCACCCATTTATAACCCAAGCCTTTCAGTTGTGACGCGAACGATTTCTTGGTGCAAGTCCTCAATGGAACGATTGGCGTCAATGACGGCAAAACGTTCGGGTTCGGCTTTTGCTATTTCGAGGAAGCCCCGGCGCAGGTTGGCATGAAACTCAAGCCCGCGGCTTTCGTGGCGGGTTTCTTTGGTTGTCATGCCGGCGGCTTTACGAAAAGATCGCTCCAGCCCGGTTTCCGGCTCCAAATCAAGGAGAATTGTCAAATCAGGCTTAAAGCTGCCGACTGCGATTTTATATAGGTCGTCAAGCAAGTCTTTATCTATGCGTTTGTCATATCCATAATATTGATAGGCAATGGTTGAATCGGCAAAGCGGTCGCTTAAAACCCATTGTCCCTGTTGCAGTGCCGGCCAGACTTTTTTTGTCAGGTGAATGCGGCGGTCGGCATAATAGAGCAAAGCTTCTGCCACGGCGTCCATTTTGTCTTTGTCGCCGGTCACCAGAAGACGACGCAATTCTTGGCCGATTTCGGTTCCGCCCGGCTCCTTGCTTTGGATGTTGTTAATGCCGCGGCGGGTGAGCCAGTCGGACAACAGGCGCAGTTGGGTTGATTTTCCGGTTCCCTCCCCGCCTTCAAAGGTGATGAATTTTCCTGCAAATTCCGACATTATTCAGCCCCGAACAGCAGGTATTTGAGATTGGTGATTATCCGGCTGAAAAAGCCTTGTTTGGCAATGTTTTCAGCAGCATAAAGCGGAACTTCCGCCGTTTCCATTCCCGGGACTTCAATTTTTACGACGCCAAGCTGCTCGCCTTTGGTTATCGGCGCCGGGAGCGGTTTTTTATAAACGGCGACAAGCTTTGTTTCGTCCGCTTTGTTGCGTGGCAGCGTTTTGATGATGTCTTCGCCGATTTTCAGCGTGACTGTCGGCTGCGTACCAAACCAGACAGGAACTTCAGCAATGGTTTGTCCGGCTTCGAATATTTTATAGTTGTTAAATTCGCGGAAACCCCAGGACATCAACTTTTCGGCTTCTTCCGAACGTTCTTTGTTGCTCTTCATGCCAGCCATGACTTCAATCAGGCGGCGGCCGCCTTTTTTGGCTGAGGCGGTCAGGCTGAAGCCGGCTTCTTCGGTATGTCCGGTTTTCAGACCGTCAGCATTGGACATGCTGTACAGCAGAGGATTGCGGTTACCCTGTTTGATGCCGTTATAGGTGAAGTTTTTTTCTGAAAACAAGTGATAAAACTCGGGAAAACGCTCAATGATGATTTTTGAGAGCTTGGCCAAATCTTCTACCGACATTCTGTGGTCAGGGTCCGGCAATCCCGTAGCATTTGCAAAAGAACTGTTGTTCAGGCCGAGTTGTTTGGCTTTGATATTCATCTGGGAGGCAAAGTCTTCTTCCGAGCCGGAAATGTTTTCAGCGGCGACAATGCAGGCATCATTGCCCGACTGTATAAGAATGCCTTTCAGCAAATCCTCAACTCGCACTTTCTGGCCGATTTTCAGAAACATTGTTGAGCCGCCGGTTGCAGCACCGCCTTTACGCCAGGCGTTTTCACTGACGGTAAAGGTATCGTCCAACGACAAAGAACCGTCCTGCAGTTTGTCAAAAACCATATAAACGGTCATCAGCTTACTCATGGATGCCGGCGGGACCATGCGTTTGTGGTCTTTGGTGTAAAGATATTCCCCGGTGACGGCATCAATCAAAATGGCGTTTTTGGCTTTTGTTTCAATAGCTTCAGCATTGAGGGCTGCGCAGAGTACTGCTGCCGATACCAGACCGAAACCTAAAAATTTTTTGTAGTTCATGCGCGTTAATCCTTAACTTGTCAATGGCGGAATTTTAATCTTTTACAACACGGGCGTCGGCAATGCCGTAATTTTTCAGCTTGTCCAACGTCGTATAGGCTTCATCTTCAGTGTTATACGGCCCTAAGCGGACGCGGTAAAAATCAGTTCCGTTGACATTGGCAACGGTCATGTTGACGGAACCAATGCGACGGAGTTTTCCCGACAGATTTTGTGCGGAAGACTGCTTTGAAAAAGCGCCGGCTTGAACGAAAAACTTTTTGCCGCCGCCGATAACCGGCTTTGTGTCTATTGTCGCTTTGGGCGCCAGAGATTCGGCATTTTTGCCGCTGTTCAGATTTTGTCCCGCGCCGACCAGATAGTTGCGGTCGCCGTCAAGCTGCGCTGTTTGTATGGCAACCGTCGATGTTGGCGCAGGACCGGCTCCGGGCGGAACGGCCAGAGCTTCGGAGCGAGCGTTATAGAGCGCATAGTTTGGCTCAAAATCCTGATTAAGAAGAGCCTGTTTCAGAGCAATGCTTTCTTTAGGCATGATTTCGACGCGGACTTTAGCTGTTCCTTTAGACTGGAAGCCTAACAGTTGGGCGCCGCGCTTGGATATGTCAATAATGCGGTTTTTTGCATAAGGGCCGCGGTCATTGATGCGGAGAATCAGCGAGCGGCCGTTTTCAAGGTTGGTTACTTTGACGATTGAGGGCAGCGGCAAAGTACGGTGCGCCGCCGTCAGGGTGTTCATGTCATAGTCTTCGCCGTTAGCGGTTTTTTTGGCGTGAAAATCTTCACCGTACCAAGAGGCAATGCCGACTTCGGAATATTTATAGTCTTCGCGCGGATAGTAAGTCTGCCCCATAATTTCATAAGGGTTGCCGACTTTATAGGTTCCGCCCATGCCTTTTATCGCTTCTGCCTGTGAATAAGGCGACGCGTCAAGGTCAACTTCTTTGGAAGCACAGCCGGCAAGGGTTAACAACGCCAGACTGAGCATGATTTTTGATTTTACCAGCTTCATCAAAACTACCTTAAGACATTAATGTTTATAAACAAAATTTACACGTTGCTTAATCTAACCTTTTTTTAGCGGTTCGTAAAGGCTTGTTTTCAGCCCTGTGAATTGCTTTTTTTTTCAGAGCTTGCATTTTTCTGCGCGGGCTTTTGCGGCTGCACGGGAACGGCGAATCCGATTTCGGGATTATAGTTTTTGATTTTTTGCAGCAGCAGGTTGTCCGGATAGCCGTCCTGCGGCAGGCGCGCTTTCTTTTGCAGCATTTTGACCGCTTCCCGGGTTTTGGCGCCAAGCTGCCCGTCGGCATCCAGTTTTCCCCAGCCCTGATTGTTGATAAATTCCTGTAGGAGGATGACATCTTCGGTTTTGACAAGTGTTACCGGATTTTTGCGCAGCGGCTGCCATTTTTTGCCGCTTTTGACATAGTCAGCCAGCAGTGCAACACCCAAGGCATAGTTTTCAGAGCGGTTCCAATTCATGATTTTACGGAAGTTATCTGTCACCAGATATGCCCTGCCCCGTCGTCCTTCCGGAACAATGACTGAGGCGCTGAGCTTGCTGTCAAGAGGCAGGCGGCGGCCGCTTTCCGTTTTAACGCCGAGTTTGCGCCATTCGGCAATGGTTTTGCGGGTTTGGCGGCCGCTCTGCGCATAGTCGAAGTTCCAGGGTAGAGAAACGGCCATTCCCCAGGTTTCATTTTGTTTCCACCCCATTTTTGACAGATAATTTGCCGCTGAAGCCGCCGCGTCACCATAATTCTGCCAGATGTCAATTTTGCCGTCACGGTCATAATCCACGGCATAGGCGTTAAAAGTCGAGGGCATAAACTGAAAATGCCCCATAGCTCCGGCCCAAGAGCCTTCCATGCCGTCAACGGTAACATTGCCGGCATCAATGATTTTCAGCGCTTGATACAGTTCGCCGCGGAAAAACTTTGACCGCCGTTGGTCATAACTGAGGACTGTCAGCACCTCAATGACATGATAATTGCCGAAGGTTCGGCCGTAATCGGTTTCCATGCCCCAAAAAGACACAATATAATTAAAGGGCACGCCGTATTGTTTTTCCAAAGATTTGTATTGAGGGTAAAGCTCTTTATATTTCCGGCGGCCGCGGTCGGCTTTTTTGGCGTTAACCAAACGGTTGACATAATCTGTCGTGGTCATGACAAATTCTGCCTGTTTGCGGTCTTTTTTGACAACGTCGTGTTCCGGGTGGTAATAATTCTTAGCAAAGGCCTGGTTGACGGTTTCAGCAGAGATGCCGCGGGCAATCATTTCCTCTTTCAGGTCATTAAGCCAGTCGAGATATTCCTGCGGCGGTTCGGGAATTTTATCCATTCGCGCGACAGAGGCGCAAGCCGTTGATCCGAACAACATGGCTGCGCCGAACATCGCCGTTATCCCCTTTTTCAACATCCGTAAACGTTCCTTTTATAATTTTTTTGCAATTTGCCGTTATTCTATCCGCAAGGCTTTTAAAAAGTCTTAATTTATATATCAGTATTTCTTGTTTAATAAAAATATGATATTATATTTAGCACAGCTGTAACTATTATTTTCAGGAGCTAAAACATGAATGGAAAAACAATGAAATTCAAAGCCCGGCATATATGGCTTTATATTATTGCCGGGGTGGCGTCGCTCGGCGGTCTGCTTTCGGGCTTTGACACAGGGGTGATTTCCGGGGCGCTGCTGTTTATTAACGATACCTGGCCGCTAAGCGCGTTTGAACAGGGCTGGGTTGTCAGCTCCGCTCTGGTCGGCGCTGTTATCGGTGCGGCGGCGAACGGCACTTTGGCGGATATTTACGGGCGTAAAAAAGTGATTATCGCCACGGCAGTCGTTTTTGCTGCCGGCTCTATTCTCTGCGGATTTGCCTCTAGCGTGGCATGGCTGATAGCCGGGCGTATGATTCTCGGCCTGGCTATCGGTATGGTGAACTTTGTTATTCCGCTGTATTTGTCGGAATTGTCACCGCAGAAAGTCCGCGGTATGCTGGTTTCACTGTATCAGCTGGCCATTACCGCCGGTATTTTGTTCTCTTATCTTATTAACCGTGTTTTTGCTCTGACGGAATACAACTGGCGTTGGATGCTCGGTGCGGGGCTGATTCCGGCTCTTATCCTGCTTATCGGCATCAGTTTTCTCGGAGATACGCCGCGTTGGCTTATCAGCCAGAAGCGCGAACATGAAGCCAAGGACATTTTTGAAAAAATTGAGCCAGACGCGGATGCCGACGCTCACATCGCGGAAATCAAGTCTACACTTGCACCGCAGAAAGGGCGCAAGACTCAAAAGAAAATTTTCCAGTCCTGGATGCTGATGCCGATTATGGTCGGCGTAGGAATGATGTTTATGCAGATTTGTACAGGCATTAACACCATTATTTATTACACGGCAACGATTTTCAAGGCTGCCGGGTTTGCCGATACTATCGGTGCCCTGTATGCGACAATCGGCGTCGGCGTGGTGAACTTTCTGATGACGTTTGTCGCCATTTTCTTCACTGACAAGGTCGGACGCAAGCCATTACTTTATGCCGGGCTGACCGGTGTGACCCTCAGCCTGTTTGCTTTGGGCGGTTCGTTTCTGCTGACGGATTATCTCGGGGATAACCTGAAATGGGTGGCTGTCGGCAGCATAGTGGTTTATATCGCCTGCTTCGCATTCTCACTTGGGCCGATTGGTTGGATTATCGTTTCTGAAGTCATGCCGCTGAAAATTCGTGGTATGGCGATGAGCCTTTGCACGATGGCTAACTTTGGCTTCAACTTTGTGGTCGCCCTTACCTTTCCGGTTTTGCTGCAAAAAATCGGCGAAGGCTATACTTTCTGGATTTTCGGGGTAATCGGCGTTTTCAGCCTGTTCTTTACCTATAAGTATCTGCCGGAAACCAAAGGCCGTTCTTTGGAGCAGATTGAAAAGAACTGGCAGAAAGGTGTTCCTGCCCGTGATTTCTAAGCTTAAATCAACAGCAAAAAAAACAAGCCCCCGGATGATCTGTCCCCCAAAAATTGGACAGTAAAAAAGTCCCGAAGATTGCGATAGCAATTTTCGGGATAATTTTTTATAA